>BNJS01002649.1_pt1 | contig 87682 bp, 118 predicted proteins | sample 8540461 | NCBI WGS metagenome assembly BNJS01 (sample SAMD00202454, study PRJDB9452) | human saliva metagenome | isolation source: human saliva | place: Japan
AGTAACTGAAGCACCAGCTTCTTCCAATTTAGCTTTAAGTTCTTCAGCTTCTGCTGCAGCAACGCCTTCTTTGATAACGTTTGGTGCACCATCAACAAGTTCTTTAGCTTCTTTAAGGCCAAGACCAGTGATTTCACGTACAACTTTGATAACGCCGACTTTCTTGTCGCCAGCTGCAGTCAATTCGATATCGAATGAATCTTTAGCAGCGGCAGCTTCACCAGCACCAGCAGCAGCTACAGCTACAGGAGCAGCTGCAGTTACACCAAATTCTTCTTCGATAGCTTTTACAAGGTCGTTCAATTCAAGGATTGAAGCTTCTTTAATTTCAGCAATAATGTTTTCAATGTTCAATGCCATTGTTATTTCCTCCAAATAATTTTTAAATTTATAATATTTTTTTCGTAGCTAGGCTACGCTGCGTAGCTTAAGATTAAGCTGCGTCTTCTTTGTTGTCTGCAACTGCTTTGACAGCAAGTGCAACGTTGCGAACTGGCGCTTGAAGTACAGAAAGGAGCATAGAAAGAAGTCCTTCGCGGTTTGGAAGAGTTGCAAGTGCAAGAATCTCTTCTTTTGATGCGACAGCGCCTTCAATTGCACCACCTTTGATTTCAAGTGCATCAGCGTTCTTAGCAAAGTCGTTCAAGATTTTCGCTGGAGCAACAACATCTTCGTTAGAAAATGCTACTGCAGATGGTCCAACAAAAACAGATGCCAAGTCTTCAAGTCCAGCTTTTTCAGCTGCACGACGCAAGATTGAGTTTTTGATAACTTTGTACTCAACTTCGCTTCCACGAAGCTCACGACGAAGAACGGTATCTTGCTCAACAGTCAAACCACGAGCGTCAACAACGACGATAGATGCAGCAGCTTTCATTTTCTCAGCAACTGCGTCAACCAGTTCCGCTTTTTTAGCAATAATAGCTTCACTCATTTAGTGTTTCACCTCCGTAATTATTTTGCTTGGGGAATTTTCCAAAAGAAAAACGCGCCCAAACCTAGACACGAAAGTACAATACGCTTCTTTTTACATGATACGTTTTGTCCTCGGTAGGATCTTTATGAGTCGAGCTCCCCTACTGTCTTAGGCAGTTTTTTCAAACCATTGATAATTATAGCAAAAGAAAAAAAAGATTGCAAGTCTTTTAAGCAATCTTTTTGAATTTAATATTTCTATCCCGCAAATTTCTTACTTGACTAATATCTACTTCTTTCCCTTAGTCGTATGTTTCGAGTTCAATATAATCAAAGTTCTCTCTTATATAATCAAATAAGGCGTCTTTATGAGCTTTCTGATTCATTCCAATAAACTTTCGCAACTCATCTGTCCGGAGTTCAGATTCACTGCCATCAAGGTACCATGCAGAAAAATGAACTCGTCTTACCTCACGAAAACGGGAAAGACGAAAAACAGACGCCTTCATAAATGCACCTATCTTAGAACATTCTGGTAGGTAGGCAATATCAAATGTCCTGTAACAAATGAGATGATCGCCATAAACCAAAACTTGCAAATCTTTGTCAAGGTAGTCCGCATCGTTGAGATAGTCCCAGCTATCTTCAAGCTCAGGGTAACAACCTCTCAATTCCTGAATATTGCTGTTTAACAGAAGATTATTTTTTATCATTCTATAGATAGACTCGACTAAACTCATATGGATCCAAATAAAGAAAAGAATAAACATAAAATTATCACGAATCATATCTAGCCAAAATGATAATCCTTCTTTTAATGTATAATAAATAAAACTACACGAATATAAACCAAAGAAGATAGCACTTATTACTGGACCAATCATCATCAAAATTCTAGCTCTAAGCGGCGAAAACTCAAATCTTTTTCCCACTTCCCACAGTTCCTCCTAAACTCAATTCTTTATCTCCTTTTATATCGCATTCCCCCTCTTGTGTATGTAACTTTGTTTATCATAGAAAAAATTTATTCCAGTAGTTTTATGGCATATTAGGAAAAGTCTTTTTAAGTAGACTTCTGCTTTCTTCATCTGCAGGCAGCCATCCATCTTTGAAAACACGATCTTTTATCCAAAAACGATTATAGAAAAAAGTCCAAAAGAAATTAAAGGCTGTTCCAGTTGGCTTTAACAAATCTTCTGGAATGAAAAGCACAGCAATAACAAGCAAAGCGCAGAAAGAACCTAAAATAATACCAAAGTATTTCCAGTCCTTTCGAAAAAGCGGGACAAAAAAACTAAATAGTAACGTTGTAATAGAGTAGGATGGTGACAAGGTTTTAACTTTTCTTCCATCTGGTGACTGAATAGTGATCTTATTCATAACATCTCCTTTTGATTACATAATATACCAAATTAATTTAACAAACTTCGATAAATCTGTCAACTGTTTTGCTTAGATATTAGAGATTGAAAGTCAATGAACATTAAAAAAGAGACTAGAAAGTTAGTCAAAGATCGTACTAGAGAACTGAATGGAATGGAATTGACTTCTTTGTTTGAATTAGACCTTTAAAGTGTGAAATTTAAATGTTTTTTCAAAAAAATACAGCCCTAAGGCTGCATTTTAATCCACGTAATCTTTTTCATTTTTATTAAACCAAGCGTATGGCAAACCTATGAGTAGACCACCACCAATGAGATTACCGATAAAGGTTACGCCCCAGTGACGTAAGATATTTCCAATACCAAAATTTTGCACTTCTGCTGCTGCTGAGCTGAATTTCACGATAGCGAAGGAGGCAAAGTTGGCTGCCAAGTGTTCGTTAGTCAGGAATACAAACATATAAATAGCTGATATAACTAAGAAGAGCTTAGCTGTACTATCCTTGACCAAAACGAAGGAAAGAATAGCGATATTAACAAAGATATTGGCTAACACTCCCTCGAGCAGAAATCAGTTCATTAGATCGAGCAAGCTTCATCTGCACAACACCAGAAATGAAACTATCTTTGCTAAGCCCTGCGTAAGCAGCCGAGTTAGCAAAGAGCCAGCCGGCAATCAAAGCGCCAATCAAATTGAAAAAGGTACAATAAAGCAAAATCATCAAGGCTTTTTTCCAGTCAATCTTCTTCAAAAAGGTACCAGCAGTCAGAAACATCATATTGGAAGTCACCAACTCTGCATTTAGAAAGACAATGTAAGCCAATCCCCAAGCAAAGATGAAAGGAAAGAGAAAACGCCCAGTTCCTGGAACAATCTTATTCGTCAAATCTGCAGCAATGGCTCCAGCCCCAGTACTAAAGGTTAGGAAAGCTCCAGCAAAGATGGAACGAACAGCATACTTGGCCTTGCTTGTATCAAACAAAGCTTCTTTTCTTGCGGCAAGCTGCTTCAATTTTAGGGATAAATGTCGATTCAGGCATAAAAAATTCTCCTATTAATTTAAACTATGTATAGTATATCACAAAGTTCTTTCTTTTGATAGCGTTTTCGAGAACCTTTTTAAATTTTCTAAAAAAGATTGAAAATAAATTTTCAATCCTTTAATCCTTTTGCTAACTGAGCAATATCTTCTGGTCTTGTTCGACAACAACCACCAAAAAGCCGCACTCCTTTCTCTTTCCAAAGTTTACTATTTTCTAGCAAGCTCCGCTCCTGCTCTGGATCGTCATGCCAAGTCTTGGTCAAAGCCATTATAAGTTTCGCCAGAGTTTGGATAGGTCAGAAAAGGTTTGTTGCACACTTGTCCAAGCCCATCTAATAACGGAGCAATTAAATGTGGAGCTGTACAGTTAAAACCAACTGCCAAGACTTGTGGACTTTCTTGAGCCAAGTTTCCTAATTCCTCAATTTTAGTGCCATCTGATATGGCTGTCTCCGACTGGGCGACAAAGGACAAATAAGCCTCAGCCTGCGGAAATTCCTCAGCTAAAAGTCGGAGGATTGCTGCCACTTCTGCTCCATTTGGAATCGTTTCAATAGCCAGAAAGTCACAACCTGCTTCTAGTAAAGCTTGGATACGTGGACGGTGAAAATCTCGAAATTCTTCCTCACTCAGCTGGTAGTCTCCCGTATACTCGGAACCATCAGCTAAATAGGCAGCATAAGGCCCTACCGAGCCTGCAACTAGTGGATAGAGTCTCTGTTTTCTGCTCTTCAGGAGATAATCCCGTCCAGACATTTTCGATTGCCTTTTGTGCTAAGAAGACTGTCTCTTTCAAAAGATCATAACTCCTTTTCAGGAGTTAGTCCTGCCTCTATAAATGCTGGAATGCTGGCCTGATAACTGGATGTAGTGATGATGTCACTGCCAGCTCTCACATAGCTTTCATGCACATCTTTGAATAATCTGAGGCTGGTCTAATAGGTATTGAGCGGACCAAAGCTTACCAGATACATCATAACCCAGACTTTCCAACTCTGTACCTAAGGCGCCGTCTAAAATAATAATTTCTTGCTTGTCAAGCAGATCTTTAAATTTTCCCATGAAATACTCCTAAAATCTACGATTAAACATAAAAAGAGGTCTCCCTCTTTTTTGTTGTCTTTATTAAAATCTATTCGCCCAAGCAGTATCGACGTCCAAGATATCTTGAGTAGTGTATTGCTGACGATAAGGATTGTAAACGATATAGCCAGCACCAGACTCATAGAGTGGTGAATCAAAGCGAGTCAAATCGTATTTCAATAATATAATTCAATTTAGCATTGTAACTAGTATCTGTCGCATAGACACCAGTCAGGGCAGCTGTTGCATCCTGATAGGTTGGCGCATTACTCTTCCATGCGCCTGCAAAATGCCCCTGTTTGAGAACCGCAACATAGTCTTGCAGAGACTCTACATAGCTAGGATATGAACGGAAACTATCGTTGATGGTATAAGCATTTCCCTCTCCATCATCTTCCCAAGTCTCCATATTAGCAGACTGACCGTCGTAGTGACCTTTGATACCGAAAAGGTTATAATGAGGTTCGCCGGACAGACCAGACTGTCCTGAGCCACTTTCTAAAATAGCCTGTGCAATCATAACAGAGGCATAAAGATCATTGTCCTGTCCCAACTGACGCGCTGGCTCACCGATTTGTGAAATGAAATAGTCTGTTTGATTCATAGGCTGCTGGTCGCTATTATTGGCACTAGCAGGATTAATATGCTTGGCCAAGACGAAGCCAACAGCAATCGTTGTTGTCATGATGAATAAAGCAGAAAGGATTCTCTTACCTTTTTTTGAAATTCTCTTTTTCACAGCACTTCTCCTGAATAAGATGTTAATGATACCATTGTAACATACTAAAGATTAAAAAAACACTATTGATAATTTACAAGTATATGACATTTTTCGTTTTATTTCAAAAAATCCAACTCGTTTTTGAGTTGGATTTAATTCGTATTATTAAATTTTTGACAAAAATCGCGTCCCAAGCGGCATCTAAGCCATCCTTGGTGACAGAGGAAAAAAGAATGAAATCATCATTTTTGTCAAAGTCCAGCTTTTTCTTAATGGCTGACTCGTGCTTATTCCATTTTCCGCGAGGGATTTTATCAGCTTTGGTCGCTACTAGAATAACCGGAATGTCATAATATTTCAGAAATTCATACATCTGCACATCATCTGCACTAGGATCGTGCCGAAGATCGACGAGGCTGACAACCGCTCTGAGATTTTCACGACTGGTCAGATACTCCTCAATCATCCGCCCCCATTTTTCACGCTCTTTTTTGGAAACACGGGCATAGCCATAACCTGGCACATCGACAAAACGCAGTTTATCATCAATGTTGAAAAAGTTTAGCAGCTGAGTTTTTCCAGGTTTTCCTGAAGTTCGTGCTAAATTCTTGCGATTGAGAAGTGTATTGATGAAGCTGGACTTTCCAACATTGGATCGGCCAGCTAAAGCAATCTCTGGAATATCGTCTTGAGGGTAATGCGATTTATTGGCTGCGCTCAGCAAAATCTCTGCGTTGTGGGTATTGATTTCCATAAGCACCTCGTTAGGCAGTTTCTAGAATAGGCTTATCTGTTCCATCTACTGCTTCTTTGGTAATACGGACAAGTTTGACATTTTCCTGACTTGGAACTTCAAACATGACATCCATCATAGTTTCTTCGATGATTGATCGAAGACCGCGTGCACCTGTTTTACGTTCAATCGCTTTATTTGCAATCTCCTGCAGAGCATCTTCGTCAAATTCAAGCTTAACATCATCATAAGATAGAAGCGCCTGATACTGCTTAATAAGGGCGTTTCTAGGCTCTTTCAAAATCCGAACCAAATCATCAACTGTTAGTTGCTCCAGAGCAGCAAAAACAGGCAAACGACCAATCAACTCTGGGATAATCCCGAACTTTTGGACGTCTTCTGAGATAATTTCCTGCATATAGGAACTATCTTCGTCAATCGCTCGGTTATTCTGACCGAAACCAATGATTTTCTCACCCAAACGCTGTTTTACGATTTCTTCGATACCGTCAAAAGCACCGCCAACAATGAAGAGAATATTCTTGGTATCAACTTGAATCATTTCCTGCTGCGGATGCTTGCGTCCACCCTGCGGCGGTACACTCGCTACGGTTCCTTCGATAATCTTCAGAAGAGCTTGCTGAACTCCTTCACCCGAAACATCACGAGTGATAGAGACGTTTTCGCCTTTTTTAGCGATCTTGTCAATCTCATCGACATAGATAATGCCGCGTTCCGCACGCTCAATATTAAAGTCAGCTGCCTGCAAAAGCTTGAGGAGGATATTTTCCACATCTTCGCCGACATAACCGGCTTCAGTCAGTGCTGTTGCGTCCGCAATGGCGAAAGGCACATTGAGACTACGGGCCAGAGTCTGCGCCAGGAAAGTCTTGCCTGACCCGGTAGGGCCAATCATCAAAATATTTGACTTTTGCAGTTCCACATCTTCTTCTTCACGGCTGTCGTGGTAGTTAATACGCTTGTAGTGATTATAGACCGCTACTGCTAAGGCGCGCTTAGCTCGGTCTTGCCCGATAACATAGTGGTTCAAGATATTCAGCAGCTCCTGAGGTTTTGGTACCTCAGACAGATCTGCCAGCACTTCCTCGGCTAGCTCTTCACGGATGATTTCCTGCGCTAGCTCCACACATTCATTACAGATAAAGGCATTGTTACCAGCGATAATCTTCTGTACCTCATCTTGGTTCTTCCCACAGAAAGAACAAAAAACCATCATATCATCATTACGACTTGTAGGCATTGTTTACTCCAATTCTAAAATTCTAAATCTATTTATTTTCTTTCGCACATGTTAAAAAAGTGTCATATAAAAAGCATGAATGGAATTTACCAGATTTGTAAAAGCATTCAGCAAAAATAAAGCTGCCAGTCCGAACCGCTTTTTCCGAAAGGTTTGAACGGCACAAATAAGACAAATGACACATAAAAAGGCCGTAAAAAAACCAAAAATACTACGTTCCATTCTTACGAGTCCTTCCTTTGGTATCTTTTTATAGTGAAATCATAAGGATTCTTTTCATCTTTGGCATGAAATTCACTGCTAACTTCCTGATAAGGAGCCCAGTCAAATGTCTCAGGGAAATAGGTATCTCCTTCAAGCTTAGCAGCAATCTGAGTCTGAATCAATTCTTCCAAATACGGCTCAAAAGCCCTGATAATCTGCGCTCCACCAATAATATACAAGTTTCTATTCTGCTTGTGGTACCATTCCAAGACATCTTCCACATTGCTGAACAGCAAGACATTTTCATCGTCAACTTGATAGTTCTTGTCCTTGCTCAAAATCAGGCTGATTCGATTCGGCAAAACGCGACGCTGCAAACCATCAAAGGTCACACGCCCCATCAAAATAGCATGTCCAGTCGTTGTTGCCTTAAAATGCTGCAATTCTGCGGGGAGATGCCAAGGCATGACCTTGTCTTTTCCAATCAGACCATCCTCTGCCTGAGCCCAAATGGCAATAATCTTCTTTGTCATCCTTTTATCCTTTGTATTAGTAACTCTATTCTATCAAATTTGCTGTAAAAAGGCATGTTTAAAGTATGATTCAAGCAGAACTTTTGCAGAGGTTGGCAGTTTTCGCATACACTTATCAAAATCGTTAAATAGCCAAATCAAACTTCAGCTGAGGTTTAACGGGATCATAGTCTAATAACTCAAAATCTTCTGCTTTGATATCAAAGAAATTGGTTCCATCCGGCACATTTAACACGAGCCTAGGGTGACAGTCGCTAGGTTCCCGACGCAATAGCTCCTCCGCCTGCTCGAACTGATTGTCATAGATGTGCAAGTTATTGATAAAGTAAAAGAACTTACCGACCTTCCAGCCGAAAATGCTTGGCAATCATCATCTGTAGAGCCACATACTGCATAGCATTGATGTGGTGAGCAACTAACATATCATTTGAGCGCTGAGTCAGAGTCGCATCCAGATAAATGTCTCCATCTACACGACGAACGTCAAACATGGTTTGAAAAGCGCATGGAAGCAAGCCATCTGTTTCTTCAAAAGCTTCATAATCCCAGAGAGAGATGATATTGCGACGGTTCCAAGGATTGGCTTCCAACTGTTGGAGAATTCTATGGATAATATTGTGCTTCTTGACAACAGCTCCGTAGCGCTGGCCAATAGTACCTGTATCGCCAACTTCCCAGTCATTCCAATAATGAACATTGTATTTGTCATTGAGCAATTCCAAGCTATTAGACTGGTCTTGATAGATCCAAAGAACTTCCTTGATGGCAGACTTGATGGCAATAGGGCGCAGAGTCGTGATTGGGAACTCTCCCTTGCTCAAATCGTATTCCGCAAAAGAGCCAGTGATATATTTGGAATTGGCCACATTTCCATCCTTGTAGCGCGGACGGGCATTTTCAGAAAAAACACCCTGCTCCATAATTTTTTTAATATTCTCTTTGAAAATCGTATCTGCTAGCGTCATGATTTCTCCTTCGTTCAGTGAGCTTTTTCTAGTATAGCAAATTTTCCATAAAAATTCTCCTACAGACCTTTCTGCAGGAGAACAAATGAAGCATACTTGTAGAATTATTGTAATACCAATGAAGCTGCCCCGATAACGCCAGCATCATTTCCAAGAGTAGCCAAGGCCAACTTGGTTGAAGTACGAACCTGCGGGAAGCTATTCTCTTCATAAACCTTGCGAACGCCATCAAGTAAGAAATCACCTGCAGCTGACACACCACCACCAATAACAATTGTAGATGGATTGAGAATAGAGCCTATATTGGCACAGGCAATTCCTAGATAGCGCGCGAAATTGCGATAGACAATCAGAGCCAGCTCATCGCCCTCTTTCGCTAAGTCAAAGACAACCTTTGCATTAACATCTTCACCGTTGTCAATCAGTTTTTTCAGCTCAGCATCACCAGCATACTCATCAGCATAGCGACGAGTCAGATTAACAATACCAGTCGCGGATGCAACCGTCTCTAGGCAGCCTTTCTTGCCGCAGGTACACAGAATCGGCTGATCGAAGTCAACAGTGATGTGACCCAACTCCCCTGCTGCTCCAGCAAGTCCGTGCAAGAGCTTGCCTTCTGCAACAATTCCTCCGCCAACACCTGTACCCAGTGTCATAAAGACTACATCAGGCTGGTTTTCTCCAGCCCCCATCCAGCGTTCACCCAAAGCAGCAACGTTAGCATCGTTGTCAATATAGAAAGGAATTCCAGTCGCTTTTTCAATCTTATCCTTGACTGGCTGAAGCGTCTTCCAATTAAGGTTGTAAGCACCAATAACAGTGCCCTTTTCTCGGTCAACTACTCCTGGCGATCCCATACCAATTCCGATAAAATCCTCTGCTGAAAGCTGAAGCAAGTCCAAACGATGCAGGATTGACTCAATCATATCATCTACGATGTGGCTACCTTCGTCCAAATATTGGTTTTAATGGACCATTTTTCCTGAATTTCGCCCTCTGAAGTCAAAATAGCAAACTTAATAGATGTTCCACCAAGGTCAATTCCGATTATTTTTTTCGACATGATGTTCTCCTCTGTGTTTTATTTATCATCATTATATCAGATTTTTTCAGCAAGGAAAAGGTTTGCATAAAGAAAAGTGAAAATCAAATCCATCTTTATTCCCAAAGTAAACTCACAACTCTTTTGTATAATAATATCTTTCACCAGTATAGGGGTATTCTTTCAACGCAAACACTTCTGTATAGCCGTGCTTTTTATAAAAATCCGGCGCTTGAAACCGATACGTATCAACAAATGAATATTTGCATTTTCTTTCTCTGGCTTCTTGTTCAGCCCTACACAGTATTTTTGAGCCTATGCCTTGCCCTCGCAAATCCTCGCTCACATACAAATACTCAATCTCCAGCCAATTGCCAAAAGTTTCAGCCGCCATACCAGCAAGTAGATTTCCTTGTTCGTCTTCTACATAGATATTAAGAGGCTCACTTTTGGATGGCTCCCTCTTTGATTTATTGTAGTATCTGATTAAATTTCCCAGTTCTTGTGTTTTCTTTGAGTCGGTATTTTCCAATCTTAGTTTCATAGATACCTCCGTTCCATCTCTAAAGGTTTTAGATTTACAGTTTATGAAACTGTTCGGACTATATCTTCACCTTAAATATCCTTCTGACTTGCTTGCCATTGATTATGGTAATCCATCATCGTTTCATAAATATATTTTGGTTTCTCTTTTTTCAATAACATTAGAGTAATTTCTAACGATTCAGGAATACCAAACTTATATTTTTTGCTCTTTCTAGAAGCAAGTCTACTTTTCTTCAAAACTGCAGGATCTACTGAATGAAAACAAATCGTTAAAATATGTCTCTTATTGAATAATTGATACTTTGCATAATGTCGAATACGTTCAATTTCTATAGTCTATCCTCTGGATTTCTTCCCAACTATAAAACGAAACTTCTCTAAAAAGAAGGGGTCTAAAGTAAAATCCCTCTTCCGTTAGACGAAGAAAACGTTTATCTCTAAACAAACAAATCCATACTAAAATAGAGAGAAATCAAAAACAATTGCACCTATCACTAAAAACATTTTTTCAATCACAGAAATATTGGAGTCAAATAACAAATATCCGTTTTTAGATGGTAATACAAGAACTGCAGTCATAAAGACAACAAAAGCGCTCGCCAATATAGCTAAAATGAATATTTTCAACCAGCTCTGCCTAAACACTACTTCTTTCATCCATCTAACCCACTCAGGTATTCATAGCGCTCGTATTTTTCCAGCAGTTTTTCGTTCTGCTCATCCAGTTCTTGCTGGAGTTCAGACAGGCGAGCAAAGTCAGAGCCATTCTCCAGCATGGCCGCTTCAATCTCAGAAATCCGCTCTTCCAGCGCCTCGATATCGGCCTCGATAGTCTCCCACTCCTGCTTTTCAAAGTAGGTCATGCGCTTTTTATCCTCGCGCACTTTGGTCGATTTTTCCTTTTCAGTCTTTTGGGAAATGGCAGAGCTTTCAGCCAGAAAGGCTTTTTCGTCTAAATAATCCGTGTAATTACCGAAAAACTCTCTGATACCTCCATCTTCAAAAGCCAAAATCTTGCTAGCCACCTTGTCAAGGAAATAGCGGTCATGGCTGACTGTAATAACTGGCCCGGAAAAGCCTTGCAGAAAGTTTTCTAACACCGTCAGAGTTGCAATATCCAAATCATTAGTTGGCTCGTCTAGAAGCAAGACATTGGGCTTTTCCAAGAGAAGCTTGAGCAGATAAAGCCGCTTTTTCTCTCCGCCAGAAAGCTTTTCGATTAAAGTCCCATGAGTAGAACGAGGGAAGAGAAATTGCTCTAAGAGTTCTGCAATGGAAGTCGTTCCACTGCCAATCTTGACTTCCTCGGCTACTTCTTGCAGGTAATTGATAACTCGCTTAGACTCATCCAAGCCCTCAATCTGCTGAGAGAAATAGGCCACTCGGACTGTCTCTCCGATAATGAGCTGACCAGCTTGAGGCTGAAGTTTTCCGGCAATCAGATTGAGCAAGGTTGACTTGCCGACACCGTTATCTCCGACAATCCCAATGCGGTCCTTGTTCTGAATTAAAAGACTAAATTGAGAGAGGATAGGTTTCTGGTCATAAGCAAAGTCTATATTTTGAAACTCGATGACTTTCTTTCCGATACGGCTGGTTTCGAAGTTCATTTCCAGGTTGCTATCAGTCGTCTGACCGGTCAAATCTTTCTTGAGGTCATGGAAACGATTGATACGAGCCTGCTGCTTGGTTGCCCGAGCCTGAGGCTGCCGCCGCATCCAAGAAAGCTCCTGCTTGTATAGTTGCTGCTTTTTGTGAAGTAAGGCCGCATCCCGTTCATCCTGCTCTGCCTTAAGACGGACATAGTCTTGATAATTTCCCTGGTATTCAATCAAGCGACCGTTATCCAGCTCAAAAATTCGTGTCGAAATATTATCCAAGAAATAGCGATCATGGGTGATGAAAAGGACGGTTTTCTTTGAATTTTTCAAGAAGTGCGTCAGCCATTCAATGGTATCAATATCTAGGTGGTTGGTCGGCTCGTCCAGTAAGAGCAAATCGGCATCGCCTAAGAGAACTTGGGCCAGCTGCACTCGGCGACGAAGGCCTCCTGATAACTGACCAACCTTGAGAGACAGATTTGTTAGACCAAGCTTGGACAGGACCGTCTTGACCTGGCTTTCGATTTCCCAAGCATGTAGTGAGTCCATCTCGGCCATAACCGCTTCTAGTCTAGACTGTTGGCTTTCATCATAAGCCGTCAGGAGCAGCTCATACTCTCGAATCAACTGCATTTCCCGTAAATCACTTGACAGAACAGTGTCAAGCACTGACTTCTCTTCATCAAAATCAGGCTCCTGAGTCAGATATGCAATCTTATAACCTGTCTTAGCAGAAAAAGGGCTGACATCTCCCGTCAAAGCCCGACTTGCCCTGACAACACATCCAGCAGCGTTGTCTTTCCTGTTCCATTGACACCAATCAGACCAATCCGGTCTAAGTCATGAATGATAAAGGAAATATCCCGAAAAACAGTCTTATCACCTACTGATTTGGTTAGTTTGTCAACGATAAAATCGCTCATTTCTTCTCCTTGATATAGGCGTAAATGGCCTCTAAGTCATTAGGTAAATGGCCATCTACAATAACGTATTCCAACTCTTTCAGAATTTGGCCCAGTTTTGGTCCTGGCTCAAAGCCGAACTCCCGCATCAGCATGCCGCCATTAACCACCATTTCCTGCTTGTTATGAATAGTTAGACTGGCATCAAGATTTTGAATGGCAGAGAAATCCACTGCCAAACCTTGCGCCTGCCGCAGTTCTTCTGCTTGTAGCAATAAGTCAATATCATAGTCATAGCAGTCTCGCTTGGTCAAGTCTCGTTCTGAGCGAATGACCGCAATCTCAACTAAATCTTGTACTTTATTAGCAAATTCACGAGAAGTCTTCCATTTTTTTAGAAAGTCTTTAACATTTTGCACATCCAAAGCCAATAAAAGTGCTGCCCAAGCCTGCTCAGATGCTGAAAAGCAAAAGTCCGAATCCAATTCAAATAGCTGTTCTAACTTAGTGCTACTTCCTTTCAAATCTGTCAAAAATTCTATTGCATTACTTTTCAAGAGTGCCTCTAAGCCCTTGCGCCAATACGGAGCCAGCAAGAGCTTGTCGAACTCGATAAAAATTCGTTCAACTGAAATCTTTTCAAGCAAGGGGGCACAATCCTTCATAGCCACAAAAGTATCTTGCTCCAGGTCAAAATCCAAGGCAGCTTGAAAACGAAAGCCCCGCATGATACGGAGAGCATCTTCATTAAAACGCTCTGCTGCCGTTCCAACTGCCCGTAAAATCCGATTTTCCAAGTCATTTAGACCCTGAAAAAGATCAATGACTTGACCGTTTTCATCCAAAGCTAGAGCGTTGATGGTAAAATCGCGTCGCTTGAGATCTTCTTCCAAAGAACGCACAAAAGAAACCTTGCTGGGCCTGCGGTAGTCCACATAGACATCCTCTGTCCGGAAAGTCGTCACTTCATATTCACGGTTATTTTCCAGAACCAAGACGGTTCCATGCTCAATCCCCACATCAACTGTCCGGTCAAAGATACGCTTGGTTTCCTCAGGATAGCTGGAGCTAGCGATATCCACATCGTGAATAGGTCGTTGCAAAAGGGCATCTCGAACAGAGCCACCAACAAAATAAGCTTCAAAGCCAGCCGCTTTTATCTTCTCTAATACTGGCAAAGCCTCCTGAAATTCAGAAGGCAGAGTTTCTAATCTCATAGTAAATGTTCCAATCCATAGACTAATTCTGAGCGTTTGACAACTTCTTTAATGGCAAGATTAACCCCTGTCATAAAGGAAGCACGGTCATAGGAATCATGTCGCAGGGTCAATCCCTCTCCCTGGCTGCCGAAGATTACTTCTTGATGGGCAACCAAACCTGGCAAGCGGACCGAATGAATACGCATGCCATCGAAATCAGCTCCGCGGGCGCCAGCTATAGACTCTTCCTCATCAGCAGCCCCCTGCTGCTTGCTTGGTCTGACTTGGCTGATGAGCTCGGCTGTCTTAATAGCTGTCCCACTCGGAGCATCCTTTTTCTGATCATGATGCAACTCTATAATTTCTACATTTGGGAAATACTTGGCTGCCTGAGCTGCAAACTGCATCAGCAAAACAGCTCCCAAAGCAAAGTTCGGAGCAATCAATCCGCCCAGCTCCTTTTCTCTAGACAGTTTGATTAACTCTTCCAACTGCTCAGGAGTAAAACCTGTCGTTCCAACCACCGGGCAAAATCCCTGGTCTAGAGCGAAGCGAGTATTGTCATAAGCTACTTTAGGGGTTGTAAAATCAACCCAGACATGGGCTTCCAGTCCAGCCAATTCTTCCTTGACATTGAAGACAGGAACACCAGCCACTTCTTTTTCGTCCGCAAAAGGATCCAGCAGTCCAACTAATTCTAGTTCAGGATCTTCTGTCACCATTTTATAGGCTGCTTGACCCATTTTCCCTTTAAAACCAGCAATAATAACTTTGATACTCATGTTTCTCCTCCTTACAGAGACAAGCTCAGGCACTCAGACAATCAAATTACAGGAATATAAGCAAGTGCAACACTACCCCTGCCTAGGTGCGTCCCGATGACGCTGCCAAAGGTTACGATAGGAACTTCGCCAGCAATACCACTGTCTAGCAGATTTTTCTGAAGCTCAGCTGCTTTTTCTGGCGCATTGCCATGGATAACCATAACCTGATAAGCACCGCCCGCCGTTCTTTCTTGGACAAGTTCCAGCATACGCTTGGTAGCCTTCTTCTCCGTCCGAATTTTTTCAAAAACCTCTATCACACCATGATTATTAAAATACAGAATAGGCTTGATACTGAGCAGATTTCCCAGAATAGCTGCACCGTTAGACAGGCGTCCTCCTTTGACCAAGTGGTCCAAGTCGTCCACCATGATAAAGGCGCCGGTGCCATCTATCTGCTTCTGGACATTAGCTAAAATTGTGTCAAACTCCAGCCCTTCTTCTGCCCACTCTAGAGCAGATTGGACCATGATACCGAGCGGAGCACTGGTAATCTTTGGAATCCGGAAAGGCAATTTTGCAAACCATGAAACTCATCTTTCAGATACTGAATATTTTGATAAAAACCAGAAATACCACTAGATAGAAAGAGCCCCAGAACATGGGTATAGTCCTTGCCATCTAGAATGGTGAGAATCTCTTCTAACTCAGCAATGCTAGGCTGACTGGTCTTGGGTAATTCATCTGACTGAGCCATTTTTTCATAAAATTCACTAGCTGTTAAGTTTCTACCTTCGACATAAGACTCACCAGCAATCACGACCGGAATATCCAAAGACGAAAAGATTTTCATTCTCCAGCAGGGAAGCCGGCAGATAGGCCGATGAATCTGTGATAACCGCTAACTTCATGATTAAAACTCCAAATTAATGCCTGGCAAATCCAGAGCAATTTCTGTCACTTCATAAGTCAAGCGGTTGAGCATGGTCAGGCAAGGCCGAGCCAGCTCTTCTACTTCATCGTGGTCAAATTCACTCGGTTCTTCAATAAGGCGACCGTGAATGTGGTTGGCTTGCGAAATAGTTCCGCTGATAACAAAATTCTCAAACAATCATAAAGGTCAAAATCACAATCAATGAAGTTGTGTGTGCTTCGACATCTCTTTTGACCAATTGGAAATTCACATCAACCTTGGTTTCAGGTGTTCCATTTTCTTTTTCCCACTCAAAATTTCGGGCGTCAAAATGGTACTGACTAACAAATTCTTTTTCGCGCTGTATGTTCATTTTTATTCTCCTAAAAATATGCGATAGGCCCATTATACCATATATCGAGCGAAGTTTCCATGCTAAAATTTGCAGGCCGGAAAACACAAAAAAGAATCTCACTGACAAGCGAGATTCTTTTAAATATTATTTTTTAAGTGGTTTGCGCAGGTAACCAAAGATAATACCGCTGACTACTGCACCAATCAATACATATACCAAGTAAAGGATTGGATTATTTGTCAATCCGATAACGAAGATTCCTCCATGAGGAGCCATTAGCTTGATACCAGACAATCCTACAAGAGCACCTGTAAGAGCTGAACCTACGATAAAGCTTGGAATAGCACGAGCTGGGTCAGCAGCTCCAAAAGGAATTGCTCCTTCTGTGATGAAAGACAGTCCCATGACAATGTTGGTCAAACCTGAATCACGTTCTTCTTCAGTGAATTTATGTTTGAACAAAAGAGTTGCAATAAATACTGCCAAAGGCGGAACCATACCAGCTGCCATTACAGCTGCCATTACAGGTGAACCACCAGTTGAAACAGTGCTTGCAAGTGTACTAGTACCAAATACGTAAGCAGCCTTATTAACCGGTCCACCCATATCGACAGCCATCATACCGCCGACTAAGAGACCAAGAAGAACCGCAGAGCTTCCGCTCAGACTTGCCAAGAAATCATTCAAGGCTGTATTGATTGCTGACATTGGAATATTGACCGCCAACATCACAAATCCAGTAACAAGAACGCCCAGAAGAGGCAAGAGCAAGATTGAACGGATACCTTCAAGTGAGCGAGGCAGACCTGCAAGAAGCTTACGAAGGAGAAGGATGATACCACCAGCTAAGAAGCCACCTACCAAAGCTCCAAGGAAACCAGATGATACACCAACTAAATCAAGTGTTTTCTGACCGCCTTCAGCATAGGCAACACCGCCAAATGATGCACCGCTGCTTGCAATGGCACCAGCTACGAAACCAGAAACCAGCCCTGGCTTTTCAGCGATTGAGTAAGAGATATAACCAGCTAATACTGGAAACATGAAGCCAAAGGCTGCTGCACCAATTGCTTTAAACTGCGCTGCAATTTCATGATAACTTCCCAGATTAGAAAGCTGATCTTTTGGTACACCTAAGATCTGATCCAACAAGAATGCAATGGCAATCATGATACCACCACCAATAACGAATGGCAACATTTGGGAAACACCGCTCATCAAGTGCTTGTAGAAAGCGCCACCCAGACTAAGTTTTTCATTACTAGACTCTGCCGTACCGCCACCATTGGCAGCCTTGTAAATCTCAGCATTTCCTGAAAGAGCCAGATTAATAAGTTCTTCTGTCTTACGAATACCATCTGCAACTGGACGATTGATCAACGGCTTACCGTCGAAGCGATTCATCTCTACCGCTTTATCAGCAGCGATGATAACAGCTTTGGCATTTTTGATATCTTCTGCTGTCAGTTTATTTCCGACACCACTGGCACCATTGGTTTCAACCTTGATGCCGACACCCATTTCAACTGCGACCTTTTGTAAGGCCTCTTGAGCCATGTAAGTATGCGCAATCCCTGTCGTACAAGCTGTTACAGCTACAAGGAAGTCTCCCCCCTCATTGGCAGGTTCGACAACAGCAGGTTCTTCCGCTTTTTCCGAAGCTTGGTCAAAGAGCTCAATCACCTGATCAGGCGAAGTCACTTGACGCAGTTTATCCGCAAAACCATCCTTCATCAGGTATTGGGACAATTCAGCCAAGGCAGCCAAGTGAGTGTCGTTAGCACCTTCTGGAGCTGCAATCATGAAGAAAAGATCAGTTGGTTGTCCATCCAAACTTTCATAATCTACGCCTTTATTTGACTTGGCAAAAAGGACAGTCGCTTCTTTCACTGCAGCATTTTTGCTGTGAGGCATAGCGATTCCGTCACCCAGACCTGTAGAAGTCAAGGCTTCACGAGCCAAAATCCCTTCTTTGAAAGTCTCGAAGTCTGTCACATAGCCATGATCCACTAGGCTTTGAATCATTTCTTCGATAACAGCTTTTTTCTCTGTTGCCTGCAAGTCTAGCAACATCACATCTTTTCTTAGTAAGTCTTGAATTTTCATATTTTTTCTACCTCTACTTTTTCATAGATTTCTTTTATGTAATCAGCTGTCGCCAAATCATCTGAGAAGGTGGTTGCTGTTCCGCAGGCCACTCCCCATTTGAAGGCTTGAATAAGATCGCCAGAGCGGACAAACTCTCCAGTAAACCCAGCCACCATAGAGTCGCCAGCGCCAACAGAATTTTTCACATCGCCCTTGATAGGTTTAGCGAAATAGGCACCCATCTTGAGTTACCAGTAAAGCACCGTCGCCAGCCATGGAAATGATGACATGCTGGGCACCCTTGTCTAAGATTTGACGGGCATAACTCTCAATCTGATCCAAGCTTTCGAGCTTGACTCCGAAAATATCACCTAGTTCGTGATTGTTAGGTTTGACCAAAAGCGGCTCAAACTCTAAAGAATCCAGTAGCGTCTGACCTTCAAAGTCACAGACAACTTGTGCTCCCGTCTTTCTGGTTAAGCCAATCAACTCCTTGTAGACAACATTTCCTAGATTTTTAGGACTGCTGCCAGCAAAGACTACTGTATCTTCTGAAGTCAGAGAAGAAAGGAACTTCTCAAGTTCTTCTAGTTTCTGACTGGAAATTTCTGGACCTGGTCCGTTAATTTCTGTCTCAGCATCTGCTTTAATCTTGACATTGATACGAGTATCGTGCTCAATTTCTACAAAATGGCTTGAGATTCCTTCCTCTTCCAGAATATCTGTGATGAACTTGCCAGTAAAACCACCGATAAAGCCAGTCGCTGTATTCTCAATACCTAGACGTTTGAGAACTCGGCTAACATTGATACCCTTTCCACCAGCGAATTTGTCGTCACTGTCCATCCGATTGACGCTTCCTATAAGGACCTTGTCCAGACGGACAATATAGTCGATGGAAGGGTTTAGTGTGACAGTATAAATCATACCTCAATCACCTCCGTTTTTTCTTTCAGCGCTTGAATCACTTCCGATTCATTTTGAATAGTAATAATGCTTGCTTTGGCAAGAGGAGCAACCTTGACAAAGGACGTCTGTCCTAGTTTAGAAAGATCAGCCAAGACATAAGTCTTCTTAGCGTTCTCCAAAATCGCTCTTTTGACAGCTCCTTCTTCCATATCTGGAGTGGTAAAGAAGCCATCGTCAATGCCATTCATTCCAATAAAGGCTTTATCGAAATTCAACTGACCGATTTGATTTAGGGCAACACCGCCAATGCTGGCATCCGTTGAGGGCTTGACCTTTCCGCCGATAATGACTGTCGGGATATTGCGCTCTACCAACTTGGTCGCATGGTGAATGGAGTTGGTGACGACTGTCACCCTAGGATCATGCAACTCGTTGACTAAAAGCTCATTGGTTGTCCCCGCATCAATAAAAATCACATCATGCTCTTGAATCAAGCTTGCTGCCATCTTGGCAATAGCTGTCTTTTCTTGAATGCTTTTGATAGATTTTTCCTGATTGCTCTCCTCTTCCTGCAGAAAATGAAGGCTTTCGGCTCCTCCATGAACCCGTCGCAGTTTATGCTCGCTCTCCAGTTCATCCAAATCTCTTCTGATAGTTGATTCTGAAGTGTTTAAAGCATGCACTAGATAGTCTAAGGAAACAAATTTTTCTCTTATGACGGTCTCTAGAATAACCTGCTTTCTTTCCGACTTCAGCATAAAGCACCTCCTTTGGAATCGTTTACGATTATTATTATACCTCTTTAATTTTTCAATGTCAAGCATTTTCCGTCAAAAACTTTCATTTTCTATCTTTTTACCGAACAAAAAAGAGCTGGACTATATCCAACTCCTTTCATATCGTTGCATACCTGCCAAATAAAAGGCAATTAGCTATTATTGATCAAGGATACAAGATAGGCTGCCATGACAGGCAGAAAAGGTTCCAAGAAAAGTAAACACAACCAGAAACCCAGAACCAGACTGACTTAAAAGCCTGTCGGTAGGTCCCTGGGAGCGAACGATTGGCATCAATGTATTCCTTAAATTTTGGCCACTTTCAAGATTAAAGAGCAAAGAGGAAATACTGTGCTGCCAGCGATTAATAGGCCGTAAAAAAACGATGTTAACAATAGGCTCTGGAGCTTTTTTTGAAAGAAAAGCTAAACCCTTCTGCTATGACGAAGTTATTGAGAGCATGAAAAACGATAGACCAGATAATCGAATACTCAAAAGCGATATAGCCAAAGCCTAAACCAATCAAACTAGCAAAAATAAAAGCTGATAAAGATTTTCGTGAAAAAGGCCAAATAAAATCGAAGTCATAAGAATGGCAAAAATCTTTCCATGCTTCTCTAAGGCTCGCAAACCAGCGCCTCTGAAAAATGATTTCCTCCGTAACTGGAGCCATCAAGGATGAATAAATCAGCATGGTTAGTGTCTCAGAACCACCGCTGCCCTGATTCCATACCAGATAGATCTAGATTGAAGAGTTGAATGATAGCCTGCATCATCTGATTGACAACAGCTGTGAATAATTGGGCAAATAAAAGGAAGCAAATCATGTAAAAGAAAAATTTAGGGAGTCATCTTCCGTCCCTTTACGACGAAGATCATATTTGAAGAGCTGCTTTCCTCGAGACACTGTAAAAGTAAGAACACCAAGACAGGAAGCTAGAATATAGGCTCCTCCCATCCTTTTTCAATAAATTTAGTGAGAACTTCCTGGGTCTTTTGGATGTCCATACCTTGTCCCAGGCATGATGACAAAAAAGGCAACAAATACGTAAATGAAGACAGCAGCAATCATGACCCATAAATAAGTAAAGCAAGTCGCTGAAAATCGTCCTAGATCTTTTTTAGGATTTAAAGGTTCTGGTATATAATACATAAAATCTCCTATATTAAGTTTGCTCTTTACTCTTTCTGCTCAGGAAATACAAGGTCAAAAAGATTCCCTCATAAAGCAAAGCAAAAAGAATAAAGGCGTGCATGAAAAATTCTTCTGGCAGAATCCAAATGACTGGATCCTTGGCTGGGTCAAACATCCATGTATTATCTCCGGCAAAGAGAACTTGATGAAAGAGTGTGAAAAAAATTGTTAAAGCCAATCAGAAAGGCCAGTCCACCAAAGACAAGCGGCAAAAGACTAATCAACAGAAAAGCCCGTCTGTAGAGCCCTAAAAATCTCTTTTTGACTACTTTTTTGATAAAGAAAATCAAAGCAGGCAGAGTAACTAGAAAAATAGCTTGCGCCAAGTGAAAAAGATACTTGACCGCCTGAAAATGATGCAGACCCTGCTGCTGACGAGCGAAAATCTGGCATCGCCAGCTCTGACTAAAAGGATTGGTCAGGTAATTCATCAAAATATTAAAATTATACTGAATGGTCTCAGCTTTTAAATAAACCTTATCCGGCAAGTTGAAATAAGAAATCTCCATCGGGATATAAGAGCCAAGCTAGATAAATGGTTAGCAGGATAGCTGCTGCCAGCAAGCACAAGACGCTGGCTGAAAATCTCAACTTATCACGCATCGAAGTCCCACTCCGCTAGACTGGACAAGACATGCGTCGGTTGGATCGGCAGATTGGGCACCTCTTCTGGCAGGGTAAAGCCTGTCGTAACCAAGAGCGTCGGAATGCCGTTATCGATTCCCGCTCGAATATCTGTTAGATAGTTATCACCCACCATGACCACTTCTTCACGCGCCAGTCCTAGATGCTCTATGGCTTTTTCCATGATGATGGCATTTGGCTTGCCGATAAAGGTCGGCTCAACCCGAGTGGCTGCTTCCAAGAGGGCATTGATAGCACCTGCTCCTGGCTGCAGACCTCGCTCAGTCGGAATGTTGAGATCTGGATTGGTTCCGATAAAGTGAGCACCCTTTTGAATGGCCAGAGTTGCTATTGTCAGCTTCTCGTAGTCCACTTCCCAGTCCAGACCCAACTACTACATAGTCAGGATTTTCTGAATCTTCTATATATCCAGCTTCTTCAATGGCATGTTTAAGCCCAACATCACCAATGACGTAGACTTTCTTGCCCAGATTTTTCTCCTCCATATAGTCAATGGTAGCCAGAGTCGCTGTGTAAATAGTCTCAAGTGGCGTCTCAATATTAAAACTTTTCAGCCAGCATGGTCTGCACTGCTTCTGGCGTGCGAGTGGTATTATTGGTCACGAAAAGATAAGGAATCTTGCGCTTCTGCAACTCATGCACAAAAGCTTCACCAGCCGGAATCCGACTCTTGCCCTTATAAATTGTCCCGTCTAAATCAATCAAATATCCTTTATAAGTCATTTCTACTCTTCCTAATTCTCTTGTTTAAACTCTTGCCAGGTCACCAAAGCCTGAGCATTGACTTCACCATCACTGGAAATTTGGTGATTGCTCTGCAGACCTTCTAGGTCATAGCTAGAAGCAATCATGCCGCCCGGACGGACTTCCTTGACATACTTGAGATGGACTTTCTTTGGAATGTGCTTCGTGAGGAAGTCTGCGCCCATGACCTCAAAGATCCAGTCCAGATACTTGCTATTGTTGACATGGCCGTTCATATCCAAGTCGTAAAAGCGTACATGGTAGTCCTTGCTGACAGGATTTTTCAAGTCGGGATACTTAGGACCGCGCAGTAATTTCTTGGAAAACTCTGATTGATATGGCGCTACAATCTCCGGATCAACGGCACGAACCTTGCGGCTATCCCGATCCATAAGAACAAAAGGTTGCCATCATCTGAATAATGGCTTCACCCGCCTCATCAAAAATCGTGAAGCGACGGTAGCAAAAGAGCCTATTGTAGGTCAAAGCTTCTGTTTCAATGGTAATTTCCTCTGCAAAGCGAGGAAGTCTTGTCACATTAATATCATAGTCCGTGATAATCCAGACTAGGTTATACCGCTCCAGCATATCCTTGTCACTGACGCCAAGCTCAATCGACTGCATCCCGGATACCTGCAAGGACAGCAGGATGACATCCGGCAGCTTGATATGGCCATTCATATCTGCCATATCAAAAGGAATTTTCATTTTCATTTGATAAGTTAAGCCCATGATTTACTCCAATATAAATTTCTCAGCAACCGTATCGCCCCAAAAAGAGAGCCTTGTTTGGTCGTGCGCACGATATCTCTGTCTGGCACTAGCAAGCCCTGTTCAGTCAGCTCAGCCACAACAGCTCCATACTGGTTTTCAAAGGATAGACCAAATTTTTCCTCAAAACGCTTTTTAGAAACACCTGACTTCTTCCGCAATCCTAGAAAACATCTCTTCTTCCATCTGTTCTTTCAGCGTCAGCGCTTCTTCCTGCACACGGGCATTGCCCGCTTCCACCGCCTGCAGATAATAACGAATAGGCCCGTGGTTTTTGTAGCGAACACCATCGACATAGCCAGACGCTCCCGCTCCAATACCATAATATTCCGCATTGTCCCAGTACATGAGATTGTGGCGGCTCTCAAAGCCCGGCTTGGAAAAAGTTTGGAAATCTCATAATGCTCAAAGCCGGCCTTTTCCAGCTCGGCTATAATGTAGTCAAACATCTCCGCTTCCAAAGTCTTCCTTAGGTAGATGCAGCTTCCCTCGCCGCATCCGATTCATAAAGACTGTATGATTTTCCAAAATCAAGCTATACAAACTCATGTGAGGAATGTCTAGGGCAATAGCCTTGGCAACATTGATTTTCACATCTTCCATGGTCTGCTTGGGCAAGGCATAAATCAGATCAATTGAGATATTATCAAAACCCGCTTTTTTGAGATAGGCAATATTCTCATAGATGTCCTTTTCCAAGTGACTGCGACCAATCTGCTTGAGCATGCGGTCATTGAAAGTCTGTACGCCCAACGAAACCCGATTGACAGGCGACTCTTTAAGTACAGCAATCTTCTCCTCATCCAATCCCAGGATTGGCTTCAATAGTCAATTCTTCTAGATAAGACAAGTCCAGCTTGTCCGTTAGCTTTTCCAGTAAAAAGGCCAACTGAGGAGCAGATAGAGCTGTCGGAGTTCCCACCACCGATATAGAGGGTACGGAGCTTTTTGATATCGTAGGAATCATACTCCTCAATCAAATGCTCCAGATAACTATCTACTGGCTGATTTTTGATAAAAACCTTGGAAAAATCGCAGTAATAACAAATCTGAGTACAAAAAGGAATGTGCACATAAGCAGAAGTCGGTTTGGTTTGCATAGTACTTATTATACCACAGTTTTAAAGAGAGGACTTATTTGATTATCAAACAAAGAAAAAAGAGTGATCCTGTAAAGACAAAAATTGTCCTCGCAAGTCACACACTTTCTATAATCTAAAAAAATTGAAGATCTAAATCAATTATTTCCCCAACTCCTGCGTCCTCTTGTAGGCAGCTTGAACGGCATCCATGACTGTTCCTCGAAAGGCATTTTCTTCCAGACTGGCTACCCCAGCGATGGTCGAACCAGCCGGACTGCAGACCTGGTCTTTAAGTTGAGCCGGATGTTGCCCGCTGACCCGACTTAGCTTGGCAGCACCTAAGAGTGTCTGATTGGCCAGTGCAGTGATATATCGCGACTGAGTCCTGCCCGACACCCGCATCCGCTAAAGCCTCTATAAAGAGATAGACGAAAGCTGGTCCACAGCCAGCAAGAGCTGTCGCTGCATCCAACTGTTTTTCCTCTAGTTTGACCTAAAAGGCCAGCCGAAGACAGAAGCTCACGCAACAAGTCTTCGTCTGCTTGATTTGCCCGCTGAGATAAGTTATAGGTAATAACGCCCTCACCTACAGCTACTGGTGTATTAGGCATGATCCGAATCCAACGATGGTGGCCAGGTGTAAATTTTTCTAATAGCTCTAAGGTTAGACCAGCAGCCATTGAAACCAACAAAATAGACTCCCGTTTTTCTAGAATTGCCTGATACTCAGCCAGCAAGTCAGTAAATTGAGCCGGTTTGATACCCAGAAAAATCACTTCTGCCTGAGCAAAAACCTCTTCATTACTGACCGGCTGCCCACCAACTTCCGTAGCAAATCTTTTCAGCCTTGTCACGACTGCGATTAGCCAGTAGCAATTCGCTTCTATATCTTTCATCTTGGGAAACTAGGCGAGCTAGACTGCCACCCATATTTCCCAGACCGATAAATCCAATTTTCATCATTATTTCCTCACTTGACCAGTCCCTTGGATGACGTATTTATAGCTGGTCAGCTCTTTCAGTCCCATAGGGACCTCTGGCATGCAGTTTCTGAGTAGAAATCCCCATTTCGCAGCCAAGGCCAAATTGACCGCCATCTGTAAAGCGGGTTGAGGCATTGACATAAACTGCTGCGCTATCCACCTGCTCTGTGAAGTAAGCTGCCACTGCAGCCTTCTCCGTCACAATGGCATCCGAGTGATGGGTGCTGTGAGCCTCAATATGCTCCACCGCTTCTTCCAGAGAAGAAACCAGCTTGACTGCTAAGATATAGTCTAAAAATTCGGTATCAAAATCTTCCAGTTTAGCAAGTGTTCCTGAGATATACTGAGCTGCTTTCTCATCCAAACGTAATTCAACAGGATTTTCTTGCGCATCATCTCGATCTGTCACCAAGATCTTCTGCAAACGTGGTAAAAATGCAGCTGCAATCTCTTCAGTGAACCAGCAGCACCTCCATGGCATTGCAGACAGAAGGGCGACTGGTCTTGGCATTCTCAATAATGGCCAAAGCCTTGGCTTGATCAGCATCCTTATCTACATAGATATGGACAATTCCAGTACCCGTCTCAATAACCGGCACAGTCGCATTTTCCACGACTGCCTGAATCAAACCCGCGCCACCACGAGGAATGAGCAAATCCAGATATCCCTTGGCCTTCATCATGGCCTGGGCGGAAGCCCGGCTGGTATCAGAAACCAACTGGATACAATCTCGTGAAATCGCCGTCTGAGCCAAACCTTTTTTCAAAGCTGTGACAATAGCAAGCGCTGTCTGATAGGCATCCTTGCCACTTCTGAGAACGACTGCGCTACCACTCTTTAGAGCAAGAGCCGCAGCGTCTGAAGTAACGTTAGGCCGGCTCTCGTAGATAATACCAATTATGCCCATAGCCACCCGCTTTTTACTGATCACAAGACCGTTATCAAGCTCAGTCCTTTCCAAGACTTCCCCTACGGGATCCTCTAAGTCAATCAGCTGACGAATACCCTCTGCCATGGCAGCAATCCGCTCCTCGTCCAGATAGAGGCGATCCAGCATCACATCTGAAATCTTACCTTTAGCCGCTTCCATATCCAATTCATTGGCTGCTAAAATATCCGCACGAGAAAGCCAGAGCTGCTTTGCCATTTCTTCTAGAGCATGGTTTTTCTCAGCAGTTGTGGCTGTATTAATCGTCTTCTTGACTTTCTGAACCTTTTCAAAAATCGCTTGTGTTGAGGTCATCGCTTCTCCTTTCCTTGTCTTTTAAAATTCTGTAAATAAATCATTCAACTCCGGCGTCAAAGAGATCCAATCATCCCGATGAATGACAACACCTTTAGGTTTATTGGACTTGAGCATATCTTTAAGAGCAGCCTTGCCAAAACGCACGCGCCCTTTACCAAGAATAGCTCCGCCGTCTTCCTCGTAAACCGTCACTGTATCTTGATAGACAAAGCTACCCGATACAGATACAAGACCAGAAACCAACAAACTTTTTCCATTATTTCTGAGAGCGTCGGCTGCTCCTTGGTCTACATAGATTTCCCCTTGACTTTTAGCATAGAAAGCCAGCCATTGCTTCTGCGTTTTTAGACCTTTTTCCTGAGCCAAAAAGAGGCTGCCATCCTTGGTTTCCTCCGTAGCTTCCAGCAGAGCATCAGTCTTGAGCGAGGAGCAGATATAGACCGGAACTCCAGACATGGTCGCCAGCGTTGCAGCTTTTATCTTTGTTAGCATTCCGCCAGTCCCATTGCTTGTTCCTGCACCGCCTGCCATATCAATCAACTCAGAAGAAATCTTCTCAATCTTTTCAAGTCGACGAGCATCTGGATTGGTAGAGGGATTGGCCGTGTAGAGTCCATCTACATCTGTCAAGAGCACCAGGAGGTCCGCCTGAACCATGGCTGCTACCTGCGCACTCAGTGTATCATTATCTCCGACCTTGATCTCTTCGATGGCTACCGTGTCATTTTCATTAATGATAGGAATAGCTCCGCGATTCAGCAAGACAGACAAGGCCTGGTGGGCATTCTTGTACCGCCTCTTATCTGCAAAATCGTCCTGAGTTAAAAGAATCTGAGCAGAAATGATTTGCTTCAAAAGAAGATTGGTTGTATATTCCTCCAAGAGCAAACCCTGTCCAACAGCAGCTGAAGCTTGTTTGTCAGCCACCTTGGTTGGTCGTTTTTTAAAGCCCAGAGAAGAAAAACCTGCCGCAATAGCTCCTGATGAGACCAAGATCAACTCATGCCCCGCCTCATGCAAAAGAGCCAACTGCCGAGTAATTTCCTTTACTTTAGCGCGTGACAGACTGCCATCTGTATTGGTCAATGACGAAGTCCCCACCTTAAATACGATACGCTTTGCTTTCATTTCCTTTTCCTTCACTGCTAGATTGTCTTATTATACCACGATTTACAGAAAATAAAAACGACCGCGATTGAAGCGGTCGGAGGAAAATTTGTATTTTAATAATGAATGAACTTGCTATCCTTGTCGCAGCTTTTCCAAAGTTTCTTGGAAAATAGCTGGCGCTTCAGCTATAAATTCCAGCACTTCACCAGTTCGAGGATGGGTGAAGCCCAGCGTTCGCGCGTGCAAAAATTGGCCGTGCCCTTTTAACGTCTTACGTGGTCCATAGACCTCATCTCCAGCCACAGGGTGCCCAATGTAGGCCATGTGAACGCGGATTTGATGAGTCCGTCCCGTTTCCAGTTGAAGCTCAACCAAGCTAAAGTCACCAAAACGTTCCAAGACTTGGAAACGCGTCAGAGCCGGCTTGCCTTTAGCCGTCACAGCCTGCTTCTTGCGGTCTTTTTCACTGCGGCCAATCGGTGCTTCAATCACTCCACGGTCATTAGGCAGATTTCCATGAACAATAGCCCAATACTTGCGTAGGGATTTCTTATCCTTGAGCTCATCAGCCAGAGCCACATGGGCTTGGTCATTCTTAGCAATCATAAGAAGCCCTGAAGTGTCCTTGTCAATCCGATGAACAATCCCCGGCCGGAGAACTCCATTGATGCCGGACAAGTCTTTGATGTGGTACATAAGAGCATTGACCAGAGTACCGCTAGTATGGCCTGCCGAAGGATGGACGACCATTCCCTGAGGTTTATTAACGACTGCCACATCCTCATCTTGATAGACAATTTCTAGCGGAATATCCTCTGCCACATATTCGACGACTTCTGGTTCAGGCAGCTCATAGGAGATGACATCGCCTTCTTTGACAGCGTATTTGGCTTTTTGGCTTGTCCATTGACCAAAATCTGGCCGTTCTTAATCTGCTCATGAGCCAAGCTCCTTGACAGGTCTGTCAGCTCTGCAACCGCCTTGTCCAATCGCTGACCAGCTGTTGAAGCCTCAATTCTTACTTCCATCTTTTTCTTCCTTCAAAATCATCAGCAGTAAAATAGCTACACCAAAGGTCAGATACATATCTGCCACATTGAAAATAGCAAAATTGATAAAATCTAACTGAAACATGTCCACGACAAAACCTTGACGTATTCGGTCAATGAAGTTCCCCAAACCACCAGCAATCACCAAGGTCAGCCCGGTCAGCATCCACTTTGAGGCATTTAGGTGCTTGATGAGGTAGTAAACAGCTCCACCGATAACCAGGAAAGTCACCAAAGTAAAAAGCCATTGCTGGTTTTCCAGCATGGAGAAGGCTGCACCGGTATTCTGAAGATAGGTCAGACTCACCAGATACGGAATGAAACTCTTGACCTGCCCCAGCTTAAAATCGCTGACAATATATAACTTGACCAGCTGATCCACAGCAATAAGAATCAAGACTGCAAAAGGAATAATAATTTTTCTTTTCATACTTTATTTTTTCTGTGCAAAATACTCTTTCATAACTGATACGAAGTCTTCTCCGACCTGAGTCAGATCCACATCTTCACGCTTGACATAGACCATGTGGTTGTCCAAGTTGTCGCGAAGCTTGATGACAGTAATACCATTTACACTATTGCTGTCCAAAAAGCCAGATCCAGTCGCATAAGCATCGGTTCGCTCCAAAATCCCATTCAAGGTCGCGCGGTCCGTCACATTAAACATCTGTGAGCTAGCACTGGTATCGACAAAATTCTCTGAATAATAGAGATACTCGTCCTTTTCCTGAGTGAAGCGAACAGTCGGCAAAGCAGCCAAATCTTCCATGACCAACTCCTTCTTCTGAGTTAGAGGATGGTCTTCCCGCAGGTAAATGTGGGTCTGAAAAGGAATCAGCTCTACTACTTCCAAGCCTAGCTTTTCCACCCGCTGCATAATGCCCTTGGTATTCTGATTATTAAGGTAGATAATGCCGATTTCACTATGGCCCTGCGCTACTTCGTCCAGAATCTGTACAGTTGTTGACTCAAAAATCCGGAAGTTCTTATACTCAGGATAGGTCTGAGAAAATTGTGTAATCAAAGGCGGCAGAAAATCATAGTGCTGACTGGCAATTGAAAACTCATCCCGCTCCTCCTCAGGATTGGCATATTGATTTTGAAAAACATCAAAACCCTTTGACCAAGTCTTGAGCTTTTTCATAAAACTCCATTCCTCGGCGAGTCAAAAAAGTCCCGCTGCTGGTCCGACGAAAAATCTTGAAACCTAGCTCTTTTTCCAGATCACGGACAGAGATAGACAGACTAGGCTGGCTGACATACATTTTTTCCGCTGCTTCTCGAAAGGTCCCACTGTTAGCAATGGCAACCACATAACGCAATTGTTGAATATTCATAACATTTTCCTTCTTTACATATCGTCTCATTATACCATAAACCAAGGCAGAACAAAAGAAACCAGCTGTAAGAAGCCGGTTTCTCCTTTTAAGTTAATGAGTAATCTGAAAATTTGCTATTTTTCTTTTAGATAGACAACCTCTGTCATCTCTTTGAAGCCTAGCTTTTTATAGAGTTTCAAAGCTCGGCTATTCTGCTTTTCTACGACAATCTGAAACTCCTGTCCATTACGCTCGTTCAAATCCTGCATACTTGCAAGCAAGAGATAGCTTCCTAGCCCCTGCCCCTGAAAGTCTTGATCAACCGCCAAGCCAAAGAAATAATTGGTTCCAAAATCCGTATCAACTGATACTGAAGCTACAACCCGATCATCTTTTTTCAGAATATAGAGCAAGCTGGATGCGCTGCTGATGGATTCTTGGGCATATTTGAAGGCAACATCAAGCGGTGTCTCAAAGACTTGGGACTGAAAGTCTGCAATCTCCTCCGCTAAGTCCAAACTTCCCTGCAAGACCTCTATCCCTTCTCTCTTTTCCAGAGGAAAAGTTTGAGCAGACTGCGCCAGCCAGATTTCTGATTCATCACTTTGGTAATCAAATCTCCGAGCAAAATCGGGATGACCGTTCAAAAAGGCTAGCTCTGCTACATACTCAATCTCGGTCAAATCATACTTATCAACTACTTTTGCAAAAGCAGCCAGGAGCTGATTAGCCACACCCTGACGACGATACGACGGTAGAACATAGAGAGACACCTCAGCTTGGCCGGGTTCATCCGCGTAGACTGATAAAAAGCCGATAGTTCGGCCATCCATCTCAGCCAAGAAGAAGGCTGGCATTTCCGAATCCGCATTATAATTATTATCCAGATAGGGCAGTCGATAGCCTCCGTCTGCCTTATTACACTCTTGAACTAATTCAAACAATTCCTGCTTTTCTTTCTCAGGTAATGCACTATAAATTCTTATCTGCATCCGTCTCACTTCCTTCCAGTATTTCTTTCTATTTTACTACAAAAACCTTAGTCAAGCCATTCAAAAAGGGACTGGAAAAATCCAGCCCCAATGTCGCTAAGTAAAGTCTTTTTTATTTTTCAACGTGGTCAGCAAGTTCTTCCTGGGCTTTTTTATTTGCCGCAGTAGCTTCTTCTTTCCATTTTTTCTTAGCTGTTTCGTATTCTTTGGTCGTTACAACATCCTTCTGAAGCTGGGTCAGCTTGAAGTTGTAGGCTGAACCCTTGACACCAACTGGTGAGTAGGCCTTTCTAAATGGCACTGATTTAGTAACCGACGGCGTTGCCCCTTGTGAAACAGTCGGAATAATCAAGCCGCTATCTAGCAACCAAGCTTCCGCTTCTGCATACTTTTCGTAACGCAGCTGCACATCGTTGGTTTCAGCATTAGCTTCTTCCAGCATCTTGGTATAAGTGTCCAAGCCTAGCTCTTTAATCTTATCATTGTCTTGACCTGGTTCAAAACCAAAGTTTTGCAAGCTTCCGCCATTTTTGATATTGAGAGTATCAAGATAGGTAGATGGGTCTTGGTAGTCACCAGTCCAGCCACCAGTAGACATATCATAGTCTTTTTGAGCAGCAGAGTTAGCAAAATAGGTGATATTATTAAGATCGTCTGTGCTCATCTTTTGCAGGTCAATGACGACATTTTCCGCTCCAAGAGCCGATTCGATAGACTGCTTGGTTGAACTAGCCCATTGAACGCCAATCGTGCTAGACTGATCCACTGGCATATCTAAGTGAATTGGGAATTCAACTCCCTTAGCCTGCAAAGCTTGCTTCGCTTCTGCAAATTTCGCCTTAGCCTTTTCAGGATTGTAGTAAGGGTCTTGAGCGTCAGAGAGGTCAATTCCTTGCCATTGGCTGCCATAGTTGACTAATTTTTCCCCAACAACAGTTCCAAAATCCTTGTCGCCGATTTGGACAAAGCTAGGCGGTACCAAGGTATTTCTCAAGACCTTAGTCGCTCCGTCTTCACCATTTCCTTGCGCACCATAAGATGTACGGTCAAAGGCAAAGTTAATAGCCTGACGGAAGTCTTTGTTCATGATCGCTTCGTTGGTCGCAGACTTTTGAGCGTCTGTTGTTTTAGAAGTATGATTGTAAGACTGACGGTTGTAGTTGAAATTATAGTAATAAGAAGTAGAATCCTGCGGGCTGTAAACGATATTGTCCGCATATTTCTTCTTGACTGAAGCAAAGCCTGAGCTATTCGGATAGAGACGAGCTGTGCTGTAAACGCCATCGCTGAAGTTACGGATCAGTGCTTCCTGATCATTTCCATCATAGTAGGTCAGCTTGATACTATCCAGAGTGACATTGTCTTTGTCGTAGTAATTTGGGTTTTTGACAAATTCCATCACAGACTTAGAAGTCAGAGACTTGAGCAAGTAAGGACCATTATAGAGGATGCTAGATGGTTTGACAGAGCCAAAATTGCTTCCTTCTGCTTTCAGAAACTCTTCATTGACTGGGAAAAGAATCGTGCTGGTCGTTTTAGAGTTCCAGTATGGCTCAGGGCGCGTCAGAGTGTATTGCAGGGTATGGTCATCAATAGCTTTGACACCAACATTGTCAAAATTCTTATCTTCACCCTTGATATAAGCATCCAAGCCCTTAACAGAGTCCTGAACTAGATAAATAGCTTCAGAATTTTCATCCGCAGCATACTTCAAGCCAGTCACAAAGTCCTGGGCCTTTACTTCTGCATATTCTTCACCATCGGATGTGTACCATTTAGCATCATCACGCAGCTTATAAGTATAGGTCAGGCCGTCCTTGGAAACTGTCCATGATTTGGCGATTGAGGGAACCAGATTCCCGTACTTGTCATTTTCAAAAAGTCCATCGACCAGGTTGGAAATGACATCACCAGTCGTTGCACGGTTTGTAGCAAGATAGTTCAAGCTGTCAGGGTCTGAACTATAAACGTAAGTATAATTATTTGTGCTAGATGAAGACTGGCTACAAGCTGTTAGCAATAGCCCGGCGCTCAGTGCAACTCCAGTCGCAATCAACCACTTTGATGCTTTCATGGATAGAACCTCCTTTGATGTTACATTTTATAACATGAACTATTATACCAAAAAGCGTATAAAAAGTAAATAGTAAACCGATGACAGATGAGTAAAATATTCAAGTCAGTATGCTTTTAGGAAACACATAAAGCTCTCAGCTACCGCATTCCTACTAATTTCCAAATAAAAAAAGAAGAATCCGTTTTTACTGCAAACTTGCTTTGGATTCTTCCTTTTTGTTATGTTATCAAGAATAAGTAAAACTGTGATCCCTTCAACACTGCTCGCTCGTTCGTTCTTTTATTGCTTATAGTCTGCGAGAGGACAAGTCATACAAATAGACAGCCCCAAACAAGAACAAGGCACCCAGCAAGACTAAGAACAAACTGCTGCCGTCTCCCGTTTTAGGAAGCTGATTAAACTGTGCAGCCTGCTGACTTAATTGCCGACGAGAACTTACAGGTTCAACAGAACGCAAACTCAACTGCGGAGGATTTTGTTGACCTGGAACCATGCTCTGCCTAGCTGCAGTAATCTGAACGAGCTCCTTGTAATAACCTTCTCCCATGCTGAATTCTCTATCTTGACTGTCAATCAAGGTCAGGGAAAATACTGGACTGAACTGACCTTCTACTAAGCCTTTCAAGTTAATCTCAACCGGATTAGTATCATTGGCTTTTTTAGAAATCAAAACAGTATCACCAGAGATGGTATAGTCAGGACTTGGCAGGATGCTGAAATGCTGACTATCCACCTTAAGAGCAAGACGGTAGTCATTTTTCTCTAGACTGTTTAGTCCACTCAGGGTAACCGTAGCTATAAAAGGCTGATCTAGCTGAGCAGATGCAGGGATATTGACTTTGATATCCTTAACTGGATCGGTATAAAAGAGACCATGCCCGATAGGATAGGCCACCTCTGTCTCAGACATGATACCATCCTTGATGAGCGGCACATTTACCGGTAACCTCCCAACATGATTTTGACCATTGAAAATGACTTCCACACCAGCCGGGATATTAGGGCCGAAGGCATTGTCCGGCTTCAGAGACTCAGTTGGATCCATTCCCTTGTTTCCATAAACTGCTACAATAGCCTTGGCATTAGGATAATTCGCTACATCATAAGGTTTAGAAATGCTCATGACAGCTGCCTGTTTTCCAGTTGCATTTGCATAGTCCACGACTTCTGTCGGAACCTTTGTCAACCAAAAATCACTGGCTAATTGAGATTGACGACCAATTTCAGAGATTAAGACAAGGTGTGTCGCTTGGTTAATCTTCCCTTTCAAATCTTCTAACTTGGTTGTTTTGCTGTAGTTTAGCGCTTCGTATGTGACACCTGCTGGAATCACTCCGTCCGCTATCAGACGCTTGACACCCAGCTCTAGTCCTGGCACTTCATCGTCATAAGCCGCTAGCAGCAAAATCCTGTCACCAGATTTGACCTTAAAGGGCAGAACAGTATCATCGTTTTTAACTACCGTTACTGCACTAGCAGCGATTTTTCTCTCGGTATCTCTGTTTAACTCTGAGCCAACAATTGCTTCAGCCTTAGCTTGGGTGCGCTCAGATGGGTCAAAGTCTAAAATACCCCGTTTTTCTTTTAGATTCAAGATGCGAGTCACAGACTCATCCAATCTGCTGACTGGAATATCGCCTCTCTGAACTGCCTGTTCAATATCGTTGATAATCTTATCGATTTTAGCTAAATCACTCTTGCTGCGTAAGACAGTTGGCATCAGCACCACATCTACACCTGATTTGATAGCCATGATAGCCGCTTCAGATTCTCCGAAGTTTTTGGCAATCGCATCCATGCCCATAGCATCAGATACCACCACTCCCTTGTAGCCAAATTTCTTGCGAACAATGCCGGTAATAATGTCATCAGACAAGGTAGCAGGAATATAGATAGTTTCCCCAGTTTGTTTAGATATAACCGTGTCTTTTTCAATCTGAGGATACTGAATATGGGCAGTCATCAGCATATCAGCGTTTTTGTCAATGGCAGCTTTGAAAGGCAGCAACTCCAGTGCCTCTAACTCCGAATAGGACTTATCTACCAGAGGCAGACCAGTGTGAGAATCCACCGCCGTATCGCCATGCCCAGGGAAATGCTTAGCCGCTACTGCGACATTGTATTTCTGAATCCCCTCCATCATAGCCGTTCCCAAACGAGCGACCACCTTAGGATCTGAAGAGAAGGAACGCAAACCAATAACGGGATTCTGCGGATTATTATGGTATCAAAAACAGGAGCAAAGTTGACATTCAAACCTAAAGCCGATAATTCCCGTCCGATAATTTGTCCTGCTTGATTGGCTAATTCTGGATCACGCGTCGCGCCAACTGCCATGTTCCCAGGAAGAGCTGTCCCGCTGCCCAAACGATAGACAATACCACCTTCTTGGTCTATAGCAAGCAAGAGTGGCAACTTACCATTATTAGCTTGGTTACTGATAGCTGCTTGTTGCAGAGCTTGAGTCAAGGCCAAGGTTTGAGCAGTTCCCTTCACATTTTCAGCAAAAAGAATAACTCCGCCAAAGTCGTATTTATCAACCGCTTCTGCCACTTCTTTATTAAGCTCCGTCATATCGAACTGGGCGGCTTGACCCTCTTGCTGCCATTTTCTGAAGTCTGGCATCAGCATCTGGGTAATCTTCTGACGAAGCGTCATATCCGCCACAAGCTGCTGCACTCTCTTAGAAGCTGGCGGCGCATCAGTCACCGCCTGACCTTGAGGTTGATTGGCACCTGAGGAAACTTCTGCTGCCTGCGCAGTCGCTGGTTTGGCAGAGTCTTCTAGCAAATTACCAGTATTGCCTTCTTGGGTTGAAGCAGTAGTTTCAGTAGCTGCAACTTCCGAAGCATCGGAGACTGGCAAGGCTTTTGCAGCAATATGACTATCCTGACTTGGCGTGCCACTAGCTCCTACACCACTATCAGAAGAGTCCGATACAACTGCAGCACTTGCTTGTTCAGACTGGTTAGCAGATTCTGGCGGCTGATTAACCGAATCTGCTTTTATGGCTCCCAATGGCCAAAAAACTAGTAATGATAAGGCAAGCGCCAATAGCAATTTATACCTTTTCATCATAGGCATTCTCCTTTCATCCCTATAATAATAGCACAAAAAACGATGTTTGTAAACGTTTACATATTATCTAATGATTGTTTGTTTTTATCACCAATTAGTAATACAATCTCTATAAAAATGAAATAGTATTACAATATTATAGAAATGTTACAGAGGTATAATTTTATAGAAATAACATAACCTAACTGTTAAAAACAAGATTCTTTTATCTTATACTAACAGTTGCATAGAAAGGATTTGCTATGAGACAAGAAAAGAACACTAAAGCAATGTTCAACCGACGCTACTGGCTGGGGTCTTTCACTCGCTTCTGCTGCGACTTTGGCAGCTGCTTTGATTTCCACCGGAACAGTCCGAGCGGAGAACAAGTCAATCCCTGACTGGGCTTCTAGACGTGAAGTTGGTATTTACGATCCTAGTGTACCCAGACATTGAGGACGACCCTACTATCTTTGATGATCCAGGACCTATCAAGGTTCCAGAAGCTCCTAAAGCACGTGACCTATCCTAGCGTCTATTGATGAAGAGACTGGTGAAAGGATTAGTAAATAGAATCGTTCTTTACAAGGGTAAATACTATGCACTTGATCCCGTATTAGATCTATATACGAAGTTCGGGATGATCCAGCTAGAACAAATTCCGACGAATCTAAAAAACTCTTTCTATACTAGCCCAACAGGTAAGGTCTATTATTTTGACGAAAAAGGACGAAGGGTCATCAATCTTTACAGTGTAGACGGCAAGCAATACTTCTTTGATTCTTACGGAGAAATGGTTAAAAACAGATTTGTTAGTTACTCTGAATACACTTATTACTTTGGAGAAGATGGAACAGCTTATGAAAACGGACTTTTTAAGATTGGCAAGTATTACTATTACTTTGGTGAGTACGGTGAACTTTATAGGGAATCTATTGTCAACTACAAAGGAAAGACCTATTATGCAAATTGGTATGGCGTTGTCAATATAAAAGATGAAGAAGTTACACCATAATGAAAAATACCAGAAATGAGGACGTATGTCTTCGTTTCTGGTATTTATTTTATTCAAAATCACTCAAATGGAAATCCATTTTTTAGCAGATGGTTATTGTTCTTCTGATTTTCTTACACTAATACCTAGCCCCAATCCAGTCAGAAGCAAACCAAGCCCCACAACACTATAGACTGCCTTTTCGCTACTTCCTGTTTTAGGAAGAGACTGTTCTGATTTGGCCAAAAGTGTTGGTGCCTGAACATGATAGACGGTAGATGTAGGCATTGTAGTACGACGCTCAAGATAGAATTGATAACTATCTTTTATGATTTTATAGTAACGAGCTTCATTGACACTTTCAACAATCCATGAAGTGGTTCCCTTTTGTTAGAGCATCAGCTAGGTTATTTTCGATATCAAGCACTCTGCCTTCTGTTGCAAAATTTTTGTAAATTCCCTCAATCGCTTTTACCGTCGCTACGGTTCTTTCTATACCGGCAGCTTTCAGAGCCGCAAGTGTATCAGCAACCGTTGGAATTGAAGGGTCTTCTTTCATTTCAGCATCTGTCAATAAAACGACGAATTTCTTATTTTTAGATGACTTAGACCAATCATAGGTCGAAATAATCTGGTTCAGGGCAGGAGTTGGTGTTTCTGGAGTATCTCCTCCACTCGCTATACGAATCGCAGCTAACGCTTTTTCGAGCTCAGCCGGATCAGTTGTAAAATAAGATGACCCAAACCGTGTTAGAACCGTATCTTCATCTTTGCTGCCAGAATTACGGCCGTAGACTTCATCACTAAATGTTGCCAGACCAAAACGTGCTGTAATCCCCTCTTTAGTAATATTTCGCACAAATTCATTAATATTTGCACGAACAATATCAATTGTGCCACCCATGGATCCTGAACGGTCGACAACAAAGACAATATCTGCTGAACCAGCTTTTGTCACAGTTGGTGGCGTTGAGGTGTAGGTAATAGTTGTAGTCTTATCCACTCGCTCGTACTGCGTATAGGGATTCCCATTTTCATCTGTGCCAGATAAAGTATTTTCAGTACGTCTAGTTATTGGCTCTGGCGCCTTATCAACCTTTGCCGGAGCCACTTCTGTCTTTGTAACATCAACAGTCGACGTTTCTACACGGACTGTTTGATTGCCTTCTTGACTTTCTTTGACATCAACAGGTGATACATTTTTTGAGACATCGATCAAATCTCCTGGTTTCGCTGTAGATTCTTCAACAACAGGTTTCGTCGTATCAGCAGCAATTTCAGTACCAGCAGCTTCAATCGGAGAGCTTACTGCTTCAGTTTTTGCTATACCGCTTGAAGGTGGTGTCCCAACCTGGTCTGCAAAAACATGCGAAGCTTGTGAAAAGGCAAATAGAAGAGTTGCTGATGCTAATCCAACTTTCAATTTGTACAATGAAAAGCCTGGAAGTTTAAATGATTCTTTTTCCATAATTTCTCCTTATCTTTTTTTAGATTTAGAAACATGATTGCATCTATTTTATATAGAATAACATAAAAAAATAGGAACTGCAAGCGATTTCAGATATTTATTAGTCTAAAAATTAAAATTTTAGAATATTATCAGAGTTTGTATGCTAAAATTGATGAGCATCATCATGAATCATTAAACAAATGCTTTATCGTGCCGTCTCTAATAAGAAATCCCCATGCTCGGATATCCGAGCATGGGGATTTCTTATTAATTATTTAGCGATTGGGTAAACAGAAACTTGTTTCTTATCGCGTCCTTTGCGTTCAAAGCGTACTACGCCTTCAACCTTTGCAAACAAAGTATCGTCTCCACCGCGTCCAACGTTGACACCTGCATGGATGTGAGTGCCGCGTTGACGGTAAAGGATAGAGCCACCTGTTACGGTTTGACCGTCAGCTGCTTTAGCTCCCAGACGTTTCGCTTGTGAATCACGTCCGTTAGATGTGGAACCTCCACCTTTTTTGTGGGCGAATAGTTGCAAGTTAGCAAGATTCATTTTTAACATAATGTTTTTCCTCCGTGTTAGTTTTCTGTGATAACTCTGGTTTGGACGAACTCAGAAGAGTCCTCCGATAAGTTTGCCATTCCTAGGAAAAATGATTCAAAGAAAAGCTGAGTCATTTCTCTTTGGTGCGACGGTATATCCTGAGGAATTTCAACTTCAGATAACCGCCTTCTATTTCGTTTAATTCTAAGTTTGGTTCGTAGCCTGCGAATTTCTCAACTGAATTGACAAAATTAATGGCGAGCGTCGAAACGGACGCACATACGACATCAAAGCCGTATTCACCACTCGCGGCGTGACCTGTGATTTCTGCACGCCTCAGTTCGCCATCTTCGGCTCTTTCAAAGACTGCTTGTATCATTTAATCTCCTTAAAATTAAGCGTTGATAGCGTTGATGACAACTTTTGTATATGGTTGACGGTGACCTTGTTTACGATGGCTGCCTTTTTTAGGTTTGTACTTGTAAGTAACAACCTTCTTTTGCTTGCCTTGTTTTTCAACAGTTCCGACAACAGAAGCTCCAGCAACAAGCGGAGTTCCGACAACAGTGTTTTCACCACCAACAAGAACAACTTCGTCAAAAGTAACGTCTTGACCAGCTTCAGCGTTCAACTTTTCAACGTAGATTGCTTGACCAACTTCAACTTTAACTTGTTTTCCGCCAGTTTTAATGATTGCGTATGTGCTCATTATGCACCTCCTATGTTTTTTAGGGTTTCCCCGGATTTTGTGAAGACTCGCCTAGCATCGTGGGACGAACCACTTAAGAGAAGAGCTCTAAGTATAACAAAGAATAAACTAGGAATTGAGCCGAAAGCATAACTTGTGTTAGACAAGGCGATAATGACGAAGTTTAAATTTGTTATACGACGAGCAACGATGATCGTGCGGTTGCACAGGAATGTGCATAGTCAACTCTATAAGTATAGCACTTCTGCTGCTCTTTAGCAAGCTTTTCCATCTAATGAAAACGGATTTTTAAGAATTATCTTTAGATTTTGTCTGCTAATGAACAAAGACTATTTCATCCTTATTATTTACATGAACGGAAATATTTGTTGGCGTTTCAAGATTTTCTTTTAAAAATTCTGCCTCATACTGTGTGGCATCGGAAATGTTCACTTTACGAGTCCCTTCTTTTGTTTCAACTATGAAGATAAGATTACTAAATATCTTTCTTCCATACCTACCAGTCGTAGTATGTATTTCTATATCAATTAAGCGAACAATATCAGCGTGCACGTTTTGTTCTTTGAAATATTCATAAACATGTAGAGCTTCTATAGGTCTATGAACTTCATGAAAAACAAGAACAAGAATCGTAATTGGTAAAGCAAAACCAAGAACTAATACAGATTTAACTGGGTTCTTTTGATATTCTTTGCTAATAAGAGCTTTCCAAGAACCTGCTTTTAATTTAGCAATATTTAAACCATAAAAAACAAGAAAAGTAATCAATACGGCTAACAAAGAATGCGAGAAGACACCTAACAAATATGATTCCCCTGGCACGTCTCTTAACAAAGCATTGTCATAGCCGTCTTTCCAAGAAAATGATTGAAGCAAGCCTCTCGAAAAATAATCCCAATATCCCATCTCAAACTCCATCTAGTATTAATTTTGTTACAAATCAGATAAATAGTATTTCTATTGTTATCCGCTAACCGCCTTGTTAAATAATGATTAGATAAAAAATTTCTAAATATAACGCCGCACCCTATCTTGATAGTCTTGATAAGACTTTCCGAATTTTTCAAGACACCAGCGCTCCTCAGAGAGGATAATCCAGTGGGCCGCAGTCTGAAAAATCACTAAAATCAGAAAGAAAATCATTGACTTAGTCAAAAAGCTATTCCCTAAAAAAACAAACAAAGTAAGCTACATACATGGGATTATGGAAATAGCGATAAAGGCCTTTTGTATTCATGCCGTTTGCATATGGTCTAGCGAAATCTCTCATACTGATAGCACACAAAGCCAAACCAAGCAGGTAGATAGTCATACCAACATAAAAGAAAACAGACCAATCAAACTTAATTTCAAGCAAAAAAGGAGTTATGAACAAGGCTAGATTGCTCAATTGATAAATCGTATAAGCTATCTTTTCTTTTCCTTAAACTGGTGCAAAATAAGCTGCGCGTGACAAAGCATTTTTGCCAAAATGACTTAATAAAGGAAAACGAATCAGCAGAAAAGGAATTAAGAGAAAAACAGCAAGCATAAACATCACCTTCTCTCGCTTTTACAACAGCCCCTCAATCAGCTCATCAACTTCATCAGCCTCTGCTTGCGGTCTGATTTCTGTAATCATGATTCCTGCAACAGCGCGCTCCACCAAGCCTTCAACATCTAGGTAAGTTTCGTACTTCTCAGCATTCTTGATTTTCGGATTAGTTTTAGGTCGGTCTGGAGCAAAAATGGTACAGCAGTCTTCAAATGGTTGGATAGAGATTTGGAAAGTATCGATTTTTTCAGCAATGTCAATGATTTCCAGCTTGTCCATCGTCACAACAGGACGGATAACCGGTGTATTGGTCACTGCGTTGATAGCCTGCATACTTTCAATGGTTTGACTTGCCACCTGACCAAGACTTTCTCCATTGATAATGACTTGACCGCCCCGCTCCTCCCGAATCCGATCTGTAATACGCATCATAAAGCGACGAGTCAGTGTCATCAGATAGGCTTCTGGAGCCTTTGCCTTGATTTCCTCCTGAATCTCTGTAAAAGGCACTTCGATAAACTGGATATTGCCACCAAACTTGGTCAGTTTTCGCGTCAAATCTTGAGCCTTTTTCAACGCACCTGGACTGGTGTAAGGCGGACTGGCAAAGTGAACCGCCTCAATATCTACACCTCGCTTGAGAGCCAGATAGCCAGCCACTGGTGAGTCAATCCCGCCAGACAGCATGAGCATGCCCTTGCCTGAAGTGCCAACTGGCAACCCACCTGCACCTCGAATCGTCTCATAAGAAATATAAGCCGCTTCTTCACGAATCTCGACACGAAGCTCAATATCAGGCGCTTTCATCTTGACCTGAACATTTGGAATGGCCTCAAAAACAGCATCACCCAAGCGTTTGGTTAAGCTCGCGGCTATCCAATTCAAAGCTGTGATCACTGCGTTTGCTGGAAATCTTAAAGGTCATGCCCTCTTGATAGACTTCCTTCATGATAGATTGGACAGCTTCGATTAGGGCTGGCACAGATTTTTCAATTTTGTAAGACGGCGAGAAATTCTGAATCCCAAAAATCTGCTTGAGCGACTCAGCGACAGGCTGATAGTCTGTTCCATGCAGATAGACATGGGTTCGGTCGCGGTCAGCCTTGACATGGACCTTTGCGGATAGACTGACAAGACAGCTTGGATATTGCGTTTGAGTTTGTTGATAAAGCGCATGCGGTTCTTGCCCTTAGTGGACAGTTCACCGTAGCGCACCATAATTTCTGAATATTGCATTGTTTACCTTACTTTTCTGGTTTTTTCGTAAATAATTTTAAAAGGTTGTCAAAAACTGCTCCATCTGGCTCATGTCATTGTCAAGCATCCAAACTGATACGGACAGCAGTCTGAGCGAGAGATTTTCTCAACGCCCATAGCGATTAGGGTTCCTGCTGGCTTTCCAGCCTTAGAAGAGCAAGCGCTGGTAGTCGAGATATAAATCTCGTAGTCTTCAAATGCATGGACGACGACTTCACCCCGCACTCCCTTGATACCAAAGGTTAGTATATGAGGCGCAAAATTTTCCAGGCCTGAGAAAATCATCACATCTGGATACTTCTGCAGCTCTTCAAAGAGAATTTGCTTCATCTGAGCCGTCCGCTGGGCAAATGCTTCTTGCTTTTCCATGGACAAACGCAGAGCCTTGGCTGTCGCTGCAATGCCAGCTAGATTTTCCGTTGTGGAGCGTTTGTCCGACTCCTGGCCGCCACCAGTCAAGAGAGGACTGATTTTCTTGCCAGACTTGATATAGACAAATCCTACGCCCCGGACACCGTGAAATTTATGACTGGAAAACGTCGCAAAATCCACACGCTCCGTCAGATAAACAGCTGTCGGAATCTTCGTAACAGCCTGTACAGCGTCCACATGAAAGGAAATAGTCGGCTTGTCTGCTAGCAGGTCTGATATTTTCTGAATGGGCTGAATACTACCGATTTCATTATTGACAGCCATGATAGAGATTAGAGTGGTGTCTGGTCGAATCAACTCCGCTAGCTTGTCTACCTCAACAAAACCAGACTTATCGACTGGTGCAAAATCTATTTCAAACCCTTGACTCTGCAGCCAGAGGGCTGATTCTTTAACCGCGGGATGCTCAATATTAGATACGATGATGTGTTTGCCAAAGGGAGCCTTTTCAAAAGCAACTCCCTTAAGCACCCAGTTGTCCCCTTCTGTCCCTCCAGACGTAAAAAAAATCTCCGATGAAGACTTGCCTAAAAGCTCTGCTATTTGCCTGCGTGAGGCTTCTAAGAGACGGGTTGCCTGACTGCCTAAACTGTGCAGACTGGATGGATTTCCCCAGATTTTAGAAGCGACCTCTGTGTAAGCGACCAAAGCCTCAGGATAAGGCTTGGTTGTCGCTGAATTATCTAAATAAATCATGTTCTTTCCTCAAAATTTCAATACTCCTATTGTAACACGAAAGAGAAACTGGAACAAGAAAGAAACAGCCCTAAATTCTGTAGAACTTAGGGCTAAACATCACCGGTCATAAAACTCATGCAGTAAGCCAAAGAGTTCTTGTTGTTGAGCGAACAAGCTCTGACCGATGGTAGTAGATTTGATGAGGGTTCGTTCCTCTACATTTTCAATCACCTTTTTCAGGGAGGTCTGAGCAAACGGCGATTCCACAACTTTTTGAGCATTTTGGAAAGGCTGATGGGTCACCAGCTGGAAGCCATAGGAATTATTGAGCAGTGAATAGCCAGCCGTTCCAGTCTTCTTCTGATAAGCCTTGCAGAGACCACCATCAATGACAAAGAGCAGACCGCCCCCACGGATAGGCGACTCTCCCTTGCCTGTCTTAACCGGAGTATGACCGTTGACCATCCTAGACTCTTGAGAAAAGAGACCAAATTCTTCCAAAATCAGCTGACAGACTTTCTCAGAATTACGATAAGAAAAATAAGAATTTTCCACTTCCTTGTGGGTGTCCTTATCTTCAATGAAATAGCGCTCCAAGGTAGTCATCTTTTCTTTGCCAAACAGAGGAGACAGCTTGCCTTTCCAGCAATACCAAATCAAATCAGTCGACAAATCATCGCCCACCTCCTTGTTCTTGGCCGACTGTCGAATATGATACTCAAAAAAATCCAGCAATTCCTTGCCCGCATAATGGGCTTGATTGAGAATGAAAGGCTGGAATTCTCCTGACGGCTCCAGAGGAATGCAGCCGTGAAAAAGCAAGTGCTGGTTGTAAATCTTATACATAGAGCCCTTGTTCATCAGAAAGACTCATATGCTCTAGCCATCTTAAGAGAACTTTGGAACGAGGCCAGCATACTGTCTACAGCTTGATTTTCTTCTGGTGTCAAAGCTGAAGGATTTTCCGGATTGATGGTTTGGAAAGCAGGTGTTAACTAAGGCATGCTTGGTATCGTCAATCGTAATGCTTTCTTCCCAATAGTCGATCTTGTCTAGCATCACATGGTCCTGCATCTGGAATTCAGGCCGTCGTTTGATAAGTTGATTTTCCAGCTTGAACTGGATAATCGACAAGGCTTGGTGAACCTTTTCCAGCTGCAGAATTTCCTCATCTGAAAACTCCTGCTCTCTGCCTCCAAGAATGGGTCTAAACTTAGGATTAGACTGGTAAGTCTTGTCCGCAAAAAGAGTCAAGGAGCGCAGGTTTAAACCATAATCTTTCTCGATATCCCAGAGATAGCCATAGCGAGCTGCTATGCGCAGCACATTGAGTAAGCAAGCCTTAGAGCCAAAAAAGGCTCCCATCCAGATAATGTCGTGATTGCCCCACTGAATATCGAGCGAGTGAAAATGCTGCAGTTCATCCATGACCTGAGCACTGCCAGCTCCTCGGTCAAAAATATCTCCAACCACATGCAGATGGTCAATCAACAACCGCCGGATACTTCGGGACAAGCCCAAAATAAAGGGCACCGCTTCTCTCAGCTCAATCACATAAGTCAGGATATTCTCAAAATAGGACTTTTTATCAGCTAGAGCCGTGTCACTATAGAGCAACTCCTCGATAATATAGGCATACTGTGGCGGCAAGGCCTTTCTGACCTTGGAACGACTGTATTTTGCACCCTGCAAAAGCCAGCAAAGTTCAAGAGCTGGGGAATGGTTTCTTGATACCAGTCTTGGCCTTTAGTTTCTTCCCCCAGCACAAGCTCAGGATAGGAAACCAGCGCTGACAGGCGGTCCTTATGAACTTCTGACAAGCTGTCTCCAAAACAGTCCTTGATCTTCTCATTGAGGATACCTGCACAGCTTCTCAAAATATAGTCAAAAGCAGCAAACTCACCCGTGAATGTCACTGATATACAGCTCCGTTCCCTTTGGGAAGGTTCAAAATTGCCTCTAGGTTGGTCAGCTCTGTAATGACCTTCTGCCGACTATCAAATTCTTTCAGTAAAATACGCTTATATTGCTCCATCTTCAGCCCTCACTCTATAACCGCTCACTCAATCTTCTTTCTTATCTCAATTTCTTTAAATGATCTTCAATCAAGAAAGCTGTCTCCTCGATTGATTTATCAGTGATATTGATGACATGAGCCCGATACTTTTTAAAGACTTCTTTTGAGTAGTCTAGTTCTTCGTATATCTTTTCCAAATCTGTGTAGCTGGTCGACTGGGTCAATCCCAGAGAATTCAAGCGATTACTGCGTATCTTAGACAGTTTTTCCGGCTCACATAAAAGGCCAATAATCCGCTCCGGATCAACCTTCTCCAAGACCTGAGGCAGAGGGACTTCTGGAATCAAAGGCAGGTTAGAAACCTTGTAGCCTTTATTAGCCAGATAAATACTGAGTGGCGTTTTGGATGTTCGGGAGACGCCCAAGAGCACCAAATCTGAATCCAAAAATCCTTGCGGTGCCTTGCCATCGTCGTATTTGACTGCAAACTCAATAGCGGAAATTTTATTAAAATACTCAGTGTCCAGCCGGTGCAGAGTACCCGGCACCTCTATAGGACTGGTGCCCGTCTTTTCTCTGATAATCTCAAAAAATGGATGCATCAAATCCAGATAAGCAAGGCCATTGGCCTGACTGAACTCCCTAGCTGCAGCAGCTAGCCTACCATCGACAAGTGTACTGATGACAAGGGCATCGTCCTTGATGGCATCGCGCAGAATATCCAGCAATTCTTCTTCTTTGTTGATAAATGGAAAACGATAGCTGTTATTAAAAATAATATCTGGGTACTGGGCTGTCACTGCAGACAGCAGCTTCTGCGAAGTCCCCCCCAAAGAATCTGAAATGCTGTAAACAATAATTTCTTTCTTCATGTTCATTCCTCTTATCTATTAACCTCAGCGCTTCTGGCCTCTTGAATAATATAATCCAGCAGAGCTGACTTGGTCACAGTTCCTAAAAGCTTACGTTCATTATCCTCATCGACTACCGGCAGTGAATCAATGGCAAAATCCTGCAAAACTGCTGCCGCTTCCAAAATATCCATATCCTTGTAGCAAGTTTTAATATGGGGCATTCGGGTCATGCAGACCGCTACAGGAGTGCTGTCAATGTTGGTATTGAGCGAGGCCCGCAGCAGAGTCCTTACGCGACAAAATCCCCAAGAGCAGCTTATGCTCATCAATGACATAGAGAACATCCGCATCATACATAAATAAGGTGATAATGGCATCTTGAATAAAAGGAATCATGAGATACCAAAACAGGCGAAGTCATAATTTCTGCCACTTCCTTTTCGAAAGGTATCGAAAAAGAAAAGCGTCTCTAAATCTGAGCCCGAGTATGTGTAACCAACTTTAGGCGTAGCCTTCAAAATCCCAACCAAGGTCAGAAAAGACAGGTCCGAGCGCAGTGTCGCCCGAGAAATATCTAGTAATTCAGAGATTTTCTCACCGCTGAGTGGCTGGTGTTCTTTTACAATTTCTACAATTTTCTTTTGCCGTTCACTTAATTTCAAATAGGTCTGACTCCTTCTTTCTTTATACAGATGATTATCCTGATTTCGCTTAAAATTTAGGAATTATCGCTCATATTTCATTTTCAGATGTTTAAATAATCATCATTTTGTAACACATTATAACAGATAAAGAAAAATTGTCAATAAAACAGGATACTTTTTTTCGGTTGACAAATATATGTGATGTATATTACAATGTAGTTGTCCTACAATATGACACATATTTCATAATTTTGGAGGTAAATATGGCGAAATGGATTTACTCCTTCGAGGAAGGATGTGCAGATGACAAGGCTTTGCTTGGCGGAAAAGGAGCCAATCTAGCTGAAATGACCAATTTGGGACTGCCTGTCCCTCCAGGTTTTACTATTACTACCGAAAGCTGTATCGAATATTTAGAAAGTCCCTTTAATTTCTTTGAATCTTCTTTAAAAGAAGATGTTTTGAAAGCGGTTACAGATTTAGAAGAAAAAACCGGTAAATATTTCAGTGGCAACGACTCTGCCTTGCTCTTAGTGTCTGTTCGGAGCGGAGCCAAGTTTTCCATGCCGGGCATGATGGACACTATTCTCAATTTAGGTCTGAACGATTTAAGAACCCAGACTCTGGCTGAGCAGACCAACGCTGACTTTTCCTACAACTGCTACCGCCGTCTGCTGCAAATGTTTGCTGATGTGGTTTATGGAATTTCCAAGGATGAGTTCGATGACCTCTTGGGCTATTTTGAAAGGAATGCTGGAAAACAGGCCAAGGATTTCACATTGGATGAACATCAAGCATTAATCGACCAGTACAAGCAGCTTTATCGTGAGCATCATCAAACCTTCCCCCAAAGCTCGAAAGAGCAGCTCTATGCTGCTATCAAGGCAGTCTTCAAGTCTTGGAATAACCCCCGAGCTAAGGTTTACCGCAACTTGAATGATATTCCTCATGACTTAGGAACAGCAGTGAATGTCCAAGCCATGGTCTTTGGCAATAGCGACCAAGCCAGTGGTACAGGAGTTGTCTTCACGAGAAACCCTGCCAGCGGTGAGCATCAGTTATTTGGCGAATTTTTGCTCAATGCACAAGGAGAGGATGTCGTAGCCGGTATTCGGACACCTGAGCCTATTGCTGCACTTGAGACAGCTCTCCCTCAGGCCTATGCAGCCTTCCAAGACTATGCTAAGATTCTAGAAAACCACTATAAAGACATGCAAGATATAGAATTTACTATTGAGAAAGGTAAACTCTATATTCTCCAAACTAGAAACGGTAAACGGACCGCTAAGGCATCTTTGAAAATCGCCTTAGATCTGGTAGACGAGGGCATTATCAGCAAAAAAGAAGCTCTCCAGCGCGTATCTCCTGCTACGATTAGCCAGCTCATCCATCCTGTATTTGAAGAAAAAGCTCTGCAAGATGCTCCTTTCTTGGCTCAAGGACTGCCAGCCAGCCCTGGTGCTGCAACTGGTGAGATTGTCTTTACAGCTGAGCGCGCCAAAGACTACCACTCCTTGGGTAAAAAGGTCATTTTAGTCCGTCAGGAAACTTCACCTGAAGACATTGAGGGCATGGTCGTCAGCCAGGCCATCGTGACCAGTCAGGGCGGTATGACCTCTCACGCAGCTGTCGTAGCTCGGGGAATGGGAACCTGCTGTGTGGCTGGCTGTTGGGAGCTGAGCATCAGCGAGGAAAGCAAAGACTGTTTCCTGCGGAAGTCTTGTTTTGACTGAGGGTGATGTCATTTCAGTAGATGGCAGCTCGGGGCGCATTTATAGCGGAGAGATTCCAACCGTCCTAATCGAAAATGACCAAGAACTTCAGCGCTTGCTTTCATGGGCAGATGAAGTCGCACAACTCAAAGTCCGTGCCAACGCAGAGACCGTTCAAGATCTGAAAACAGCTATTAAGTTTGGGGCAAAGGGCATTGGTCTGGCTCGTACCGAACACATGTTCTTTGGTCAAGAACGGATTCTGGAAATGCGGCGCCTGATTCTAGCCGACAACGAATTGGAAACCAGATCCGCCCTCAAAAAACTGCTGGAGTTCCAAGAAAAATGACTTCTATCAAATGTTCCAAACAGTTCAGGACAAACCAATGATTATCCGTCTTTTGGATCCGCCGATGCATGAATTTCTACCTAAAGATTCACAGGAAATCAAGGCTTTTGGCTGACAAACTGCACAAATCACCAGAGAAAGCTGACTCACCGCATTGAACAGCTGCAAGAAAGCAATCCAATGCTAGGCCACCGCGGCTGCCGCCTGGGGATTACGCAACCAGAGATTTACAAGATGCAGGTCGAAGCCGTCTTCAAGAGTGCTATCAAAGCTGAATCAGGAAGGATTGACTGTCAAGCCAGAAATCATGATTCCGCTGATTGCAGATAAGGCTGAGCTGGACTCTGTCAAAGCCTTTCTCATCCCAACATATCAACAAGCTCTTTAGGCATCAAAGGTCAGGAGCCCTTTCCCTTATGAAATCGGCACCATGATTGAACTTCCACGTGCCTGTCTGGTTGCAGATCAGCTGGCTCAGGAAGCAGACTTCTTCAGCTTTGGTACTAACGACCTGACCCAGATGACCTACGGTTTCTCACGGGACGATATTGGAAAATTCATCGGCCATTATAAGGAGAAAGAAATCCTTCCTTTTGATCCTTTCCAAAGTGTCGACCAAGCCGGTGTTGGTGAATTAATGCGGATAGCTATCAGCAAAGGGCGTCAAGTTAAGCCTGATCTTCCTATTGGCATTTGTGGCGAGGTCGGTGGTGATCCGGCTTCCATTCCTTTCTTCCAAGAAATTGGTGTCACCTACGTTTCCTGCTCTCCTTATCGAGTTCCAGCAGCTAGGCTGGCTGTCGCTCAAGCTGCACTCCAAGATTAGAAGGCGTGATTACTTTGCTATTCTAGCTCAAGAAACTGCTCAATCCAAATTTGAGCAGCTTTCTTTTTCTTGACAGCAATCTTTCTGTGTGCGTTTTTCATAGATAAAAAAATTTGATTTTTTTAAAGACATTTTTCAGATAAAAAAACGTATAATGAGAGATAAGAAATCATTGAAATTTTAAAAGGAGATTCTTTCAAGCATGGAAAACTATTCTCGCAGCAATAAAAACAAGACAAAATCATCTAAAAAACCTACTAAACAGCATATTAAAACCGGCCTTTCAGCCTTCCAAAAGACCATTGCAACGGTTGCCAGTATCTTATCTATCATCATTGCCAGCATCACGATCATGAATCTGACCAGTCATAAGGATGAAAAATCAAAAACTGATACCAGCAGCTCTACTGCAACAACAACTATTATCAAGGAAATCGAAAAAGAAACAAGCAGCCCTGCTTCAACAACTGCAACTGATACAGCTGCTTCCAGCAGTGATGCAGCAGCAGTTGAGACTAGTGCATCCAGTTCTGCGGCAGATACAGCAGCAGGCGACACTACCGCTTCTAGCCAGAGTCAAGACACTGCAACCAATACTCAAACAGAAGCTTCAAATTAGGCAAGCAGAAAACGCCCAGCTCATTGAGCCAGGCGTTTTTTTGTATTCATCAAGCAAACTTGTTTGATGATCACTTCCGATACATCTTGACTTGAAGATAGAGGTCGTTGTAGGTCCCCAGCCATTTAGGGCCCAACTGCTCATAAACTTCCAGATGTTTCATCGTTTCCTCAGTCGGATAAAAGGCCTCATCTTCCTGAATCTCCTTAGGCAACATGGCCTTGGCAGGAAGATTTGGTGTCGAATAACCAACATAAAGGGCGTTCTTATAAGCATTTTCCGGTCTCAGCATAAAGTTAATAAACTGATAGGCAGCTTTTTTATTTTTGACGGTTTTGGGAATGACAATATTGTCAAACCAAAGATTGCTGGCTTCCGTTGGCACGATATAGCGCAGGTCTTCATTGGCCTCCAGCATCTGCCTAGCCTCACCAGAAAAGGTCACGCCGATAGCAGCATTGTTCTGAATCATATAACCTTTCATCTCATCGGCCACAATGGCCTTGATATTTGGCGTCAGAGTGTAGAGTTTGTCGACCGCCTCCTGCAGCTGATCTGCATCTTTGGAGTTGAGACTATGACCATCCGAGTTCAGACCAATTCCCATAACTTCACGGGCTCCATCAATCATCATGATGGAGTTTTTGTATTCAGGTCGCCAGAGATCATTCCAATGCTCTGGAGCTTTATCAACCATTTTTTCATTGTAGACAATGCCCAGCGTTCCCCAAAAATAAGGAATCGAGTACTGATTTCCAGGATCAAAAGGCTGGTCTAAAAAGTCAGATCCGATATTTTCCAAACCTTTAATCTGGCTATGATCCAGCTTCTCAACCAAGCCTTCCTTCATCATCTTGGCAATCATATATTCACTGGGGATAGCAATGTCGTAGGTTGTGCCGCCCTGCTTTACTTTCGTATACATGGCTTCATTAGAGTCAAAGGTATCGTACTGGATTTGGACACCAGTTTCCTTAGTAAATTCAGTCAGTAGCTCAGGATCAATATAGTCACCCCAGTTATAAATGACCAGCTTATCGCTCTCCTTGCTCTGCGTCCGACTTTCAATCTGGTAACTAACACCCCACAAGACTAAGATAATCAGCAGAATCCCCGCTAAAAATGAATAGAGCTTTCTCATACGGTCTCCTCCTTCTCACGGGTGATAAAGTAATACCCAATTACCAAAGCAATGCTGAAGAGAAAGACCAAGGCTGACAGGGCATTTATTTCCAGAGAAATTCCCTGACGAGCGCGAGAGTATATCTCAACAGACAGAGTAGAAAATCCATTGCCAGTAACGAAGAAGGTCACAGCAAAGTCATCAAGTGAGTAGGTAAAAGCCATGAAGTAGCCAGCGATAATGGCTGGAGTCAGATAAGGCAGCATGATTTCCTTTAGCATTTGTAATTGGCTAGCGCCTAGGTCGTAAGCAGCCTTAATCATATCATCATTCATTTCCTTCAGACGCGGAAGAATCATCAGCACCACAATCGGAATGGAAAAGGCCACATGGCTAGCCAGCACAGACAGGAAGCCCAGCTGGAATTTTGCAGTGGTAAAGAGAATCAGAAAACTGGCCCCAATCATGACATCCGGTGCCACCATGAGGATATTGTTGATAGACAGAAAGGCATCTTGATATTTCTTGCGGACTTGATAGATATAGATGGCTCCAAAAGTTCCAATCAGCGTCGCAATCAACGAAGACAGGAAAGCCAGAAAGAAAGTTTGAACCAAAATCAAAATCAAGCGCGAATCCTCAAAGAGATTTTGAAAATGACTGAGACTGAAGCCTGTAAAGCGATTCATGTCTTCCCCAGCATTAAAAGCATAAGCAATCAGGTAAAAGATGGGGATGTAGAGCACCAAAAAGACAAAGGCCAGATAGAGATTTGCAATTTTTTTCATCGCCCTCTCCTTTCCTTGGTTGCCCACATGGTAAAGAGCATGGCAACAATCAGCACCACTCCGATAGTAGAGCCCATGCCCCAGTTCTGAGTGGTCAGGAAGTGCTGCTCAATGGCTGTCCCCAGAGTAATTACCCGATTACCCCCGATTAAGCGGGTCAGCATGAAGAGACTGAGACTAGGGATAAAGACGGACTGCACTCCACTTCTGACACCATTCAATGACAAAGGGAAAACGACCCGACGGAAAGTCTCCCAGCGATTGGCTCCCAAGTCATAGCTGGCATTGATAAGATTTGGATCCAAATCATCCAGAACGTTGAAAATGGGCAGAATCATAAAAGGCAGCTCGATGTAGCTAGCTACAAAGATAAATGAAAAGTCCGTAAAGAGAATCTGCTGCGGTCCCACTCCGATAAAAGTTAGAAATTGATTGATTGAGCCATTCTGACCGAAAAGATACCGATGAAAGCATAAGCTTTGAGCAGGAGATTGATCCAGGTCGGCAGGACAATCAGCATCAGCCAGAGCTGCTTGTGCTTGAGCTGAGTCAAAAAGAATGCGGTCGGATAGGAAATCAGCAGGGTTACAAGAGTAATAATCCCTGCATAAAGGACCGAATTCAGACTCATCTTGAGATAGGTCCAGTTCTGCGATGTAAAGTAGGTCTGGTAATTTTCCAGCGTAAACTGCCCTTCAATGTTAAAGAAGGATTTCCAGATAATCATGACAACAGGTGCCAGGACAAAAAGGAAAATCCAGAGCAGGTAGGGCAAGAGAAAAGAGATTAGAGGTTGTTTTCTTCATCGCGTTCCTCCTCAATAGCATTGATCAGACCCGCTTCTTGCTCTTCTACTTCAACATATTCTTCGATACGGGCATCGAATTCTTCTTCAGTTTCATTGAGACGCATGATGTGGATATCCTCAGGCTCGAAATCCAGACCGATTTCTTCTCCGACAATGGCCTTACGAGTCGAGTGAATCATCCATTCATTGCCAAGCTCATCATAAGCGATGATCTCATAGTGAACGCCACGGAAAAGCTGGGTATCAACTTTAACCTGCAGCTTGCCTTCTTCTGGCAGAGTAATCCGCAAGTCCTCCGGCCGAATCACCACTTCAACAGATTCATTTGGGCGCATCCCACCATCCACTGCTTCAAAGCGCTTGCCATTAAACTCAACCAGATAGTCCTCAATCATCTTTCCAGGCAGAATATTGGACTCGCCAATGAAGGTCGCAACAAAGTGGTTAATGGGCTCGTCATAAATATCGACAGGCGTCCCCGACTGAACAATCTCACCATCATTCATAACGAAAATCCAGTCGCTCATAGCTAGGGCTTCCTCTTGGTCGTGCGTGACAAAGACAAAGGTAATACCCAAACGCTGCTGCAATTCCCGCAGCTCATACTGCATGTCTGTACGCAGCTTCAAATCCAGAGCAGACAGAGGCTCATCCAACAAAACGACCCGCGGCTGATTAATGATTGCCCGCGCAATGGCTACACGCTGGCGCTGACCGCCTGACAATTTACGAATAGAACGGCGCTCAAAACCTTCCAGCTGAACCATTTTCAGCACTTCTGCAACTCGCTCTTGAATTTCTTTTTTATCAACCTTGCGCAGACGCAGTGGAAAGGCTACATTTTCAAAAACATTCATATGCGGAAACAGTGCATAGGACTGAAAAACCGTGTGGACGTCTCGTTTATTAGTAGGAATATCATTGATGCGAACACCATCAAGAAAAATATCCCCGTCTGTCGCGTCCAAAAGACCGGCAATAATGTTCAGAATCGTTGATTTTCCAGAACCAGAAGACCCCAGCAAAGTATAGAACTTCCCTTCTTCCAGCTCGAAATTAATATCTTTCAGAACGACAGTATTATTATCTTCAAAAACTTTTGAAACGTTTTTAAACTCGATGATTGGTTTTTTCAATTGTCATAAATTCCTTCTTTCTCGTATTAACAGATTAAGGGTTCTGTCAGACCGCTGCTACCTCGTGAGGGCTGTAAAGGCCCTTTATAAATTCCGTGTCGATAGGCTTTCACCCCCTTACTAAGTTGCAGCTAGCTGCAGTTTCTTATCCAGAATACTTCTACTGGAAATCATATCTGTCTTACAGAGATTCACCAATGATGCGGACTTCGCGCTCCAGAGTAATACCTGAATTTTCCCGCACTCTTTCAATCACATAAGTGATAAGATTTTCGTAATCTTGAGCCGTTCCTTTATCGACGTTAATCATAAAGCCGGCATGCTTCTCAGATACCTCTACACCACCGATACGATGCCCCTTAAGGCCTGCTTCACTAATGAGCTGACCAGCAAAGTGACCCAAAGGACGCTTGAAAACAGATCCACAAGATGGGTATTCCAAAGGTTGCTTAAGCTCCCGCAGATGAGTTAAGCGCTCCATTTCCTGACGAATAGTTCTGTGAACACCAGGCGAAAGAGCAAACTTAGCAGAAATAACAATGTCGCCTGTTTCCTGAACTAGCGAGTGACGATAGCCAAACTTCATATCTCGAACATCCAGCGTTTTGACTTGCCCCTGAGACGTCAGTACCTTACAAGATACTAAGACATGAGCAATCTCTCCGCCATAAGCCCCAGCGTTCATAAAGACAGCTCCGCCGACGCTGCCAGGAATACCACAAGCGAACTCAAAGCCAGTCAGACTATTCTGCAGGGCGATATGGGTTGTCTGAATCAGATTAACTCCAGCCTCTGCCTCAATCATATAGCCATCTACTGCTACATTGTTGAGCTTGTCAAACATAATGACAAAACCACGGATACCTCCATCTCGCACAATGATATTACTGGCATTTCCCAGCACCATCCAAGGAATGTCTTCTTGATTTGCAAAATTGACAACACGAGCCAGCTCATAACGATTGCGGGGGAAAACTAAGAAATCGGCTGCGCCCCCGACCTTTGTGTAGGTGTATTGACTCAAAGGCTCATTGAAACGAATGTCGATTCCCTTCTAATTCAGTTTTTAATTTCTCTAGTTTTTGCATGATTTTCTCTCTTTTATGTAAACAAAATACACTCTATTATATCAAAAATCTATGGCATTTACGATAGATTACAAAGAAAAAGCTGAGAAAGGTCAGCTTTTTAACGCTTATAATTGTCTAGTAGCAAAACGCTGTGTTTGGCTAGAAAGAGCATTCCTGATGGCACCGAAAGCTAGCTCAGTCGCTAGAGCCTGTAATTCTAAATGATCCATAAAGTGAATGATCCTCCTTTAAGCTAGACCCATTATAGCACAGTTAGGTATAAAAAGATAGGGATATCAAATCCTTATATTTTGTACGTTCTTAGAAAATGGAAAAAAGAGGCTCATAGAAAACCTCTTGATGATTTATTTTTCTACTCGCACACCCTCAGTATCCACCTGAAGCTGGAAGATTTGTCCCTTGAAATTCTGTTTTTGCAGAAGCTGATAAATCTTCTCTGTCTTGTGCTTAGGCGATAAGACCATAACAGTCGGTCCCGCTCCTGAGATATAGGTTGCGTAAGATCCATTTTTTCTGGCTAAGAACTTAATATCTGAAAATTCCTTGATCAAAGGCTGACGGTATTTTTCGTGGAACAAATCAGACTCGATAGCCCGACCAGCGATTTTCATATCACCTTTTAAAAGGGCTGCAATCGCAACATTGGCAATGGAGCTGGCCGCAACAGCTTCCTTATAAGAAAGCCGATTTGGCAATACTTGACGGCTCTCAACCGTTCGCAGCTCATAGTCTGGGATATAGGCGATGAAGTCTGCATCCGGAAAGTCCGCTACCACAGCAGACACCTGATTTCTAGATGAGCTAGATACGACCAAATTACCATAAATAGCCGGCGCAACATTGTCAGGATGACCTTCAATCTTTGTAGCAATTTTTAGCTTCTGATAATCCGACAAATTAAGGTGAGCTAGCTGGTTGGCCAATTCAATCCCAGCCACAATGACTGAACTAGAAGATCCAAGCCCGCGAGCCAATGGAATATCACTGGTCATTTTCAAACGGCGTGGCTGAATATCTGGAGCCAACTGCAGGGCAATCTTAACCAGTAGATTGCGTCTGGTCCTTAGGAATTCTCGGATTGAGGTCATGCTCAATCACCCACTCCTGACTTTCTTCCAAGACTTCAATTTCCAGATATTTTGACAGGGCTACTCCAACAGAGTCAAAGCCAGGACCGATATTGGCACTGGTCGCTGGTACAATAATTTTCATCTTAATCTCCTAATACTTTGAAGGTATTGAGCAAGTCGAAACTCAGCAACTTCTTTGAGCTTAACAGTGACATTTTCCAGCTGTGTCTTGCTGACAGCATGGGTAATAATCACCACGCGAGCCTTCAAACCATCTGTACCTTCCTGCAGAATCTGCTTAAAGGAAATATCCTCAGCATTGAAAATCTCAGCTAAATGCAGAACTTGGCCTTTAGAATCAGGTGCCAAGATAGAGAAGTAATAGCTGCTCTTCACATCTTCTGGCTTAGCTAGCACAAGCTCACGGCTGAATTCATTAAAGGCCTTGCCAACTGTTCCTTCATTCAAACGGCGGCTGATACGGACAATATCTGCCACAACACTAGTTGCAGTTGGTTTTTGACCTGCTCCTGGTCCGTAGTACATGGATTCTCCGATGCCGATGGATTCGACAAAGACGGCGTTCATTACCCCATTGACACTAGCAAGCGGATGCGCTTTAGGCAGAAATGTTGGAGCTACTTCTGCTGCAATACCTGATGCCGTTTCTTCGATAGAACCAACCAGCTTGACTACATAGCCCAGATCTTGAGCAACAGCCACATCCTCTGGTGTGATATTTCGAATTCCCTGATGACCCACATCTTCAAACTTAACATTCATACCAAAAGCAAACTGGCTGAGAATGACCATCTTGTAAGCCGCATCAATACCATCTACGTCATTGGTTGGATCACTTTCAGCATATCCAAGTTTCTGAGCTTCAGCAAGAGCGTCTTCATAAGACCACCCCTCTTCCACCATCTTGGTCATCATAAAGTTAGAGGTTCCATTGACCACACCCAAGATACGGGTAATTTTGTCAGAAGCTAATGAATTAACCAAGGTACGGAGGATTGGAATTCCGCCTGCAACAGCTGCTTCATAGTAGAGAGCCACATTTTGCTTTTGAGCAATTTCCAGCAACTCCGCTCCGTGAACAGCTAGCAAATCCTTATTAGCCGTTACTACATGTTTGCCAGCTTCAAGAGCACGAGTGATGAACGTTTTCGCTGGCTCAATCCGTCCCATCAATTCTACAACGATGGTAATCTCAGGATCCTTCAGAATTTCTTCAACATTTGTGACAAAGTTAAAGTCATTTCCAGCTGCTAAAAGACGATCTTTTTCAGCATCATCTTTGACCAAGACTTTAGCAACCTCAATCTCTGAATGAGCCGCTTGAACGATTTTTTCTCTATTTTCTTTCAGCAAAAAAGGCACACCGCTTGCCACTGTTCCAAAACCAAGTAAAGCTATTTTAATAGACATGAAGCACTCCTTGAAAATTTCTTGTATAAAAAAATATTATAACAAAATTATATAAAAATGCCTACAAAACTACTTATTTATTTGTTATAATAGATGTAAATTTCCGCAAGGAATTGTAGTTTTTTTAAAAAAGGAGATATTATGACAGCAAAACACCGAGGAAATCGCATGCAGCAACGCAAAGCTAGAAAAAGAGCTATTTTGCTTTCTTTAACGAGTTTATTACTTTTTCTTGTCTTGATTGTAGGTGGCTTTTCTTTACTAGCCAAGCTGCAAAACTCGCACAATCAAAAAGAAGCTAATAATGTGCCAACAAACCAGGTCAATACTTCTTCAAAGACTTCATCTGTACCGACTCGGGAAAAAAAGACGACTTCGGATGACAGCAGCAAAGACAAGGTCAAATGGGTCAAGCAAGACCAACCAGTTCAAGTACCTATCTTGATGTATCATGCCATTCACGTCATGGATCCATCAGAAGCAGCTAATGCTGGTTTAATTGTAGATCCAGCTACATTTGAAAGCCATCTGAAAGCCTTGAAAGACGCAGGCTACTACCCTCTGACACCAGCTGAAGCATACAAAGTCCTGACGGAGAATGTCCTGCCAGAAAACAAAAAAGTCGTCTGGCTGACCTTCGATGATAGTTTAAGGGATTTCTATACTAATGCCTTTCCACTTCTCCAGAAATATGACATGAAAGCAACCAATAATGTCATTACTGGATTTGTTCAAGCGGGTCGTGAAGATATGCTGACGCTAGACGAGATAAAGGAAATGAAGGACAAAGGCATGTTTTTGAAGACCACACCGTCAACCATCCCGACCTCTCAGCGACTGCAGAAGACCAACAAAAAATTGAGTTAAAAGACTCCAAGTCTTACTTAGACAAAGAACTGTCTCAAACAACAACAACCGTTGCCTATCCATCTGGACGATACAGTGATGCAACCTTGCAGATTGCTGAAAGCCTTGGCTATAAAATGGGACTGACAACCAATAACGGACTAGCTTCCTTATCTAATGGCTTGCTCACACTTAACCGAGTACGCGTTAACCCAACCACTACTGCAGAAGACCTGCTAAATGAAATCGCAACAAACTAATCTTAAGAAGCCCGCTTCACTTGAAGTAGGCTTTTTCTATTCCTATGATTATAACTTCTTTCAAACACCCAAAAAACACCAGCTCCAAAGAACTGGTGTAAAGTTTTATTTAGACTTGATATAGTTGATACCATCCGCTTTCGGAGCAACTGATTTACCAAAGAATGCCGCAAGGACTACAATCGTCAAGACGTATGGCGCAATCTGCAGATAAACTGTTGGAACACTTGAAAGCAATGGCAACTGGTTCCCGATAACCGCCAAACTTTGGGAAGCTCCAAAGAAGAGACTCGCCAACATGGCACCAATAGGACTCCATTTACCAAAAATCATAGCTGCCAAGGCGATAAATCCTGGACCTACGATAGTTGTCACAGCAAAGTTAACCGAGATTGACTGAGCATAAATCGCTCCACCAATACCACCGAGCAGGCCAGATATCATGACACCGCAATAACGCATGAGGTAAACATTGATCCCCAAGGTATCTGCTGCCTGCGGATGCTCTCCGACTGAGCGAAGACGCAGTCCGAAATTTGGTCTTAAACATGACAAACCAAGCAAGGAAAGAGAAAGCAATGGCAAGATAACCAACCAAGCTTGTATGCTTGAAGAAAATGTCTCCCAAGACTGGAATATCAGACAGGATAGGGAAATTAAACTTCCCGAATGAACGCTGAATATTATCCGTTTGTCCCTTATTATAAATAGCTTTAACAAGGAAAATTGCTAAGGCTGGCGCCAGCAAGTTCAGCACTGTACCACTCACAACGTGGTCCGCACGGAAGGTAATGGTTGCCACAGCATGGATAAGAGAGAAGACAACTCCGACCAAACCAGCAGCAATCAAAGAAAGCCACGGAGTCGCACTACCAAAACTCTTCTCGAAAGTCAGGTTAAATAGAACGCCTGTAAAAGCCCCCATAACCATGATTCCTTCCAAGCCGACATTAACCACACCAGCGTGTTCAGAGTAAGCCCCGCCAATACTTGTAAAAATCAAGGGAGCCGCATAAATCAGCATAGATGATACTAATAAACTTAATACCGTTACAATATTCATCCTAGTTTCCCTCCTTGACTTTTTTAGCTTCTTGGCGACGATTTTTAAAGAAATCAAAGATAGTCATACCTGTCATACGCTCAATCAGATAATGGGCGCTGACAAAGAAGATAATAGAAGCTGTTACTATGTTTACAAGTTCTGTTGGAATCTGGGCCACGTTCATACCTGGAGCACCAACACTCAGAACTGCAAAGAGGAAGGCTGCAAAGAGAATTCCAATTGGAGAATTGGCTGCCAAAAGACTTACAGCCATACCATTGAAACCAACACTCAAGGAACTTCCTTGAACAAAGACATTCTGATAAGTTCCAAGTCCTTCTACTACTCCTCCAAGACCTGCAAGAGCTCCGGAAATAATCATAGACACGATGATGGTACGCTTAGATGACATCCCTGCATATTCAGAGGCATTGGGATTCAGACCTACAGCGCGAATCTCGAAACCAAGTGTTGTTTTCTTAAGCAAATACCAAATAACCACTACTGCAATCAAAGCAAAGAAGATACCGATATTCATCCGAGAGTTAGATGTCAGACTTCTCAACCACTCTGTTTGATAAATCGCATTAGCACTAAACACGCTTACTAGAGTCAACACTCTGCATCACAGATTTAGGGAAACTATGAATAACAGCATTTCCAACAAAAGAGAACAATATAGTTCATCATAATGGTTACGATAACTTCACTTGTTCCCAGATAAGCACGCAGAATCCCTGGAATAGCGCCAATAATACCACCAGCCACTGCTGCAATGACTACAGTCGCCAATAACATCAGAGGACGAGGTAAATTAGGGAAGGAAAGTGCAAACCAACCAGCCAAAATCCAGCCAGCTAAGGCTTGACCAGGAAGTCCAACATTAAAGAATCCAGCACGGCTAGCTACAGCAAAGCCCAAACCGATGAGAATCAGAGGTCCCCATTGCACGAGAAATTTCACCCAAACTTCTCAAAGAACCAAAAGCTGTTTTAAAGAGGGATTCATATCCCCAGAGAGCATCATAACCAAAGATGGCCATGACAACCGCTCCCAATAAAATCCCTAGAAGAACTGAGATTAAAGGAACCGCAATCTGTTGTGATTTCTTAGACATTTGAAGCTCCCTTCTGAATCTTACCACCGGCCATGAGAATACCAAGTTCTTGCTTATTAGTTTCCTCTGGAGTTACAATTCCCTGAATCTTACCATCGTGGATAACTGCGATTCTATCAGAAACATTGAGGATTTCGTCTAGCTCGAAGCTAACAACGAGGACAGCCTTACCTTGAGTCCGCGCTTCAATCAAACGTTTATGAATGTATTCAATAGCCCCCAACGTCAAGTCCACGAGTTGGTTGACTGACAATCAGAAGGTCTGGATCACGGTCCACTTCCCGAGCAATGATAGCTTTCTGCTGGTTTCCTCCTGAAAGAGCTGAAGCAGGTACATATTCACTAGCCGCCCGAACATCAAATTCATCCATCAACTTGCGTGCGTAAGAATAAATGTTACCGTAATTCAGGATTCCATTTTTACTGAGCGGTTCTTTATAGTAAGTCTGTAAAGCAATATTTTCAGAAATGGACATTGCCAGGACTAAACCATCACGGTGGCGGTCTTCAGGAACATGGCTGACTTTCATTTCAGTTATCTGCCGCGGCTGCTTACCAATAATAGACTGGTTCTTAATTGTAATCTCGCCAGAGCTAGCTTTTCTAAGACCTGTAATAGCCTGAATCAGCTCAGTCTGACCATTGCCGTCAATCCCAGCAATCCCGACAATCTCACCAGCTCGGACATCAAGAGAAAGTCCCTTAACAGCTGGAACACCACGGTTTTCTTCAACAACAAGATCTTTGATTGACAAGATAGTTTCTTGAGGATTAGCAGGCTCTTTCGCAGTCTTGAAGGAAACAGCCCGTCCCACCATCATTTCAGCCAAATCTTGGTTAGTTGCACCAGCGATTTCAACTGTTTCAATGGATTTTCCGCGACGAATAACTGTTACTCGGTCAGAAACTGCCCGAATCTCATCCAGCTTGTGAGTGATGAGAATGATAGATTTTCCTTCTTTTGACCAGATTCTTCATGATTTTCATCAATTCATCAATCTCAGCTGGCGTCAGAACGGCTGTTGGCTCGTCAAAGATGAGAATGTCCGCCCCACGATAAAGAGTTTTCAGAATCTCAACCCGCTGCTGGGCACCGACAGAGATATCTTCTACCTTAGCAGATGGATCAACTGCCAATCCGTATTTCTCAGACAGTTCCTTAATTTCTTTAGTGGCACCTTTCAAGTCCAACACACCATTTTTTGTGATTTCACTTCCAAGGATGATATTTTCAGCGACAGTAAAAGCTTCAACAAGCATAAAGTGCTGGTGCACCATCCCGATACCAAGTGAGGCCGCCTTTGATGGAGAGTCCAGTTTAACTGACTTTCCATTCACTACAATCTCACCGCTGGTCGGTTCAAGCAGGCCAGCCAGCATATTCATCAAGGTTGACTTGCCGGCACCATTTTCTCCCAAAAGAGCGTGAATTTCACCTTTTCTGAGTTCCAAATTGATTTTATCATTGGCTACAAATTCACCAAAAATCTTGGTAATTTCTCGCATTTCAATGACATTTTCATGTGTCATGGCTCTTTCCTTTCCAGAATTTCATTTTATTTCAATAAAATTTACTAGCACAGCCCAGTGCTAATAAATTCTATTGACACAAAGGCGTCTCAAATTTTAAAAAGAAGCGACCCTCCACGGTCGGATCGCTCTTAAATTGTTTTTATTTGTCAGGAACAGTGATGCTGCCGTCAAGGATTTTTGCTTTCGCTTCTTCAACGGCTTTTTTCGCATCTTCTGACAGGTTTGTAGTTGTCAAGTCAACTCCACCGTCTTTCAGACCGAAGGTTGTAGTTTTACCGCCTGGGAATTTACCTTTAGCAGTTTGGTTAGCGATGTCTTGGACAGTCTTACCAACTTGTTTCAAGCTTGATGCTAAAACAAAGTTAGACTCTTTACCATCCTTAGACTTGTATTTACCTTCTTCAGTTTGGTCACGGTCAACACCGAGTACCCAAACTTTTTCATCTTCATTTCTTGTTTCGTTGATTGACTTAGCTTCGTTAAATACTCCAGCACCAGTTCCACCAGCAACTTGGTAAACCACGTCTGCACCTGCAGCATATTGAGCAGCAGCAATTGTCTTACCTTTAGCAGCATCACCGAATGAGCCAGCATAGTCTACTTGAATCTTGATAGACGGGTCAACTGATTTCACGCCAGCTTCGAAACCTTTTTCAAAACGTGTGATAACTGCGCCTTCTATACCACCTACGAAACCAACTTGTTTTGTCTTAGTAGTTTTTGCAGCAGCAACACCAGCAAGGTAAGCAGATTCATTATCAGCAAAGACAGCTGAAGCAACATTCTTTTGTCCTTCGATAACATCATCGATAATAACATAATTGATGTCTGTGTTATCTTGGGCAGCAGATTCAACCGCATCACGAAGGGCAAATCCGATACCAAATACTAGGTTGTAACCATCTGTAGCAGCTTGGTTCAGGTTGTTTGCGTACTGAGACTCATCGTTAGATTGGTAGTAAGTAAAGCCGTTATCTTTTAGAAAGACCGTTTTCTTTACCCCAAGCTTGCAAGCCTTCCCATGCAGACTGGTTAAATGACTTATCATCAACACCGCCAGTATCAGTTACGATAGCAGCCTTCAAATCCGTTTTCGCGTTTGAAGAATCTGAGCGAGAAGCACGGTTTCCACATGCAGCAAGTCCGAATGCTGCGACAGTTACTAGACCAAGACCTAGCCATTGTTTTTTGTTCATTTCTGAACCTCCTAAATAAGATGTGCAACACAGTTGCAAGTTTGAGTTTGGTCAGATGACCGATAACAGACTTATGATAAATCTGTAAAAGAATATGGAAGTAATTCCTTGACCGTCATCACGACCGTCGATTTATCTTTAGCGACCAAGGTCACTTTTAGATCCTCAGAAAAAAATTCTGCCATTACCTGGCGGCAGGCACCACAAGGTGATATGGGTTTTTCCGTCTCACCATAGACAATCAGCTCCTCGAAGTCTAAAGCTCCTTCTGAAACCGCCTTAAATATAGCTGTCCGCTCTCCGCAGTTGGTCAAACCAAAACTGGCATTTTCAATATTAACGCCGGTAAATACCCGTCCGTCTTTAGCGACTAAAACCGCTCCGATAGGGAAATGAGAATAGGGAACATAAGCATTTTTGCTGGCTTGGACAGCCAAGTCAATCAACTCAGTAGTCGCCACTAGCTTCTTCTCCCTTCATAATCGCCACTCCGGCCGAAGTTCCGATACGAGTCGCACCTGCTTCAATAAAGGCCAGCGCATCTTCATAAGAACGAGCACCGCCAGAAGCCTTGACGCCCATGTCAGGACCAACTGTTTTTCTCATGAGGGCGACATCTTCAACTGTCGCACCGCCAGTTGAAAACCCTGTAGAGGTCTTAACAAAATCAGCTCCAGCTTTCTGAGCCAGTTGGCAGGCCTTAACCTTCTCCTCATCTGTCAGCAGGCAAGTTTCCAGAATCACCTTGACCAAGGTACCGTTTGCAGCTTCTACAACCGCACGGATGTCTCGCTCTACCAAATCATAATTTTTAGACTTCAGAGCGCCGACATTGATGACCATATCCACTTCGCCCGCACCCTTTTGGATTGCGTCCTTCGTTTCAAAAGACTTTACATCGGAAGTATTGGCTCCTAAAGGAAAACCAATTGGCACACAAACCTTGACATCTGAGCCTTTCAGCTGCTCCGCAGCAAACTCTATCCAGGTTGGATTGACACAGATACTGGCAAAATCATAAACTTTTGCTTCTTCAATTAACTTCAGAACCTGCTCTTCTGACGCTTCTGGTTTTAAAAGCGTATGGTCTATGTATTTGTTTAATTTCATGTTGGTTTCTCCTAGAATTAAGCAATAACCTCGATAATCTCGCTTACTGCAACGCTTTCATCACCTATTTTAACATTTTTTTGAAAATCTGTAACTAGTTCTTGAGAAATTTTTTCATTTGAATAAATTTTTGCGAAAACTTCTCCAATTTCGACCTTGTCTCCGACTTTCTTTTCGAGAAACAATTCCTGTTTCATAATCTAAGTCGTCAGATTTAACTGCACGTCCTGCTCCAAGTCTCATAGCAAAGAGTCCGAATTCCATAGCAGGCAGTTCAGTGATATAACCTGCCTGTTCTGCTTTCACATCTATAATATGAGCTGCACTTGATGGACGATAGAGGTCTTCCAAGTCACCGCCTTGAGCTGCAATCATAGCTTCAAATTTCTTCAAAGCAGCGCCATTGGTCAACTGTTCTCTTACTTCTTCCACCGTTTTCTCAACATCTGCCAGTCCGAGCATAATCTGAGCCAGCTCACAAATGAAAGTTGTGATGTCTTCACGACCCCTGCCCTGCAAGATATCCAAAGGCTTCTAAGATTTCCAGACGATTGCCGATGCTGGTTCCCAAAGGTTGACTCATATCTGTCAGAACAGCTACTGTTTTTCTTCCGACAGCCTTGCCCAAATCCACCATAGTGCGTGCTAGTACACGAGCGTCATCAATATTTTTCATAAAGGCACCTTCACCGACCGTCACATCCAGAAGGATACTGTCTGCACCAGCAGCAATTTTCTTACTCATAACAGAGCTCAGCTATCAGCGGAATCGTATCAACAGTTGCTGTTACATCTCGCAAGGCATAGAGCAACTTATCCGCCAACACCAACTGATCTGACTGTCCAATTACTGATAGACCGATTTCCTGCACCTGCTTGATAAAGTCTTCCTGACTTCGCTCTACCTGAAATCCTTTAATGGATTCCAATTTATCAATGGTTCCTCCAGTATGACCCAGACCGCGGCCGCTCATTTTAGCAACAGGCACACCAAAGCTAGCCACCAAAGGAACCAAGACCAGAGTTACCTTTATCACCAACACCGCCAGTGGAATGTTTGTCTACTTTTATACCTGCGATTTCTGACAGGTCAAACTGCTCACCAGTTCCAACCATCGTCATGGTTAAGTCTGAAATTTCCCGAGTTGTCATTCCCTTAAAATAGACAGCCATTGCAAAGGCTGCCATCTGATAATCTGGCACCGTCCCGTCCACATAACCCCTCAATCAGCCACTGAATTTCCTGACTGGTCAGCTCAAGACCATCTCTCTTCTTTTGGATAATATCAACTGCACGCATCTTATTTTTCACTCCTTAATATATAGTAGCCTTTGTCCTTTTTGACAATCTCACAGTTTCCAAAAACATCTTCCATCTTTGACTTGGCGCTGGGTGCTCCCTGCTTCTTCTGAATCACAAGGGTCAAATCACCGCCTTCTTTCAAATGCTCATAGCTTCCGCTGATGACTTCGTGCACGACTTGCTTACCGGCACGTATTGGCGGATTACTGATAACATGGTCGAAAATGCCGCTGACCTTTTCATAAACATTTGACTGAAAGATATGAGCAGATACCTGATTTCTCTCAGCATTCTGCTGAGCTAAGTCCAAGGCCCGCTGGTTGATATCTACCATGGTCGCAGCCACTCCGTATGCTTTGGCTAAGTCAAACCTAGTGGCCATACCCGCAGCCAACATCCAAAACCCGTTCTCCAGCTTCAAAGTCCAAGACAGACAAAAGGACCCGACTGCCATAATCAATCATCTTTTTACTGAAGACACCAGCATCTGTCAAAAAAGTCAGCCGCTGTCCTAACAGTTCTACATTTAATTCATGAATATCGTGTTTGGCATCAGGATTTTCTGCAAAATACATTTTAGTCATGCAACCATTTTATCATAATTTTCCTAGATTTGTAAATCGTTTTCATTTCTCCAAAAAGTATGTTATACTAAAATCCATCATACAGGAGTAACTTATGACTAACGAATTTCTTCATTTTGAAAAAATCAGCCGCCATACATGGCAAAACCTGCATCGCAAAACAACTCCGCCCTGACTCAGGCTGAACTTAACTCTATCAAGAGTTTCAATGATAAGATCAGTCTGCAGGACGTAACGGACATTTATTTACCCTTGACCAATCTCATTCAGATTTATAAACGTTCTAAGGAAGACTTGGCTTTTTCCAAGGGGATTTTTCTACAAAAAGAGAGCCGTAAACAGCCCTTTATCATCGGAGTTTCTGGCAGTGTGGCCGTTGGGAAATCCACCACCAGCCGTTTGCTGCAGATTCTGCTTTCTCGGACTTTTTCAAATGCGACAGTCGAGTTAGTTACGACAGATGGTTTTTTATTTCCGAATAAAACCTTGGAAGATCATGGCATTTTAAACCGCAAAGGTTTCCCAGAAAGCTATAATATGGAGCTGCTTCTTTCCTTTCTGGACAGCATAAAAAACGGTCAGGATTTCCAAATTCCAGTCTACTCGCATGAGACTTACGATATCGTTCCTCAGGAAATGCAGGAGGTAAAGGCTGCTGACTTTGTTATTGTTGAAGGCATCAATGTTTTCCAGAATCCTCAGAACGAGCGCCTATATATGACAGACTTTTTTGACTTTTCAATCTATGTTGATGCTGAAGTCGAAAATATTGAAAATTGGTATCTAGATCGCTTTAAAAAAATGCTGACGCTGGCTGAAAACGATCCCCAAAAACTACTACCACCGCTTCACCACTCAAGCAGAAGAGGAAGTGGTAGCTTTCGCCCATAATGTCTGGAAAAGCATCAACCTTGTCAACCTGCTAGACTACATTGAGCCAACCCGCAATCGGGCAGAAATTATCCTGCACAAAGCTGAAAATCATGAAATTGATGAAATTTACTTAAAAAAATTAAAAAGCTTGTCAAATCCTAACTTTTCATATATAATTAGATAGTTAGTATTTTCAATGGAGGTGAAACAACTTGGCAAACATTAAATCAGCTATCAAACGCGCTGAATTGAACGTGAAACATAACGAAAAAAACTCAGCTCAAAAGTCAGCTATGCGTACTGCAATCAAGCATTTGAAGCAAACCCATCTGAAGAACTTTTCCGTGCTGCTAGCTCAGCTATCGATAAAGCAGAAACAAAAGGTTTGATCCACAAAAACAAAGCAAGCCGCGATAAAGCACGCCTTTCAGCTAAACTTGCTAAATAATGCATACAAAGGGAGCTCTCAGGAGCTTTTTTTGTTTCTCACACAAAGGAGATAGGGATGAAAATAGCAATTATTGGTTATTCCGGTTCTGGAAAATCCACTCTAGCAGCACAACTGTCCAACCACTACTCCATTCCCAAACTTCACATGGATAGATTGCAGTTCCAACCTGGCTGGAAGGATAGCGACCGTGATTGGATGAGTGAACAGATGGATAATTTTTTGTCAAAAAATACCGACTGGATTATTGATGGCAACTACTCTTGGTGTTTTTATGAACGGCGGATGGCAGAAGCCGACCAAATCATCTTTCTGAACTTCTCTCGCTGGAACTGCCTCTATCGAGCTTTCAAACGCTATCTAAAATACCGAAATCGGACCAGAGAAAGCATGGCTCCCGGTTGCCCCGAAAAGTTTGACTGGGAGTTTATCTGCTAGGTTCTTTGGAAAGGACGATGTCAGACTGCACTGGCAAGATATAAGAAAATCCGACAAACCTTTCCTCAGAAATTCTACGAATTAAGAAATCAAAAAGAACTAACCGACTTCTTACAGAACCTAAAAACAAGCGAGCCCTAATGACTCACTTGTTTTTATTTGATTTTCTTTTTCTGTGGGAAAAGAGGCAGGCCTAAAGAAGCTATTTTTTCAGCTGGAACCTTCATACCGTCCTTAATCCACTTGGAAAGAACGGAAACAACTGCCGAACTCCAGAAGGAATTCATGTAAGAGTTAGTCATTTTCTTAGCATTACGATTACGCTTTTCCAAAAAGTCAAACACGGCCTGAGTCAGTAGCTTTTCAAAATTATAGTCAATGGCTAGACTGATAACTCGAGCCTCTTTCTTGGCTTCCTTAAAAAGAAAAAGCCAAATCTGGTACATCTCAGTTTTAAAGTTAAACTCTTCCAATTTATCCGTAATACCTTGAACAGTGTTTTTAAAAATCTCTTCCAGAATCTGCTCTTTAGAGCTATAATTGCGGTAAAATGCTGCGCGGGAAACTCCAGCTCGCTCAACCAAGCTCTGAAATCGTAATCTTTTTGAGTTCTTTCTTCTCCAACAGCTGCATGAGAGAAATTTCCAGAGACTCTCTCGTGATTTGATTGGATTCCTGATTGTATTTCTTTAAATTCGCGAGTGATTTTTCCGATATTTTCTTTTCCGACATAACAATTTCTTCCCTCTTGTCTCAGCTGACAGTTTCCGCTTTCTAGTAAGCATCCTTCATGTTATAATTTTATAAAAAGACAGGTTTTTTGTCAATTTTTTTATTGTACATACTTGACAAAAAAGGAGAAAAATATGACTTGGAAAATTATAGCTGACTCTGGCTGTGACTTTCGTGAAATGGCAAACTTGGCTAAAGACACCAAATTTGAAAGTGTTCCCTTGACCATTCAAGTGGAAAATGAGATTTTTGTAGATGATAAGCAGCTTGATATTGATCTTATGATGGAGAAGATGTATGCTTCTTCTGCTGCTTCAAAGTCTGCCTGCCCTAGTCCAGATGACTATCTCAAAAGCTTTGAGGGAGCCGACAAAGATCTTTGTCGTGACTATCACTGGAACTTTATCCGGAAGCAATAATAGTGCACAGGTTGCTAAGAAAATCTTTTTGGAAGAACACCCTGATGCCCAGATTCATGTCATTGATAGTCTTTCTGCTGGCGGCGAGGTGGACTTGCTTGTAACTAAAACTCAATGAACTCATTCAGCAAGATCTCAGCTTTGATGAAGTCGTTCAAGTCATTAGTCGCTATCAGGAGAAAACCAAGCTTCTCTTCGTTTTGGCAAAGGTAGATAACTTGGTCAAAAACGGCCGACTTAGCAAACTTCTGGGAACCGTTGTCGGCTTGCTCAATATCCGCATGGTCGGTGAAGCTAGCCAGACTGGCACGCTAGAGCTTCTGCAAAAGGCACGCGGTCCGAAAAAGGCTCTTGCTTCTGCAATCGAAGAGCTACTCAAAGCTGGTTACAAGGGTGGCCGACTCATCATCGCTCACCGCAATAACGAGAAAGTTCTGCCAGCAATTTAGCCAACTGGTACAAGAAAAGTATCCCACAAGCTCAAATCGAAATGGTGCCGACTTCAGGACTCTGCAGCTTCTACGCTGAGGAAGGCGGAATCTTAATGGGCTACGAAATTTAATACAGTATCTAAAAAAAGTAAAGGATTAGGCTCAAATAATTAACCTAATCCTTTACTTTTTCGATTTAATTCGCTATAATAAAACCAAGTAAAGGAGTTGATATTATGGCCAGAGGAAGAGGCGCCGCAAGCCCCCAAGATAAGGAAGCAAGTCTTCTCATTTCTAAAAAGCTCAAAGAACTTCTCAAGGAAACAGGTAAAAAACAAGTCGAACTATCTCGTGAAACAGGCATTCCTGCTAGTACACTGACTGGCTATATCAAAGGGACATCTCTGCCTATCGCAGCCAATTTAGAAAAGATTGCAAGATTTTTTGAGGTAGAGGTTGAAGAAATCGACCCTCGTTACCGACTAATCGCTGACATCCCTCAACAATTCCCCGATTTAAATCGTATTTATCAACAACTTGACCAAGATAGACAGGAGAAAGGATTAAAGTTGCTGGAAGCTAGCCTGAGTGAGCAAGAAACACAAGCCAACTTAAAGGATGGATACTTCCCCTACTTGGTCTATGAAAATTACTATCTCTCTCAGCATAAGCCTGAACAAGCTGATTTGGTCTGGCTGGACAGAGAAATTGACTACGATATTGCCCTTTGGGTACGAACTGACTCGTTAGAACCCAAGTATCCGAGAGATTCCGTAGCGCTAATCAAGCAGACCCATTTCGAGCTTGCTGGCGCTATCTATGCTATTGATTATGACGGTCAAACCATTATAAAAAGGGTCTTCAACGATCCATCCGGTATCCGTCTGATTTCCCTTAATAAAAAATACAATGATAAGTTTATCCCGCATGAGGAAGAGCCTAAACTCATCGGCCGAGTTATGGCGACTTTTATGCCACTGGATGTAGAAAAAATAAAGAAAAACAAATAACAGCTCTGCAAATGTACAGAGCTGTTATTTTGATGATTATCAGTCAAAAAATCAGAAAGTCTTTCGACTTCCTGATGCTTGTTTAATAAAATACTGCTAACTCTTCATTCAGCTTTTTCATGTAGTGTTTGTGGACTATGTAAGACAACACAGCTAAGCCTACTAAAACTAGAGCTACTATCATATAAATTACCAGAGGCGCAAGAACATTGGATATAAAGAAGAGAAGAGTAATGACAATCACCATTCCTAAAATCAGAGCGATAGCTAGGAGAGTTTTCACCATATTATTATCTCGGCTCATCAATTCTGTGACATTGGACCAATTGGTCACTAGATGCTTGTAGTCTCGGTAGTAACCCCAGGAACTCCACATTAGGCTGATTAAGGCCCAAACAATCACCATGCCCAAGAAAGTCACTGGATGCATACCGGAAACAAGGCTGGTTATCAAAAGCAAGGTCAGAGGCAGGATAGACTGGACGGCAAGAGCTGCCAAAACTTCAGACGAATATATTGCTTCAAATCAAAGGGGAGAACCTTGAGATAATCAAAATTTTCCCTTTCCAGAGAAATACCAATAGCTGTGAGGTTGCTACCGCCTGAGTTTAGCGTTGCAACCAAAACAGCCAGGGCCATCATTGGCAAGAGGAAGCGCGGTCCCAGATAAGGAGTCAAAGACAGACCGCCTTGTATCATACCCATCCCCATACTGAAAATGACAATGTAAGGGAGAAAGGCCGACATAAAGATGGCCTGCATAATGACAGAACCCTCACTCAAGAGCCTGATATTGTAGCGCCAGACAAACTTTTTGAGATTTTTTGCTTCCGCAATATTGATGTCATGCACGCGCTCCCGCTTTCCTACTGAAGAGCCCGTCATGAGAGCTGCCTCATAAAATTCTGGAATCACCTTGGTCTTTACGATGAAAAATAGAAGAGCCGCAACTGCTACCCATCCCAAAAATCTCAGCAAGGAAGCTGTATGAAAAGGATGAAGAATAAAATCATAAAAAGCCTGAACTGGAGGGAAGAAAGCTTTAACCTCTGTACGATTTATGACGCTTCTGCTGTTCATTTGATTAATCATAAAATAGAGGAAAAAGGAGCCGACGGAAACAAGAGCCAGAATGACATTGGACAGGATGGTCTTGTACTTCCTGAAAAAGGCTGTCTTGGTAATAAAATGAACGGCAATCAAAATCAGAAAGGTGATTACTGAACTTAAAATGAAAATAGCAAGCAGAGCCAAGGGCAGACCCAAGAAAGGATTACCACCTTGAAAAGCCAAAACCAAGAAATAACTGAACATAGGCAGAATGGCAATCAGCAAGGTCAGAATAACTGAAATGCTTTTGCCGACGATGATTTCTGCTTCGCTAAAAGCATAGGGACGGTAAGACTGCAAGTCCTTGCTTTCATAAAAAACATTGTAAAAAAACCAGGAAGCCCTGAGACATAGAAAAGAGAGCAAAAGCGGAAACCAAATTGGCAAAGAGCCCCGGATTGCCAACCAGTTGGTTCAGGGAGCCCATCAAGCCGAAAAGAAAGAGATAGACCAGTCCTAAAATCAGATACATGCGGATGGCCTTCAGCGATACATTGACCTTGCGCTCAGGATTCTTAGCTTGCATCTTGCGGTACTGCTGCAGCTGAGACGGCTGAATAGCATAGAGGATGTTGATATCAACGAGTTTTTTTATAGCTTTAATGCGCATCAGGACTCACCTCTTCTCTACGGCCTGCCAGACCAAGATAGATGGTTTCAAGAGACTGTTCTGGATGTTGGCCTTTTAGTTCTTCAATGGTTCCATAGAAAATCAATTTCCCTTTTTTGAGAATAGCTACCTTATCACAGAGCTGCTCTGCAACTTCCAAGACATGGGTTGAAAAGAGAACTGTATTTCCTTTATCTGCATGCTCCCGCATCATCTGCTTGAGGTCAAAAGCTGCCTGCGGATCAAGACCCGTCAGCGGCTCATCCAGCACCCAAATATCCGGGTCAGACAAAAGCGCCGCTATGACGAAGACTTTTTGCCTCATCCCATGAGAAAATGAATCAATGACCTCATACCGATGAGAGCCAAAGTCAAAAATATGTAGCAGATTTCCCAATCGCTCTTCGACTTCAGCATTTGTCATATCGTAAGAAGTCGCTACCAGTTCCCAGAACTCATTGGCAGTTAGGCGCAAAAATAAATCTGGTGAATCAGCTACATAGCCGATTTTTTTCTTGACTTCCAAGCGATTAGCGGATAATTCTTTCCCATCTACAAAAATCTGTCCACTACTAGGATTGATGACGCTGACCAATGACTTAATGGTGGTAGATTTTCCGGCGCCATTGTGACCAATCAGACCGACGATTTCTCCGCTCTGCAAGGTCAGATTCAGCTGATTGAGAGCTACCGTTCCTTCATAAACTTTAGTGACATCTTTAAATTCAATCATAAGAGAGCTCCTTTACCGATTTCTATACAGATTAGTATACTCTTTTTGCAGCTTTTTGTCTTGTCTCTGCCTAAGGTCGGATATAAGATAAAGCTAAAAGCAGCTGAACTTCATCTAACTATGAAATTCTAACTGCTTTTTTTAAACAGAATCACTAACGTTGTGAGTATTGCTTTGCTAAACTAGATAAGCCTAGTGTGCTGACCAGCAGAGCCAGGCCAAGATGCAGAATTCCCTTATCTGAATTGCTGCCAGTTTCAGGTAAGGCAGCTGGAGCTTGCTGCTTGCTTATCTTCTGAACTTTTCCTACTGCCCGATCATAATGTTCTGCATAGTGAACCACCAGCTGAACTGACGGAACTTCTCCGTCTTCCTCGCTATCTAAGATATACTCAGGAACTTCTAAAATTTCTGGTGCGACTAATTTTGCACCAATAATCTCTGGTAGAGCTGCATAAGCTGTATCAAGATCATTCGGTATATAGTTTGCCTTTTGCAGACGACTAGCTTCCAAAGTAGGTATTAGCGCACTGATAGAGTCCGTCTTGAACGTCACTTCATATTGACGATCAATCGTGAGGTCGCTTGGGTCGTACGTGTTGAAAACCAGAGCCAGCTTATGGCCTTTTTTTACCGTATAGAGATTAGGCTGCAAATAGACTGTATAGTCGTGGAATTGACCAATTTGAGGAACAATACTATTTTGCGAGCTAGACGGTGTATAGCCCGACTCTGGATTAGCCAGATTGACCCATCCTTTGGCAATGACTTTGTATTTGGTTTTGACAGTCGCAAAATTTTTGATATCCATATTGCTGAGATTGCTGCCCATCCAGAAGCCATCTTTCTGACTTTCATCACTGGCTGCGCCGTTTCCAACCACATCAAACTCTTGGTCTGATACATCTACTAGGAGAGCATTGACCTGCAGATTATTGCCACCCCCCTTTGCCAGAGCCGCCTTGAAATGGACTGGGATATGTCCTTTAATGGTCATATCCTCTTTGACATCTGTCATAAAGGTCAAATTAGCTTTAGAAGAAGCTTTGCTAACCGCTTCATCACGCTTGCTGGTATCAATTCCCGCTCCCGCGTAGTCACTGGAAATCGTTTCTTCTAAGCGCTTGGACTGAGCTGTCAGAATCAAACGATTACTGCTTTTCCAATTATCATAACTGGTCCATTTATTTGGATCATAGTTGTTTTGGGCTAGAACAGCTGGAAGCTTGCTGACATCATTTTCCACATCATAGAGGTAATGAGAGAACCAAGTATTGAGTAAGTCATAAAAATCTTGCTTGTTAGCTGTAATACCAAAGCCTCTAGATACGGCAGCTGGATTGATATGATTCCCTTGGTGAAGATAAAGTTTCACATCTTGACCGGCTTTTTTTAACGCATCAAACATGAGCTCAAAGTGTTTGGTTTTGACATTGTCATCATTCAAACCATGAACTAGCAGGGCACTGGTTTTTATCTTTTCTGGATGAAGTGTATAATCCCGCTCCTGCCATACCGGACTATAGTTACGGCCGTGCGCATTCTGGTCCTTATTTAACTGATTGATGTAGTCAGCATACTTGTTACTGATAGCAGCCCAATCTTTTTGATCCAGCAACCGTGTAGCGACATAGAGCGACAGCCAAGATAAATCACTGTAAGGGCGGATTGGTGTAAGCCGACCCTTGACTATTGAAATAATCATACCAGCTGGCAATTCCAGCTGCTGGAACAATGGTTTTCAAGCCTTCAACGCCAGTCGTTGCCACACCGAAAGTTGTCGTACCAGCCCAAGATAGACCAGTCATACCGACCTTTGCCATTAGCCCAGTCGGCCTTGATTTCGATATTATTAGTCCCTGTCTGTGTAGGCCGTTCGTTTACCATTGATCCATTCGACAATATTTTTTTAAATGCTTCAATTTCTAAATCAGAGCCAGTTGTATTAAAACCTTCAGAACCTTTGGTTCCCTAGACCAGCGCTAGAAACAAAGGCATAGCCCTCGGACGAGGAAATAATCATACCAGTTCAAGTTTTTCATAGTCATAAATCCCCTCATATGGACTGTAGTAATACCAATCCGATGACATTGCTCTTTTTGCTGCATCAATACTGCTCATGCTAGAAACTGGCTGGCGCTGAGCTGGCTGATTGCGGAGGTTCTTCATGTCATAAGAACCGTTTGTCGGCAGATTGAGACTTTCCAGCGTCACATGGTCTTCATCCAAGGTTCCAGCGACATAGGGACGAGCTTCCAAGATTGTCGCAGCCTTATAATCACCCTTAGCAGCTGCTTTAGGAAGCTGAACAATAGCCTTGACTAAATCTCGCTTACCGTCACCATCCGTATCGTAGTCAGTCTCTACATAGACTGGGAAACGAACAATCTCACTGCCTTCATAAGTATACTCCTCATATCTGTCTTCACCACTACTATATGGAAAAATTGGCTGTGAACGACCATTCAAAAAGAGGGGCTCTTTCTTTTCGGAGCGATAAGCATAATGCAGTCGCTTGGCAACCGAATACATAGATTGCAGATTAGCACCCTGGACACTGGCTGTCAAATCAGCCTCTTTTTCAATCATCCCCAGACTCTTTGCTAGATTTGCTCTATCCTCGGCACTGCTCCCCAACTGAGAATCACTGACTGCTGCCCACTTGAGCAATTCATCTACAGCCTCCTGCAGGGTTATTTCCTTATCTGAGAGTGAAGGATTTGAAAGGCCACCAGTATAGGCAGACAAATCTTGACCTTTCACAGCAGTTGAGGCAGCGGAAGGTGCTGAGCTGACATCTTTAGCCAAAGCAAGAAGCTCCTGCTCCTGCGCTGGGCTAAGGCTAGGTACCGTTCCCTCAGCCGCAAGCGGTGCCCTGTCTTGCTTTTCCTGCACCGAATCTTCTGAAGAAGTCTGATTTGAAGTTTCTACTGCCGTTGACTCTTGGTCCTTGGAGCCAGTTTCAGAAGCCTTTGCAACTGTTTCTGTCTTGAGATTGTCCGTGCGCTCGCTGCTAACTTGAGTCGCCTCATCCGCCTGAACAGCTTGCGCCAATACCAAAGGTGCAAGTAACAAACTTGGTAGGAGGAATGTAACTAGTCTTTTCTTTCTCATAAAGACACCTTTCTTTAGATAAAATCTTTTATAACAAGTCCATTATACTATGTAAGCGCTTTTGTTTCAATCTATTCTATCTTTTATCTATGGAAATGTCAAAATATCTATAGTAGCAGAAAAACGCAAACGATTGCGCCTTTCTGCTTCTTTTGGTACAATAAAGCCAATCAGTGAGAATGAAGAGGAAAATTTATATGGAAAACCAAACCTTAATGCAGTATTTTGAATGGTATCTGCCAGATGATGGTCAGCATTGGAATCGCTTGGCGGAAGACGCACCTAAACTTAGCAGCGAAAGGAATTCGCAAAGTCTGGATGCCGCCAGTCTTTCAAAGGAACGGGCTCTAATGACGTCGGCTATGGTGTTTACGACCTCTTTGATTTGGGTGAATTTGACCAAAAAGGGACTGTCCGCACCAAGTATGGATTGAAAGAAGAATACCTCCGAGCGATTGAAGCGCTTGGACAGAACGGCATCGAAGCTATTGCAGATGTGGTCCTCAATCACAAGGCCGCAGCTGACTATAAAGAGCGCTTTACCGTTGTTGAAGTTGATCCTAACGACCGCACAAAGGTCTTGTCAGAACCTTTCGAGATTAAAGGCTGGACTAAGTTTGTCTTCCCAGGCCGCAAAAAAGCCTACAATGACTTTGAATGGCACTGGTACCACTTCACCGGCACTGACTATGATGCCAAAAACAACAAGTCAGGCATTTTTCTCATCCAAGGGGACAATAAAGGTTGGGCAGATGATGAGCTAGTGGACAACGAGAATGGTAACTACGACTATCTCATGTATGCGGATATTGATTTCAAGCACCCCGAAGTCATCCAAAATCTCTACGACTGGGCTCATTGGTTTATTGAAAGCACTGGTGTACATGGCTTTCGCTTAGATGCTATCAAGCACATCGATTCCTTCTTTATGAAGAATTTCATCCGTGATATTACTGAGAAATACGGCGATGATTTCTATGTCTTTGGGGAATTTTGGAATGGTGATGAGGCAGCCAATAACGATTATCTAGAAATATTGACTACCACTTTGACCTAGTCGATGTCAAGCTCCATCAGAATTTATTTGATGCCAGCAAATCTGGAGCAGACTATGATCTGCGAACTATTTTTGACCAGACACTTGCCAAGAATCATCCTGAATCAGCTGTGACCTTTGTAGACAATCACGATACTCAGAGAGGTCAGGCTTTAGAATCTACAGTTGAAGAATGGTTCAAGCCTGCGGCTTATGCTCTCATACTTCTAAGAGAAGCCGGATTACCCTGCGTCTTTTACGGAGACTACTATGGCATTAGCGGTGAATTTGCCCAAGAGAGCTTTCAAGAGCTACTGGACAAACTCCTAGACATCCGCCTCAATCTTGCTTATGGAGAGCAAACCGACTACTTCGACGATGCAAACTGTATCGGCTGGACTCGTCAAGGTAAGGACGATGACGGTCAGCCAATCGCTGTCCTTATCAGTAATGACCAAGCAACAAGCAAATCCATGTTTGTCGGTCCAGAATGGGCTGGCAGAGAATTCAGCGACTATCTGGGCAACAGCTCCCAAATCGTAACCATTGACGACCAAGGCTGGGGAGAATTTCCTGTGGAGGAAAAATCAGTTAGTGTCTGGAGTGTTAGATAAGTCACAGCAAAAATATGTAAATAAAAAAATAAGACCAGATTGGCCTTATTTTTTTCGTTCTTTCTTGGAATATAGTAAGCTAAACGGAAGCCAAAAGGCTGATAATTGCTGCTCCCAAGAATGATGAATTTGTGTTTCCAGTATTTGGTAATTGATGTTTGGACACTCGAGATAGAACTGGACTAGTCTCAGAGTTTTCAACCCTTACAAGACTCTTCTGCTCAGAAGTTTCTGTTCCCAAAGGTGTTTGAGTGTTCGTTTTTGGCTTGTAAACATAAGTTCGAACGCCATTGGCATCTGATACAGAAACGAATCCATACTCCTCAATAGTCTTAGCATCTAGGAAACCAAATTCCTCAGCTGCTAAAGGTCTTCCTTCTACATCTACAAAGCGAGTGATTTCGATAGAAGGCTTGTCCTCAACCGGAGCATCTTTCGGTACTTCATGCACACTGGCACGATAGACATGCGTACGAATGCCGTCCTCGTCACTGCTGGATTGGTAGTCATAACTAGCGATAGTCTTAGACGCCACCAAACCACGTTCAGGATCTGATAATTCTTGACCTGATTCATCGACAAAACGAGTCATTTCCATGACTGGACGCTCTTCGCTTGGAGCATCTGACGGTACTTCATGCACGCTGGCGCGATAGACATGCGTGCGAATGCCATCCTCCTCAGTACTAGACTGGAAATCATATCCTGAAATACTCTTAGAAGTAACTAAACCTTGCTCAGGAGCTGATAATTCTTGACCTGATTCATCGACAAAGCGGGTCATTTCTAAAACTGGTTTCTCTTCTCGTGGAGAGTCTGTCGGTACTTCATGTACAATGGCGCGATAGAGATGAGTACGGATGCCGTCCTCATCAGTACTAGACTGAAAGTCATAGCCAGAAATACGCTTAAATGCCACCAAACCTTGCTCAGGAGATGATAATTCTTGACCTGTTTCATCTACAAAGCGGGTCATTTCCATGACTGGCTTGTCTTCACTTGGAGAGTCTGACGGTACTTCATGCACACTTGCGCGATAGACATGGGTGCGAATACTGTCCTCGTCACTGCTGGACTGATAGTCATAACCAGCGATAGTCTTAGAAGCTACTAAACCTCGCTCTGGGTCTGATAACTCTTGACCTGATTCATCTACAAAACGAGTCATTTCCAAGATGGGCTTGTCTTCGCTTGGTGCATCATTTGGAAGCTGGAACTGGCTGAGTTCATACTTATAGACGATTTCTTTGGTTCTTCCTGCTTCGTACTCTCCCGATTCAGCATCATAGGCAGCTAGTCGAGATTTATAAGTATAGAGCTTGTTATTATAGGAAATAAGAGGTTTAGGACTGACTGTGTATCTGGTCATACCCGGTTGCTCATCCGTAATAGGGTTGGCAATAGCATTGCCCTGCTCGTCTTGATACCGGACAAGAACCTTGCCGGGTTCCGTATCACTCGCATAAACCTTCTTAACCTCTGAAAGTTTAAAGACGAAACCATCCGTTTTGACAGTTCTGAAAAGTTTGTCTAGCTCACCTTGATCAGCCGTAAAACCACCTACTGTTAGATAACCGCCACCTTCTTCTTCATCTCTTTCAACTACAAATCGAATCCACCATCTGGTGTATCAACTAGGCCTTTAACTCCCCTAACCTCTATCGTGTAATCTCTATCAATATAATAACGAGTCTGGTCACCAGGTTTCATCAGAAATAACTTATAGTGGAAGGTTTTAATATTGTTTATACCAAACCAAGGCTTCACAAAAGATGGATTATTACCCAACCAATCAATATGAACTATATTGCCTTTGTTGTTGCTGTTTAATTTGCCATTATATTTTCCTAAATCTGCGTTGAGCGCCATCATAGTGTTATAGTAGTAATATTGATAACGAAGATAGCGACCAGGATAGTCGTTATTTCGCGATTCAAAAAGAGCTGCATTGTTTTCACTGTTGGAAATATAGTCATAATCTATAGCTTCTTTCCCATTGACCAGCAGTTTTTGAAAGAAAGGATTCAGTAAAGGACTATAATTTTTATTCCATGCTTCAATCCGAAACATGTCCGGATTTTCAGATAAAATCTGTCTAATCTCTTGTCTAGATAGTATTCTATTATCGGACTCTGGTAAATATTCTCTAGAAAACCTCTCTTCAAAGTTTTCTCCTCCCAAATAATATGCCCGGAACCAAATACTTTTTAACAGTAATCGTCTCATCAACTGTCAGATCTAATTCGGAGCGCGGAATGATGGCTTTTGGTATCTTCGCTACTTCTTCAGGTGTTGGATTTGGATTGAATATAGACTCCCACTTATTCAAAAAGAAGAGGGCCGTATCATTTTGGATAAGTGTTGCCACTCGAGAACCTACATCCCTAAAATCCTCATCTCTAACTAGATTTAAATTTTCTACTTGTTTTAAATCAATATATTTAAAGACACCATCTATCTTACGGATAGCATAAGCACGATCATACTTTTTAGCTTCTTCTTCTATTTGCTCCTTTGACTGCATCTCAGGCATAACGGAAGTTAAGGTTGCAGCCTTAGTTATTTCAGAGCTATTTTCCTTAGTATGATAGTCATAAAACTCTTGAGCTAATTGTTTGATTTCAGGCGTGACTTGGGCTGCGCCCTTCTCTCCTTCTTCTGAGATGGTCAGACCGGAAGCTTCCTCTGCTGGTGTATTTTTGATTGTCCCATCATTTGGCAGTTCTTGATTGACAGGAGGAGTCGCTTGGTTATTTTGGACTTGATTCCCCTCTGTTTCACTACTTACCTCCTCTGCTTGTACAGTCACTGCCATTGTCCCAGCAAGCAGTAAAGACAGAGGAATTGGGACTAATTTCATTCCCAGTTCTACTTTTTTCCCTAAAGTCTTTTTCATATTATTCTCCTTTTAATCTCCTATTTTTGAAATTTTAAAAACTTTTTCCCATAGATTGACTAGTAATTCTTTGTTATAACGATTGGCAAGTTCTTTAGATCTTGCCGAAAATCCACCCCCCCATTCTTTTTCTTCAAATTGGCTAAATTGCTCTAGATGGGCAATATATTGATTAGCGTCATTTTGCGGTATCAGCCAGCCATTCTCTCCATGCTTAATATAAGCTCGATTGGCATAACGCACATCCAAACCTATCATAGGTAAGCCATTAACTAGTGCCTCGTAAAGTGATGTCGCAAAGGCTTCCGATAAGGAGCTGCTAATATAGGCATCATAAGCTTGATAAGGCACCTGAGACTGATAGCCCTTAAAATGAACCATATCTTCCAAATCATTGAGCTGAACTACATCTTGTAGCATGGCCATGTCAGGACCGTCTCCATAGATGTCAATAGTAAACTGCCTATGACCTTTAAATTTCAATAAAGCCATGATTTTCAGCAATAACAGAACGTTTTTTTCCTCAGATAAACGACTGACTGTCACCAAGCGAATATCCTTTGGATCAAAGCCCCTCTCTCTTGGATATTGAACCACTTGTTCTGCATAGGCAGTTGGGATAAAGAGGGCCTTTTCCCTCATCTTTTGAGGCAGATAGGCCTCCTGACCTTCGCCAACCAAAATCAAACAGTCTAACACATCCTGGTCAAGCCAGCCCATGACTTTTTTATTTAACTCTTGTCCGAGGGCAATCATGTGATCCTGATGAAGGACGCGTGCTACATGAAAATCTTGTCCACGTCTCAAGAGAATATTTTCTGGAATATCCAGACGCTCTATCATCAGCCAGTCAGCCGACTCAAGCTCCTGGTCCGCAAACTCCTGGACACTTCGTCCCCCTAACTCTAAACCAAGAAAACGTACCTTAGTCCTATCAATGCCCATGGCTTCATAACTTTCTAGCACTCTTCTCCTGGCACCAACATCTATATATATCTCTGTATCCGCTTCAGAAACCCACAATTCATAAGGAACTTTCATTTCTTTAAAAAGTTCAAATCGATTGCGGAGGGCTATGTCAATCCCAAAGACCCTGGAACGAATACAGGAATCTACACAAACTACTTTCATTTCTCCCTTTTAACCTAAAGTAATTCTATATACGAACATAACATATTTTTAAGAATTATACCAATAATTTGAGTGATTTTTTGGACATTATTAGACACTCTGTCCAACTAATCCATTTCTAAGATAAGCATCCACCATGCGCTCTGTCGCGACGACTGAATCTATATGGGTACGCTCATAAGAGTGGCTGGATTCGATGCCGGCACCTAACAGGGCATGCTTGACTTCTGCTCCTGCACTCATGGCAGCAGAGGCGTCTGACCCGTAGAATGGATAGATGTCCAGTTTGTAAGGAATGTCCTGCTCCTTGGCTAAATTTACCAAATGCTGGCGGAAGCCATAGTGATAAGGTCCTGATGCATCCTTGACACAGATGGAAACCGTATACTCATCCGTCTGCTGATCGTCACCCATAGCGCCCATATCAACAGCCAGATACTCTACTGCTTGCTCAGGAAGGCTGGAATTAGCCCCATGACCGACTTCCTCAAAGACACTGAAAGCAAAATGCGTCGTCACTGGCAGCTGAATATTTTCCTCTTTATAAACGCGCAAAAGATTGAGCAAAATAGCTGCGCTGATCTTGTCATCCAGAAAGCGGGACTTGATAAAGCCTGACTCAGTAACCGTGGTACGCGGATCAAAGGGAAATAAAATCCCCGACTTCGATTCCTAAATCCCGCGTCTCTTTCTCACTCGTCACCTTTTCATCCAAACGGACTTCCATATTGTCCTGAGTCCGTTCAACCGTCCCAGCATCTTTGTAGACATGACAGGAAGTCTGGTGAACTAAGATAGTCCCATTGACGGTCTTGCCACTGCTGGCCATATGGACCAGACAGTTTTCTCCTTCAATCATGTTCCAAGGGAAACCGCCAATCCGATCCAGCTTGAGGCGACCGTCAGACTTAATAGCCCGAACAATAGCCCCCAGTGTATCCACATGGGCAGTCACTACCCGATGCTGGGCGTCATTTTCCCCCTTAACCACGACATGAACGCCGCCTTTATTGGTCCGGACAGGCTCATAGCCCAATCCCTCCAGCGTTTGTACCAAATAGTCTGCCACCTCAGCCGTAAAACCCGTTGGGGAAGGAATAGTCGTTAATTCTTGTAAATATTGAACAGTTTGATTCATGAATGTCTCCTCATCGTTTTTCTTTATTATAGCACAAAGAAAGCATGAGCTACTAGATTTTCGCCAGGCTTTCAATGATTTAGAACAGTAAAAAATCCTCAATTGCTAGCGCTGTACTGCTACTCTTTCTCCTCCTGAACTCCATTCTTTTCCAACTCCCAAAAGAAGAGATTGCCCAACAATCCTAAGAGAAAAAGCAATAGAGGAATGGCATAAGGTGCTAGGGGATTATAAGCTTCTCCAGCACTAATTTTCATCTGAAGGCCATATGGAGCTATCAACTGATAATAATTAAGACCGCAAAACAAAATCGAAAAGAAAAAGATAGAAAAGTAAAGCCGATAGAGATGCCCTAGCAGCTGTCCTTTGAATAAATAAGTAACTTCCCCCATGAGTGTTGCAAAATTCATAACAGCAAGTACAAAATAAGCAATGACAACAGGAACTAAAAAAAGAAAAAAATAAAGATAACCATAAGCAACCCCCGGCTCTGGCTCAATTCCCGAATAACCGTACAGATACACCAGTAGATACAAAACTAGGGGCAAAAAAGGAATCACCCCAAACTTCTTATTTTTCATCAACATCTCCCTTTAAACAAAGAAACTTTTTCTTATTTTATTATAAAAAAATCTTCTTTATAAAACAAGAATTCACTTTTTATTTTCAAGTATTCATTGACTGTAAAATCAAAGCTTAGCAAAATATTAGCCACCGTAAAAAAACATCCATTTGAATGACTACTTGCTTTAGAGTTTATAAATTTAACCGTCAGTACATTATCAAGGATAGATGGTGACAAAGACAAGAAAAATCATCTCAGCTAGCTGAGATGATTCGTTTGGCTAATATTAATTAGCTTTTTTAAAACGATAGACAAGAGCTGATAAAAGAATCAGAGTAAATCCTGCTGCTATCGCAAAGATAGATGTTTCACTGCCAGTTTTCGGCAAAACTTTTTTGCCAGTTGCTGATCCACGAACATCTTTTCCATCTTTATCTGATGAATTACCTGGGGTTCCATCAGTCGAACCGCCTGGTTTATCACCAGATGATGACGGTGGTGTCGAATCTGAAGAAGGTGGCGGTGTAGCTGGTCCTTGTGGACGTCTAGCTTCAAATGTCCATGTGCCTGTAAATTTGACATCTGAGCCTGCAATAGTTTTACTATCTGCGTCATATTTGAGGAATTTCCAAGTACCATCACTTGCTTCAACAGTTTTCTTAGCTGGCTGAACCGCTTGAACGGCAGCACCGTCTGCATATTCAGTGGCATCATTTGGTAACAATGCTGTGACTTCTGCTGGCAAGCTACGGTTCGGATCTGCGCTTACAAATTCATAAGTTGCCTTATATTTTGGTGCTGGAGTGAAATTCCATTTACCAGTAAATTTAAGGTCTTTATCTGCAACAGTCTGGCTATTCGTTTCCGCATAGCCTTCGAAAGTCCATGTGCCTTCAGTAACTGTAACACTTGTCTTAGCAGGCTGCTTAGCGTCTACATTAGTACCACTAGTGTAGCGATTAGCATCTGCTGGAAGCAAATCAGTTACTTCTTTTGGCAGATTTGGAAAGGCTGGATTGCTGCTAAGAAACTCATAGCTAACACCATAGTCTTTATAAGTGTTTGTGAATGTTGGATTGTTACCTTCGACGGTAGCTTCCAACTTGCCCTTGCTTGCGGTCACTGTGACAGTCACTGTATGCTCTGCGCTATCGTAAGTCACACCAGCTTCATTTCCAGCTACTTCCGTCAGCTTGTAAGTATAAGTGCCTTCTTTATCATAGTTGATTCCAAGGAACTTGATATCACCATTGGCATCGTTAGCTGCTTGAAGCTCCAAGTTATTTCCGCCAACCTCAGTCAGTTTGAAAGTATACTTTTCAGCTTCAAGTGCTTTACCATCCAGAACTTTCTTAGCGGTAATCGCTGCAGTTGCTGGCTCTAACTTGTAGGTATTGGTGAAAGCATCACGGTCATAGGTAACCGCTGCTGTCTTAACGCCGTTGTTGTCTGTTACAGTAACAGTAACATTGATGTCTGAATTGGCATCGTTTGTCACACCTGGCAGATTGCTTGCGCGTTCACGAATGACATAGTTAAAGGTTCCTTCTTTTTTGAAACGAAGTTTCTTGAAGGTTACAGCACCAGCTTTATTGGTTACCGTTTGAACAACTTTATCGTTGTCATCCTTATTGATCAAATCAAAAGTAAATTCACCATCCTCCAAATTACGGCCAGTCAATTCCTTTTTGACTTTGAAGATAACTTCATCCGAACGGGTACCTTCCCCGACACCATCAAGAGTTGTCAAAGGTGCGAATGGACGTGCTAACAAATCAGGCATCTTTTGCCCATTAGCCGTAACAGTTACATCGTTAAAGGCTTTTTTTGGTTACCTTATCTACTGGCTCAGTCAAACGGGTCCGGTAGATAACATAAATACCTCTTCCACTCAAATCCCCAGCATTAACTGTGAAATGATTGGAGTCTGTAATTGAAACGACATCGCTTGGGTTAAAGGATTTACGTGTGCCAGAAGCACCTTCCCACTCAGTAAAGTAGTAACCTGTAATCCCTGAATCTTCATCCAGCTCTTGACCTTCTGGAATAGCGTCCTCAATGACAACTTGACCAAGATTTTGGACATCACGATTGACACGGATACGCCAGTTGACGTAGTTTGGATCCTTAGAATCCTGAACACCCCACTTGGAATACCCCTGAGGTTCTTCATCAACCTTGATACGCTTCAGCCTATAGGTTCTAGCACCTGGGAAATTAACTTCTTGCTCTTGGTCATAAGGCATATTATCAGCCCAAACCACTGTGAAAGAAGATTGAATAAGCTTGGTATCTGGCATTTTCGCAAAATACTCAGCATTTGTGACAGTAATGGTTGCTGTATTTGTAACAGGATCTGTCACCAACTTAGCAACAACAGTGCCATCCGGTGCGCTTATGTTTTCCTCCAAAGTTCGCTCAATTTTGAACTGTGATGGAACACGATAAACCATGGTATCACCATTATTTAATACTTTGCTATCTGCAAATGTATAGGTCGGAGCAATGTAAAATTTACCTTCACCGTAGCCTGTATCCTTTAAAGGATTAGTATTAATAGTGACGTTTGTAGTTAGTTGATAGTCGCCATCACCTAACTCTGCAGCAGAAACCCTAGGACTTGAGCTTAACAAGGGAATAAAGGTTGATACCAAAAGCAGCAAAGTCATCAGAGCATGAGACACTTTATGATAAGTTTGTTTCACCTTGAATGCGGTCCTCCTTCTTTTTAAATTTTATTTTTGACAAATGCTGGCAGGCACACCATCATCTGTCTACCCCCTCATTTTCAGCCAATTCTAAATCAAGATTTATTACCAAACTAAAAATGAATGTGTTTGTATATGATAAGCAAATATGACATATACATATCAATTATAACATAAAATATTATAATTGACTTTTTGTGAACTACTTTTTTTAGTGGCAATTATCTATTCTTTGTCTACTTTTGTTGCAAAAATAGTTACAGATTATTTTTTTAATCTAACTTGGATGGATTATTATTGATTTATTAGAAATAAATAGCAGAAAAAAATACTTAGACTTTTTACAGTCTAGGCATTTTTTTAACATATACGGAAAACAACTTATTGCTTACTTATTAAAGATTGAC
>BNJS01003920.1_pt1 | contig 87624 bp, 107 predicted proteins | sample 8540461 | NCBI WGS metagenome assembly BNJS01 (sample SAMD00202454, study PRJDB9452) | human saliva metagenome | isolation source: human saliva | place: Japan
GTGAATTCTTCCTCATTTCTTATATTTCAGCCTATATTCCACATAAATGAAAAACCTGCTCCTAATAACCAAGGTCACGATAACCACGCGGACAGTACCCACTTACTGGAAAAAGGACCTGAATTTTTTTAATATAGAAGGGTAAGAACCAAATGGACTTCCCTGATAAGCATACCCTCTATAAATATCAGATACATCTCCACCCTCTATATGATCAAACATTTCAGTATCCATAATTTCAAATTGTTCCATCATTTTTTTGTATCCTTTTTTTATTTTTTTAATTTTTTTGTCCTGTTGAAACCTTTTCACTGTTAGTATAGCACTATTTTTTTATTCTTTCATCAAAATATTTAATTGGCATCAAAACATCTTGAATTGTTAAAAAAATTTAAAAAGCAAGCATGAAAAACATACTTGCCCTAAAGGGAACTTGACAAAATGAAATCTAGAAACAAAAAGATAATAAATGTAACAGACAACTGAAATTATTCTTACTTCTTCTTGCTTAAATATATTCTTGCAATATAAGCACTAATCAAGACAATACCACAGCCCAAAGCTAGAACAACTATTAAAGAATTTAAGATAGTAGGTGTTCTATCAATTCGATTAACAAAACGAATTAAAGATAAAGCAGTCATTAAGAGTAGTCCTGATGATTCCAATCTGATAAAATAAGTTCCTTGCTTTTCAACTGAATATAAGAACGATGGTAATAAAATCAATGTAACTGCTATGACAAACAAATTTGAACCAATCTCTTCGCCGTTATTAAATAAAGAAAACATTAGAACATTAGTGAGTATCACGATTGCAGAGCAAATGATAAAATAACTCTTATTTCGCACTGTTTTCACCTCGAATTCTATATTTTATGGTAGTATCATGTTGCCAATCCGTAGCCTACATAAGCTCCTGATGCTGCACATGTAGCAAGATAAGCTGCTGCTGCCCCCCAACCAATTGGAGTACTTGTCATTAATACAGCCATTGTAGCCCCTAAATAAACTGAGGTGCCTCCAAAAACACGATCCCAATTGGCTCCTGCTTCAATTTCCATTAACTCTTCTTGACTAAGTGTCATAAATGTTGAAGTATCAAATACTAGAGTATTCATGATGAATACCTCCTTTTTTTATTTTTGTCTTGTTGCAACCTTGACAACATCAATATATCATAATTAACTAATATCATTTTTTAAAATCATAAAATGTCTTTTTTTCATCACGAAATGTTTTTAATAAATTTTATCAAAGCCTAAAACTAATATATACTATCATCAACTATAAAAAGCAATGCTTAATCTTACTTAATAAAAATTACTGTTCATGACAATATAAATACCATTTACGATTTAGCAAGAAGTTTTTTAGTAAAGTTTGGCATAATAGAGCTATCTACTATATGAAAGGAATTGCCAATGACTTCTTATAAACGTACATTTGTTCCTCAAATAGATGCTAGAGACTGCGGTGTTGCTGCCTTAGCCTCGATTGCTAAATTCTATGGTTCAGATTTTTCTCTAGCTCACTTGAGAGAACTTGCAAAGACCAATAAAGAAGGAACGACTGCTCTTGGCATTGTAAAAGCCGCTGATGAAATGGGCTTTGAAACAAGACCTGTTCAAGCAGATAAAACGCTCTTTGACATGAGTGATGTCCCCTATCCATTTATCGTTCACGTTAACAAAGAAGGAAAACTCCAACATTACTATGTTGTCTATCAAACAAAGAAAGACTATCTGATTATTGGTGATCCTGATCCTTCTGTAAAAATCACCAAAATGTCAAAAGAACGCTTCTTCTCTGAATGGACTGGAGTAGCTATTTTTCTAGCTCCTAAACCCAGTTATCAACCCCATAAAGATAAAAAGAATGATCTACTGAGCTTCCTTCCTCTGATTTTCAAACAAAAATCTCTTATTGCTTATATTGTTCTCTCAAGCTTATTGGTCACTATTATCAATATAGGTGGTTCTTATTATCTCCAAGGAATCTTGGATGAATACATCCCAAATCAGATGAGATCAACTTTAGGAATTATCTCAGTTGGTCTGGTTATCACCTATATCCTCCAACAAGTCATGAGCTTCTCCAGAGATTATCTCCTAACTGTTCTGAGTCAGAGATTAAGTATTGATGTGATTTTATCCTATATTCGCCATATTTTTGAACTTCCTATGTCTTTCTTTGCGACACGTCGTACAGGAGAAATCATTTCACGGTTCACAGATGCTAACTCTATTATAGATGCCTTGGCTTCTACCATTCTTTCTCTTTTTCTGGATGTTTCTATTCTGATTCTTGTAGGGGGGAGTCTTACTGGCACAAAACCCTAATCTCTTCCTTCTTTCTCTTATTTCCATCCCTATATACATGGTCATCATCTTTTCTTTTATGAAGCCTTTCGAAAAAATGAACCACGATGTCATGCAAAGTAATTCTATGGTTAGCTCTGCCATTATCGAAGATATCAACGGGATTGAAACTATAAAGTCGCTCACGAGTGAAGAAAATCGCTATCAAAATATAGACAGCGAATTTGTAGATTATTTGGAAAAATCCTTTAAGCTCAGTAAATATTCTATTTTACAAACGAGTTTAAAGCAGGGAACAAAATTAGTTCTGAATATCCTTATCTTATGGTTTGGCGCTCAATTAGTCATGTCGAGTAAAATTTCTATCGGTCAGCTGATTACCTTTAACACACTTCTTTCTTACTTTACAACTCCTATGGAAAATATTATCAACCTCCAAACCAAACTCCAATCTGCGAAGGTCGCTAATAACCGTTTGAACGAAGTCTATCTAGTCGAATCTGAATTTCAAGTTCAAGAAAACCCTGTTCATTCACATTTTTTGATGGGCGATATTGAATTTGATGACCTTTCTTATAAGTATGGTTTTGGACGAGATACCTTAACAGATATTAATCTCACGATTAAACAAGGAGATAAGGTTAGCCTAGTTGGAGTTAGTGGTTCTGGTAAAACAACTCTAGCCAAAATGATTGTTAATTTCTTTGACCCTTACAAAGGACATATTACCATCAATCATCAGGATATTAAAAACATTGATAAAAAAGTCTTACGCCGTCATATTAATTACCTACCCCAACAAGCCTATATCTTTAATGGCTCTATCTTGGAAAATTTAACCTTGGGCGGTAATCATATGATTAGCCAAGAAGATATTCTAAGAGCTTGTGAATTAGCTGAAATCCGTCAAGACATTGAAAGAATGCCTATGGGCTATCAAACTCAGCTCTCTGATGGAGCTGGTCTATCAGGAGGACAAAAGCAACGAATCGCTCTCGCTCGTGCTCTTTTAACTAAAGCTCCTGTTTTAATACTAGATGAAGCTACTAGCGGTCTTGATGTCTTGACTGAGAAAAAAGTTATAGATAATCTTATGTCCCTAACTGATAAAACCATTCTCTTTGTAGCCCATCGTCTCAGTATAGCCGAACGAACCAACCGTGTCATTGTTCTTGACCAGGGAAAATCATTGAAGTTGGTAGTCACCAAGAGTTAATGCAGGCGCAAGGCTTCTACCATCATCTATTCAATAAATAAGGAGAATGTCATGAATCCTAATCTTTTTAGAAGCGTCGAGTTTTATCAGAGACGTTACCATAACTATGCGACAGTGTTAATTATACCTCTTTCATTATTATTTACTTTCATCTTGATTTTTCTCCCTTGTTGCTACAAAAGAAATTACTGTTACTTCCCAAGGGGAAATCGCCCCTACAAGTGTCATTGCATCCATTCAGTCAACCAGTGATAATCCTATCCTTGCTAATCATTTAGTGGCAAATCAAGTAGTTGAAAAAAGGGGACTTACTCATCAAATACTCTGAAACAATGGAAGAAAGTCAGAAAACTGCCTTAGAAACTCAATTACAAAGACTTGAGAAGCAAAAAGAAGGACTTGGAATTTTGAAACAAAGCTTAGAAAAAGCGACTGATCTTTTTTCTAGTGAGGATGAGTTTGGCTACCATAATACCTTTATGAATTTTACTAAACAAGCTCATGATATTGAGCTAGGTATCTCAAAGACTAACACTGAAGTTTCAAATCAAGCTAATCTTGCCAATAACAGTTCATCAGCTATTGAACAAGAAATTTCAAAAGTTCAACAACAAATTGGAGAATACCAGGAGCTGAGAGATGCTATCATAAATAAAAGAGCACGCTTACCAACTGACAATCCACATCAGTCAATTTTGAATCGTTATCTTGTAGCCTCACAAGGACAAACACAAGGAACTGCAGATGAGCCATTTTTATCTCAAATTAATCAAAGTATTGCAGGTCTTGAATCATCTATCGCAAGCCTCAAAATTCAGCAAGCTGGTATCGGAAGTGTAGCAACTTATGATAATAGTTTAGCAACCAAAATTGAAGTACTCCGCACTCAGTTTTTACAAACAGCCTCACAGCAACAACTAACCGTGGAGAATCAATTAACAGAATTAAAAGTACAACTAGATCAAGCGACACAGCGCTTAGAAAACAATAGCTTAACCGCACCAAGTAAAGGTATCGTTCACCTAAACAATGAATTTGAAGGTAAAAATAGAATTCCAACTGGTACAGAAATTGCTCAAATATTCCCTGTCATCACAGATACAAGAGAAGTACTAATCACTTACTACGTATCTTCTGACTATCTACCTCTACTAGATAAAGGACAAACTGTAAGATTAAAACTGGAGAAGATTGGAAATCACGGCATTACCATCATCGGTCAACTTCAGACAATTGATCAAACTCCTACCAGAACAGAGCAAGGAAATCTCTTTAAAGTAACCGCTCTTGCAAAACTATCTAATGAGGATAGTAAACTCATCCAATATGGCTTACAAGGTCGCGTCACTAGTGTAACTGCAAAGAAAACATATTTTGATTATTTCAAAGATAAAATTTTAACCCATTCTGATTAATTTTCAGATAACACTCTATAACTATTTATTATCTTATCAAAAAGGAGAATCATAACATGGATAAGAAGCAAAACCTAACTTCATTTCAAGAACTAACAACTACCGAACTCAACCAGATTACAGGTGGAGGGTTATGGGAAGTTCTATATGAAACTATAACAACACCATTAAAATTACGGACTACTTTCAAACCATAAAAAATCTATAGAATTATAAAAACGCATAATATCAGATTTCAAAATGACTGATACTATGCGTTTTATCATGAAAAGATTATAGAAGATACAAGTCACCCATCCCCACCTATACTTCTATCTCTAAGACTTGTTTAAATCTAAAATTAGAACTTGTAGTTTTTAGAATGATATTTGGGTATTTTGTCAAAATACTATTAACATTAGACAAACCAACTCCTCTATTCAGTCCTTTAGATGACATCCCTCTCTCAAATATTTTTGTAACATCAATCTCTCCATCTCGAGTAGGATTTTGGATAATCAAAACTTGCTTATTACTTTCTACTATCTTCAAAAAAACAAACACTTAGAGGTTCCTCGACAGTGGTGCTTACAGCAGCCTCTATCGCATTGTCTAGCAATATAGAAACAACTGTCAAAAAATCAATTTCCTCAATCTTTTTGATAGCAATTGGTTTTTCTATTTCTAAAGAAACTGGCACTAGTAAACTCTGAGCCTCGGATAATTTTGAGATTAATAGACTCTTTAACGATAAATCCTCTATATTTCTCAATCTCACTACATCAAATTTTGTATCTTGTAAACTTTTTCCCGATTCTTTCAGGACTCTATCATAAATTTGAGCAACCAAATTAATATCTTTTCGGTCTATTCCTATCTTCAAACTTGTTAAGATATTTGCATAATCATGCCTAAAACTTCTAACCTCTTGATAAAGCCCTTCTACTTGTTTACTATAGCTAGTAAGATTTTGAAGTTGAATCTCTTTTTGTAGTACTAAATCTTTTTGCAATTCCTCACGTACATTTCTGTCCAATATATTGACAAAATAGATAAATAAAAAGAAATAGATTGCAGTTATAGCTCCTTGATAGTGATTTATAGATAAATTCAGACTGTTTTTTTAATGTAACCAATAAAAGGAACCAAGATAAAATAACCCAACATTGCAGTATTAGCAATCCTCATTATTCTATCTAGATTTTTTTATCCAACACTTTACTTCTTAAATAGCTAAAATCATACTGAAAAAAACTTTTTATTATAAGCAAAGATAGAAGACCTGCTAAAATTGAGAAAAATTGTAGCATCGTAATAAAGCATATATGTCTGTTAAACTAGCAAAAATTAGGAATAATAAAATCAACAAAAATCATAGATAATCGACCAAAATGTGATAGGAAACAGAGCATAAAAAAAGTGGCGATGTTATACTATATTTATGTTTATCCAAGAAAAAAATGTGTAGGTAATAAAAAAAGATGGGATAATCTAATACTGTAATAACAACAGGAATATATAACATTTTAATCAAGATTATAAAGTAAAAACTCTAATAAAAAAATAGAAAAAGCAGTAACCCTAAAAATCTCTTTATAGTCAATTGATAGCCATAAATTTTTTTGCATGAAGAAATAAAAAGTATGTAAAAAAATTCAAAGATACTAATACAAAAGACATTTACTACTCCTTACTATCATGTAAATCTTTAACTATATTCAGCAATGCCCTCATTTTTAACCTAGATACTAGGCAACTTGACCCGTTCTTCAAATAGACTAGTTTTTCTTCCTTATCTATTGAGGAGATATTATAAGGATTCACAATAAAAGAACGATGACACTGAACCAATCTTGGTTCTTGCTTCAATATATCAGAAATTTTACCGTAAAACTCTATTCTTTCTCTCATAGTATAAAGAACTAGCTTATGAGGAATCATTGACGTTTCTATATAAAGCAAATCCGAAAACGGAACCTGAACGAGTGCTTTAGAATTTGTAAACACAAAAGAATCTTCAGTCATTAGTTGATGTTTATTCTTGTGAACATAAGCGATTGCCTTTTCCACACGTTCCCTAAAAGCACTTTCAGGTAATTCCTTATCAATAAAATCTAAAGCTGATACTTGATATTGAAAACTAACAGGCATAAATTCTGAATGAGTTGTTACAAAAACAATGACTGCATTTGGGATCCCTATCTCTGATTTCCAAAGCAATATCTAACCCTTTTCTAACATCGTTTTTAATTTCAATATCTAAAAAGAAAAGTTGATGACCTCCACGTTCAATCATATCTTCTAACAATTGATTCGGTTTACCATAAACACCACAGTGCTTTACTTCCCAATTATTCTTCTCTAAAATATCATGCACCAGATTTTCCATCCTAGTTTGCTGTACAAAATCATCCTCTAATATAAAGATATTCATTTCTCGTCTCCTTTTAGTATTTAACCATCTTTCTTTTACAGTTTTAAAATATCTTCTAGAGCAGATAATATCTGATACTCTTTCATCCATAAATAAAATGGTCTTCGTTTCATACTTCAATCCTATTACTTTGGATAAGTTAACAAGAAACTTTCTATGACACCTGAACAATTTACCCAGACTCATTTCCTCAACTCTAGCTAGGCTCATATACTTCTCAAATACTCCATCAGCTGTAATAAAAATAACAGCATGTGCCTTCGTAGGATGTGTTGTCACATAGTAAACCTTAGAATGAGGCACTTTAACAACTGCTCTACCTTGGCTTAAAATATATTCTTGCATATTTTTCCTCCTTACTCCCCTATATCATATCAAAACTAGTATCCTATGATGGAAAAAATCTTAAAAGGTATCTGAGTTATCATAAATGGTTATTTTTCAACATTTCATGCTAAAATTTATACAATCTAAGATTTCGATATCTTCTATCGGATGTCTTTTGATATGATAGAGCAAGAGGAGAAATATGGATACAATTCAAATTCTACATTTTTTTCATTATTAGGATACATCATCACAAATGATATCAATTCTTATATTAAAGAAAACATATCAACAAAAAAACTAGAATTATAGACTCTAGGCGTATCATCTATTCCTATAACACTACTACCTATTTTATCATAAAATCAATGTTTTTTTATCTTCAGATACAATGTATTCTTATATAGAAGATATACGACTCCGTTCTGAATTTGCCAATATTATCATCATAGGGAAGTTACATTGATTATGATAAACTTTTCCGTAGTCATTACAAAATATTCGGTGTCATTGATACAGCTAGAAATCATTCTTTACAATCTATACGACAAGAAATTCACTCATATTTAGATGGTATTTATAACAACCTAAAATAAATTAGGCTCGATAGTCTTTATACATTTCCTCAACATACATGGCTTCAAAAACTTCCAAAAAAATCACTACCTCCCCTAGAGAACTAAGGAAGGCAGTGATCACATTTTTAGGAATTAGGAATGAATACACGAAATCAATTGATCTTATGATTTTTTGTTTTTCAAGAATTCATCGTATTGTTTTTGCATTTCGTTCAATACTTTTTCGTAGGCACCTTCAGATTTCAATTTTTCCATCAATTCTGGAATAGCTTTGTCTGGGTCTACAGTACCAGTGTTGATAGCTGTATCGAATTGTTGCATTGTATTAGAGATTGCTGAGATTTCAGATTTCACATTGTCAGTGTTAAAGATGAATCCAAGCGCTGGAGATTCTTTAGCTTCAGCCAATTGTTTCTTAGAATCTGCAATTTGTTGGTCTGTAACGTTTTCGTTGATGTAAAGAATCCAGTTGTTACCAGTGTTCCATCCACCCATGTGAGTGTTTCCTTTGTAGCCATCAAGGACTTTAACACGGTTTTCTTTACCTGCAAGTTTTTCCCAGTTCTTGCCTTCTGGACCGTAAACAAGACCGTTCAAAAGTTCTGGGTTAGTGTTCAAGAGGTTCAACACTTCCATTGATTTTTCTTTGTTCTTAGAGTTGTTTGAGATGACAAAGTTAGCAACTTGTGTTGTTTGGTTTTTCTTGATGAAGTTAGTAATTGGTTTGATTTGGATATCTTTGTTCGCAACACGTGAAAGCAAGCTATTGCCGTAGTCAGCTGGTCCTACTGTTTCTTCACGAACGAACCAAGTATCTTGTTGAAGGTCAAATGAAGTATCGCTTGTTGCTACATCTTTTGGAATGTATTCAGCTTCATAGAATTTGTGAAGAGTCTTCAAGTGTTCTTTGAAACGAGGTACTTCGTAACGGTTTACGATCTTAGTAGTGTCCCCTTCAAGGTCGATAACGAATGGAAGTCCGTTTGGAACTGGGATAGTCAAAGTTATCAGATGGGATGAAGTTCTTAGTAACTGCAAAATGGTACTACATCTGGAGCTTTTTTTCTTTGATTTGTTTCAAGACTGGTTCAAGTGTTTCGTATGAAGTGACACCTGAAAATATCGATACCGTATTTAGCAAGGAGAGTTCCGTTGAAGGCAAAGTTTTGAGATGATGCAACGTTGGCTGCAACTGGAACTGCGTAAATTTTACCGTTTACATGCTATTACCCTTTGATGTAAGCTGGGTCAAGTGCTTTTGTAAAGGTCTTCTCCTTCTTTTCTTGTACAATTCTGTCAAGTCAGCATAAGCACCTTTTTGAGCATTTACAATATAGTTAGCTGCAAAGGCGATATCATAGTTTTTCACCAGATGATGTGATAACTGACATTTTTCTTATCATAGTCACCCCCATCCAAGATATTGGATATCCAACTTTGGCACCAACTTTTTCACTCGATAATTTTGTTAGCATTTTCTAGCAATTCATCCAAGTTATCTGGTTTGTCACCGATTTGGTACATTTTGATAACAGTCTTATCACCTGAAGCTGAGTCAGCAGCTTTCTTGTTACCTGAAAGGTTTCCACAAGCAGCGAGACCAGCAGCCAAAGCGACTACACTAGCAGATGCAAAAGCATATTTTTTCCAGTTTTTCATGACAAAAACTCCTTTTTTTATATTTTTAAACTTATAAACAATGTAATGATCTTAACTTCACGCAAGGGAAGTTTGGAAATGAGAAAGGGTATTTCTCGACAAGTACTATTCTTTCACACCACCGATAGTCAAACCTTTTACAAAGTAGCGTTGGAAGAATGGATACAAAAATCGCGATTGGAAGGGTTGCGACCACAACCATGGCCATACGACCTGTTTCTTTCGGTAGAGCAACTCCCAGTTGACCAGACAGACCGACTGCTTTGGCGATGTAGTCCATATTTTGTTGGATTTGCATGAGCAAATATTGCAATGGATACAAGTTGTCACTCTTGATGTAAAGAAGGGCGTTGAACCAGTCATTCCAGAAACCAAGAGCTGTCAAGAGCGTGATGGTTTGCGATACCTGGTAGTGACAATGGCAAACAGATTTGGAAGAAAGATCCGAGCCTCACTGGCACCATCGATACGAGCGGATTCAAGAATGGCTTCTGGAATGGTCTTCTTGAAGAAGGAACGCATCAAGATGATGTTAAATGGTGAGAGAAGCATTGGAACAATCAAGGCCCAAACAGTGTCACCAAGCTGAAGTACACGGGTCACCATGATATAACCTGGTACCAAACCAGCGTTGAACAACATACTAAGAAGGGACAAAAGATCGTAAAGAATCTGCGATACTTAAAGGTTGTCCGTGAGATAGCGTAAGCATAGGTTGTTGTGATAAAAACGTTTGTGATAGTCCCCACCACTGTTACAAAGACTGAGATGAAGAGGGCTTGGAGGATTTTATCCTTAAACTGTGCCAAAAATTCAAAACCGTCTAATCCAAATTGGGATGGGAAGAAGCTATATCCATTTTGGAGGATACTCTTTTCATCTGTCACCGAAATAACAATAACGAATACGAAGGGTAGGATACAAGAGAGGGCAATCAAACCAGAAATGGTACTAAAGAAGATATCTGCTTTCTTACTGAAGGAGTGAATGCCGACATTATCAATTTTTTCTTTTTTAATTTTCTTTTCTGCCATATTCTCCTCCTTTCTAGAACAAGGCTGAGTTTGGATCAACTCGTCTTGCCAGTAAGTTTGATAGGATAACCAGAATCAAACCGACAACTGATTGGTAGAGACCTGCCGCTGAAGCCATCCCGATATCCGCTGTCTGAGTCAAACCATTATAAACATATACGTCCAAGACGTTGGTTACGTTATAAAGCTGACCAGCATTGTGTGGGATTTGGTAGAAGAGACCAAAGTCTGCACGGAAGATATTTCCGACTGCAAGGATGGTCAATACAGTTACCAATGGTGTCAACTGCGGAATGGTTACATTGCGGATTCGTTGCCACTTGCTGGCTCCGTCCACTGTCGCTGCTTCGTAGTAAGTTGGATCAATTCCCATGATTGTCGCATAGTACATGACACTGCTATATCCAAAACCTTTCCAAATACCCAGGAAAAGTAGGAGATATGGCCAGATACCCAAGTCAGCGTAGAAGTTGATTTCCTTCATTCCCAATAGACTCTAGGAAATGGTTGAACACCCCTTTATCAATGTTTAGGAAAGGCATCTGTAAAGAAACTGATGATAACCCAAGACAAGAAGTAAAGGGAACAACATAGAAGTTTGGAAAGATCTTAACCATTCTCTTAGAACGAAGTTCACTGAGGATAATGGCAATCCCTACAGATACAATCAAACCAATAAAGATAAAGCCGAGATTGTAGAGGACAGTATTTCGTGTGATAATAAAGGCGTCTTTTGAACTAAATAAGAATCTGAAATTATCTAGTCCGACCCATTTACTATTCATGATACTATCTATGAAAACCATTACTGGTCATGTGGTAGTCTTTGAAAGGCAACCACGTTCCCAAATACTGGAATGTAGAAGAATAGAATCAACCAGAGTGCCCCTGGTAAAACCATCAAGAGAAAGATCCAGTTGTCTCTCAAGGTCTTTGAAAACTTATTCATAATTTCCTCCCTTTTTATTTTGGTATCCATCTAAAAAAATTCCTTTTTTTAGACTTTTTGATAACGATTACATTATTAGTATACTCCTATTTGAAGGTTAGGTTAAACTACTAATTATAGAAAAAAACTCCACAAATTATTTTTATGTAGAGTACTTTTTGAAGAAAGGATGTTTCACAAGAAACACTCTGCCCAAGGCAAGGTGTTCTTGTTTTTAATACTATACTAAAATCAAAAAAACATCTTATAATAGTAGTTATGAAACTTACAAACGAAGAAATACAAAAAATTGAACAATTCCTAAGAGATTCATCGTACGCCAAATATCACAAACGTCTACAAATTATTTATTTTCGCTCAAAAGAAAAGAGTTATAAGGAAATCATAAATCTGCTAGATTGCAATAAAACAACTGTTTGGAGGAATTTGAAAAATATAAGGAGTTTGGTTTGGATGCTCTTCTTCAAGAGACCCGTGGCGGTCGCCATCGCGAATATATGACTTATGAAGAAGAGAAAGCATTTCTAAAATGCCATATAGAAGATGCTCAGGCTGGGGAATTTGTAACTGTCAATCACTTATTTGAAGCCTATCAAAAAGAGATTGGTCGTACTTCCACACGTGATGGTTTCTATTATCTCCTAAAACGCCATGGTTAGCGAACGATCACTCCTAGACCTAAACATCCCAAGAAGGCAGACGCTCAGACAATTGAGACGTCTAAAAATAAAATCTACATTCTATACCTTAAGTAAGCGCTTTAAAGAGGAGGGATCTTATAACAAAGTACGTTTGATGTATCAAGATGAAGCTGGTTTCGTGAGAATCAGTAAGATGAGTTCTTGTTGGGCTCCTAAAGGAAGCCGACCTAGCATTCATAGTCATTATATGCGAGAATATCGCTATTGTTATGGAGCGATAAATGCTCATACAGGAGATTCCTTCTTCCTTATTGCTGGAGGATGTAATACTGAGTGGACGAATGAATTTTTACGGCAAGTATCACAAGCTTATCCAGATGACTATATTTTACTTGTAATGGATAATGCTATATGGCATAAATCAGGTACCTTAGAGATTCCAAGTAATATTGAGTTGGCTTTTATCCCACCTTATACACCAGAAATGAACCCTATTGAACAAGTCTGGAAAGAAATTCGAAAACGAGGTTTTAAAAATAAAGATTTCCAAACATTGGAAGCCGTCATTGATAAACTTCAAGAAGTTATTCAAGGACTCGAAAAAAGATTTTTAAAGTCCACTGTCAGCAGACAATGGACTAGGTTGCTTTTTGAAAACAATTGAGTATTAACTTTATAAAAGAATGCCGACTGGACAAAACCCTAGTATCAACTATTCAACACCAAGAACTCTTAAAAGCTGAACAGCTAACCTTTACACTTAGCTGGTTACCAAGTCAGCCGTCCACTTCCTGAAATGCAAAAATCTCCTAGCAGACTTTCCTGCTAGGAGATTTTCTTATGAGAAGTACTTATTTAAGCTTTGAAAATCGGACTTATCATCTGATAAGTATCAAACAATCTACCAATTAAGCTTCTTCGTCTTCTTTACGACGACGGCCTGCAAAACCAAGACCAAGTAAGGCACTTGCGGCTGCTGCTACCATCGCTACAGTAGAATCTGCTGTACCTGTATTCGGCAATTCTTTAGCTGCTTTACGCGCGTTTGCTGCTTCTTGGCTAGCATTAGCTGGTGTTTGAACAACTTGGTCATTAGCTGGAGTTGCATGATCAGTTGATGGAGCAACTTTCGCCATGAAATCTTCAATACGTTTAACCATTGTATCAACTTCTTCTTGAGTTGCATCTGGATTTTCAAATACTTTCTTAGCTTCTTCTAATAATGCTTTAGCTTCTTTTGTACTATTTTCATCCAATTTATCTGATTGATTAATGATTAAGTCATCTAATTGGTGAATCGCTGATTCTAATTTAGATTTATCTACTGAATTAGAGTATGAACGAGGTCTTTCTCTAAAGATATCTTTAGCTGAAAGTGCTAATACTTTACCATCTTTCGTTACAATTGTAGCATTTCCTTCTTTATCGAATTCAACAACTAATTCTGGCTTGCCATCTTTTGATGTAATAACTGCATTACCATCTTTATCGATTTTAACTGTTTTTCCATCTTTCGTTGTTGCTGTTAAAGTACCTTCTTCATCTATTGAAATTTCTAGGCTATTGATATCAAATTCTTCTACTTCAGTGATAGCTCCTAACATCTTATATTGGAATTGCGCTTTCTCTGCTTTTGAAATATTCTTAAGATCATCTACCCATACTTTGCTGAAATCAAGATTAATATTATCTCCGCTATTTTTCTCTTTTACATCATCTTTAGTTTTCACTAATTGTTCTGCTGCAATTGTTACGGTTTCCCCATCTTTTGTTACTGTTGCATTTCCCTTTCCGTCTACGACAACAGTTACATCTGGATTTATTGCTTCAATTGCTTTCTTAACAGCCTCTATTTCTTTTTCTGTTAGGCCATCTTTACCTGAAACTAATGTACGAATAGCTGGAGTTTTAATCTTAGCTTTTGTTGCTTCTTCTTTTAGCTTATCTTCTAATTTACCTTTTCCTACAGGAATTACTAAGTCTGATGCTGGAACATAAAGAACTTTTCCATCTTTCATAACTGTTGCATTCCCTTTGTCATCTACTACTACAGTTGCTCTTGGATTGACTGCTTCTACTGCTTTCTTAACAGCTGTTTTTTCAGCATCTGTTAATGCTTCTGGATTTGCTACTACAGTCTTAGCTGCTGGTGTATTAGCATCATTTCCTGCATTTTTTTCAGAAATCTTATTATGTGGTTTCACTAAATCTGATACTAGAATAACTGACACATTACCATCTTCTGTTGTAACTGTGGCATTTCCTTCATCATCAAATACTACAGTTGCTCCTGGATTGACTGCTTTAATTTTAGCTGCGATTGCTTTTTTATCAGATTCATTCAAATCAGTTACATCCTTAACTGGTATTTTAGCAGCTGGAATATTAGCATTATCTTTAGCATTTCCGTTTTCAACATCTGCCTTAGACTTAATTAAGTCTGATGCTGGAATTACTGCTATCTTACCATCAGGAGTTGTTACTGTTGCATTTCCTTTTTCGTCTAAGACTACTTTTGTTGGATGCTCTGCATCCTTGTCTGGATTTACAGCCTTAATCTTAGCAATGATTGCATCTTTTTCTTTTTGTGTTAATGCATCAGAATTTGCTACTACAGTCTTAGCTGCTGGTTTAACTACATCATTTCCTGCTTTTGGTTTTGCAGCTTCTTCTGCTGTCTTAGTTAAATCTGACGCTGGAATTACTGCTACTTTATCATCGTTAAGTGTTACTGTTACATTTCCTTTATCGTCTACTGCAATGTATTTAGCATCTGGATTTACCTCTGCTACTTTCGCACCAATAGCATTTTTCTCAGCATCTGTTAACGCATCTGGATTTGCTACTACAGTTTTATCGGCTGGTTTAACAATATCATTTCCTGCTTTTGGCTTACCTACTTCTGTTGATGGTTTCGTTAAGTCTTTTGCTGGAATTACTGCTGTCTTACCATTTGGAAGTGTAACTGTTGCATTTCCTAAATCGTCTACTGCTACAAGCGCACCAGGATTTACTGCTTTGATGTTATCTTCGATAGCTTTCTTAATAGCAGCTTTCTTAGTTTCATCATTAAAGTCTGCTGGATCTGCTACTACCTTATCAGCTGGTTTATTCACGTTGTTACCTGCTGTTGGTTTAGTTGCTTCATCTTGTGTTTTCACTAAGTTTTTAACTGGAATTGTTGCTATAGCTCCATCTTTAGTTGTTACTGTTGCATTTCCATACTTATCGAAAGCTACTTTTTGCTTCTGGGTTTACTGATTTTATATTTTCAGCGATTGCAGTTTTATTTTCCTCAGTTAAGTTATCTGGGTCTGCTACTACTTTATCAGCTGGAGTGTTTACATTATTTCCTGCATTTGGTCCCTTAGCTTGTTCTTCTGTTCTTACTAAGTCTTTTGCAAGAATTGTTGCTGTTGTTCCATCTTCTAGCGTAACTGTTGCATTTCCTTTATCGTCCACGAAGATTGCTTTTTGTATCTGGATTTACAGCTTTGATTTTCTTAGCAATAGCTTTTTAGCTTCGTCTGTCAATGGTTTAGTTGTATCTGCTACTACCTTATCTGATGGTTTATTAATGTCGTTTCCTGCTTTTTCATTAGCTGATTCTGTTTCAGTCTTCACTAAATCTTTAGCTGGAATTACGAATGATTTACCATCTGGAGTTGTGATTGTCGCATTACCTTTGTCATCTACTACTACAGTTGTTCCTTCTTTTGGATTTACAGCAAGTACAGCTTTTTCAATAGCTTTCTTAGCATCCTCACCAATATTATCAGCGTTAGCTATTAACACTTTATCCACTGGTTTCTTAATTAAATCTTGTTTAGCTGGATTTGTTAAGTAAGCCACTGGTTTTACTAAATCTTCTACTGGAATTGTAGCTGTAGTCTTAGTACCATCTGGATTTGTCACTGTTACAGTTGCATTTCCTTTTTCGTCAAATAATACAACTGTTGGATTATCTTTATCTTTATCTGGGTTTACAGCCTTGATGTTTTTCTCGATTGCTGCAATATCCTCTGCTGTTAGGTGTTCGCGATCTTTCACTAACACTCTATCTGCAGGTGTACTAATTTTGTTTCCTGCTTTAACTTTTTCTTTATCTGCATCTGTTTTTGTTAAGTCGGCTACTGGAATTGTAACTGTCTTACCTTCTGGTGTTGTTACAATTGCATTTCCATTTTCGTCCACAAATACTGTAGCATCTGGATTTACACGTTGAACTTTGTCTTTAATCTTATCTTTTACATCAGAATTTATTCCTTCAGCACCTACAAAGACTCCATCTGCTGGTTTGTTAACAAGGTTACCTGCTTTAGGATCATTTGATACATCTTCTTGTGTTTTCACCAAATCATCTGCTGCAATTACTGCTGTTTTTCCATCTTTTGTTACTGTGGCATTTCCTTTTTCATCTACGAATACTGTAGCGCCCGGATTTACACTTTCAACAGCTTTTTGAATTGCTGTTTTTTCGTTTTCTGACAAACCATCTTTATTCGCAACTACTGTTTCGTCAACAGGAATCTTAACTGCTGGTTGTTTAGCTGGATCTGTTAAATCAGATTTTGCCTTCAATAAATCAGATGCTGGAATTGTTGCTACAGCACCATCTTTTGTTGTTACTGTGGCATTTCCTTTATCATCTACGAATACTGTTGCATCTGGATTTATTGCTTTAACTTTATCAGCAATTTTTTCTTTTAACTTAGCAAGTTCTTCTGGTGATAAGGCAGCAATATCCTTATCTAAAATCACTCTGTCTGCTGGAGTATTAACTTTGTTTCCTGCAGTTGCAGATTCTTTAACATCAGGATCTTTTAGTAAGTCTTCAACTGGAATTGTTGCTGTTTTACCTTCTGGTGTTGTTACTGTGGCATTTCCTTTGTCGTCAACGAATACTTTTGTTCCTTCTGGGTTAACTGCTTTAATCGCATTTGCAATCTTAGTTTTAAGATCTTCTTTATCAGCTCCTTCTAAGTCTGCTGGTTTTGCTGATACTCTATCTGCTGGTTTGTTGACATTGTTTCCTGCGTTTGCACCATCTGCTTGTTCTTGTGTTTTCGCTAATTCAGAAGCTGGAATAACTTTAGTTTTTCCGTCTGGTGTTGTTACTGTTGCATTTCCGTGGTTATCTACTACTACTGTTGTAGGGTTTGCAGGATCTGTAGATGGATTTACTTTTTCTACAGCTGCTAATGCATCTTTTTTCAGTTTGAGTTAATTTATCTGGGATGCTTAACAATTGTTTGTCAACTGGTTTCTTAACATCATCTTGTTTGTCAGCTTTTTCTAGGTCTGCTGCGTCTTTTGCTAAGTCAGATGCTGGAATTGTCGCTACAGCTCCATCTTTCGTTGTTACTGTTGCGTTTCCTGCTGTATCAAATACTACAGTTGCACCTGGGTTCACTTTCAAGATTTCAGCTTTGATTTTTCTTCATCAGCAGCTTTGTTATCAGGGCTTGTTACAACTACCTTCGTTGCTGGTGTGTTTACTTTGTTTCCTGCATTAGCCTTATCTTTGTCAGCTGGATTTTTTAGTACAAATCTTCAACAGGGATTGTCGCTGTTTTTCCATCTGGAGTAGATACTGTTGCATTTCCTTTTTCATCAACTACAACTTTTGTTCCTTCTGGATTTACTGCTTTGATAGCTGATTTGATCTTTCCTATAACATCATCTTTTCTTAGCAGGATCCGCTAAGTCTTCTTTTGCAGCAGCTACTTTATCTGCTGGTTTGTTGACATTGTTTCCTGCTTTAGCAGTTTCTTTTGTCAGCTTCAGTTTTCACTAAGTCAGTCACTGGAATTGTCGCAGTTTTGTCCTTCTGGTGTTGTTACTGTTGCATTTCCTTTTAGCATCAACTACTACTGTTGCATCTGGGTTGACAGCTTCTACTTTAGCTTTAATTGCCGCAATATTTTCAGGAGTTAAAAGCATCTTTATTAGCTATTAGTTTATCAACCGGTTTATTAATGCTGTTTCCTGCTTTAGCAGTTTCTTTATCAGCTTCAGTTTTCACTAAGTCAGCTTTTGGAATAACTACAGTCTTACCGTCTTTCGTTGTTACTGTTGCATTTCCTTTGTCATCAACTACTACTGTTGCACCTGGGTTGACTGCTTCAACCGCTGCTTTGATTACATCTTTAGATGCGCTTAAGTCAGCGTCTGGATTATCGATAACTCTGGAGCAATAACTAAATTTTATCTGCTGGTTTGTTTACAGCATCTTGTTTAGTTGGGTCTGCTAAATCTGTTTTAGCTTTTACTAAGTCAGCTACTGGAATTGTCGCTGTTTTGCCATCTGGTGTTGTTACTGTTGCATTTCCTTTTTCATCTATTACTACAGTTGTTAACTTACCATCTTTATCTGGGTTAACTGCTTTAACTTTTGCTGTAATATCTTCTTTCAACTTAGTAAGTTCATCTGGTGTTAAATTAGCAATAGCTTTTTCTAAGACTACTCTATCTGCTGGAGTGTTTACTTGATTTCCACCACTTACTGCATCCTTATCACCATCTAGTTTTACTAATTCACTTACTGGAATTGTTGCAGTCTTCGCTTCTACTCCTGGTGCTGCTGGTGTTGTTACTGTTGCATTTCCTTTAGCATCAACTACTACTGTTGCATCTGGGTTTACTGCTTCAACCGCTGCTTTAATTTTAGCGATTTCTTCAGGTTGTAATGATTCTTTATTTCCTACTCGTACTCTGTCTGCTGGGTTGTTAATGTAGTTACCAGCTTTTGCATTTGGTAATTCAGTAGATTTCTTAATTAAATCATCTGCATCGATAACTGCTGTTTTACCTTCTGGTGTTGTTACGATTGCGTTTCCGTTATTGTCTACTACTACAACTGCGCCTGGGTTTACTGCTTCAACTTTTGCTTTGATTTCAGCTTTTACTTTATCAAGTTTTTCTTTATTTGCTTCATCTTGCAACGCCGCAATATCCTCACAACAGTTTGTGAGTTTGGTTTGTTGATGTCATCTCCACCACTTTGCTTTCTTAGCTTCTTCTGGTGTTTTGAATAAGTCTGATGCTGGAATTGTTGCTACAGTACCATTTGGAAGAACTACTGTTGCATTTCCTTCATCGTCATATTTAACCTTGGCAGTATCACCATTTAATTTTTTCAATTTAGCAGTTACTTTTGATTGATCACCTGCGTTTGTCGGATCTCCAACTACTTTATCAGCTGGTTTCTACGAATTCTGTAGTGTAGGAACCTGAATTATCATTTTCACATCATCTAATGTACGTACTAATTCTGCTACTGGGAATCCTGTTTTTCCTTCTGGCGTTGATACTGTTACTGTTCCATTATCATCCATTGTTACAACTGAATTAGGGTTAACATCACGAACAGCTTTTAAGATTTTTTCTTTTTCAGCATCTGTTAATTTCTTAGGATCAGGATCTTTAACGATAACTTTATCCATTGGACGGTTAATATCGTTACCTCCACCCTTGCTATCTAAATCAGTATTAGTTCTCACCAATTTATCTAATGGAAGATTTTCTTCTTTTCCACTTTCTAACCTCACATCTACACTTCCATCTGGATTCACTCTGATAGAAGTCGCTGTTGGATTCACTTTTCTTACTGCTGCTTCAATGTTTTTCACGGTCAGTAGCACTTAGATCACCCTTATCTGCTACTAATACCTTATTAGCTGGTAAACGCACTGAGTTGATTGCCTTGATGGCAAATTCTCCGGCTTTCTTAGCCTTGTCAACATCAGCGTCTTTTTTTAGCTCCATCGATTGCTGCTTCTGATGCTTTTTAATAGCATCTACTTCTGCTTTTAGTTTTTCTTTAGCCGTTTCTGATAATGACCCGTCATTTTGAATTTCGTCTTTTTAGTATTAGCCACTCCTGTTAGGCTATCTTTAGCCGCTGGTTTCTTAGCAGCATCTTTTGTTACAGCTGTAATATCTCTTTCACCATCAGTACCTGCTGTATTGATTTCACCTTGAATTCTTTCAGCTTCTACAGGTGTATCTGCATTATTTGCCTTAGCATTAATTTCTGCTTTTTTAGTTTCAGCAATTCGTTTTTGCTTCTTCTTTTGCCGCTGTTTTTCTTCGTCCGTTAAGTCGGCGCGACCGTCCATTTCTTTTTCTTTAGCTTTTAATGCTGCATCAATTTTATCTAATGCCGCTTGTTTTGCGATTGGGTTTACTTTAGCAATCGCTTCAGTAGCTTTAGTTTTTTCACCATCTACGCTGTTTGCGCTGCTGTTGCTTCTGCTGGTGTTGGTGCAATACCTGGTTGTTTGTCAATTTCAGCGATTGCATCATCAGCTGCCTTTTTAGCTTTTGGCTGGCTGCTTCTTTTTCTGTGTCTGATAAGTCAGTGCGTTTATCAAGTGCATCTTTTTTAGCGTTCAATGCATCTGTAACAGCTTGTTTAGCTGCATCTTTAGCCACTGGGTTTACTTTGCCCACAGCTGTAGCACCGTCAGTTCCGGCTGTTGTTACATCTGCAGCATTTGTAGCGTCATCGATTTTATCTAAAGGCTGCTTGTTTAGCTTCATTTACTTTATTGATAGCTGCTTCTTTTTCTGCTTGTGTTAATACTCTATTATCATTGATAGCTTTGATTTGCTCTGTTGCTTTATCATTTACCGTTTTAATTGCTGGAGCTTTATCTAATTTCACAACTTTATCTAAAGCGATTGTATCTTTAGAACCATCTTTATATGTTACTACTAAGTTTGTACCCTCTTGAGCAACAGCATCTACTGCTTTTCCAACATTTTCAGGTGTAACTTCAGCAGTTTTGTCAATGTTCTTATCTTTATTTTTCTTAGAGAATTCTAATTGAAGATTTTTCTTAACAGTTGCCAAATCATCCTTAGTCAGATTGGCGGTATTCGTTACAACAATTTTATTCGCATCGTCTAATGCTTTAACATCATACTTAGCTGTTTGAGCTTTTAAGACAATTCTAAAACCACCTGGGTCTGTTGCGTACGAACTACCTGTAGCATTATTAAAAATATTCTTACCATCTGTATCTGTTGCCGTTGCATAACGAGTTACAATAGAATATTCACCATTTTCATCTGTTGGGAATGAAGATGCTGTTAATCCTGGTGTTGTCTTCGATAAGTTACCAGTGATGTGAATAGTTGCAGGACTTTCTGCTGTAGCTGTAGTTTCTGCAGAAATTTTTCCTACTGTCATATTGTATTGATTATCTAAAACATTAGGATCATTTTGACCAGCCTTCTGAGGCAACTCTTTATTTCCACCCTGTCTAATAGACGCTTCCACTACCTTACCTGTATCATCTGTATATTTAATCGGAATATCAAAATCTTCATTTGCATATACATATACATCTTTTTTACCATCTATAGAGTAAGGAATTGTCACTTCTGGTGCGTTGTTTTGGCGAACTTTAATCTTATATGTGTAATCAGCAGATTCTTTCCCTTGACTGTCTACTGCTCTAAAGATTACAGTATGTTCCCCTGCTGTTGAAGTATCTACGTGTGTAGCATTTTCATCTCTATCGATTGATACTATTCTCGCATTTCCTTTAGTACCTAAAGTAGCATCTTGATCATCTTCATGGTCTGTTACTTTCACAAGATTTAATAAATCAGTTCTTGTAACAGATGCATCAGTTGGAACTGTTTTTTCGTTTTGGTTTTCTTCCACTGCTGATACTACTGGTGCTTCGTTAGTAACAGGATAAGATGTTTTACCTAAGTAAGTTCCTTTTGTGGCTACTCCATTGTGAGGAATAACTTTTAAGTTTACGCCCTCTTTAACATGTTCTTTTAACGTTAAAGTGACTGTATCATAGAAAGGACCTGGCACAGTCTTTTTAATTGTTGCTTTACTTGCATTTCCTCCAGACATCACTAAACTTCCGTCATCTTCACGTTTAATGTCAAGCTGTGTTTCTTTGTTATTATCTTTATTTGTATAGAAGAAGTATGTGAATCCTGCATCATGCGGTACAGTAATCGTTACTTCCTTAGCTCCCGCTACAACGCTCGCGCCGTCTTTTGCAGCTGCTGATGGTTTAATTGTTGAAGGCCCGATAGATACTTCTTGGTTTTTAGCTTCACTTTCTATACCATCAACCGTTTGAATAATTTCAACTGGATTTTTAGGTTTATTTTTATAGAATGTTCTTGATGCTTCACTACCGCCATTTAAGGCTTCGTTACTATTTAAACCTTCATCTAAAGGAATTTCCCATTTTCCTTCAGCGTTTACTGTTGCTGTTTTTTCTAATAATACTTCTGTTTTTTCTGGGTTTCTTACAGTAACTTTAACAGTTGCTCCAACTACACCAGTTCCTGATAATTTTTCATCTGTTGATAGAACTGTTCCTCTAGCTCGTGAATCTGTGTCTACCGTTGGTGCAGGTCCACTTTTAACCAATAGACCTTTTGAAACAGTGTCTTTAGAACCATCTTTATATGTTACAACGAAGTTTTTACCTTCTTCAACAATTGTATCAACTACTGAGTAAGTATCAGCTACGTCTTTACCTTTTGAGCTTTCAAGACGAGCATCTGTACTTGTTGTTGAATATATTACTTTAAGACTATTTTTTACTGATTCAAGTTCTGTTGCTGTTAATTGGTTTGGATTAGTAACTAGTACTTTGTCTGCGTTTGTTAAGTTCTTAGGTTGGTATTTGTATGTTTGAGATTTTAGGACAATTTTGAAATAACCATCTGAGTTCACACCACTACCTGGAGCTGACATTGTAGAACCATCTTTGGCTGTTACACGAAGATAACGATCCCCCATAGCAAAGCTTTGATCCTCAGTCTTCGTATAGTTTTTATTACTCATGATAAAATCATTCGGTTGACCTGTCATCGCTACTGTTAATGGTGTATCAGTATCTGTAGTAATTTTTTTGAAGTAATAACCATAGTCATCTGTTAATGTTGTGCTATCTACTTCTCTGAATTTTTGACTTGAGCCTTTTGTCGTTTCAACATAACTCACTTTATTTGTAGCTGATTTGATTTTAAATTCAACATTTGCTTCTTCTTTGTTATAAACGTAGATTTCTTTTAATTTATCGTCAGAAAACTCTACTGAATAAGTAATATCATCTACTGTTCTTGTGAATTCCTCGTGTTCTGGTGTTACAGCTGCTCTAAAGCCACTACCATTCTCAATCAATTTCCCATTACGTGAGTCGTGAGATCCTGTGTTTTCGATTGAGTTTGATTCAGATTTCTTCTCTGTGTTTTCTGCTTTTACCTACATTGGTTGTCCGTTAGTGTATCTACTTCTGGAGTTTCTTTTCTACAGATTTCGGTTTCTCCAGGTTTCTCAATCCTGTATTAGCAAACGTTACTAAGTTATATAGGTGTCAATTCAGCGAGTTTTAGCGTTTCACAGTAAATTTTAGCTGCAATCTTTAATGCAGCAATAGATCTCTGTTTTTATCACTATATGTTCCATTGTCTAGTTTCCTTCGATTTCTGCGATATGTTCTAGTTCTGTTGTACCCAAAGCTGGTTTTGTTGGGTTTCATTTTGCCACTTGGTGCCTGAATTTCTTCCGCTTGGACTGACACGGCTCCATTACCTAAGAACATGAAAAGAGCAGCAGCAGCTACTAGCCGCACCAAAGCTATACTTGCGGATTGAATAGCGTGTTACCTTTTCACGATGTAGACGCTCAACGCGACTCATTGATGATTTGTTGTCCATTAATTTAGGATCTCCTTTTTGAAATATATTTTGGATTTTCACGGGAAGAGCCTGGGACAAAATAGTTCTCGACCACAAAAAAGCTAGAGATTTCCAATTGCGGAACTCTAGCTTTTTAATTTTGAGTCGTTCTCTTATTGTATTTTAGGAGGTTATTGGCCATAAGTACCAATCCCATGTCAATTCTCACTTGACGCTTCCCTCTCAGATTACATCTCTTGTAACCCAAACAAGCCTTTATCTGCCCAAAGACAGGTTCCACATCAATCTTGCGTTGAGCGAAAATCTGTCCACCTTCAGGAGATAAAAGCGCCTGACATTCTTTAGCTTTCAAGTTTTGATAGCGTTCGTTCATATACAGTCCCTTTTGAGGGGCTGATTCAGGTTCATCAGCGTAGTAAACCTTGATTTCCTGTTGAAAGTCCGTCTGTGTTTTCTGGTGCTTGATATGGTGAAAACGATAGCGCCAGCCATCAGGATGTGTGTAGCTATCCTCCTTGTCATTATAGTGCCAATTCCCTAAGTTTTTAGCTGACTGTTTATACCCTCTCTTCTGTTCCTTGTCAAACATGGCATATTTAATCAGATGATTTACCTCCTTTTCATCTAAACGAAGGAGATTCTCTTCACTTCCATATCCAGCATCTGCGACAACTGTCTTCAAGTCATGCGGATAGGTTTCAAGCAAGGGCAGAAGAGTCTTGGTATCTGTCGGATTTGAAAAGACATCATAGTGAAGAACAAATTGGTTTTCAGTAGCGATTTGAAGATTATAAGCAGCCTTGAGTTGGCCATTTTTCATATGATCTTCCTTCATCCGCATAAAAGTGGCATCTGGATCGGTTTTGGAAAAACTGTTACGCCCTTCAAATGTCTCTTGATAACTCTCATATTTTTCAGCACGTACTGAAAAATCATCCTTGACTTTACGCAAGACTTTCTTGAGTTTTACGACGTTGGGTTTTACGTTCATCCTTTCCTTTAACAGGGTGTCTCCTCAATGTCCTGGTTCAGTTTTTTCAATTCTTCTTCAAGGACTTGAGCGAATGCAAGCAACTGCTCTGAGGAGATAGACTCTTGTGTATCCAGTTCGATAGCTTGATGGATAAGGGGAGTGATTTCTTCTTGAAAAATAGACTTGTATCTGTTCTTGAAGTTTGGCGGAGAATTTCTCTGTCGCTTTCTTCCACACGAAACTATACTTGTTGGCATTGGCTTCAATCTTAGTACCATCAATAAACAAGCAATCTAAGGTCACTAACTCTTCCATTTTTTTAAACGAATATTGAGGTCGATGAAAAGATCACGAATCAGTTCTTCCATGCCTTCAGCGACTCGAAAACGATTGATGGTGCGGTAGCTGACAACCAACTGTCCTGTTAGGTACTGCATAGCCAGATTCTCAATCATCATTTTTTCAATTTTTCGTCCAGAGAAAATCCCTTGTGAATAGGCAAATAGAAGAGCAGATACAAGCATTTTTAGGGTGATAAGACGGGCGACCAAAGGCATGATAGAAGGCGTGGAAGTGACTATCCTCCAAGGTATTCACTACTTTTTCAATAGTAAAGACGAGATGGTCTTGTGGCAAGAAAGAACTGATTTCTAGTGGTAAAGTTGTTTGATTTGTGTTATAGTGAATATGCATGGGATAGCCTTTCTAAATGGTTTATTAAGCAATTCTATTTTACCAAGACTATCGTAACCATGCAAAAAAGCAACGGCAAATCCGTTGCTTTTTTTGGAGATAAGAGACTATTGTCCCAGACTCTATTAGTTAGTGTGAATCCTTACATTGACTATTCTACTTTATTTTTTTAATATATATGCAACTAATTTGATTTAAAATTTTCGCAAGCGTTTTTGGTAATGTAGGCAATTTTCAGAAAATTCTATTTCGCATTTTTTCACATTTTTTTATAAATAAAAAGTTCTAAGATTATTATATGTTAATGATTTGCTATTTATTTGCGATTCGGAAAAAAATAACGCATACATTTTTGGTTTTAGTAAAATAAATAAGTTTGATGTATTAAAATAGATATTCTCCCTCACAAAAAGAAATCATTCAGAAAAAAATTATTAAAACAAAACATGCTATCTAGTTCGATAACATGTCATTTTTACTATCTACAACAACGCCTCAAATTCAGCGACGGTCATGCCTAATTGCTCACTCGCAAATTCAGAAGTTAGAACATGTTGGCGTACCATATCCAGAAATGCAAAAAGTTTCCCTTCTTCCCTTCCTTCTGCTCGACCACGTTCTAATCCTTTTTCTTCAGCTTGTTCCAAGGCATAGTCCTGTGCTAACAAGGCTTGTTCTTCACGTCTGCGTAGTTCACTAAACATTTTCCTGTCCTCCTCGGACCAGCTCTTGTAGTCCAGCAGTTGATCTGCTTGGCTGATGGCTCGCTCAGGGTTGTTGGGTAAAGGGTTTGTTCCCAAAAAACTCCAACCACGGCTTGCGAATGCTATCTTTGCTGGTTTCTCTGTATTTTTTTAGTTCCAAGAACGCCATCTTGACCAGATGGTGTTCTTGTCCATTATTGGTGATGGTTAAAACCTCGCCTGTCGTGTCCTCCCGCATACTAAAGCTGTGAAAAGCCAAGTCATCTGAGAAGTAATTACTATCTACGATGGCAATAGCATAAACCGGTGCGATGTGTTTGTAACTCTGGTGTGTATCACCTTCTCGTTGACGAATTTTTTTCTAAGATTTTGATTGACCTGACTGCACAAGTAAGCCCACAGGCGATTAATGAAAAAATTCTGATGATGAACTTGAATTTCGATAATAACCTGTGTCCCATTGTCCAACTCCGCTAAGACGTCTATACTGGTATAGAAATCTTGGGCTGAATAAGGCATGGAAGGCAAGACGTGAATATTGCTCCCTCCAAAATGGTCACATTTTTTGCTGGTAAGTCCAGCATATCACGAATAAATTGACAAGTGATTTCTGGATTGCTGAAAGATTTTCTTAGCTACCAAAGTCATTGGTCGGGCTGATGCCCGGATGTCTTAAAATCATCCATTTCCTCCTTCTATTATACCATAGTTTGAAATCTAAGATTACTAGATTCGATGGCTCTATCTATTTATTCGGAAAGGAAATGAATTGTGAAGATATTTTATCTCGTTTCAACTAAAATATGAGCTTGATCAATCAGTTGTCCATCAACAGTCAGATTCAGATAGAAATCCAAGGTCTTATCAGCAGCAAAATACAGGGTTGGTATGGTCAAATCTTTTTTGCTTTCCCCAGCTTGGAATTGAAGGACTTGAATCTCGTCCTGATAGGCGACACCATGGACACCTGTCCCCGGTTGAATCGAAATCTTAGCCTCTAAAGGAGTATCACTTTCGCTACGTTCAATCCTAAAATGAAGAGTCTCTCCCTTTGCCACAGCTAGACTTTTTTCTGCAAATGCTAGACCCTGAACAACTACTTTTTGTGATAAGCTAGGAGTTTTATAGAGGGAAATCTTGGTCAATACAGGTAAATCCTGTGACTCTGTAATCATCACACGCACCTTCTGTGCCTCTACTAGCGAACCTCGCAGGAGACGCTTATGACCAACTGTAAAGCCCATGCCAAATTCTTGCCAGATGCCGTCCACCTCTACTTGCACATGAAAAGCTGCGATTCGTTGGCCCAGCTTCAAATCTTCTCTTAACTCAAGCACATCGAAGATTTTTAGGGAGAACCCTAAAGTCGAGTTTCTAGCTGGATGGGCAAGTCTGCATCGCTTGCCCATGAACTAGTCTCAAGTCCGTCTGTCAGATGATGACAGCCAAAGGCTGCGGAACGAGCTGGACCAGATACCTTAGCTCCCAGAGCCAAATCTTCTTTATAGAGCTCATTGCGATAGGCCGCAAATTCATAAAGTCGTTCAATATCCTTTGTCATCAAATAGCCCATCTTGATTCGGCGGAATATTGAGCAAGAGTGGAGTTCCCTCGCCCCACTGAGTGAAAAGTAGATTTCAACCAACTCCTCAAGAGACTTAGGATCCTGGTCCTCATGGTAAAACCAACCTGGCCGGATGGAAACATCTGCCTCACCGATTGAAAAAAATCGTGCCTGAGGGATCTCCATGCTGAAGATAGTCCAGCTCTGCTTCTGTCCCTAGTTTGTCAGGATTCACCTTTTTGCCATAGGGGATCACCTGCATACCCTCGTTCATTGCCAATCCAGCGGATACTGGTACCTTCTGTTGAAAAAAATCAAGCAATCTCCCTGCAGGTCACGAATGGTTTCAAACCATTTTTTTCAAATTCATAATTGACCTTTTTGAGCGCCCTCTCCTCTGGCACCATCCATCCAGACCTCAGCAAATTTCCCTCCATTTCCATAGGCAGGATTTGATAAAGATCTCCTTCAGCTGAGCCAGATAATAGGCATTATAGTCCGCTTCTCGGTCCACATGATAGAGGGGGCTGTGGGCATCCCACGGTGACAGGTAGACCCCCATATCCATATCAAACTCTGTGGCAGCTTGGGATACTTCAAGGAGCAAGTCCCCTTCTCCATTCCTCCAAGGACTGGCCTTAACCGAATAATCTGTATGAGCCGTCGGATAGAGGACAAAGCCATCGTGGTGCTTGACCACCAAAATCAACTTCTTAAAGCCCGTTTCCTTGAGCACGCGAACCCATTCACGCGCGTCTAACCTTATCGGGTTAAAGCGTTCAGGATCCTCCTGACCTGTCCCCCATTCCTGGTCATAAAAAGTATTAGGCCCAAAATGGATAAAGGCTGCTAGTTCATCCTCTAAATAAGCTAGCTGGGTCGAACTAGGCAAGGGCCCATGCGGTTTTATTTCTCTTACCATACTACTTCCTATCTACATTTTTCTTTACTTTTTTGGCATGTACTTGCAATTCTGTTAACGCTAGAGGGCTTGCCAAGCCTTCAAATCGAAGACGAAGGGCATAGGTTTCCACCTTGTCAAATTCAAAACGAAGCTCTTCATCCTTGTCGCTTGAAACTTTTCGGATAGCTGATACAGGGCGCCAATTCTCCTCTTGCTTGAGCAGGGAATTCTTATCCAAATGATTTGGAGTCCGAGGCAAGGCAGGCTCATTCCCTATGTAATAATCAATAAAAGTCGGCTCAACAGCCACGTATTCTTGATTCTCAACATAATACAAGGTCACGTTATCCACAAATCGCGGTTTCAAAATCCCTGCATCTCCAAAAAGAATGCCCACGCTGGCTTGCTCTGACTTGGTAATCCAAGTATTGGCTGTCGATTTTTTCCGAGCAATGACCTTGTCATTGAGGTAAGAGGCTGGGTGATTTGGCTCTGAGTGAGAAGCAAAGACCAGAGGCAGGTTGGACCCTGTCCACTGATTGGAAATGACTTCCCCATCTACACTGGCATCTGTCACATGAATGGTGACTGTTGCTGGCAATTCACATCCCGCTACTTGTCCTGTGAGCACACTTTCTCCTACCTGAGCATAGACTTGAGGTTCGAGTTCATCCCAAGTCACCTTGGCCGTATCCCGTCTGCCATCTGATAAGACTAGCTTGACTCGGTCTGGTAAATGTGGGGCTTCCTTGACAAGTGTCCAAACCCTCTCAGGCTCAATAGCGCAAATCCCTTGGACACAAACCTGAGCAGAAGCCTTTAAATCCAAACCCTCTAGCTGACCAGATACCGTAAACTCATGAAAGCTTGCCATATCTTCTTCGGAGATTGCCTCCCAAACAACCTTGACTCGTTTTGCACTACCGGACTCATAGTCCACCAAAACTGAAGATGGCAGCTGTGGATAAGTTCCCTTATCTGTATACAAGCGAAGTGGTCGTACAGAAACTGCCTGCCCTAGTGAGGTATTTTCTGCCACCTGCAAAATGAGTTTGATAGGTCTTCCCTTGATAAAAGGCGCGAATAGCCAAGTCCCCTGCAGACAAGCAATGAAGCACTCCCTGCTTGATAATGGCGTGGGCACTACCACTCGTCTCCCAAATCACTTCACTATTCCCCACCTTGTTCACAGGGTTATCCACAGTTTGTGGATAAAGTCCAATAGCTGGGGAATCTCCTTCTTGTAATCCTGCCTGCTTGTCCACTCGAATCTCAAACAAGCGCTGATTTTTTACTGGTTGGGTAGCCAAAGCCTCTCCCACTAAGATATCAAAACTTGCTGGCTCTAGCCCTCTGGCACTGGCCTTTACTCTTACGTGACCTGCCTGCTCCAAGCTCTGAACTAAGAGGACACCTCTGCCATGAAAGGCTTTCCGCTTAAACCGACCATTTTTCTGAGCCTGGTAACGTTCACGACTGGCCTGCCTGCCATTATCCACACCCACAATGCGAGCAGGGCCTTCAATTTTCAAAATGAAGCTGATTGGAAGCAGTCGGCACCCAATTTCCATCTTTGTCCAATACATCAAAATAGAGATAGAGGAGGTCTTGCCCATCTGGCTCCAGTTTGTGTTTTTCTCGGCATGAAGCCCAATCTTAGCAGGCTTACCTGCAGTCACCACCCTATCTTCTGCCACAAGCTGACCTTGACGAGTCATAGGCTACAGCATGCAATTCTCCTGGTTGATAAGCCAAACGCCATTCGAGATAGAGTTGGTCAGAACCTTCTCCCTCTTGGTATTTTTCTACCATCTGAAGTCCATTTTTTTCCTGAAAAGTCTTCCTGCCTTTGGGATTTTCCATTTGAGAAATAGCTCTACAGAACCAGCATTTGAATACACTCGAACAGGGATATCCCCATACTTATCCACAACTTGTTGATAACTCTTGTGGATTTCCCAATTCCAATGGGGCAGGATATGAACCATGGGATGCTGATCTAGGTCCAACCACTGACTTTGGTAGAGATAATAGTCATTTTTAGGAATCCCTGCTGTGTCCACGATCCCAAAATAGGAACTCTTTACGGGCGTGTCATTTTGATTGTGCCAAGGAGTCGGCTCACCGATATAGTCCACTCCTGTCCAGATAAACTGACCCGCATAGTCTAGCCGATTTCTATCTGCTATCCAAGAAGCCGTCGCTGTCTTCCCCCAAGGAACCCGATCATTGCCATAGTCCGACTGTTCAAAATTCCTCACGCGGCGATTATCCCCAACCCATTCCTTATCTGGGCGAAAATAGCTATCACGCGTCCTTGTAGCCGATGAGGTTTCAGACCCGTAAAGTCGCCACTTGGGATGTCTTTTGCGAATCGCGTCAATATTATCTTCCGAGTAATTTAAGCCCACCACATCCAGCAAATTGGCTATCTTTTCATGACCTCCAGAACCATCGCCAAAGCGGAATTGATCCATTCCCATGGTCACAAAACGACTATCATCCACTTCCTTTACCCTTCCTAGCAAGCGTTTGATAGTCTTCAGTGAATGAGCATCGCCATTTGCTTCACTAACTTCATTTCCCAAGGACCACATAAAGATCGCTGGATTGTTCTTACCACGCTCAACCATGATTCGCAAATCGTAATCTGACCAGAAATCGCCTGCATTCGCTTCTGGATGAGTCGCTTCTTCCTCAAAAAAGCGACCATAGTCATATTCTTTCTTGCCTCCATACCAGGTATCAAAGGCTTCTTCTTGGATGAGTAGCCCCATTTTAGCAGCCACATCCAGCAAAATACTACTAGCTGGATTATGGGTGATTCGGATTGCATTGACACCCATTTCCTTCATCTGGCACAAGCGTCTCTTGGCAGCCGACCTGTTTTCCACAGCTCCCAGCGCTCCGTAGTCATGGTGCAGACAAACCCCATGAATCTTCAACCAGCGACCATTTAGAAAGAAGCCCTTATCCGCTTTCCAATCCATATAGCGGTAACCAAAAGTCTCCTCTTCTTCATCAACCAAAATGCCATTTTTGTAAAGGTGAGTCTTCAATTGGTGAAGGTGAGGATGATCAATATCCCAAAGCAAGGGTTGAAAAATTGATATGGCTTGTTGGAAATGATGTTTGTCCCCAGACTCAATCACTAGAGAGTCTGTTGCCTGCCAGTCTGACAGCTGTTGTCCATCATACCAGATACTCTGCTCCAAATACACCGACACGGACTGAGGCCCATCATTTGAAACCTTACTTTCAAGCTGAGTTTCCACCCATTCATCTCTTTGTTCCTTTAGCTTGGGACTTTCTATCTTAATCCCATATAAATCCAGATGCACCGAATCTGTAATCAATAATTTTACTTCTCGGTAAATACCGCTACCAGAGTACCAACGACTGCTAGGTTGCTGATTTTCCACAAAAACCGCAAGCTGGTTGGCTGTCCCATCATTTCTTAGATAAGGCGTGATATCATAAGAAAAGGGTGTATAGCCATTGGGATAATAGCCCAGCACTTGCCCGTTGATATAGACTTGGGCATTCATGTAAACCCCGTCAAAGAGCAAACGCACCGATACAAGACTGGCATCTTCTTCCAAGTAAAACTGCGTCCGATACCAGGCTTGACCCCCGTTTAACTGACCACCCTCATTTTGCGCTGGCGAATACTGGTCAAAATCATTGTAAATACTCCAGTCATGTGGCACTTGAATAGTCTGCCAATTTTCCCTCTGAAAATCCGGTGCCAAGGCTTCTTCTTTCCCCACCTCTTGGCTAAAAAACCAGTGATTTCGTAAAACTTCTTCTCTTCTCATACAAACATTCCTCTTTAAACGAATCGATATACTTGACTATAGCACAAAACAAAAGCGCTTTCAAGACTTCCTCCATCACTCCCTAAATACTCAGAAAAGATTCTATAATTTGTGGAGGAGTATCTTAATCCTCAAACCTAAAAGTCAACGCAAAAAGAGCCTGTTGCCAAACTCTTTAATCTATTATTTCTTCTCAGCACGGAGGGCTGACAAGATTTGTGTACGGATATCATCCACACCATTTGGCGTATTTGGTAAAAAGATAGTTTGATTTCCTTTAGAAGCAAAGGTATTCAAGGTATCCAAATACTGGTTGGTCAAAAGGATGGACATGATTTGTTCTTCTGTCATGCCAACATTGGCTTCCTTGAGTTCAGTGATAGACTCTGCCAATCCATCCACAATCGCCTTACGTTGTTGGGCAATCCCCACACCATGAAGGCGGTCTTTTTCTGCTTCGGCTTCAGCTGCAGTGACGATTTTAATCTTGTCAGCTTCCGCCAATTCTTGCGCTGCGACCCGCTTACGTTGCGCCGCATTGATTTCATTCATGGATTGCTTAACTTCTGCATCTGGTTCGACCTTAGTAATCAAGGTTTTCACGATAATATAACCGTAAGTTGTCATTTCTTCCGCTACTTGATGTTGAACTTCAAGGGCAATCTCATCTTTTTTCTCAAACAATTCATCCAAGGTTAATTTTGGAACAGAAGAGCGAAGAGCGTCTTCGATATAAGATTTAATCTGAGATTCTGGACGCATAAGTTTATAGTAGGCATCTGTCACGCTCTGCTCGTTGACACGGTACTGGGTCGCTACATTCATCATAACGAACACATTGTCCTTGGTCTTAGTCTCAACCACAATATCACTTTGCAACAAGCGCAACTGAATCCGCGCTGCAATCGAGTCAATCCCAAAAGGCAAGCGAATATGAATACCGCTATTGGCAACCTTTTGGTATTTCCCAAAGCGTTCAATAATTGCCACAGACTGCTGACGAACCACATAAACTGTACTCAGTGTGACTATCAGCAATAGGAGCACACAAACCACCACAAAAATCATCAAAAATGTTGTTATCATCGCGACGACCTCCATCATTATTTTTTTCTGTATTATAGCACATTTAAAGAAGGCTGTGCAGTTTTTACTGCGATTTTTCCTGAAATGTCAATAATTAGAGGTGAATTGTCACATTATCGTCTAATCTCTTGCTAAAACAACTCTTTATAAAACTCAATCGTTTCTTCTAAGGTTGGCATAAATGGATTTCCTGGTGCGCAGGCATCAATCAAAGCATTCTTAGAAAGGTATTCAAAGTCGAAATCTTTTTCTTCAATACCAAGTTCAGTTAATTTCTTAGGAATACCTACTGTCTCAGAAAGCTTCTCAATCTCAGCAATTGCATAATCGGCACACTCTTCATCTGATTTACCTTCTACATGAAGTCCCAAGGCTTTAGCAACATTGCGGAAAGCTTCTGGTACACGTTTAGCATTTTCACGTTCTATAACTGGTAGCAACATAGCACAGCAAACACCGTGTGGCAAGTTATATACTGCACCGAGTTGGTGAGCCATTGAGTGAACATAGCCCAGACCTGCATTGTTAAAGCTCATACCACCAAGGAAGATGGCATTGACCATACCTTCACGCGCTTCAATGTCGTGTCCGTTTGCCACTGCACGAGGAAGGTATTCCTTGATAAGCTCAATTGCTCCGATAGAGAGTTTCTTGGTCACATCATAAGCACCAGGTGTTACCAAAGCTTCAACAGCGTGAGTCAGAGCATCCATACCAGTAGCTGCAGTCAAGCCTTTAGGTTTGGAAAGCATGAGTTCCGGGTCATTAACAGAGATAAGAGCAAGGCTATTCTTGTCAACCATTACCATCTTAACCTTGCGTTCTTCATCGGTAATCACATAGTTAATGGTAATTTCTGCAGAAGTTCCTGCCGTTGTATTGATAGCCACAACTGGCAAGCCTTTTTTAGCAGACTTATGAAGCCCTTCATAATCCTGTGGTTTTCCACCATTTGTAGCCATGATAGAGATACAACTAGCTGCATCCTGTGGAGAACCCCCACCAAGACTGATGATAAAGTCACAGCCATGTTCTTGCAAAGCAGCTACCCCATCTGTGACATTCTTACAAGTAGGGTTTGGCTCTACATCGCTAAAGATGACATATTCGATTCCTTCTGTATCTAGCGGTTTTAAAACCTTAGGCAAAATGTCACTGCCTTCGATGAACTTATCTGTCACCAAAAGTGCCTTTTTATAGCCAAGTTCCTTGATATAAGGACCCACTTCATTTACAACACCTTTACCAATAAGGTTGACTGCCGGAACATAAAATGTAGCCATATAATTTTCCTCCTGCGCCTTCGCGCTATCTATTTAACATCATTATATTACTTTTTGTATTCGCTTTCAATTATTTGTGAATTTTTTAACAAATCTTTTTAAAAGGATAGGAGGGACGCAAGCTCACCTCCTATATAAACAAGTTTTATTTATGTAGTGGTCCCAACAACTGACATGCACGATAGTCTGCTGATTCTAGATCCTCTGTTCCAAATAAGGACCAATTTTTAGGTCTAAAGATATCTTCCTCAGGTACATTATGCATATTGACAGGAATTCTCAACATAGAAGCCAAGGTAATCAAGTCTGCTCCAATGTGTCCATATGTTATCGCTCCGTGATTAGCTCCCCAATTATTCATGACGTCATAGACAGACTTGAAAGCACCTTTTCCTGTCAAACGTGGAGCAAACCAAGTAGTTGGCCATCCTGGATCTGTACGATTATCTAAAGTATGGTGAACATCTTCAGGAAGTTCAAGTGTGTGACCTTCTGCAATTTGTAGCACTGGACCAACTCCTTTTAAAAGATTGAGACGTACCATTGTTACTGGCATATCCCCCTTCGTCAAGAAGCGAGTTGAGAATCCTCCTCCACGGAAGTATTCGCGGTTTGCTGGTGGGAAGTCTGTGTTTTCAAGCATAGCCTGCACTTCACTTTCTTCCAACTCCCAGAATGGTTTCATAACAGGTTTTCCATCACGACTAGCTTGGCCAGTACCATCTAATGTACAAGAGCCAGAGTTAATCAAATGTAAGAAACCATCTGCGGCATTACCTTCTAGAGTATGCCCTGTTACACGTTTAACAGCCTCTGGACTCCAATAAGTACGCACATCAGCAAAGATTTGTGGAGTATTTGTTAATAGATAATTAAAGAGCATAGACACACCATTTAGTGAATCATTCTCTGTCGCAAATACAAATGGTTTTCGAATACCATTCCAGTCAAACTGAGTATTGAGGAAAGTTTCCATAAAGTCCCCATTGGGGAAATGGTCTGTCCACTGGCGTTGACCTTGGAAACCAGCTACTAAAGCATGGTGACCAACTGCTTCTTCCTCAAAACCAAGCTCTGCTAAACGAGGATTTCCCTGCATAAGATCTCGACCAATCATGAACATTTTTACCACAAATTCCCATTGTTTTTCTTTCTCTTCTTTAGAAAGAATCAAATCCTCACGATTTCGGTCAACGCCTTCTTTGATATGTTCTTTTACCCAAACCATAGCACGTTCAAACTCTTCTGGGTCATAAATACCACGGTCAATACGGCGCGTGAACTCCGTCATATCTACCGATTCATTTCGCATTCCTAGGTATTCTTGGAAGAAATCTGGATTTACAATAGAACCGCCAATCCCCATTGAAACACTACCCATTGATAGATAAGCAGTGTCTCTCATCAAACCAGTTGCAAGAGCTGCACGCGCATAACGTAAAAGTTTTTCTTTGACATCTTCTGGAATATCTGTATTACTAGCTTCCTGAACATCTCTACCATAAATCCCAAACGCTGGAATCCCTTTTTGAGCATGTGAAGCTAGAACAGCTGCAAGATAGACAGCCCCTGGACGTTCTGTCCCATTAAATCCCCAAATAGCATGAGGAATATCTGGAGACATATCCATAGTTTCACTACCATAACACCAGCATGGTGTGACTGTAATTGTTGCACAAACATTTGATTTTTTGAACAATTCATGGGAAGCTGCAGCCTCTGGAACACGACCAATAGTAGATGGAGAAATCACGCATTCCACAGGTTCTCCATCTGGATATTTCAATGTACTAGAAATAAGATCTGCCACACTTTTAGCCATGTTCATTGTTTGCACTTCCAGTGATTCGCGTACACCTTGACGACGACCATCAATAGTCGGACGAATACCAATACGTGGATGTTGAATCATAATATTTTCCTCTTATTTTTCTGTTTCTTTCATACTACCGATGATAATTTTAAAATTACTTATAAATATAAACACCTCTACCTCTGCCAAACAAGGAATTCCTGCGTTTTCTCAAAGAAATTCTAACCTTTTTCCTTCGGTCCTTTTTAAATTCTATATGGATGAATTATTTAACTTTCTAAACTGTCAATATGTTGTTTAAAAAACTTCATGATTATTTGAATCATATATAATAATATCAAATTGATAATCTGAATTTTGTCTATTCTATTATAAATAATTAGCTTTTCTAATTCTTCGGTTTGTGCTAAATCTATCTCCCACCATGAAGGAGAATCTCCTTTGGTATGAGTCACCGAATGATGACCATAATCTCCGTTTTTATTTCCATCAACTGCTAGACGAGAAAAACCATTGTAATCCGTTGAACTCTGTCTAGTTTCTTTTGGTAACGCAATATTGGAAAGTTTCTTCGGAGTTCTCTTTGAACCATAGACTTCAACTTCCGCTAAACTTAACGGAATAGCTGATGATTTTAATTCTATTTTGACTAGCTTAGCCCCTACAGAAGGTACTTTTAAAGATAACAGACCATCAACTACTTTATCAAAATGTCTTCTAAAAACTTCTTCTCCTGATGAAGATAGAAAAATAACATCAAAATTAGATAAACGCTGAGGTTCGGCGTCTGTTCTATTATAAATATCAACTTTAGAAACTATAAACTCTTCTCCCAGATCGACCTGCCACCAAGCATTAGAATCTGCCTTAGTATGAGTCACCGAATGATGTCCGTAATCTCCGTCTTTAGTACCATCAACTGCTAAGGCAGCTACACCTTCATAATTAGTTGAACTTTGAGTAGCTACCTTAGTTGTAGAAACTACTTTATCTTCTGTTATTTTATCTATATCTTCTTCAGATTGCTTACCATCTGATTCTCTAAAAACCTCTACTTCTGCTAGCTCAAAGGTACCTTTCGTTGTGGTGCTTTAATATACCTTGCACCTTTTTCTTTGAAATCTAGACTAACAGATTCACCCGACAAGTTATTAACATGTTTCTTAGCAACTTCGTTTCTATTATTGTCATATAGAATCACATCAAAATTAGATAGTCGTTGAGTCTCAGCATCTGTGCGATTATAAATTTTAACAAGTCCAACTTTATCCATTTTTTTCAAATCGACTTCCCACCAAGAGGGATTATCTGCCCTAGTGTGTGTTACCGAACCAGAGTTAAAATTACCATTTCTGTTACCATCCACAGCTCTATTAGGGTCTCCATTGTAATCTACAGAACTTTGTGTTGTTGGTTTTGCATATGCTATATTCAAATTACCATCATTAAATTTATCTGGTGTTGGGAAAGAGACTGGGCCTGTCCCCTCAGTATTTATAGACATCTCTACCATTCCATTATGATTAACCGTAATGGTATAAACATGGGTATTCTCATCCCAATTTTCTGTATAAGTATAATGATTTTTATCGCCACTTATATTTATCTGAGGTTTATGACCAGTATGCCCTTTTAATGTAAGTGTTGTTGTCCTAAAGTCATTATCTACAGGATTGATGGAATAATTTTTGCTTATCCAGTTCGCTAACTCTAGTTCTTCTTTCTTCTAACTTTTTGATGCATCAAAATTTCCTGATAATGCCCACATAGCTGTCTTATCTGTCCTGTAATTGTTCAATAAAATATGTAAATTATTTGGATTTTCTTTAACAACAGCGTAAGTATGAGGCGTCAAATCTAACGATAACGACTTTGTATTATTAGTATACATAGGCAACATTACTTGGTGATTTTTATTGATGTTAGCATTACTATTATAAATATAGCAGGAATTACCTACACGCTGAGCATACCCATCTCCTTCATAAAGTTTTGGATAAAGCGAGTTTAAATAGTTGACTTTACTAGACAATTCCTCACTAGTTTTAGTCAAAATTTTTGCATTGAGGAATATAGATGAAATCTTTTCCTTATCAATTTTCTCATGTATTACAGGAAGAATATGGTATCTCCCATTATTATATAAAGGCATTGTTACATCATTCGAATAAAGTCCTTGATAAAATCCGTTTAATGAACTAATCCTACCTTCTCCATTCCAAAATACAGCTTTTGTTCTAGTTACAACTTCTTCCTTACTTGGAGCTGGATTTTGTATAGCATGTCTAAAGAAAGGAATAATACCTTTAGTAAATGCTGGAGTTGGTACATCATTTGTCATAAATGTATACGCGGCACATTCGAAATTATAAACTGTGCCTCCCCCAGTATATACATTCATCATTTCCATAGCAATCATTGATTCTGGTTCCGATGCATAGGATCTCATATCCCTAGCTCTTCCAGTTTCAAATGTGTTTGTATAATGTTTTCCACCATTTCCATGTATCATTGATGAACCCAGTTATCACATAAACCCTCAACCAAAATCCACTATTTTAGTAGAATCTGTTACCTGCATCATCTCTCTTATTGGCGTATTTTTAGTTGTCAACACCAAATTTTTATGATATTTTTGACTAGCTTCAAAGAATGTCGGATCATTCATAATAGTTTCCCAGAACCATTTTTCATGATCATGCCAGATAAAATGCGCTCCATATTTGGCACAAACTTCCAAATATTTAGCACTATGCGGAGCTAACTGGTTATTGTAAATCCAATAATTCTCAATATTTAAAACACCTATTAACACACTATACTTTTGGAATTGTTCATCTAACCACTCTGGAGGAACTGTATTACGCTCTCCAGCCGACATAATAACCAAGAAAACTGGAATGTTTAGACTTTGAGCTTCCTTCAACATCTTGACATACCATTCTCTCAATTCTTTCGTATCTCGTGGAATACAACTTGTTGGTTTACAGACTTTTGCAGGATGAAGTTCAATCGCTGCATATGGCTTTACATCTTCAGGAATAGCTTCCCATGCTCCCTTCAATGTGTTCCCCCACCATAATCCGTTACCATTATCATTGCCATACAACGGAGAAAGCAACAATGGCGATTCATTATTAATCGTCGTTCTCATTTGAACACGATTATCAGCCTTAACTCCTGCTAACAATCCAAAACATAACATCCCAATACATACAAACGAGCCCTTGTTAATTTTTCTTTTATTTTTTCTTTATTCATGACTTATGCCTAAAAATTGCTCAATAATTTTTCTGAATTAAATACCAATTCAATATTTTGTACATCAGTATTTTTGCCATATATTCTTACTCTTACTTTTTGATCTTTGTTTCCTCCTTCCAATTTTAGAAATGTTATATCCCCATTTTCCCAAGCAAATGATACCTTATATCCTCCTCTTACTCTGAGGCCTTTCACTTCTCCTTCTGACCAAGCAGAAGGTAAAGCTGGAATTAGTGATAACCAATTATGATGGCTCTGTACTAATAATTCACAAATTCCACTCACCAAACCTAAATTACCATCAATTTGAAATGGTGGATGGTCAAGAAATAAATTCCCAAGAGTCGCATTATTTAACAAACCATTAATCTGGTTATAAGCAGGCTCACCTTGATATAGTCTCGCAAAAAAATGAATCAACCATGCAGCGCTCCAACCTGTTTGTGTACTAGCATGCAAACCACTTACTAACCAATTATTAATCGCTTGTTCCCTATCCTGCGAAGATAAAAAGTTAGCATTTGATAATCTCCTATTTATAGTGATTTCCGCTGCTTCTGCTAATTCAGGAGTTTTATAAATATCAATCTCATTATAAGGATAAAGCCCAAATAGAGGTGAAATGTGTCTATGACCAGGCTCTACTTCTTCATAATCCTCTAGCCATTCTTGTATTTGCCCATTACTACCTATTTTTGTTTTAGGTAATTTCTTTTTTAACTCCTTCACACGACTAATAAAATCCGAATTGTCTCCTAATTGTTTTGCAATGCCAATGCATGAATCACAAAAATATCTTAGAATTTGATTATCAATTGTAGATGATAGACAGGCATTTCCTTCAATACCATTTTTTAAGCGATATTTATTTTCCGGTGAGACACTTGGACCTGTCATCAAGTAGCCATCCTCCTCAAATAAATAATCTTCAAAGAAAAGAAATGCTTCTTTTATCATTTCAAAATGTTCCGTAAGAATACGCTCATCTTGGAAATATAAATAGTGTTCCCAAATATGAGTACATAACCATGGAATAGTTAATACCCAAATTGCAGCCCCCATGGCATGAGATTGGGGAGCCGTATCGCCAAAACCATCCGTATTATGATGTGCTGTAAAACCTCTAGCTCCATACATTTTCTTAGCGGTCAGTCTTCCCGGCTCTCTCATTCTTTCGAGCATATCAAATAATGGATATTCTACTTCTGGTAAATCACATGGACCTACCATCCAATAATTCATTTGAGTATTAATATTAATCGTATATTTAGAACCCCAAATTGGATTTAATTCATCACACCATATTCCTTGAAGATTGGCAGGTAAACCATTCGGTTGACTAGACGATATTAACAGATATCTTCCATAATGAAATAACAAGTTAGTCAAGTAGTTACTATACTTTTTAGTGTTTTCAAGAAGTAGATTCGTTGGAATGCTAAGACAATCTTTACTATAGTCCAGTTTAAAATCAACTCTATTAAATTGCTCCTGATATTTTTTTACATGTTCATCTTTTTCTGTAAAGTAATCAATGCTACTAAATTCTCCCTGAAGAGAAGAAATATCTATGTCTCCCCAATAATCCGTCATTGATTTGAGATAAAGAAATACCTCTGTAGCATTCCGAATAACTATTGTCTCTCCCAATACACTTACTTCACCATCCGTAACCTTAGAATGACATACTACTTTAAACTGAACACCTTTTCTACCTCCAGCAGAGGCCGACATTAAAATTGTACTTGAATCCAGTTTAGATACTTCATCATTAAACCGTTTATTTCTACCCAAATTAATGTTTAAATTTAATGTGTTTTGAACTGATGACACTATACGGCAACATAAAATATTCTTATTAAAACTCGTAAAATATTCTCTTTTTATTTGTAAATTACAACTATTAGGCTCAAACACAACATTAGAAATAGCTGTATCTAAATCTAGCTCTCTTTCATACAATGAAAGAGCACAAGACTGAATATCTATATGCTCAATGTAAAGTTCCCCAAGTAATTCATAGTGGCTTTGATCTCTTGGGGTAGCAAACATTGTTAACTTTATCAATTCTTCGGCTTTCTGAATTTCTCCATCTAAAAGATATTCCCGAATTTTTTTAAGATGCAATAGTGAGTCTGGATTATTTCTATCTGACTTTCCTCTATACCAAATAGTCTCATCATTTAGTTGAATACATTCTTTTGTAGCTGAACCATAAATCATCCCACCTAAATGACCGTTCCCAATCGGCAAGGCTTCATTCCAATTTGAGGCAGCTTTCTTATACCATAATTTCACTCTTTACCTCTCTTCCAAAATGGAGGTGATATCCCAAATACCACCTCCACACTTTCTACTACTTCAAAATTCCTAAAACAACTAGGATAACTCCAATAGCCATAACACTAAAGATTAGTACAACCGGATTCTTTCCTTTTCTAATTAATTTACACATTAATAAAGTCAAAGCCATAGGGATAAATCCTGGAATTAATTTTGTAATCATTTCTTGAACAGAAATAACAAGTTCCCCCTGCTTAAATTCTAATCCAAAATTAATACCAACCATTGATGGAATCAAACCACCCACTAGTACTAGCCCTAATGCTGTCGCCATACTCGTAACGCGATTCAATGTTCCTTTTGTATTATTTTCTTGGATAAGACTAGAACCCTTAGTATAGCCATATTTCAAACCGAAATATTTAACAGGAATATTAATAACATTAAACAATATTAAGGCGATAAAGATACCTAAAGCACCGCCGTCTTTAGAATAAGACGCACCAATACTAAAACAGATAGGAACTAGTGTCAGCCAGAACAAACTATCTCCTAGACCAGCCAGTGGCCCCATCAAGCCAACTTTAATACCAGTAATTGAATCTGCACCTTCATTTCCTTCTTGTTCTTCCATAGCGGAAGTAACTCCAAGAATAAATGGTGCCGCTGTTTGATGAGTATTGAAAAACTCAAGGTGACGTTTCATAGCAGGAGAAGCTGAATCTTTGTCTGGATATAGTTTTTTCAATACTGGAAGAATTGTATATAGAAAACCAAGGTTCTGCATTCTCTCATAGTTCCATGAAGAACCATACATAAAACTTCGTTTGAAAACTTTTTTAAGTTCAACTTTAGTTACTTTATTATTCATCATAGATCAAGGTCCTCCTCAACATCACTATTTGAAGTTGTTTCTTGTGGTTTACTTCCAATCATATCGTAGAAGTATGCTACCGCAATACCAACTAGTGAGATTCCAATGGTTGACATTCCTCCATACACAGAACAAATGAAGCCAATCAACAAGAATACCCACATATTTTTCTTGAGCATCATATTTAAAAGCATACCAAAACCAATTGAAGGTAGTAAAGCACCTGCAGAGTTAAGTCCCTGCATAACGATTGGTGGAACCTTAGCAAACAAGTCTGCCACATATTCCCCTCCAAGCATAATAGCTAGGAAAATTGGCACAATTTTAAACAACGTGATTAAAATCAAACTTGAATAATGATAAAAACCAATCTTTGAATAATCTCCGTTTTTAGCATCATTATCAGCTTTTTTCACAAAATAAACATCTAAAGTTTTTGCAAGAACATCTAACTGTTGGGTAGCAACTGCAATTGGAACCGCTATAGCGATACCAGCAGTTTCTCCTTGCCCAGATAAAATACCAAATGCAGTACCAATAATCGCACCTGAAATAGTATCTGGTGGAGTGTAGCCTCCAATACCTGTTACACCGAGCCAAGTTAATTCAAGAGCTGAACCAATAAGAACACCTTGGGTGAAATCTCCTAAGACTAAGCCAACCATTGCACTTGTAACTAACGGACGGTGAATCATAAATAACGGTCCATTATAGTCAATAGTGGCAATAATCCCAACTAATGTCACCAGTAATGCTTGTGTGAATAGCATATACTGTACCTCCTTAAATTATTTTTATAAAAATTTTTCCAACATTGTAACTTTATCATTGGGAACCATTTGAATTTCAACTCTCGTTCCCTTATCAACTATTTTCTTAAAATAATATTTGTCTTCTTCACCTAGAGCTACACCTCCAGTTACCTTTTCATTTTCCTCCGTTTTACTCATCTGTCCTACATTGAGGTACTCCAATTTTAAATTTCCTTCAATAGAGTCATACACATCTTTTGGATTGGTATATATCAGCATTGTTCTCTTTTTTATTGGCACAGAGTTTAAAATTTCCACAAACCGTTTTACACTAAAGAAAACAATTTTTAAACCTACCGGTGCAGAAATCTTTAAAATAGATTGTCGTGTTTTATCTTCTGAGATGCGATCATTAACAATGATAACTTGCTCAATATCATACTTTTTTAGCCACGTAGTGACAACTTGACCATGTACCAGACGGTCATCAATACGAACAAACTCTATAGACATAAATCTTCTTCCTCCTCTACGTTAAGTTGTTGTTTAACATTAAACAAACTATTTTGAGCATTGTGAACAATTTCTTCTAAATTGATTTTTGAATCATAACTTGATATTAATTCCACTAGGAGAGGAATATTAAAACCTGTTACAATATCAACTGAATCCAAATTTAAAAACTGTGACAAAGCCACATTATTAGGACTTCCTCCAATCAAGTCAGTCAAAACGATAACCTCTTGATTTGAGTCTAACAGTTCATCCACTTGATTTTTAAAATAATGCTCAAACTCTACAATATTCTCTCCAGGCATCAAACCTAATGTCCTAACTCTATCATTTGTTGTCTCACCAACAAACATTTCTGCGGTCATGAGAGCTCCGCTAGCAAAATCACCATGACTGGCAACTAAAATTCCTCTATTAAACATTTTCTCTTTCAACAACTACTCCTTTCTTAAGGATAATATTAGCATAAAGTGAAGTTTCTCCTGTAGCAACAATAGCATAAGCTTTCTTACTACGTTCATAAAAGTCTTCTCTTCTAAGATAAGTAATCGTTTTAAGATCTGTACCATGACCTTCAATCATCTGTCTATAGGTACCCCATATCTTAGGAATATCATCACCCGAAACAACGTTCATAAACTGAATTGAACTATCGACGTAACTATCTAATGGCATTAAATACAGAATGGAATCTAATAATTCTGGAATATTTACACCATCACAACGAATTAGTTTATTTGCACATGAAGCAGAAGGATAATTCGCGTCAGCTAATACTATTTCATCTCCATGTCCCATTTCCATTAAAGTCTTCAATAAATCTGGAGAAATATTTTTCGGTATATGTTTTAACATTAATATCCTCCCTATTTTCTCTGACCGTATGTTTTAAATTTTTCTGCCATCAATTCCATCTCCTCATCAGGAAGGACTACTGGCTCTCCAAAATTCTTAGCTAAACAATAAATTTTTGCACAATATTCAACTTCTTCAACAATATTAAATGCATTCAATAAATTTTGTGCACCTGCTAAAATTCCATGATTCGCTAGTAAAACTGCTCTACGACCTTCCATTGCTTTAGCCGCATTCACAGCCAATTCTTTCGTACCATATGTTGCATACTCAGCTACCCGAACATCTTTCCCTGCCACTGCAATCATATAATGACTCGCCGGAAGTGGTTCTCTGAGACAAGCTAATACTGTTGCATAAGTTGTATGAGCATGGATAATTGCATCGATATCATCACGAGTTTGATATTGAATCAAATGCATATACCACTCGCTAGATGGCATGCGTTCTCCCTCTACAACATTTCCATCAATATCCATCACTACAATATCGGATTCTTTGATTTCAAAGAAATCAATACCCGACGGGGTAATTGCCATCAATTGTTTTTCACGATCGAAAACACTGAGATTTCCACCTGTTCCTTTCGTCAAATCTGTTTCTACTAGCTTCTTGCCATATTTAATTAATTCTTGTTTTACGTCTGACATTCTTGTCCTCCTCATATCAAAACACTAAAGATTTTTCAATTCACCAATTATCCCCCCTTCTTGTACAAAACTTAAGAAGGGGGAGGGAGGCAAATTTACAAACTCTCAATCTTTTTAATTCTTTTGGGAGTAATAACTCTCTAATTTTAGGAACTCCTCAATAACATGGTGAGCTTCTTCCATCCCTTTTAATTGTCCCATAGCTATGAGCTGCACAACAATATTCCCCACAGCTGTAGCCTCAGTTGAACCTGTAAGAACTTCTTTACCAGTTCTATCAGCAATCATTTGATTGAAGTAACTGGCTCTAGCGCCTCCTCCAATCACATATATCCTCTTATAAACCTTATGAGTTAGTTCTTCTAATAACTCTATCGTTTTCTTATACGTTTCAGCTAGACTTTCATAAACGATCTTAAATAGTTGTCCATCTGTCCACTCTCTAGTTTCATGATGATAAGCTAGATATTCTGTCAAAGTCTTGTACATGTCAGATTCTGTTGCAAATTCAGTTGATTCAGTATCAATCAGAGGAAGATTTTCTTTTTCTTTCTCCACCATTGTCCTAATTTCATCAAAAGAATAGGCTTTCCCTCTTCGTTCAAATGAACGTCTTAGTTCCTCTATAATCCATAGACCTGTACAATTCTTCAGAAATGTAATCACTCCATCTTTACCGACTTCATTTGTAAATCCATAACTGAAGGATTCGGTACTAAGAATAGGTGAAGAAAGCTCTACTCCAACCAAAGACCAAGTCCCTGATGAAATAAACAAACTATCTTCTGTCTTAGGTACTGAGACAATCGCGCTTGCTGTATCATGACTACAAACATTCACAACAGGAATATCGCCTAAACCATACTCATCCTTTATCCTACCAAGAACATTTCCCTCTGAAACAATTTCAGGAAGTAAAGATGACTCCAATTCAAATAGTTTTAAAATATTCTGATTCCATTTTTGACTTCTCGGATCAAAGAGTTGGGTTGTTGAAGCAATGCTTTTTTCAGTTGCAAACTTACCTGTCAACAGATAATTAAACAAATCTGGCATTAAAAGAATCTTATTCGTACTATAAAACGAATTAGGAAATTCTTGTCGTACCTTAAAAAGTTGGAACAAGGTGTTAATCTCCATAAGCTGATTTCCTGTCTCTGAATACAGTTTTTCTAATTCAGTAATTTCAGATATTTCCTTTAACACTCCCTTTGTTCTTTCATCACGATAATGAACAGGTTGTGATAACAGCTTACCTTCATTATCAATAAACCCAAAATCAACACCCCATGTATCAATACCGATAGATAAAATCTTGTAACTAGTATTAGCCAAGCGGATGCTTTCAAGAATTTTAGCTAGTAGAAAGTCAACATCCCAAGATAAATGCCCTTTTACTCTAATAGGTAGATTAGAAAAGCGATTTATTTCTTCCATTACTAGTTTATTTTCAGAAAGGTAACCAACGATTGCTCTTCCAGAAGTCGCACCTAAATCTATTGCTAAAACCGCTTCCATTTTTCTTCTCTCTTCGTCCTTGATTAAGTTTATTATAATCCCTACATTTTATTTTTTCAATATGTGAACGCTTACTTGAATAAAATTCATACATTTGAGCCATAAACATAAAAATAATTCAAATTGCTCCAATTTGTGCTATAATATAGTTGAGATGATAAATTAGGAGGAGCTTATGATAAAAGATGAACGTGTACTTGAATTGATTGAAATTATCAAAAAGAAAAAAAGAATTGCCGTAAAAGAGCTGGCAGAAATCACTTTCTCCAGCACAAGTACCTTACGTCGTGATTTAATTTTCTTAGAAAATCAAGGTCTTATCAAAAGAAAACACGGATACGTGACCCTGTCCTCTATGAACACAATTGAACTTTCTCATCAAATACGTGAAGGAGAAAGTACTAGGCAAAAAAGACTAATCGCTAGTCTCGCTAAAGACTTTATTCGGTCAGGTATGTGTATCTATCTAGATTCTAGTACTACTACCTACGAACTTTGTCCCTATCTTTCTGAACTTGATAATTTGATTATTTTTACAAATGGTTTACATACTGCACAAACCCTATCTGAAACTGTTAAAGATAGCTCCAAAATCTTTATCACATCTGGCGAGGTCAAACATCAATCCTGTTCCGTGGTCAACTATGATAAGGAAAATTCTTTATTAGATCATTTTAATATCGATTTAGCATTTTGTTCAGCAAGAGGCATTGATGACCAATATGTTTATGAAGCATCTTTAAGTCAAGCAATTTCAAAGAAGAGTATTATTGATAAAGCACATGAAACCATTTTGTTGATTGATAGTTCAAAATTCTACAAAACTGGATTTTTCAAAATTAATCCACTTTCTAAATATACAACCTTTATTTCTGATAGCATGCCAGATCAAAAATTATTAGATGCAGTAGAATTATTTGATGGAGAATGGGTTTCTGATATTCAATGAAAATCAAATAGGAAGCTAGTCTCAGGTTGCTCAAAGTACAGATTTGAAAATTGATCAAGTCAGCTCGAAACACTGTTTTGAGGTTGTAGATAGAACTGATGAAGTCAGTCACATATATACGGAAAGACGAAGGTGACATGGTTTGAAGAGATTTTCGAAGAATATTCGTTCTGTCTGCTGACTTATCTACAAATACTCACCACATGACATTATTTCTCAGCAACACCAAAAACAGAGGCTGGACAAAAACTCAATTTCAGGAGAAAATGGAGTAAATCTTCCCACAATAAAACGCATAATATCAAGGTTTTGCACACCTGATATTATGCGTTTTTCTGATTTTAAAGACTTTGTCACCTAGACCCTATATTTCAAGAATTAAGTGACCTTGATGATCTAAATTTATTGTGGTATACTATTTTGGTCATCGGTTACCGATTACGTTCCTATGGGTTCGTGAGAGGAGGTGAAACTAATGAGCCTTATCATAGAGCTCGCTCTTACTATTATAGCGGACGTCATCGCAGGAATTATCTTGTATTTCGTTTGCAAATGGCTAGATGGTAAGAAGTAGACCGACTGACTAGCCTATCAACACCCGTTAAATCGCTAAGATACGTCAAAAAAGCCCTTAACTACGGCAATAGTTAGGGGCTTTGGTGTTCTAATGAACCTTATACACTAACAACATTCTAGCATATAAGCCCAGATATTTCAAGAGTTTTATTTATTTTTTAAAGTTCTGGAAAGGTCTATAATGAAGTTAGCCATCTAATATCTAAAAACCGACTAGCTCTTATGAACTAGTCGATTTCTCATCAATGCGCCAACATTTCTTGGGCGATTTCTTGTCCAGATAGGTTATCTGGGTAGTAGGTTGGCCAGTTATCCATTTCTTCAAAGAGGGCTTCTTGGCTTGTGCCTCCAAAGAAGATATGGAAATGTTCTGCCTTAACTGGGGCGATATTGTGGTCACTAAACTGAACATACTTGAATTGTCCAGCATCAGCATCTGTGGCTTCAAAGAGGAAGCGCACGCCACGATTGCCTTTCTTGTAAGTCAAAGATTTTCTTACCAACATACTTGTAAGTGTATTTCTTACTTTGTCCACCTTGAACAAATTCCATAGTATTATCAGTGATATTAATCTTAGTCACATCTGTCTGATAGCCTTTTGTATAGTAGGCCTTGTACTCAGCCTGGGTCATCTTACCAGTCAACTTAGCCTTGTAGTCAAAGACTTGATCAAACGTGCCATCTTCAAGGAAAGGATAAACTGATTGCCAGTTACCTGCATAGTCACTCAAGGTGCGGTCCTTGACAGCTGCATCCTCAAAGTAACCATTTTGAACTGTCTTGGTATCCTCTGCCTTTTCAGGCTCGATTGCTGGGCCTTCTTGGTCTGTTGTTTGTTTCAAAGCCTTGAGGTTTTTCTCCATGATAGAGATGTAATTTTCTCCAGCCTTGGTGTCCTCTTCTGTCAGACTTTCTAAAGGATTGAGGACATCTGTTTTTGACACCTGCCTCTTTTTGAAAGTGTGTTAGCAAGGGCTTGTGAGGCATTTTCTTCCAAAGTAGATATAGGCGATTTTATTTTTCTTGACGTACTCTGTCAATTCTGCCAAACGAGCAGCTGATGGCTCTGCATCTGGAGAGAGGCCTGAGATTGCGACTTGTTTGAGTCCATAGTCCAAGGCAAGGTAGTTAAAGGCTGCGTGCTGAGTCACAAAAGCTCTTTTGTTTGGCTTGAGACAAGCCTTCTGCATAAGCCTTATCCAAGGCTTGCAATTTTTCGATATAGGCAGCTGCATTCTTCTCAAAGGTCTCTTTTTTATCAGGATAATCTGCTGACAAGCTATCACGGATGTGCTCTACAAGTTTAATGGCACGAACTGGTGATAACCAAACATGGGGATCGTACTCATGGTGATGACCTTCTTCTCCATGGTCATGGTCTCCCTCTTCTTCCTCGCCACCTGGTAAAAGCAACATATCCCCTGTCGCCTTGATGGTTTTCACCTTTTTTTCTTATCCAAGGTATCTAGCAATTTAGGAACCCATGTTTCCATGTTTTCATTTTCATAAACGAAGGTATCTGCGTCTTGGATTTTGGCAACTGCCTTGGCAGACGGTTCATATTCATGGGGTTCTGTACCAGCACCGATGAGGAGTTCTACATTAGCCGTATCTCCTGCGACTTGCTTGGTAAATTCATAGACAGGGTAAAAGGTTGTCACGATATTTAATTTACCATCTGCCTGCTTTTGATTGGAACAAGCCACTAAAAACAAGGCACATAGACTGGCTAGTAATAAGCTAATTTTTTTCATGTTCAGTCTCCTATTTGATAAAACGTCTTACTAAACTGATGAGTAAAAAGACAGTTACAAAAATAATGGTAATACTTGCACTTGCAGGTGTTTCTGCATAGTAGGAAATGTAAAGTCCTGCCACCATTCCCAAAAATCCAATAGCACTGGCAAGCAGCATAACCGATTTAAAGTTTTTCCCCAGACGCAGGGCAATACTAGCTGGCAAGACCATAATAGTCGATACCAGAAAGAGCTCCCTGCAGCAGGAATCATAAGGGCAATAGCCACCCCTGTCACCATGTTAAAAAGAATAGACATGGTACGAACTGGCAAGCCATCCACAAAGGCCGTATCCTCATCAAAGGTCAAGATATACATTGGACGAAGGAAGAGGAAGGTCAAAATCAAAACAACCGCCGCAATGACAAAGAGGGAAATGACCTGCTCTTCGCTGATAGTCACGATTGAACCAAAAAGATACTGGTCCAAACTCATTGAACTCGAGCTTTTACCCTTGCTCATGACAATCAGAGAAACAGCCAGACCTGTTGACATGAGGATAGCTGTCCCGATTTCCATAAAGCTCTTGTAAACCGTACGGAGATACTCCAGAAAGACCGCCGCAATCAAGACAATAGCAATCGTAGAAACTAGTCGGAGAAATCCCCAGAACCAGACCAAAGGCTACACCTGAAAGTGAGACGTGGCTAAGAGTATCACTCATCAAACTCTGACGACGCAAGATAAGGAAGGTTCCCAATACTGGCGAGAAAAGACTCATAGCAATAACGGCCAGAAAGGCACGTTGCATAAAGTCATAAGATAATAAACTAAGCATGGCCCACCTCCTGATCATTCTCATGAACGTTGAAACAACGCCATGGCGAGTCTTGGTTACGGACTAGATGAATATTGCGGTCCGCATAGTCCTTAACTTCTTCAGGGTCATGGGTAATCATCAAAACAGCCTTGCCATGATGATGGGCGCTGTGGTGCATGAGTTCGTAAAATTCGTTTTTACTTCCTGCATCCATCCCCGTTGTCGGCTCATCTAGGATAAACACATCTGGGATCCGAAGCAAACATACGCGCAATCACCGCTCGCTGCTTTTGTCCTCCAGATAGAGACCCCAAGCGTTTGTCTCGGTGTTCCCACATGCCAACTGAGTCCAGACTAGCCTTGATATGCTCCTCATCATGAGCATTCAAACGACGGAACCAACCTTTTCGCGGATAGCGACCCGACTTGACAAACTCATAAACCGTACTTGGAAAACCAGCATTAAAACTGGCAATCTGTTGAGGAAGGTAGGCTATTCTCAATTTCTTACCCTGCGTATTTGTCTTTGAAATGGTCACCTTTCCAATGCGTGGCTGGAGGATTCCAAGACTGGCCTTGATCAGTGTCGTCTTAGCTGCCCCATTTTCCCCTGTCAAGGTAACAAATTCCCCACTATCAACACTATAATTGATATGTTCAAGAACGGGCTCCTTATCATAATAGAAGGATAAATCCTCTACCGTAATATATCTCATTATTTGATTTCTCCTACTAAAGCAGTCAAAAACCGCTGGATCACTTTTTGTTCATTTGGAGTAAACTGAGTCGCCACTTGTTCATAGGTTAAAAGTGTATGCTCATGGTGATGATGGTGCTCCTCAGCGATTGGACGAGCCAAATCAGTCAACTGATAAAAAATCACACGCGCATCCTTAGGATCTTTAGATGTTTCCAACATCCCTTCCTTGACCAAAGACTTAATGGCCTTGGTAACTGCCGCCTGACTGACATTGAGACGACGAGCCAACTCTGAATTTGTTAAAGATTCCTCTGACAAGAGCATGAGGATATGCTCCTGGGTATTGGTCAGGGCCACCTCGCTAGTGCAATGACCTATTAGGATTTCATGCTGATTTTCTGCCTGCAAAATCACCTCATTCAAAAAGGCATCGATATCCTTCGCTAGCTGTCTCATATCTGACTCCTTTCCTTTTGGACTTCTCTTTTTTAAGAGAAAAATACTATTCTTTGACATTTTATTTACTAGTTAATTATATCACAAGCAAAAAAAGAGTCAAGAAAAAACGTGAAAATAGGCTTCATTCTTGAACTCTTCTATATTATGATCTATTGAAATTCCTTTGACATCTCCATCATAAGTCGCCCAATCTTTGCTGAAAAAGCGCTCATTCAGATGGTAAGTCGGAGCTGGTGTGGGATTGGATAGGAAAGGATCAACTGCCTTGTCAAAAGCCAACCAACCCAACCAACCAAGGTGAATGGTATCCTTCATAAAGAAAGGCTCCCCACCATCCTTAGAAAAATCTGCTATATTGGTAAAACCTTGACTTTCTAACTGGTAGCGAATCTTCTGCACCGTTTGTTGGTACATATCCTCTCGTAGACCAGCGTAGTCCATCCATTTTTTATTAACAGGTGGAATGATAAAAATCGGTTTGACCTTAGATTTAGAAAACTGTGTTAAAACCAACTGCAAGTCATTATATTCTGGCGACTTGAGATAGGTAAAGCTTTTCTGAGAGTCCTTTAATTTTCTTCAAATCCTTCTTAATCTGCGTATTATAGAAATAATTTTCCATTCCCAGATCATTATTGGAAGTATTCTTTTCTGCATCTGCTTTAACAATATCTTCTATAGCTTGATAAGAAAACTGGTCTGGCAAGGTCTTTAAATACTTAACTACATGCTTATCATAATTGACATAGCCTCTAACTGAAAACTGACCAAAAAAAGGAAGCTTGTCGTCTCATTAAAATCGAGCCAATAATTCAATCATGTCATTGATCTGCCTCTGACAATTCTTCTTTACTTTGCCAATTTTCTGAACCATATCCTTTCATAGCTACATTTGGGAAACTGCTTTTAGTAAGCGAGTCGCTGCATATTGACTAGCCTGATCTCCAGATTGATTTTCCAGAAAAACTAGTCAACTGGTCACCATTAAAAATACTGCTGAAAAAGCTGCTGGCTCATAGTCCGTTTTTACTGAACCACTGAGGTGAAATAACAAACACAGCTTGTTTATTCTCTAGTTTCTGGCAACATCTGTTGCATCCAAAATACTGATTTAAGCGATGCGGCTCCCTCTGTCCTAAAAAGATAAGGACGATAGGAGCGATTGTATTTTCTCAGCTAAATACTGCAGGATGAGCACTATCAAAACGAAGCCATTCACTGGAGCCAAAGAAAGGAACAAAACGCATATTTGGATCAGATAGGGCTCTGACTTTTTGACTTCGCTCCTTAAAACTATCGATAGTAGTAGCCACCGCTGAACGCTTTTCAGCTCCTAGATTATGACGCATCTCAGTAGGATAAAAGAAAATGAGCAGAAAAACCAACAAACCAGCTATCAAGATCGGTCCGAAGATCATCCATAAGCGTTTAAGCATTTTGTAGCTCCACAATACCAGCTATGATTTTATTAGCTGTATTCCAGTCGTCGCGACCAAACTCTGTTACAGGGACACGAATGTCAAAACGGTTTTCAATCTCCACAATCAACTCAACCGTTCCCATACTATCCAAGACACCTGCATCAAAAAGATCTTCATCCATCATGTCAGAAACATCTTCCATAAACAACTCATCAATAATTTCGATAACTTCTGATTTGATATCCATATTTTATTTCCTTTTATTTTTTAAACCATAAATCATTCAAAAATCCAGAAAAGATTAAGAATGACAGCATGACGACATGGAAGGTGACAACCATGCCAAGCAACTGAATCCAGCGATTCTCAGGTAGAGCAGCTTTCCCTGCTTTTTTCCGTTCCTTATTGAGCGTTTTTTTCTTACGAATCCAAGCGTCATTAATGACCAAGCCTAATCCATGAAAAGAGTCCATAGGCGATATAGTACCAGGTCACTCCATGCCAAAATCCCATAATCAGCATATTTACAATATAGGCCACACTTGAGGTTACATTGCGATTCTTAAAGACCTTCTTTCTGGTCAATACCATGACCATTCGCATAAAGACAAAGTCACGGAACCAGAAAGACAGACTCATGTGCCAACGATTCCAAAACTCCTTTAAATCCCTTGATAAAAAAGGGCTTGTTAAAGTTGATAGGGCTACGGATTCCCATCAAATTTGAGATGGCTAAGGCAAACATAGAGTAACCTGCAAAGTCAAAGAAAAGCTCCAGACCAAAGGTATACATAACTGCCAAGGCATAGAGGTTAAAGAAGCCACCTGACTGCAAGGCTAGATTCTTCAGAGGAGGCAGTAAGGTCTCTCCTAAAACATGAGCTAGGATAAACTTATACAAAAAGCCCCACATGATATAGCGAACAGATTCATCCAGCATATCCATCAACTCATCCCGCTCAGGAATGGTCTGATAATTTTCATTAAATCGCTTAAAGCGATCGATTGGACCACTTGAAAAAGTCGGCATGAAGAGAAGAAAACGGAGGAATTCCCAGAGGGTAAAATCCTTAATCACTCCATCTCTCAGCTCGATGATAATCCCAACCGAACGAAAGGTCAGGTAAGAAATTCCCAAAAACCCAAGCAAAGACTGCGTTCCATTGATAGCTGGTTGCACCTTGACAAAGATAATCGGAAGTAGGGACAGAAAACTAACTAGGTAGAAGACCCACTTGCCATCCTTACTTTTTCGATAATGCTTGTAGAAAAGCAGGAGCAATATTTCCCAGCAAAGGTAAATACCCAAGGCAGCCAACTGATTGGTCTTCCCACCTACCAACATGGTGACGATAAAGAAGAGACTAACCAGCACTTCATACCAGGCAAAGCGTTTCTTGAAAAAGAGACCGATAAAGATGGGCAAGGTTGCAGCAATCACATAGACAAAATACTGAGGATTGCCGTATGGCTCTAAATGAGGAAGCTGTTGAAAGAACTCCATCATCTCTTATTCACCTCGTTAATCAATCCTTTGATGTCAATTTTTCCATTTGGAGTCAGTGGCAAACTGTCTCGATAAAGGAATTTAGATGGCATCATGTAGGACATCATGATATCTGTCAAATCTTCCTTGATAGCCTTGGTAATATCGATATCACGCTCAAACTGCTCACGAACACCATCTTTTAAGATGACATAGGCCAACAGATTTTGTACCTTGTGGTCCTTGTTATAACGCGGAACAGCAACAGCAGACTCGATAAAGCGAGACTTGTTGAGGATTTTGAGAGACATCTTCTAACTCAATGCGGTAACCGTTGAACTTAATCTGGAAGTCCATGCGTCCGCCGTAGAGAAGCAAGCCTTCATCTGTCATAGTTCCCACATCGCCTGTGTGATAGGCTGGTAGACCTTCAAACTCAAAGAAGGCTTCTGCTGTTTTTTCAGGATTGTTCATATAACCTTTTGAAACAGCTGGTCCAGAAACAATGATTTCTCCCTGTTCGCCATTTGGCAGTTTATTGCCCTTCCTCGTCAATGATAAAGGTTGGAGAATCAGCCTTGGTATAGCCGATTGGTAGGCGTTTGAGAGTCGCTAACATCTCATCTGTCACGGCAACTGCTGACAGGGCCACTGTCGCTTCTGTTGGGCCGTAGGCATTGATAATACGGGCATTTGGGAAACGCTCGCGCAGTTTTTGAGCCGTTTTAACCGTCAATTCTTCGCCATCAAAGTAGAAATGCGTGATTCCAGGCATTTTCTCGCTATTGAAGTCTTCAGACAACATGGCCATATCCGCAAAAGAAGGCGTTGATGTCCAGATAGCGATTGGCAATGAAAAGATGGTCGCAAAGAGTTGCTTAAAGTCCTGAGTAATAGCTGAAGGAAGAGCGAAAAGCGTACCACCCAGTGCCAAGGTCGGTGCCCAGTACATGACAGACAGGTCAAAAGAATAAGGTGGCTGAGCCAGCATTTGCGGACGACTTGGCGTCGCAAATTCCTTGTCCGTAATCATCCAGTTGGTAAAGCTGAGGAGGTTATCATGTGAAATCTGCACTCCCTTTGGCTTACCAGTCGTACCAGAAGTAAAGATGATGTAGTAGTTATCATCTCCCTTGACTGGATGCGTGATCTCATAGCTTGTCCCTTGAGCAAAGGCTTCTTGAACCTGAGCTAGAGTCATCATCGGTGTAGAAACCTGCTCCAATGGAAAGTCTGAGATGGCAATAATCAAGCTTGGCTCTGCTACTTCTAAAATAGCTGAAACTCGCTCCAAAGCCGAATGGCTATCAATGGGAATGTAGGCATGTCCTGACTTAGTCAAGGCTACAAAAGTTGCCAACATTTCATATTCTTGGCCACCAAAAACAACCACAGGAGACTTCTCTGGCAAATCTAGTTGGTCAATGGCTGCAGCCAAACTATCCGAATCAGCCTTTAAATCTCCATAAGTGTGTTCCTGCCCCAAAACATTGTAAACAGGATAGCTAGGCTGTGTCTGAGCAAAATGCTCAATGGTTTCAATCATATCTACTATTGGTTTATTTGACACAATAGGGATTCTCCTTCAAGTTAAAATTCATTATAGATAAAGCTTCCTTGACCCTGACCAAGATAGCTAAAGAAGTAAAGCAGCCCTAGAAAGATAAGAAAATACAAGGCTGTCCGACCAAGAAAGAGGTACAATTCTTTTCTCTGTTTCATCAAGAAAAACCATTCATTTCTGTAATTTTTGCTAAATAAGATGAACTCTTACTATAGTATTTTTCTACCATTGTACCACTTTTATAGGGTAATTTTTTTCAATTGTTTGCCGTAGATTTTTCAGTAGATTTCAGCTTTATTTTTAAAGATTATGCGGTTTTTTTCTATGTATATTTTCAAATAGAGTGAGTCCTAGGTCAAAAACTCCATTTCAGTAGAAAATGAAGTAAATATCCCCATAATAAAACGCACAATATCAAGTTTTTTCAACACCTGATACTATGCGCTTTTCTGATTTTTAAAGACTTTTTAACCCGTCTCTCATTTAAAATAGTCTCGTCTGATATAAATTAAAATAGCTTCTATCATCAGACAAATGGCTGATAGCCAAAAACTGATGCTAATACCAAAACTCTCAGTAATATAGCTCATTAGCAAAACAAATACTGAAAATGCTAGTGTCGAAATCACTTCAAGAACGGAATAGACATTAACCAAGTTATTTTCCTCTACTGTTTCCTGAAGAAATACACTTTCAGGAACTTCTTTTAGCTGCGATAACATACCAACTAAAGCTGAAAATACTAAAAACATCTGTGCGTTTGGAAAATATAGAATAGTCAGTGTCACTATTGCCATGGCTACAAGAGGAAAAAGAATACTTTCCCATTTAGCAGCAAGGAACTTTTCAGATAGCCTAAAAGCAATTAAGCCACTAATTATAATACCAATAGAGTATGCTGTATTAGAATATCCCCAGTAACTTTCCGTTTTATTTAATAACTCAGTTACAAAGACAAGTATGATAGACGAAACCCAAATCGTATTTGAAAAAATTTCCAATAAATTTGCTGATACAAAAAGTCTTAATCTAGGATCTCTAGCAACTAACTTCCAACCTTTGAGCAAAATTTCAAGATTAGTTTCTGACTCTAACACCTCCACTTCAGCCTTAGGAAGAAATAACATCAGAAAGCTAGAAATGATATACAAGATTAAAATTATAAACGTGGTAGGTAAAAGACCAATTGTTGCAAATAAGAGTCCACCTAATCCCCAACCCACCAATTGAACAGCTTCACCACTCATTGATAAGGCTGAATTAGCCTTACCCAAATCGGTCGCATAGCGTGGCACAATAGCATAGGAAACAGGTGCTGCAAAACCATCTAATATGGAAATTGCCACAACAAATAGATAGGTTACCAAAGGCGCTACGGATTGCATTACGGTAAACATTCCTACCAGTATCGCCAATAATATAGTCTTTCCAAATTGGGATAAAGATAAAACCCTATTTAGCGCTAACCTTTTTAGTAACCAAAGGAACTAAAAGACTCGCAACAAAAGAGGATATCCCTATTAAAATAGGAACTAGTGATGTGGCAATTACTGATTTTGAAATAATGTATATGTTAGCAATGATGGTTACTCTAAAGAAAATATCTGCTAAATTTGCAAACAATTGAGAGACTAACAACTTGACAAATGAATTATACATGTAGCGCTCCTATCTTAGTTGCCACCTTTGGAATTAAAATTTGATTTTTAATATTTTAGCATAAAATAGCAGAAAACAAAAGTGAGGTATTTCACATGAAAAAAGCCTGAGATACTCATCTCAAGCTCTATCAACATAATTGTTTTCTAAATTAGAAAAGTGAGAACACAAGCACGGCCAAGGCTGCACCGATAACAGGTCCCACAACAGGAATCCAGGCATAAGACCAGTCTCCGTCTCCCTTGTTTGAAATTGGAAGGATACTGTGCATGATACGAGGTCCAAGGTCACGCGCAGGGTTCAAGGCATAACCTGTTGTCCCACCTAGTGATAGACCGATACCGACAATCAAAGTTCCCACTGCAAAGGTTCCGATACCTGCCTGAAAGATCATAAAGTCCCCCAAAGCAAAGATTGTCAACACCAAAACAAAGGTTCCAAGGATTTCGCTGATCAAGTTTGATACAGTATCTTTGATGGCTGGACCAGTACTGAAGGTTGCCAGGATATTTCCTGCATTTTCTTCTGCCTCATAATGCGGTTTGAATTGCAACCAAACCAAAATCTGACCCAGCATAGCCCCTGCAAACTGGGCTAAGATATAAGGGAAAACGGAAGCCCAAGGCAAACCACCTTTTAAAGCCACACCAATTGTCACAGCTGGGTTTAAATGAGCTGGACTGAGCTTGCCAGATACAAAGACTGCAACCGCAACTGCAATCCCCCAACCCATAGTAATCACAATCCAACCTGAACTGTTGCTCTTGGTTTTAGGAAGAACCACACCTGCAACAACACCATTTCCTAGAAGAATCAGGATTAAAGTCCCCAAAAATTCTCCAAATAATTCATTCATCATCTTTCTGTCTCCATTAAAAAGAAGGGGCGGGCGACAAGGAGTCCTGCCCTCCACCTCTTTTATTTTTTCTTAATTTTTTAATTCTGCTAAATCGTTGTTAGCGAGAGCTGCTTCGACATCCGCACGGTAGCCTGCTTTTTCTTCTTCTGACCAATCATAGAATCGTCCCATTTCATTCAAAACTGGCTCAACGATGCTATCCAAACTATCACGCATAAAGAGCATATGGTTGGTACGACGAAGCAGGAAGTCAACTGGGCTAAGAGCCAACTCATTGCGCATTGCATAGTGAAGGGACAAAGTATCTGCCAAGCTGAGTCCTGGTGCTTGTTCCAAGCTGTGAGCAAGAGCAAAGACTTTCGGTGCATTTGAACCGTAAAGATTTGCTAGATAGTGAGCTTCCTTGCTATCCAAACCACGTGACACTCCAAGTTGCGCAAAGGCTTCGATTTCTGAGTCCACATTTGCTGGGTTCAATTCTCCACCTGAAACAGGGTAAGTCTTAGAGTTGATGAGTTTAAAGCTACGGTCAAATTCTGCTTTGAGGATGTCAACCACGCGCTCCATAGCTCCTTCAGCCATCTTACGGTAGTCTGTGATTTTACCACCAGCAAGAGTCAAGAGACCATTATCATCACGGTCCAAGCTAGAACCACGAGAAACTGCAGATGGGTCCAAATGTTTCTCAGAGGTACTGCTTTCAAGCTTGCTGACAGCAGACTCAACATCTTCACGCGTTTTTTCTTTAGAGAGATAAGATTCAACAGTCGCAATCAAGTTGTTAAAGCTTTCATCACTGATGGTTCCGTTATTTCCTCCATTGTAGTCAGAAGCGCTATTGCCTGCGATCAATGGACGAAGACCTGCCCAGCTACTTTCGATATCATCAATGGTAATGTTTGGCTTCTGGGAAGCGGTTGTTGACAATGCCAAGTAGGTAATCTACATCTTCCTGAGTCACTTTTGGATGTTCCAAATCACCTGTGTAGTCTGTATCAGTTGTACCAAAGTAAGTCTTGTTTTCACGTGGGAGAACAAAGACCATACGACCATCACCCAAACCTGTGTCAAAGTAAACTGGCTGTGAAACCTTAATCTTGCTTGAATCCACTACCAGGTGAACTCCCTTAGTTGGACGCATTTGTGAGAATTGTGTTCCCTTATTAGACAAATTGCGTACCTTGTCGCTCCAAGGACCTGTTGTGTTAATCACCAGACGGGCCTTGATTTCAAGACTTGGTCTGTCAACAAATCACGAGCTACAACACCTGTAATCTTGCCGCTTTCGTCAAAGAGGAAGCCTTCTGCCTTCACGTGGTTAGCAATGAGGGCACCGTCTTGGTTGGCACGTTTGATGTTTTCAATCACGAGACGCGCATCGTTGTTACGGAAGTCAAGGTAAACCCCACCTCCTACCAAACCTTCTTTCTTCAAGTTTGGCTGACGTTCCAAGACTTCTTCCTTGCTCAAAACCTTGTTGGCAGCTGGTGTGTTGTTAACTCCTGCCAAAAGGTCGTACAAATCCATGGCTACTTTGAGACGGAAGAGGCTAAAGGTCGCTCCATCTTCATCGTAAACTGGCAAGAGCATTGGGTCCGGTTTTGGAATGTGTGGTGCGATTTGTTGAACCACTGCACGTTCAGAAACCGTATCTGATACCACTTCTACGTCAAATTGCTTGAGGTAACGAAGACCTCCGTGAACCAATTTTGTTGAACGGCTGGATGTTCCTTCTGCAAAGTCCTGCATTTCAATCAAACCAGTCTCAAGACCACTAGCTGCCGCCTGCAAAGCTACACCAGCCCCTGTGATTCCTCCACCGATAATCAAGAGGTCCAAGGTGCGTTCCTGCATTTTTTTAATTGATAATTCACGTGTTTTCTTTGAAAATTCCATTTTTACACACTTTCTAACTGAGTCGCTTTATTCTTCCAGTATTAGTCGTCTACTTCCGCAAAGACTTGGGTTGCTTTTACAGCCTTCTTCCAACCCTTGTAGAGTTGTTCCTTGCGAGATTCGTTCATAGATGGCTCAAAGAGTTCTCCTGTCTCGTTCAAGAGTTTCAACTCATCCAAGTCTTTCCAATAGCCCACTGACAAACCTGCTAGGAAGGCTGCTCCTAGAGCTGTTGTTTCCAAGTTTTTGGCGCGTGCGATATCGATTCCCAAAATATCAGCTTGGAACTGCATGAGGAAAGTTGTTCATAGCTGCACCACCGTCTACTTTCAAGACTTGGATAGCTGTCTGAGCATCCACTTGCATGGTATCGATGATATCACGCACTTGATAAGCAATAGATTGAAGAGTTGCCTTGATAAAGTCTTCCTTACTTGTTCCACGAGTCAAACCAAAGACAGAACCACGAGCATTTTGGTTCCAGTATGGTGCTCCTAGTCCTGTAAAGGCTGGAACGACATAAACTTCATCATCATTGTGAGAATCACGAGCGTATTTTTCAGATTCTGGTGAATTTTCAACCATGCGAAGACCGTCACGAAGCCATTGAATGGCACTTCCTGCGATGAAGATAGAACCTTCCAAGGCATAGTAAACCTTGCCATTGATTCCGTAACCAATGGTTGTCAAGAGGTTGTTTTCAGACAACTGCATTTCTTCACCAGTATTCATGATGATGAAAGAACCTGTTCCATAAGTATTCTTGACCATACCTGGTTCAAAGGCCAACTGTCCAAAGAGGGCTGCCTGTTGGTCCCCAGCCATACCTGAGATTGGCACTTCTCCACCGTAGAAATGGAATGGAGCTGTCTTACCGTAGATTTCAGAGTTAGAACGAACTTCTGGAAGCATAGCCTTTAGGAATGTTGAGGATTTCCAAAATCTCATCATCCCATTTGAGTTCTTTAATGTTATAAAGCATGGTACGAGCTGCATTTGAGTAGTCGGTCACGTGAGCCGCACCGTCAGTCAATTTCCAAACCAACCAAGTATCAATGGTACCAAAGAGCAATTCCCCTTTTTCAGCTCGCTCTTGAGCGCCCTTCTACATGGTCCAAAATCCAACGAACCTTGGTCGCAGAGAAGTAAGCATCGATGATCAAACCAGTCTTTTCATGGAATTTTTCCACATAACCTTGGCTTTTTAGTTGTTCAGCCAAAGGTGCTGTCTGGCGTGATTGCCAAACGATAGCATTGTAGATAGGAAGTCCTGTTTTCTTATCCCAGACGACCGTTGTTTCACGTTGGTTGGTAATCCCGATTGCTTCGATTTGATTTGGCTTGACACCACTTTCGATGAAAGCACCCGCAATAACTGACTGGACAGAGTTCCAAATTTCATTGGCATTGTGCTCAACCCAACCTGCCTGAGGGAAAATCTGAGTAAACTCTCTTTTTGACTCGAGCTAACTTTTTCTCCTTTTTTGTTGAAAAATAATGGCACGAGAACTTGTAGTTCCCTGGTCAATGGCCATGATGTATTTTTCTTGTGACATGTGCTGTCCTCCTGATAAAGATCTTGAGGATGTCTCCTCTTTACACTAACTAGTATACAAAATAAAGCGCTTTCTTGTTTATCAACTTTTTTTAATTTTTTAAAAAATGTGAGGAGATTGTGTAAATTTCACAAAAAAGACCTGGAACAACCAAGCCTTTTAAGTGAATAATAACTGACGAATCCCTGCCAAATCTTCCATATCCAAGTCATTTTTAAATAATAGACTGGTGTCTGTTCCTTCTTATGAATAGGGTTATTGGTAACCAGCAAATCATAATGTCGAGTTCGGTCATAGGCTTCAATGGTAATAAAACGATTGTATTCCAAATACCGTTTCAAAATGGCTGCCATCCTTGAAAAGACAAGAAAACCAGATGTCAAATCCAGACCAATCCGCATATGCTGACCACCATTTTCAGCCATATATTCGATCAACTGGAGCCATTCCCAGAGAATTTTCTTATCCAAATCCGTCCCCTGCTGAAAGGCAGGTAGAGCATGAAAAATCTCCTCTGCCGTTCCCCTAAAATCATGTTCCATCAGCAAATAAGGATGACGATTCTCTAACTGGTACTTATAGCGATCCTGTAAAATATAGCCCTTATATAGATAGACTTGAGCACAAAGCTGACTGAGTTCATAGGTGACATGGTCCTCTGTATAACCGCCCAGCAACTCCTCCTTCTTCATTTCTTGAATCAATTGCGTCAGCAAATCTGCCAACTGCCCTCCAAAACCAAGGATATACTCCATAGTATGAAGAGGAAGAATGCGATGAGATAGGAGGAAAGAGAAGAATATCATCATCTCACCATCCTCAGTTCCTAGAGGAAGGTGTTGCCCAGCAAAAAAGGACGAGCCTTTCTCAGCAAACGAAGGTAGAAAATATTGTCAAAATACCCTCGCATTTTCTCTTCTATCACTTGAAACTGACAGGCATTGACCCGAAGACGTTGTTGACTGATGTGAGACCAGAGAACCAAGTCCAATTTCTGCCCCGAAGACAAACTTGCACCGCAGATTTCTTCTAAACTGGCAATCTCCTGTTTTCTCTCTGGTTTCTGCATGTGACCTTCCCACTCCTGACTCGACCAGACCTTGCGGAAAAGACAGAAATAGAAATAGCGAATCTGATGCTCTGGACCTCGCCAACGTCCATTTTGGATGGATAAATCAAATTCTGACAAAATCTGATTTAAACTAGCCAAAGTGGCGACCAAGCGTAGCCTCACTAATCATCAATTCTTGAGCCAGCTGATGGGCTAAAAACTGTTGGTGGTAGAGAAGATAGACCAAAATCTGGTATTTAACAGCATTCTCCAAAAACAAGCTCCGAATATCTCTCCCCTTGGTAGCTGCACCGATTGACAGACGCAGATTTTCATCTTCTAAGTGAGATAGTCAGCTCTAAACCACTATCCAAAGCCTTGTCATTGAGCAGGGTGACATATTTGGTTAGGGTTGCTTTTGAAAATCCTGTTTCCTCCATTACAGCCTTGACGGTCGTCTGAGACTCTTGTAATAGAAAGGAAAGGATTGAAAATTGGCCAGATTCAGCCTTTTCCATCAAATCTCCTAAATACATTTGTTACCCCTTTCATTTTTCTACCTTAAGCATAGCATAAATCTTACAAATGCTGAAATAATCTGTTTCTCTTTTTATTTTCATGCTGATTTCCTGGTCCATTATCCTGAAAATCAGCAAACACACGGCTCCCCCTTTGGGCATTTTTATGCTAAAATAGTAGCTATGGATAAAATTATTAAAACTATATCAGAAAGCGGAGCCTTTCGTGCTTTTGTCCTTGATAGCACAGAAACCGTCCGCACTGCTCAAGAAAAACACCAAACCCAAGCTAGCTCAACTGTAGCGCTTGGTCGAACTCTTATCGCTAGCCAGATTCTCGCAGCCAATGAAAAAGGAAATACCAAACTAACAGTTAAGGTGCTGGGATCTAGCTCTCTAGGTGCTATCATCACCGTCGCTGATACCAAGGGGAACGTCAAAGGTTACGTTCAAAATCCTGGTGTTGACATCAAAAAGACTGCAACTGGTGAAGTCCTAGTCGGACCTTTTGTTGGAAATGGTCAATTCCTCGTTATCACAGACTACGGTACTGGAAATCCTTACAACTCTATGACTCCCCTCATCTCTGGGGAAATCGGTGAAGACCTTGCCTTTTACCTGACTGAAAGCCAACAAACGACCTTCAGCAGTCGGCCTCAATGTCCTTTTGGACGAGGAAGACAAGGTCAAGGTTGCAGGTGGTTTTCTAGTTCAAGTCTTGCCAGGGAGCCAAGGAAGAAGAGATTGCTCGCTTTTGAAAAAAACGCATCCAAGAAATGCCAGCTATCTCGACTCTTCTCGAAAGCGACGACCATATCGAAGCCCTCCTCAAAGCAATCTACGGTGACGAGGCCTACAAGCGTCTTTCTGAAGAAGAAATCCGTTTCCAATGTGACTGTAGCCATGAGCGCTTTATGAACGCTCTTGCCAGCCTTCCAATCTCAGACTTACAGAAAATGAAAGAGGAAGACCACGGAGCAGAAATCACTTGTCAATTCTGCCAAACAACTTACAACTTTGATGAAAACGACCTGGAGGAACTCATTCGTGACAAATCTTAATACACCCTTTTATGATTGGCAATGTTGAGATTCCCAATCGTACCGTTTTAGCACCCATGGCTGGCGTGACCAACTCAGCCTTTCGTACCATCGCAAAAGAGCTCGGAGCTGGACTCGTTGTCATGGAAATGGTCTCTGACAAGGGAATCCAATACAACAATGAAAAAACCTTGCACATGCTTCATATTGATGAAGGTGAAAACCCTGTCTCTATCCAACTTTTTGGTAGCGATGAAGACAGCCTAGCACGCGCAGCAGAATTTCATCAAGAAAACACCAAAACCGATATCGTGGATATCAACATGGGCTGCCCAGTTAACAAAATCGTGAAGAACGAAGCTGGCGCTATGTGGCTCAAGGATCCCAGACAAAGATCTACTCTATCATCAACAAGGTCCAATCTGTCCTTGATATCCCCCTTACTGTCAAAATGCGTACAGGCTGGGCTGACCCATCTCTTGCAGTAGAAAATGCCCTCGCTGCTGAAGCTGCAGGTGTTTCTGCCCTCGCCATGCATGGCCGTACCCGTGAGCAAATGTATACAGGTCACGCAGACCTTGAGACCCTTCACAAGGTCGCTCAAGCTCTGACCAAGATTCCATTTCATCGCCAACGGTGACATCCGTACAGTTCAAGAAGCCAAACAACGTATCGAAGAAGTCGGGTGCTGACGCTGTCATGATTGGTCGCGCTGCCATGGGAAATCCTTACCTCTTCAACCAAATCAACCATTACTTTGAAACAGGAGAAATCCTCCCTGATTTGACCTTTGAAGACAAGATGAAAATCGCCTACGAACACTTGAAACGTTTGATTAACCTCAAAGGGGAAAACGTCGCAGTTCGTGAATTCCGTGGCCTCGCTCCTCACTACCTCCGTGGAACATCTGGCGCAGCCAAACTCCGTGGAGCCATTTCACAAGCTAGCACCCTAGCAGAGATTGAAGCCCTCTTGCAATTGGATAAAGCATAGTCTCACATCTACAACTCACAAAAACGACAAAGCTCAAAAATGAGTCTTGTCGTTTTTTATATGTTTTCATCTTGTAAATCTAATTGCTTCACTCTAGCTATATATAGGACATAATCAAAAACAAATTGAGGCTGATAATCCAAACAGACCATTCATGAAGAAAATGCATCAATACAGCCAAGCTGATTGCCCCCACTATGAAACTTCCCACAACAATCCCATAATTTAAGGCTTGACGACGGTATTCTTGGATATTTCCTTCTCTTCTAGCAATGCGATACAAAGCGGTCAACATCTTTCGGTAATTTCCAGACGTCATAAAAATGACATAGGGATGATCTTCAATCAAACTACCCGTAAATGTTAGCATCATCATTCCTGTTCCAAAAGCAATGAAAGGAACTTCTAATAGAGGAAATCGTGAAAAGAAAGGCAAAATAAGTGTCCCAATAAATAAAGGAGCAACATCTTAACTCGCCAGTAGGCCGTTTTGCGGTATTCTTTCATGTGTAGGGCAAACAGAAATCCTAGAGAAAAGAAAGATAATTGAGCAGAATCGCAGCATCGTATTGATGACATTTGAGTCGTGCCAATCAGATATAAGTAGGAGAATATTCCCTGTCTGTGTCGCTACCAAACTATGGTATTGAATATGGCAAAACACATCCAAAGAACCACCTACAAATCCAAGAAATACTCCCATTAGTCGTGTGTTTTGAGGTAAGATTAATTTATCCGCCATGTATTATCACTCGTTTTCCTTTGATTTTTTTATTATACCACTTTCTCTTGGAGAAACTAAGTGAAAAACAGTTGGTTCACTCTTATTTACAGCACGGATTTTCTAGTAAAAGTTAAAGCACCAAATTTTATTATTGACTCAAAGCAACACTGGAAACCTTACCATCCGCTCCTGTTGTAATTTGGATGACTTTTCCTCCACCGAATTTTGGCATTATACTTGCCATCATCAAGAGTATAAGAATAGCCTCTGATAGAGTAAGTTTTCTTTCTTTCCATCAGCAGATTCTACTGTAAATTGACCTCCTGATGAAACTGTGATAGTTTCGCCATTTGCTCCCTTCCAATTGCCCGCTGCAGCTGAGAAATCACCATCTACCATGGTTAAAACACCCTTGTAGCGTTTATTTTGCTCTGCTTGTTTGTCTTGAAGTTTGCGGTCAGTTGTAGGATCATAGCTTGATTGGTTAGACTGGGCTTGAGGAGCCTGTTGAGTTGAAGGAGCCTGAGCAGGAGTTTGTTGACTAGCTGCCTGTTGATTAGACACTTCTTGACCTTGTCTTTGCTCTGGTGCAGGTGCCGCTTGTGATGGCGTTGCAGTTGCTGAAGACTGATCAGTAGACGCCTTAGCCTTTTCAGATGAAGCTGAACTTGAGGACTTCTGAGTCTTGCTTTCTTTGCTAGAAGAAGCTGCTTTAGAACTTGATGATTGGCTTGTCTTAGCAGAACTGCTTGCTTGAGTTGTTTCCTTTTTATTTCCACAAGCTCCTAATAGTAGGGTAGAAGCCAATACAGTTGCTGCCATCAATTTGATATAGGTTTTCTTTTTCATTTTTCTACTCCTTTGTAATATTTTAGAAATATAAAGAAATCTTTTTGTAATATAATTGTAACATTGAGATTTAAATATGTCAACAATTTATCTAAACTATTTTAAAAATCTTAAATACTTTAGATACATTTACTCCTCCTACTCTTCTATTCGTAATAAAACAGAAAAAAACAGGAGATTTTTCCTATTAAAAAAATTTGAATTTGTTTTTGTGTAATCGCTTTGCATTGTTTTTAGACAAAGGAATATAATAACATTGAAATAGAATATAGGAGGTGCACTCTTATGCTAAATAAGTATTACAAGTATCTTCCTTGGGTGATTTTGGGAGCTTTCTGGTCTTATCAGTCTGCAATTCGCTACGCTCAGACTACATTTGATTTATTTTACTTAATAACCATTTTTATGATTGTAGATATAGCTTTATTGTACTTACACGAAACCTATTTAAAATATAAATACAAAGATTTATTCATTCGCATCATGAGTAATTCTAAGAAAGATAGCCACCCATAAAAGTAGTCGCAACAGCAAAGTAAACTAATAAAGACAAATCATGACCACCCGTCAAACGGGTGGTTTGTTCCAGGGCTATAAGCCCAAATTACCAACCAGCGCCTAAAGACGCTGGCTTTCACTTTGTTCAAGCCTTATTGCTCTTGACTCGTCACTTGCCTCTCAAAGAGGCTTTAGTATTACTTACCACTATCCCTAAAGGGATCCTCATATTCTTTTACACTTAATTTATCTAGTGCTATATCATGCTTTTCCTGTTCTTGAATATATTTCTTAATTGTGGCTTCATTAAGCCCTACTGTACTCACATAATAACCTTCCACCCAGAAATGCCGATTCCCAAACTTGTACTTGAGATTGGCGTGTTTGTCAAACATCATGAGTGCACTTTTTCCTTTTAAATAACCCATGAAACTCGAAACACTTATCCTCAGTGGAATACTTACTAACATGTGTACATGGTCTGGCATTAAGTGACCCTCGATAATTTCAACTCCTTTATAACTACACAAGCGATGAAATATTTCGCCTAAACTACTTCGATATTGATTATAGATGACTTTTCGTCTATACTTGGGGTGAACACAATGTGATACTTACAGTGCCACTTTGTGTGCGATAAACTATGAGCCTTTTGTGCCATATTTTTCTCCTTTCGCTTTACAATTGGCTTGAACACCTTTATTGTATCGCGTTCGGAGTTTTTTGGGTATAACCTTCGACGCGCACCCGCATAGCGGGTGGTTTTTTTGTCTCGCACCTAACGGAGCGAGACGGACTAATAGTCACATAACAAAGAGCCTGGGACAAAATAGTTCTCGACCACAAAAAAGCTAGAGATTTCCAATTGCGGAACTCTAGCTTTTTAATTTTGAGTCGTTCTCTTATTGTATTTTAGGAGGTTATTGGCCATAAGTACCAATCCCATGTCAATTCTCACTTGACGCTTCCCTCTCAGATTACATCTCTTGTAACCCTAAACAAGCCTTTATCTGCCCAAAAGACAGGTTCCACATCAATCTTGCGTTGAGCGAAAATCTGTCCACCTTCAGGAGATAAAAGCGCCTGACATTCTTTAGCTTTCAAGTTTTGATAGCGTTCGTTCATATACAGTCCCTTTTGAGGGGCTGATTCAGGTTCATCAGCGTAGTAAACCTTGATTTCCTGTTGAAAAGTCCGTCTGTGTTTTTCTGGTGCTTGATATGGTGAAAACGATAGCGCCAGCCATCAGGATGTGTAGCTATCCTCCTTGTCATTATAGTGCCAATTCCCTAAGTTTTTAGCTGACTGTTTATACCCTCTCTTCTGTTCCTTGTCAAACATGGCATATTTAATCAGATGATTTACCTCCTTTTCATCTAAACGAAGGAGATTCTCTTCACTTCCATATCCAGCATCTGCGACAACTGTCTTCAAGTCATGCGGATAGGTTTCAAGCAAGGGCAGAAGAGTCTTGGTATCTGTCGGATTTGAGAAGACATCATAGTGAAGCACAAATTGGTTTTCAGTAGCGATTTGAAGATTATAAGCAGCCTTGAGTTGGCCATTTTTCATATGATCTTCCTTCATCCGCATAAAAGTGGCATCTGGATCGGTTTTGGAAAAACTGTTACGCCCTTCAAATGTCTCTTGATAACTCTCATATTTTTCAGCACGTACTGAAAAATCATCTTTGACTTTACGCAAGACTTTCTTGAGTTTACGACGTTGGGTTTTACGTTCATCCTTTCCTTTAACGGGTGTCTCCTCAATGTCCTGGTTCAGTTTTTCCAATTCTTCTTCAAGGACTTGAGCGAATGCAAGCAACTGCTCTGAGGAGATAGACTCTTGTGTATCCAGTTCGATAGCTTGATGGATAAGGGGAGTGATTTCTTCTTGAAAATAGACTTGTATCTGTTCTTGAAGTTTGGCGGAGAATTTCTCTGTCGCTTTCTTCCACACGAAACTATACTTGTTGGCATTGGCTTCAATCTTAGTACCATCAATAAACAAGCAATCTAAGGTCACTAACTCTTCCATTTTTAAACGAATATTGAGGTCGATGAAAAGATCACGAATCAGTTCTTCCATGCCTTCAGCGACTCGAAAACGATTGATGGTGCGGTAGCTGACAACCAACTGTCCTGTTAGGTACTGCATAGCCAGATTCTCAATCATCATTTTTTCAATTTTTCGTCCAGAGAAAATCCCTTGTGAATAGGCAAATAGAAGAGCAGATACAAGCATTTTAGGGTGATAAGACGGGCGACCAAAGGCATGATAGAAGGCGTGGAAGTGACTATCCTCCAAGGTATTCACTACTTTTTCAATAGTAAAGACGAGATGGTCTTGTGGCAAGAAAGAACTGATTTCTAGTGGTAAAGTTGTTGATTTGTGTTATAGTGAATATGCATGGGATAGCCTTTCTAAATGGTTTATTAAGCAATTCTATTTTACCAAGACTATCGTAACCATGCAAAAAAGCAACGGCAAATCCGTTGCTTTTTTTGGAGATAAGAGACTATTGTCCCAGACTCGTTTTTTATTTCAATCGATAGGTTTTTCTTGGTTTCTTTTTAGGCACTCGTTTGAGTCCGACTTCTTCTACATATTCTCCGTATTTTACGAGAAAGTTATTGCTGACGATTGGACGACCGGGGTTGATAAGATTGACCAGTTCAGTTCCTTCGTAGACAGTGAACTCCTCCTCCAGCAGATAAAGGAAGGTCGGATTCCAGTCGAGACGGCCTTGGATTCGTTTGATGGATTCTTGGATAATGGCATAATGGTCAAAAGCGAAGGCTTGCTCCTCCAACTCTACTCCCTTTAAGAAGCACTTGCCTGTCTGAAAATCGACATCTACGAAAACGACATCCTTGGCATCGTCTCCTGCTTGAACAAGTTCTAATGCACGACTAGGTAAATAAACCAAGTGGGCAATGGTCACTGTCCAGCCCCGGGGGTCACGGCCGGGGGTCGATACGGTCATCAATTGCTCGATTTTTTCCAAAGGAAGATCGAGATTGACTTCTTCTCTCACCTCACGCTGACAGGCATGCGCAGCATCTTCGCCCTTGTCCATAAATCCTCCAACTAAGGCCAAACAATTTTGATAAGGGTGAGCCTTGCGACGAATTAATAAGAGCTTGATCTTTCCTTCGACAAAGCAGTAGGCTACCATATCCACCGTCACACTTGGTTTTTCGTATTGAGGGAGTTCCTGCTTGTAGTACCAGTCTAAAAACTCTTCCTGACTTGCATGAACTTCAAAAAATTCTTTTTCCGTCATCCCTGCTGGAATCATCGTATCCGCCATTTTATGCCTCCTTACGAACTGCCTTGGTCCATTGGTACCAACCTACTAGACTATTGAGTGTGTAAACCCAGTACATCCCTTGGATGTGGATATTTTCACCCCACCAGAGATAAATACTAAAGAGATTGGTTGCAATCCAGAAAATCCATTGCTCACGATAGAGACGTGTCATCAAGAGCTGGCCGACACCATTGGTCGCATCGGTAACACTATCGCGGAAAGGGCGAGCACTATGGATACTTTGGTAAGCTAAGCCCATACCAATCCAGATGATAGCAGTCAAGGCCAAGTACTTGAGCCAATCAAAAACAGATAATTTCTTGGCTTCAAAGTGAGATTCTTCTGCTTTTCCTTGATCATTGATACGGTTGGACAGCCAAGCATAGAGACCAATCGGCTGCATGACAAAAGAAGTAAACGGTCGTCAAAAACTTCACCATAAAAAGTCGCATTCATAGCCAAAACCAAATAGATAGCAGAGTTAATGGCCCCAAAGAGATAATTGCTTGCACGCCCTTCTGCTACCAAGATAACACAGACAATCCCAGTCCAAGATGCAAACAAGCTCATCCAGTCATGACTTTCTGTATTTTGAGTGAATTCCAAGATCAAGGGAACACTCGACAAGGCGATGAGATACAACCACTGGAAGAGGCTACGGCCGACAAAGAGATCTTTCCAGAGCAGGTTCATGATTCCTGCAAAACCGATCTTGCGGGCTTCCGCATGGACATTTTTAAAGTTTTCGATAAATTGTGTGATTTTTTCAGTTAATTTTTTCATAATTTTCTCCTAATCTGCTTGGTAAATGGCATCAATAGCCACTTTTGCTGCTTCATAATTGCCTAGGTAATCCTCAGCTAGATAAACTAGTGGAATGGTGGTTAAATATCGCTCTCTCATCTGGTCCAAATGCTGGGAAAAACTATGACGAATATGGTCTTCTGCCATAGTCATATCTCTAAATCCGTCATTGACATAGGAACCGACAGGTTGCACAAAGAGAATCAAGTCCCATTTTTCCTTAGCCAAGATCGAGGCAAAGAGATTATCAAAAGTCTCTCCTGATAAATCCCCTTGGTCCTCAGTCTCCATATAATAATCATAGTAGCCCTTGGTTACTAAGGAGTTGGTGTCTGCTATCACCAGTCCCCTATTGGCATTACTGTCAATTAACTTAGAGGTCTGGTCATACTGCCCCAACAGGAGATAATAGTAATCCTTTGGAGTCAATTCATCGTCGCGGACATTGTTTTGATCTGGTACTCACGTGCGTATTCCAAACTAACTGGTGCATCGTAATACCTAGCCAAATCCTTGGCCAGAGTGGTCTTCCCATTGCTGGCACTTCCCATAATCAACACTTTCTTTGTAAACTGACGTCGGAAGGGTTGAGCAATATATTTCCAATATTTGCTTGGATTTTCTCGAATCATAGTTGCTGAGATACCAAATTTTCTTTCTTGCAAAACAGTCTCAAAACCACGATTAGATAATTCTTGCTGGTAGTCTGCTTCTCCCACAAAGAAGATCAGTTCTTGCTGGGTTTCATCATAAGAAATCTCCGCTAACATTTGGTTCAACCACTCCTGCCAGCCCATAGGGTAACGGGGAAAATTAGTCTCATCTAACTTGCAAACGGAGGTCAACTCGTCATCACGAAAAGCCTCTCGGATATAGCGAAATCTTTTTTGAAGCGTTAAGCTTACCTGCTCCCCTCTGTCTCCCTTATAGCCTGAAACGACAACCCAGACCTGGTCACACTGTCGCTTCGCACGCTGGATCAGATCGATATGACCTTGATGAAGCGGAGCAAAGGTTCCAAATACCACTGCTGTTTTCTTTTTCATAAACGCATTGCCTTTTTATAATTTTTGATATTTTTATTATCTATGTTTTTTATTATAAACTATATTTTTGTTTTGTCAATAGTTTTTTATTATTTTTTATAAAAAAGTAGCAAAAAAGAGAATCAAGATTGCTCCTGATTCTCCATTTTTATGCAATATCAAATTTTAACTGGCCTGCTTTAACACCAATCTTAAGTGTGCTGCCTGCCACTAATTCTCCCTTAAGAAGAAGTTCTGCCAACTTGTCTTCCACTTCTGTTTGTAGGGTTCTGCGAAGTGGACGAGCTCCCATCTCTGGGTCATATCCTTGATTTGCCAACAATTTCAGTGCTGAAGCTTGTAATTTCAAGTCAATACCTTTTTCAGCCAAACTTACCACTAAAGGTTTGACCATAATCTTCACCACTTCCTGCATATGGTCGCTAGACAGGCTATGGAAGACCACCTTTTCATCAATACGGTTGATAAACTCCGGTCTATAAGCTTTTTTCAGCTCTTCAAACATGCGTTTTTCCATATTTTCCTGGTCAAAACGAATGTCCTTAGCCCCAAAACCAACAGTCTTATCATCACGAAGGGCAGTCGCACCTAGGTTCGATGTCATAATGATAATGGTATTTGAAAAATCGACCTTGCGTCCCTTGCTATCGGTCAAGACACCGTCATCCAGAACCTGCAAGAGAACATTAAAGATGTCTGGATGGGCCTTCTCTACCTCGTCAAAAAGGAGAACAGAGTATGGTTTGTTGCGAACTTTCTCGGTCAACTCCCCACCTTCTTCATACCCCACATAGCCTGGAGGAGCTCCGTTGAGACGACTGGCTGCGAATTTCTCCATATACTCACTCATATCAAAGCGGATAAGGGCTGATTCGTCATCAAAAAGAACTTCTGCTAGAGCCTTAGCCAATTCGGTCTTCCCGACACCTGTGGGTCTAGGAACATAAAGGAACCAATCGGACGCTTATGACTGCGAATCCCTGACTGGTTGCGGCGAATCGCACGGCTAATGCTTGAAACTGCTTGATCTTGCCCGATGACACGTTTGTGCAATTCAGCTTCCAAGTTTAGGTATTTCTTAGCATCAGTCTGAGTCAGTTTTTGGACTGGAATACCTGACAAGCGACTCAAGGTAGTCAAAATATCAGACTCTGTCACCAAGTCTTTGTAGACAGGTACTTCCTCTTCTTTTGCGATTAGCTGGGCTGCCTGTTTCCACTTACCATCCATCAAGGCCTTGTCAGCTGGACTCAAACCTGAATCGTCTGCTTTTACATTTTTAGTTTTATTTTGCACTGTTGCCGCTGCTTCATCCAAAAGATCGATAGCAGAGTCTGGCAAGTGACGACTGGTTAAGTAACGATGAGCCATCTTGACAGCTGTTTCAACCGCTTCATCTGTGATTTGCACACGGTGATGTTTCTCATAAGTCGCCTTCAAACCTTGTAAAATGGTCATGCTGTCTGCCACGCTTGGCTCTTCGATCGTCACTTTGGCGAATCGACGAGAAAGGGCCGCATCTTTTTCGATATGTTTTTGGTATTCTTCCTGAGTGGTAGCACCAACTGTTCTCAAAGTTCCACGCGCCAAGGCTGGCTTCAAGATATTAGCCGCATCTAGAGTTGAGTCAATCCCACTCCCAGAACCCATGATAGTGTGAAGTTCATCGATAAAGAGGATGACTTGACCATCTTCTTCAATATCCTTGATGATATTATTCATGCGTTCTTCAAAGTCACCACGGAAACGTGTCCCTGCAACGACATTCATCAAATCAAGCTCTAACACGCGCATCTTAGCCATTTCCGCAGGCACATCACCACTAGCAATCCGCTGGGCAAGACCAAGCGCCAGAGCTGTTTTCCCGACACCAGCATCCCCAACCAAGACAGGATTATTCTTGGTCTTACGGCTCAAGATTTGAATCATACGTGAGATTTCCTTGTTCCGACCAATGACTGGTTCTAACTTGCCTGAACGAGCTTGCTCTGTCAAATCATGCGTATAATCCTCGAGACCACCGCTTGGAGTCTGGGGCATACCCATCATATTGGCCATAGAATTTTGCTTGTCAGCTACTGTACGATGGCGTTGACGTAGAGCCTTGAGGTCTTCACGAGTCCAGCCTGCACGTTCTTCTAGATTTCGACGTAGGGCAGCAATCTTGACCTGATCTTTCTTGTCTTCATAAGAAAAACCAGCCCTCTCCAAGATACGAGTCGCCAAGGCATTGCCATCATGCAAAATCGCATAAAGGACATGCTCTGTCCCTAGCACCTTAGCATGGACCACTGACGCTACATACTCTGCTTCATCAAAAAGAACCTGCAAACGATGGGAAAACGGCAATTCCGTAAAGGTTTCATCCTGGCTATAGTCCGTTTCAGTCAGTTCCAAAGCGACCTCTTCTAAACGGTCCATCTCATATGGATAATCATTTAAAGTCGCCCCTGCCACACTATAACTGTGATTGGACATGGCAATCAACAAATGCCAAGACTCTAGGTAACGAGCTCCAAAATGGCCAGCAACCATGTAGGCACTTTCGATACATTCATTCAATGCTTTTGAATAGTTCATCTTACTTCCCTTTTCTATCTACCTCTTGTATGACCTGTCGTAGCATGTTTGCACGAACAACTGGAGCTTCTTCTCCTAGAACGCGATCCAAAGCTACTGATACTAGCAAATTCATCTCCTGCTTGGTCATCAATTCCTGCTCAACCAAAAGCTGCAGAATATCCTCATAAATTTCTTGACTGACCCGCTCACCAATTGAGTAAAGCAGATCCCTGAGCATTTCATGATGACTAGAAAACTCAATCCGTCCTATACGAATGTAGCCTCCGCCACCACGCTTACTTTCAACCAAGTAGCCTCTACTTTCCGTAAAGCGTGTCTTGATCACATAGTTAATCTGACTAGGAACAACCTGAAAAGTATCTGCCAACTGACTTCGTTGCAACTCCACAATACCAGATTGATCTAAAATCGCCTTGATGTAGGCCTCAATATGATCTGATGTATTTTTAAATCTCATTACAAACCCACCTCTCTCTTTAAACCTTGACTATCTTTGACTATTATACCGAAATTTTCTCATTTTTAAAAGAAAAAGGGCGCTGGTAAAGGATAATCTTCACCAACTCCCTATTTTTCTACTTATCTAAGCCTAATTCTGCCAAGATTTGACGTTTGTAGGCAATCTTTTGAACTTCTTTGTCCTCATCTTCAGACCAATCTAGTTTAATTTCTGAAACAATCTGCCCAGGGCGATTTTTCAAGATATAGATGCGGTCGCTGAGATTGAGGGCCTCCTCGATACTATGAGTAATAATCAAAGTTGTGAGCTGCAACTGCTTGTGAATCTCAAGATACCAAGCGTGGAGTTCCATCTTGGTCATCTCATCCAAGGCGCTAAAGGCCTCGTCTAAGAGAAAGAGCTTGTGCCCGAAAAGGTAGGTTCTGAGCAAGGCTACACGCTGACGCATCCCCCCACTAAGTTCATGGGGATACTTGTCTCGTACAGCTGTCAACTGAAAGGTTGCAAGAATTTCATCCGCGCGGGCAATGGCTTCCGCCTTATCCACTTTTTGAATCAAGAGGGGCAAAATGATATTACCAAGAACGGTCTTGTGCTCCAAAAGTAGATCCTTTTGCAACATATAACTCACGCGCCCCTTAGGATTCTCCTCGCCATCAAGGACAATTCGCCCTGACTGAACTTCTAAAATCCCAGCGATTAGGTTAAAGAGGGTGGTTTTTCCAACACCACTTGGGCCTAAAATAGAGACTACTTCACCCGAAGTGACTTTCAGATTGATATCCTCTAAAATCTTCTCCTGATCATAGGCATAGCTTACGTGTTCTAGTCTAATTTCTGTCATTATTTCACAAAATCGTTGGTGAAGCCTTTGTCTGTCAAGTCTTCTTTAAGGATACCATTTTCTTTATCCCATTTGTAGAAGGCATTCCAGCGAGCTGCGTCAAATTGACCCCATTTTTCCTTGTCGCTTGCGTATTCTTTTGACAAGTATTTTTGAGATTCGATGACAAAGTCACGTTTTTCCTTGAGTTCAGGTGCATTTTTGATGAGGATATCAGCTGCTTCTTCTGGATGCTCCATGGCATATTGGTAGCCTTTTTTGATAGCTTGGATGACTTTACGTGCTTCTTCTTTGTTGTCTTTGAGGTAGTCGTTGTTAGCAATGATGACTGGTGAGTAATAGTCAAATTCTTTAACATAGTCTTTCAAGTACATAAAGTTAGCATCTACACCTTGAGATTTGGCAAGAATTCCATCCCATCCATAGTAGATCCAAGCAGTGTCAAATACTCCATTAGCAATTGGTGTGATTGAGTTTGAGTCGTTATTTGGAACCTTTTCTACCTTCTCAAAGTCCCCACCTTGTGATTCTACCAAGTTTTCAACATAGCAAGTTCAGTTGGGTCATTCCAAGTTCCGTATTTCTTACCAACCAAGTCCTTTGGACTACTTACATTGTCAGATTTACGAGAAATGATTCCTGATGTATTGTGTTCAACAATAGCTGCAACGGCAGTAATTCCTGCCCCTTTTTCCAATTTTTTAGCCATGTAGTCTTGGAAATAAACTGCAAATGGTGCCTTTACCATTAATAACCAAGTCAGATGAACTTTCTTCTGGTGGCAATTTTCAAATCAACATCCACTCCAGCTTCTTTGAAATAGCCTTTTTCCTTAGCAACATAAAGCCCTGTGTGGTTGGTATTTGGTGTCCAGTCTAGGATAAAGTCAATCTTCTTGAGTTCTGCTTCTTTGTTGTCCTTAGAAGCAGTTCCTTGACCACAGGCCACAAGCACAACAGCTACAAGAGCTGTCACAAGCAGTTAAAAACACTTTCCATGTTTTCTTCATTTTGATTTCCTCTTTTCTTTTTTGAAACATTCTAATTCTACGAACGTTTCCATTTAATAACATATTTTTCACTAATATCGACCAACTTCATACCCAAGAAGACTGATAATCGATACCAGAATAATAATAGCAAACATGGTATCATACTGAAACAGTTTCTTGGACTGAATCATGTAGACACCTAGTCCTTCAAAGCCTCCCAACCACTCAGATACCACTGTTGTGATAAAGGCGTAGGAGACACTGACTCTCAGACCTGCATAAAAGTAAGGCAGACTGACTGGGATTTTAAAATGCCACAGGATTTGCCAAGGTTTGGCCCGCATCAGACTAAACAAGGTCAGCATATCCTTGTCACAATGCCTAAAACCGTCCAAAATGCTGACGATGATAGGAAAGGTTGTCGTCAAGATAATCAAGACAATCTTGGGCAAAAATCCCATAACCGAGCCACAAGACCAGAATAGGAGCTATGGCAATGGTCGGAATAGTCTGAACAACCACCATCATAGGGTAAATCAGGTCATTGAGCCAAGTCAAACTATCCATGAGTACAGCCATGAGACAGGCAATCAAGACTCCCTAGAACCAACCCCAGTAAAGCCACTCTCAAGGTGGCCCAGCTATGGTGCCAGAGAAATTCTCTGTCACGAACAAAGGCCTGGAGAATTTCAAGAGGTGTCGGCAGGATAAACTTGGGGAGAAGTTTAAGAAAACCTGCTAACTGCCAGATTGACAAGACTCCTAGAAAGCCCAATAGACTAATGTGTCGTCTCAGTATACTTTTCAAGTTTCTCATCAATACTTAAAATCTCTCCTACATTTATTTTGACATTGGCAAAGACATTGTCTGCCTCCTGCCCTGCCACTTCCAGCGCTTCTTTGAGAATGCGCATGAGCTCATCAAACTCCCCTTCCAAGACCGTTTCAAATGGTGTCACCACCATGGTCACTTCTTGAGCTTGCAGATAAGCAATGACCTGATCGATAACAGCTATCCGATCAATCCCCTGTGATAGGGGTAAAACTTGCAAGGCAATGCTTGCTTTCATAAAAACCTCCTCTTCTCGTTTTCCTTTGACAAAAAGAAAAACCTTTACCATATATGGAAAAGGTGCAGAATAGACTAAGTATCGTTCCCTACGCTGGCATTACCCAGATCAGGTGCGGTCGAAGTTTAACACTTCCTCTCAGACTGTACACAGACTCCCATATATTATATGGACATATGATAGCGCAAAACAAAAAAAATGTCAAGGAAACTGCTTACAGAAAAGAGTAGGAAAAATTTCCTACTCCCATTTTCTATACTCGTTCTCCATCACTATTTACTCTGTAGCCATCCACCGTCGTATTAACAGCTAAGGCGCCTGAAGAGTAAGAATAATACCACTTACCAGAAACTTGATACCAGCCTGTTTTCATTGCCCCTGAACTATCTAGATAATACCACACTCCATTTTCCTTTAACCATCCTGTCTGCATTTCACCAGATGATTTCAAATAATACCAGCTAGAACCATCCTTCAACCAGCCTGTTGATTTAGAGCCATTTGATTTGAAATGATACCAACTACCATTTATTTTCTTCCAACCAACAGTTAAACTACTATTGGATCCATAGCTAGAGCTATTTCCTGATTGGTTCTGATAATTCTGTGAAGAAGTCACCCCCTCTAGCTGGATATAACGACGGCTCCCATTATAAGCCGTATAACTCAACCACTTGTATCCATCTTTTTCGAGAATTTGATCATAATGAACATTCTCCCCAGGATAATAGTAATCAATCACAGTTGCGCTAGATAAAGGCTGATTTTTGATAGCAGCTTTAGCCTTAAAATAATGTGTTCCCTCTGTTAAAGTTGAGGATTGACTATTCCCAACATTTCCTCCAGCTAAATCTTTAAAATGAATAAATCCAGTCATGGTATTGGCCTTCACAACGCGCTTGTTGTAAGATTCTCTTATTCCATAATTGTATTCCTCAATCTCAATCTCATCTCCTATTACATTTGACACCCAGGCAACATGACCATAAATTCCTGCAGTAGACCAAGCAATGGAGCCAATCGCTGGTCTATTATCTACACGATATCCTTCACGACGAGCACGATAGCCCCATTCATTCGCATTTCCATAAGCAGCTGGAATCTCAAAACCATTGACATTACTCAAACGAAAGGCTGCAAAAGAAGTACACTGACGAGAATACATCCGCCACTTATCAATCTCCTGGCTCCCATTTTTATAATGAGCAGGATAATCATCCCCACGCGCAATCGATCCATTTCCTCCGGAATAGGCATATACACTATCACCCGCTGCTAGCATCAATCCTACTACTAAAAAGGGAACAACCTTTTTAGCTGATTTTCTAAAAGAAAATCTTGTCTCTGTTACTTTAAATGGTGAAATTTTCATTCTTCCTCCTTGAAAAATAATATAAATCGAAGATTACCTTCACTTAAACTATTCGGAGAAAAAAGAAAAAGTGAGAAAATTTCTCACTTTAGTCAAGATAATGAATCAAATTCTTTTCTGTAAGGATATCTGAGTAAGTAAAGGATTCAACGTAAACATTAGCTTGTTTATCTCCTTCAACGTTCCCAAATTCAACGATAAATAGGGATGGATAAACCTCAATTAGCTTACCCAATCTATTTTTTTGGCGCTTACGACCATTCTCCAAAGTCATTTCTACGACTTGTCCCTCATGTGCCTTGATTTCTTCTTTTATTTTTTTCATCTTGGCTACATCTGTAAATGCATCTGACATCTTATGCCTCCCTCTTTGAGATACTTGAAAATTTATTGTATTCTTTTTGGAAAATTAATTCCACCGTTCCACGAGCTCCACTGCGGTTTTTCTCGATAATAACTTCTACCTTATTATTTGGTATGCCTTCCTCTTCTTCACCACCACGCTCATAGTAGTCGTCGCGATAAAGAAAGGCTACGATATCAGCGTCCTGCTCAATAGACCCAGATTCACGAATATCAGACAAGACCGGTCTCTTATCCTGACGTTGTTCTACACCACGAGAAAGCTGACTTAGAGCGATTACTGGAACCTTCAGTTCCTTAGCTAAAATTTTCAACTGACGTGAAATTTCTGAAACCTCTTGTTGACGATTTTCCCGACCAGTTCCCGTGATAAGCTGCAAATAGTCTATTAAAATCAAACCAAGATTTCCAGTTTCTTGAGCCAGTTTACGAGAACGAGAACGAATCTCTGTAATCCGAATCCCTGGCGTATCATCGATATAGATACTTGCATTCGCTAGATTCCCTTGAGCAATGGTATACTTTTGCCATTCCTCATCAGTCAATTGACCCGTACGGATAGAATGGGATTCCACCAAACCTTCTGCAGCTAACATACGGTCTACTAGACTTTCTGCACCCATTTCGAGTGAAAAAATAGCAACCGTTTTGTCCAACTTAGTCCCAATATTCTGAGCAATATTCAAGGCAAAGGCTGTCTTACCAACCGCCGGACGGGCTGCTAGGATAATCAACTCCTCCTCATGAAGACCAGTCGTCATATGATCCAAATCACGATAGCCTGTCGCAATACCTGTAATATCGGTCGTTTGTTGCGAGCGAGCTTCCAGATTTCCAAAGTTGATATTCAACACATCTCGAATGTTCTTAAATCCACTTCGATTAGCATTTTCACTGACATCAATCAGGCCTTTTTCTGCCTGAGCAATGATTTCATCAGCTGGTTGCGAAGCCTCGTAAGCTTGATTGACAGACTCTGTCAACTTGGAGATTAATCGACGTAGCATAGCTTTTTCTGCAACAATCTTAGCATAATACTCCGCATTAGCAGAAGTTGGCACAGAATTGACAATCTCAACCAGGTAAGACAAGCCACCAATATTCTGTAAATCACCTTGATTATCAAGAATGGTACGAACCGTTGTTGCATCTATGGCATCGCCACGATCGGATAAATCGACCATAGCTTGGAAAATCAAACGATGGGCATACTTAAAAAAGTCCCGAGAATCAATATATTCTCGAACAAAAACAAGCTTACTCTCGTCAATAAAGATAGCCCCTAAAACGGATTGCTCAGCTAAGATATCTTGAGGTTGTACTCGTAACTCTTCTACTTCTGCCATCAGACTTCCCTTCTTTTACAATCTTGTCAAGAAGGTGTAAATTTATCCTTCTTTCACACGAAGATTGATTACACTTGTGATATCTTGATAGATTTTCACTGGTACATCAATCAAACCAACTGCTCGAATCGGAGCTTGTACTTGAATATGACGTTTATCAATCTTAATTCCAAATTGCTTTTGCAATTCTTCTGCAATTTTCTTATTGGTAATAGAACCAAAAGTACGGCCATCTGGACCAACTTTTTCAACAAATTCTACAACAGTTTCTTCTGCTTCAAGTTGGGCTTTAATTGCTTTTGCTTCTGCAATCATCTCAGCGTGAGCTTTCTCTTCAGATTTTTGTTTACCACGAAGTTCACCTACAGCTTGAGCAGTCGCTTCTTTGGCTAGATTCTTTTTGATAAGAAAGTTTTGCGCATACCCTGTTGGTACTTCCTTAATTTCGCCTTTTTTACCTTTTCCTTTGACATCTGCTAAAAAGATTACTTTCATTCTTCTTTCTCCTTTTCCTTTATTTCATTTAATACAATTTCTGTCAGTTTTTCACCTGCTTCTGACAAGGTTAAATCCTTAATTTGAGCTGCAGCTAAATTAAAGTGGCCTCCACCTCCCAGCTCTTCCATAATCCGTTGTACATTCAATTTACTACGACTGCGAGCTGAGATAGAGATAAATCCTTGTGTATTCTTCGCAAGAACAAAACTCGCTTCAATACCTGACATAGCTAACATGGCATCTGCTGCCTTACTAATAACAACTGTATCATAGCATTTAGAGTCCTTAGCCTCTGCTATGAGTACATCTGAACCTAATTTACGCCCCTGTAAAATAAGTTCATTGACCTCACGATATTCTTCAAAATCTGTCGCAGCCATTTCCTGGATAGCAATGCTATCACTTCCGCGCGTTCTGAGATAGCTAGCAACATCAAATGTCCGACTAGTCACTCGCGAGATGAAATTTTTAGTATCCAACATCATACCAGCCATCAAGACGCTTGCTTGCATACGACTCAAACGATTTTTCTTAGAATTCTGGAACTGGATCAATTCCGTTACCAACTCACTGGCACTACTTGCACCACTTTCGATATAAGTGATAACTGCATTGTCTGGAAAATCCTGATCCCGTCTGTGGTGGTCAATAACAATGGTTTGGGTAAATAAATCATAAAAATCTTTTGATAGAGTTAAAGCTGTCTTTGAATGGTCTACAAGAATCAACAAAGAACGATTGGTCACCATCCCCATTGCATCCTTAACAGACAACAACTTCGTAACTCCTTCTTTTTCTAAGAATGAAACAGCTCGTTCAATATCTGGAGACATTTGTTCTTCGTCATAAAGAGCATAGCTATTTTCAGTCACATTGCTGGCAAACAACTGCATACCTACAGCAGAACCCAAAGCATCCATATCTAGATTTTTGTGACCAACTACAAAAACCTGATCCACACTCCGAATCTTATCTGAAATAGCTGTCATCATAGCACGCGTACGAGGTCCGTGTACGCTTGATTGAGGCAGCAGACCCACCACCAAAATAAACTGGATTTTTCGTTTCGTCATTCTCCTTGACAACCACCTGGTCGCCACCACGCACTTCAGCCAAGTTCAAATTGAGCTAAAGCAACTTTCCCTATTTCATCATGATTTCCATCACCATAAGAAAATCCCATACTTAAGGTCAAAGGCAGCTGTCTCTGTTTCGCCTCTTCTCTGAAAGCATCAATAACAGAAAATTTATCATTCATCAATCCCTCAAGCACCGTGTAGTCCGTAAATAGATAAAAACGATCCATACTCACTCGACGGGAGAACATGGCATGTTTACCAGCAAATTCTGAAACAAAATTAGCTACAAAACTATTGATATGACTGATATCAGACTCCGATGTTTCATCTTCTAAATCGTCATAGTTGTCAACAGAGACGATTCCAATCACAGGTCGACTCGTTACTAACTCAACAGTCGCTTCATATTCTCCAGACACATCAAAGAAGTAAAGAACTCCAGACACCTTGTCCATATGAACCGAATAGCGGGTCTCACCCAAGGTAGCATAAGAACCTGGATTTCCTACCGATGCCTTGATAATTGTTTGAATTAATGCCACATCAATCTCGCCCACTTCATTAGTCAAAATCAATTCAGCATAAGGATTAAACCATTCAACTTCACCTGACGACAAGTCTAATTTAATAACTCCAACAGGCATCTGTTCTAACAAGGTTGTCAAACTTTCTTCAGCTTGGTGGTTTACATACTGGATTTGTTCTACTTCACTCCTTGAGTAGTAGTCTCTCTGATGGATGAATAGTAAAATATATGAACCCAAAATAAGTAGCAAAAGAAATAGCGTTACCAGTGTATTCGTTACAAAAACAAGTTGCACAGATAGCACTCCGAACGCCACTATTCCTAATATTAAGGGAAAAATAGGACTTACATAAAATTTTTTCATTCCAAACCTCTTGGCACCCATTATACCATAATAACCACCAAAAAGCGACTTTTTAAAAGTGTAATCAGTAATTCTATCAATTATAAGAAAAAGGAGAGCCTGGGACAAAATAGTTCTCGACCACAAAAAAGCTAGAGATTTCCAATTGCGGAACTCTAGCTTTTTAATTTTGAGTCGTTCTCTTATTGTATTTTAGGAGGTTATTGGCCATAAGTACCAATCCCATGTCAATTCTCACTTGACGCTTCCCTCTCAGATTACATCTCTTGTAACCCAAACAAGCCTTTATCTGCCCAAAGACAGGTTCCACATCAATCTTGCGTTGAGCGAAAATCTGTCCACCTTCAGGAGATAAAAGCGCCTGACATTCTTTAGCTTTCAAGTTTTGATAGCGTTCGTTCATATACAGTCCCTTTTGAGGGGCTGATTCAGGTTCATCAGCGTAGTAAACCTTGATTTCCTGTTGAAAGTCCGTCTGTGTTTTCTGGTGCTTGATATGGTGAAAACGATAGCGCCAGCCATCAGGATGTGTGTAGCTATCCTCCTTGTCATTATAGTGCCAATTCCCTAAGTTTTTTTAGCTGACTGTTTATACCCTCTCTTCTGTTCCTTGTCAAACATGGCATATTTAATCAGATGATTTACCTCCTTTTCATCTAAACGAAGGAGATTCTCTTCACTTCCATATCCAGCATCTGCGACAACTGTCTTCAAGTCATGCGGATAGGTTTCAAGCAAGGGCAGAAGAGTCTTGGTATCTGTCGGATTTGAAAAGACATCATAGTGAAGAACAAATTGGTTTTCAGTAGCGATTTGAAGATTATAAGCAGCCTTGAGTTGGCCATTTTTTTCATATGATCTTCCTTCATCCGCATAAAAGTGGCATCTGGATCGGTTTTGGAAAAACTGTTACGCCCTTCAAATGTCTCTTGATAACTCTCATATTTTTCAGCACGTACTGAAAAATCATCTTTGACTTTACGCAAGACTTTCTTGAGTTTACGACGTTGGGTTTTACGTTCATCCTTTCCTTTAACGGGTGTCTCCTCAATGTCCTGGTTCAGTTTTTCCAATTCTTCTTCAAGGACTTGAGCGAATGCAAGCAACTGCTCTGAGGAGATAGACTCTTGTGTATCCAGTTCGATAGCTTGATGGATAAGGGGAGTGATTTCTTCTTGAAAATAGACTTGTATCTGTTCTTGAAGTTTGGCGGAGAATTTCTCTGTCGCTTTCTTCCACACGAAACTATACTTGTTGGCATTGGCTTCAATCTTAGTACCATCAATAAACAAGCAATCTAAGGTCACTAACTCTTCCATTTTTTTAAACGAATATTGAGGTCGATGAAAAGATCACGAATCAGTTCTTCCATGCCTTCAGCGACTCGAAAACGATTGATGGTGCGGTAGCTGACAACCAACTGTCCTGTTAGGTACTGCATAGCCAGATTCTCAATCATCATTTTTTCAATTTTTCGTCCAGAGAAAATCCCTTGTGAATAGGCAAATAGAAGAGCAGATACAAGCATTTTAGGGTGATAAGACGGGCGACCAAAGGCATGATAGAAGGCGTGGAAGTGACTATCCTCCAAGGTATTCACTACTTTTTCAATAGTAAAGACGAGATGGTCTTGTGGCAAGAAAGAACTGATTTCTAGTGGTAAAGTTGTTTGATTTGTGTTATAGTGAATATGCATGGGATAGCCTTTTCTAAATGGTTTATTAAGCAATTCTATTTTTACCAAGACTATCGTAACCATGCAAAAAAAGCAACGGCAAATCCGTTGCTTTTTGGAGATAAGAGACTATTGTCCCCAGACTCTT
>BNJS01002409.1_pt1 | contig 87618 bp, 117 predicted proteins | sample 8540461 | NCBI WGS metagenome assembly BNJS01 (sample SAMD00202454, study PRJDB9452) | human saliva metagenome | isolation source: human saliva | place: Japan
GTACAATTCCAATTTTATTATTCACATACCTAATTGTAATGATGATATTCGTCCTAAATAGAATAATATATCAGTTTCCTTTTCTACTTAGTTAGATATATCTTTTTTTCAGATTAGAATACATATTGCACCAATGAGAACAGAAATAAACATTTTGCATACCCCCTTATCAATAACTAACTTTTGCACACTAGAATCAATAAATCACAGATGAAATTATTTACACCTTCAACTAAAAATTACAGAGCGGATATTGATGGACTTAGAGCTCTTGCAGTGCTGTCAGTAGTAGCATTTCATTTTAATGGCTATCGTGTTCCTAATGGGTTCCTTGGAGTAGACATCTTCTTTGTTCTATCTGGCTACCTCACTAACCAACGTTATTTATAATGAAATCAAGCAAGATAAGTTTTTCTTTCAAAGATTTTTTTATATTAGAAGAATCAAGCGCATACTACCAGCATTCTTTTACCATTCTAATTGTTGGACTTGCTCTTGCTCGTTTACTATTTCTGCCCCATGACTACAGTGAAGTAAAAGGAGTCCGCTCTATCTGCTATTTTTATTTTTCAGGGAACTTTTTCTTCGCTCAACTAGATGGTGGATATTTTTTTCCGGAGAGATTAATCAGAAACCCTTTCTACAGTTATGGAGTTTGGCTGTTGAAGAACAGTTTTATTTTTGTATTCCCTATCATACTGATTGGTTTAACTTCCTTTGCTCAAAAAAATGTAAATGGAGTGTAAGTAGCGGTAGCATCTTAATCTTGATTCTACTCGGATTAACAATAATCTCTACGCTCAGTGGTCTTATTCACTATACTTGGGATAGTTATTACCTTGCTCATATCCGATTTTCAGAAATGCTCATCGGAGCTATGCTAGCTATCTTCTTAGTTGAACACCCCAAATCCCAGATATCATCGACAAACAACATAATTTTTAAGTATAATCTCCTTAGTTGCTATTATTGTCAGCATCTTTTTGGGGTCCATATATTAAGCCATATTTTTCCCGGAGTACTAGCTCTCATTCCTTGTCTAGCAACCGCTGGTCTTATCTATGCTGGGCGTAACACTGGACAATGGTATGATAAACTTATGTCTGTAACTCCGATTGTTTGGGTTGGAAAAATATCTTATTCTCTCTATCTTTGGCATTGGACACTACTCGCTATCTTCAGATATGTAGCAGATGGGAGGTCGTTTCCAATACACACTCAAATAGGGACTTCTAGTACTCATCTTCATTTGTTCTACTTTAAGCTACTACTTCATTGAAGAACCATTACGCCACCGCAAATGGAGTTTTCTCTTCGGCTGCGTTATCCCTATATGTAAGTCCCTAGTATCTTAATTTTTAACTTTTTGCATTCTTGTGTCCTACCCCAAATTATAAACTTTGATGTAGCCGAAATTCAACAACTATCCCCAACAGATATTCCCTATTTACCTCATAGCAATACCACTGCCGTTGGAGACTCCAACAAACCTCTAAATGTACTTATTGTTGGAGACTCACATGCGCTGCATAGTCGTCCTTTGCTCGATAGTATAGCTAAACATGAAGGCTGGCATGGCACTATATCTGGCATCAGATCTGGAATATACATCTATGATCCCAGTATGGATAGTCTGACCTTATTGAATCTTGTTCAAAAAGGAGTCTATGGTAGAAGAGGACCAGAAGAAAAAAATATACCTAGATAGGAATCAAAAAGCTTATTACTGATTACAAAAATACTCCACCATTATCGTAACTAACTTTTTGGGGCAACATGTACTACATTAAGAATCCCAGCATGCTTAGTTCGATAGATCAGATGCTAACTACCTTTACTGATGCAGGTAAAGATGTTATTCTTCTCAACACTTGCTACTACTATAATGCTGGTTTCCCCACGCTCTTTAGTACAAAAAGGGCCTAGGAATAAATCCACGATACATCAAGGCTTTATTTGATCGAGACCCTTTAACAGGAGCTAATTTTGTAGAATCAAAAAGAGTTGCGGATAGCATACAACGACATGTAGAAAAAAATACCCAACCGTTCGCTGGGTTGATATGGCTCAATACATTCCAGAAAACCTCTTTCATGATGGCATAAGCGTTCTTTCCGATTGGTCTCACCTTAGCCTTCATGGAGCACACTATCTTGCTGGAGAATTTATCCGCAGAAAGCAGAGACTTGTTTCTTCTCCTCAGACAGAAGAGACTAAATAATCTAGACCTAATCAGTAAAAAAAGGCAGCTACAGATTAAATCTGCAGCTGCCTTTTTTTGTATAATCTTAGCCCTAAAGACCTAGGGATTAACGAGTGCTTTGACGATTAGCTTGCGCACCTTGCCCTCGCCAATAAGTGGCGCATGTGGGTCTTCTGGCACACGATTGCAGATTGACCCGGCTTAAGGTCTACAAAACTCGTAGGCTCTTCGTGAAAAAGCATATAGTCGCCCTCTTCATCATAAGCCTTAGAGGGCGCAGCACAGTCATTGATGCTCTTCCAGCCGATACGCTCCTTGCCCTCTAGCACGATATGTATATCCAAATAGGCTTTGTGTGCCTCCAAAGGCTGTTCTTTAGCCTTAACTAGCTGAGGATTTACATTGTTGATAAATAACTTATCTCCATCGAGTACAACGCGCTCAAGAGGAGCATTTAGTAGGTCGTGGTTCTTGATATAATCAAAAAAACACGCTTAAAAATCTGGGTGGAGCTGTTCGATACGCTCCGAATACTTAAGGTCTCCTAGTATCATAATGAAATTATAGATATATTTATTTTTAGGTTCCTCGAAGATGAAGATGTCCGAACTTCTTACCCCCGGTTTTTATCTCTCCACCAATAAGAATACCATTGAAATTCCCATCTGGCTCAGATAGATAAACAGCATCAGCCCTAGCAGGCATAGACCGACCATGAGGTTGTACCCAGTCTCGTTTCTTGAAATCAAAATCGTAGCAGTTAGGTGTAAACCCATACCAAGTAGGGTCCTGGTCTAGATAAGTTCGGCCATCGCCCTCTAACTCTAAAATCAGCTTTTTATCACCTGCTGCTCGAGCTTGCTTAGTTGCTTCTCACGCTCGAGAGCCTTCACAAAAACACTTGAGCGTACACCACCAAAGAATGAGGGACTCCAACCTACAGAGCAACCTCCACCAAAGCTCAAATCCTTCAATAGACTTTTCTCTGCCACAGGGAAGGTCTCCCACTTGCGCGCTTCAGGCTCATAAGTCATGACTGTTACATCTGCTTCTACGGCTTTTATTTTGGGTCCTCAACGCCAGTAAAGGAGCCGACAAAAACCAATTTTATTATATTCTTTACAGCCAACAAGTTTAAGAAAAGGGCTATGAGGGTAAGGCTCTTCATTACGCCATCCGGCCTTCACATTGAACAGGTCTAAGGAAATAACAGAGTTTGATAAACGTCCCGATACAGAACCTCCTATTAGATAGAATCGGTCTTTCAGGATAACAGTAGCCATACCACTACGAGGCTCTGGCAAGTCCGGCAGAGTATCAACGCTACAATGGCTATCAGAGTAAACCTCAATGTAATAGACCTTCTTCAAATCGCCCTCATCAGACTTGCCTCCTGCTACCAAAAGTAATGTCTTCCCATTAGGTGTTAGATAAGGTATCGAGCCTGCATAAGCTGTAGGCTTAGGCAAACGACGATGACTAAGTTTCTTCCAACTAAGTTTTATTGTATCAGAGCTTTTCCGTCCTACCTGCTTTTATACAAATCAGCAATGTATATGTCCGAATAGAACCTCTTTTTGCCTCCTTCTAGAGCAGATTTATCAGGGAAATTGCAACCGCCGGCCATAAGCAGATACCCTTGTGAGAGTACAGCCATGTGTCCCGACACCCCCTTAGCATAGGCAGAATCTATCTGAGGTGTTTGAGCATAGCGCACACGTCCTTCTTGGGCGATAAGGGTCTTATGGCTATACCCCAAGACTAGGAGAAGTATAGCCATAAGCGTGGTTTTAGAGCAATGCAATAGGGTCATTATTTCTTGAGCAATTCATCGCAGAGTTGATAACTCTTAATCATCATACGAGGGATATGGAAAGGTCCTTTGAAAATATTACCCTTAGCAGGTTGTGCTACCGAACCATCTCTATGCAAGTAGCCGTACCACTCTCCATACTCAGTATCAGGAAGTGCGCATACGTCCAGTCGCTGATTTGCTTATGCCAAGTGAGATACTTTTTCATCATTCGTTAACTCATAAGCATAAAGAGTAGCAATAATAGCCTCAGTTTGTGGCCACCAGAATTTCATATCCTGAGAATAATCTTGTTGAGGGAAGCCCTTACAGTCACGGAAATTAATGATACCGCCGAACTCCTTATCCCAGCCCCATTCCCAAGACCAGTCTAAGATAGTAAGAGCCATATCCAGAAGTTCTTTATCTCCACCACGATACTTGACTTCGTCCATCAAGAACCAAGCAGTCTCAATACAATGACCGGGGTTAATCAGACGGCCATTAATAGTATCAATAAATTCGCCATTAGGGCCCACACCTTCAAGAAGCGCCTTAAACTCAGGCTTCATGAAATAAGTCTTAAGTTCGTGAATGCTATCTGCTATTTGCTTATCAAGAGCAGGGTCACTAATAGCCTTACGCACCTGAGCAGCTACATTGAGCATAATCATCACAATAGAGTGTCCACGACCACCACCAGAGGTTGGAAGATACTTGCTTGGCAAGAATCCGGGTGTAGCTAGCCAAGTCTGCACTTGCTTAAATAGCTTGAGTGCCTTCTCGGCATAAGTCTTATCGCCACTAGCTAGGCTATACTCAGCCATTGCGATGATTGCAAATGACTCACTGAAGACATAGCGACGCAGACGAAGAGGAGTACCATCTTCCCCTACCTCAAAGTACATACGTCCCTCCTCATTGAAACAATGCTTTCTCTATAAAATCAATACAGAGTTTGCTTGCAGCTAGATACTCAGGGCGAGCATCGATATGATTGTAGACATTAGCGAAGATGTAGCCAGCACGACCTTGAAACCAAACACTCTTAGTCGTATCCATAAGCTTACCATCACGGTCAAGGCAAGTATAAATACCGCCATGCTTATGGTCAAGTCCATGCTCAAGCCAGAAAGGTAGGATATTATTTGTTAGTTCGTCTTTGTAACGCTCTGCCCAATAGGCAAAATAAGTCTTTGTATTCATGATATTCCTTTTATATATAATTCAATGATGCAAAGATAGCATACTCTACTCATTAACCCAAGATTAAGTCAGTACGTCGCACTCATTTCAGTGAGTACACGCACTCACTTCAGTAAGTACGCGTACTCACTGAAGTGTTTACGCGTAAATACATCTGCAAGTACGTGTAGTTTTTTTTTGGGGGGGAATATTGATATGTATGATTGTACTAATAAGGGCTGATGTATGCATAGACATCAGCCCTTGGTTGTAATATGTAGCTCAAAGAATTAGTTTGCTTTTAAGAGACCGTTGTGCAGGTCTCCAAAAGGACAAGTAAAACTTGTCCTTTTGTGGGAGCTTTTGCAGAATGCGGCAATCGCAAAGGCATTGAGACTGAGGGCGCAGGGAGTTTACTTATGTAAAATGACCAAGCCTGAATGTCGAAAAATAACGCAGCGAGTGCCGTATTATGCAATGGTCTCTTTAAGCTCACCTAAAAAGATATTGCTCAATAGCGACAGGGAAAAATCTATGCTCAAGGACATGTATGCGTTCGGCCAAACTATCTGCTGTATCCGTAGGGAAAAACAGGACAAGTAGCCTGCAAGAGATGTCGCCCATGGTCATACTCTTCATCGACTAAGTGAATAGTTATGCCTGAGATTTGTTCCTTATTAGAGATTACAGCCTCGTGAACATGATGTCCATACATACCCTTACCACCATAATTAGGTAATAAGGCAGGGTGTATATTGATGATGCGATGAGGATAAGCTTGCAACCATGGCTCTGTAATCATATTCATATACCCAGCCAAAACAACCAAACTAATATCATGAGCAAGGAGCTGTTTGAGGGGTAATGTACCCTCTCTCATCTCTTGATTAGTGAATGTATATGATGGTATTCCTAGCCTAAAAAGCCCGCTCATGAACGCCTGCTTGAGCCTTATTACTTACTATACAAGAAACATTTACATGCTCATTTTTGAGCAAAGTAACGAATAATTGCTTCGGCATTCGTTCCACTACCTGAAGCTAGGATTGCTATATTATCCATTCTTTTTTATTACCTTTGTGCACAAATTCTCAAACCTTGTGCATACAACCTATTCAATAGGTCATATACAAGGGACAGAACAAAGATAAGTAGATTAACTAATAAGTATTACATTAAATAAGAAAACAATTATGTCACAGATTGAAGAAAAGGTAAAAGAAATCATCGTTGATAAGCTAAACTGCGATGCAGACCAAGTTACTCCAGAGCTGAGCTTCACACAGGATCTAGGTGCTGACTCACTAGATACAGTTGAGCTTATCATGGAACTTGAAAAAGGCTTTCGACACTCAGATTCCTGATGGCGATGCACAGAACATCAAGACTGTAGGCGACGCTATCAGCTACATCGAAAAGCAAGCTAGCTTAATACCTTCCCAACAATCAGACCATGGAACTTAAAAAGAGTTGTCATAACAGGTCTCGGTGCTATTACGCCTCTAGGCAACACCAAAGACGAGACTTAGGGAAGCACTCAAGGCTGGCAAGAGCGGGTGTGGTCCTATCACACTCTTCGATGCCTCTAAGCACAAGACTTTCTTTGCATGCGAAGTTAAGGGCTTCAATGTCAATGACTATATCGATCGCAAAGAAGCTCGCAAGCTCGACCGCTTTGCTCAATTCGCTATGGTCGCTGCTGAGGAGGGCATCAAAGACTCTGGTCTAGACCTAGAGCAAGAAGATAAAACTAAAATAGGCGTAGTCGTAGCTAGCGGCATCGGAGGTCTTAGCACTTTCGAAGAAGAAGTTATGGGCTACGATAAGGAAAGAGGTCCTCGCTTCAATCCATTCTTCATTCCTAAGATGATTAGCGACATCGCTGCTGGTCATATCTCAATGAAGTACGGATTTCACGGTCCCTAACTACTCTACTGCTAGTGCTTGCGCCTCTAGTACTAATGCCCTCATCGATGCAGCACATCTTATCCGCTTGGGTAAGGCCAATGTGATTATCGCAGGTGGTGCAGAGGCTAGTATCTGCGCTGCTGGTGTAGGTGGCTTCAATATGATGAACGCCCTCTCTACGCGCAATGATGATGCAGAAAGAGCTTCTCGTCCATTCTCTGCTAGCCGTGATGGCTTCGTAATGGGTGAAGGTGCTGCTATCCTCGTTGTCGAAGAGCTTGAGCACGCCCTTAAGCGTGGTGCGCACATCTATGCTGAGCTTGTAGGTACAGGACTATCGGCTGATGCTTATCACCTTACAGCTACACACCCAGAAGGCTTGGGTGCTAAGCTCGTGATGACTAATGCCCTTGAAGATGCAGGACTTAAGCCTGAAGACATTGACTACATCAACGTACACGGTACTTCTACTCCAGTAGGAGATATCAGCGAGATGAAGGCTATCAAGGATGTCTTTGGCGAACATGCTTACAATCTCAATATCAGTTCAACTAAGAGTATGACTGGTCACCTTCTTGGTGCTGCAGGCGCACTCGAGCCATGGTAGCGGTTAAGAGTGTAGAGGAAGATATCGTTCCTCCCTACAATCAACCACGCCGATGACGACGAAGATCCAGAGATTGACTACAAGCTTTAACTTCACATTCAATAAGGCACAAAAGCGTCCAGTACGCGCTGCCCTCTCGAATACATTCGGCCTGGAGGTCACAATGCAAGTGTCATATTCAAGAAGTACGAGGCTTTAATAATGAGCTAACGAATTATCGTTTTTAATCACTGAAAAATGATTCGTGAACTTATATTCAGAGTACAAAGGCTCTTCGGCATTAAGCACGAAGAGCCTTTGCTCCGTTTACCTGAAATCTTAGGGTTCTATCCTAGAGACTGGAGCTACTATCAACTAGCATTCACGCATAGCTCTGCGAGCGATGTTACAGATGATGGCTATCGCCTCAATAACGAACGTCTTGAGTTCCTTGGGGACAGCGTTCTCTCGACAGCTATTAGCCACCACCTTTATATCGCTTACCCTCATTGGGACGAAGGTGCACTCTCAAAGCGTCGCTCAACGCTTGTCAAGAGAGCAGTTAATAATGCCGTGGGGCAGAAGATGGGCTTAGGGATTTGCTTAAGATTAAGCATGACCACCACCAACGCCTCAGTGCAGACACCTACGGTAACACCCTTGAAGCACTTATCGGAGCTATATATCTTGACCGTGGCTATGCCGTTGCTGAGCGATTTGTTTTGCTTCGTATCCTACCTATGTTCCAAGAGCTAGAAGCAAGCCTCGTGGAGAAGACGACGAATTACAAAAGCCTTCTTCTTGAATGGGTACAACAGCATCACCTACTCCTCGAGTTTAGAATGCTCTCTGAGCCCAAAAAGCAGGTGGCACATTTGTCTGCGCGATTTATATCGACGAAAAGCGCATCAGCATAGGGCGAGGACCTAACAAGAAGGAAGCTCATCAAGAAGCTGCTCACTTAGCATTGGAAGCACTCAAGGCTGCTGACCCGAATATTGCTAAGGAAATCAAACAGAATGATTTTTTTAAACTAAGCCTTATTGAATAAAAAAACATTACATAGTTCTAATTAAACGGAAATGGGATAGCAAACTAGTTTGCTATCCCATTTTATATTCACTTCTACAATAAACTTAGACCGCCCTTAGAGACCGCCCGACGAGTCTCCCCAAAGAACAAGTTTCACTTGTTCTTTTGTGGAGCTTTTGCAGAATGCGGTAATCGCAAGGCATTGAGACTAAAGGCGCAGGGAGTTTACTCTTGTAAATAACCAAGCCTGAATGTCGATAATAACGCAGCGAGTACCGTATTATGCAATGCTCTCCTTAGGAAAACCATCATCACATAGTTTTTATCGCTGGGGCATCACTCTGCTCCAAACAATAAGGTACAGCCGAAGCAAGACCTGCCTGCTCCAAACGAGCATAATGCTCAGAATTACGCAAATAAGTCTCTAGTGCTGACGCAGAAGAGCCTACTTGATTGGCGGTATCTCTCAGCAATAGAGCGGCATCGCCTTCAGCCTTTCCCCACGAACGCTGCTCTACCTCTAGAGCTAACACTCCGGCATACAAACAATCCTCCAAAGACAACTGCCCCTTCCAGCCTGCAGCGAGTACGACGACTTCTTGACGCTCCATAGACTTTAGGTAATCCAATGTGGCAGGCATATTACGGAAACTTCCCACTAAAATCTCTTGAGCACCAGCAAGGCGAGCAATTTCCAAGCTACGTGTACCATTCGTTGTTGTCATCACAATCGTACGTCCACCCACAAGCTCACGCGTATAAGCGAGAGGGTCATTGCCAAGGTCTGCGAAGTCACAACGCAAGACATTACGCTCGGCAGCCATTAGATAGCCTTCTCTGCGCCCAAGTCTTCGCATTCCTCGACCGTTGCTACTGCAAGGATAGCACTTGCCCCCTCGGCAAAGGCAGTAGACATGGTCGTTGAGCTCTAAATATATCTGTAATGATTACGCTAGCTCCCCTCTGTGATAAAGGTTATAGAGTTTGGGACTAGGGCATAAGTAAATGTTCATTGAAATAAATATCTGTACTAATGTGAGCAATATCTCAAAGGCTGGCTAACAAGCGAACAATAGAGCAAGGCATGTCCCGTAGCAGACAGCATCTCTATATCATTTGCGCCATCACCTATCGTTAGTGTCGCTTCAGAAGACACACGAGCATGAGGGTCCTTCTCGGCAAACTGCCTCTTCTCCTTAGCTCCAATAATCGCTTCCTCTAAGGCTCCCGTCAAGGTCTCATCATCATCTTCTAGCAAGGGCATAGAGGCGATATACTCATTAGCATTAAGCCTTATGCACATGTTATACACATAAGGTGCAAGATTACTACTTGCCAAATCGAAGCGTAAGTCCTCACCCTGCACAAAGTAACTAAAGAGCTCAGCCCCTTTAGTTAAAGGTATTTGATAAGCAAACTCTTCTAATGTAGTAGCTCCGATACCACGCAACCACTGCACACGATGACGGAAGTTCTCTTCAAAAGCGCAATGCCCACTCATAGCATGCTCCGTCTCGGCCTTCATCATCTCTTCTTGAGCCTTACCACGCACAAGGGCAACAAGCAATCATCTCGCACGAGCGTGCCATCGAGGTTCTGACACAATGCGCTTAATAGCTTGAGCGTCCTTACTTCTCAAATAAACGGCACAAGACTGTGAGCGCACCAAAGGAAGCAAACCTGTTATTAGAGTTTGCTTAGCATCTATCGCTAGTGTTTCACCCAATTCCCATTGGTAAATATCCATTGCACCATCGGCACTCACGCGCATCTAATTGCTTCTGGAGCATAAGGTGCTATCAGCTGTTCGATACCGCCTAAGTCTATATTGGAATTTCTTTCTGTATAGAGATACAATCTATCGTATTTCATTATCATTCGATTTTGTCTTAGCAACAAAGATAGTACAAACAGACAGCACCCCAAAGAGAAAACTCTCTTTGCAGAGCAACCGCATCAAAATCCAGGCACATTATGAGTGCCGTAGGCACGACACCCCTGCAAAGCCCAGGGTGAAATGAGGGCAAAGCCCGATATGAAACCCTGGGTATACACGAACCAAAAGTAATATCGAGCTCCGTAGGAGCGGCACCACAACGCGAGCATTTACCTTACGTCTCGGAAGTGCCGCCCTCTACGGGGCTCAATAAATATGTTTCAATGATTAACCCAGGGCTTGCGCCCTGGGCTATGAAGGAGTATCGCCCTTACAGGGCTCATCTACGCCTTCCTAATCAATATGCTTTTATTATTTTGATACAGTTACCCCTACTCTCTTTGGGGTGCTGTCGTGATTATTAGCTTGTAGACTCAATGCTATTTCTGAGGTAGATTAAGCTCTTTCAGCTGTGGCTTCTCTACCGAGCGGAGCGTCGTCTGTATGCGGTCATTGAGCTGGTCTAAGATAGCAACTTCATTGCGACCCTTCTTAAGCCATACACCCGGCAGATAGAGCGTCTTCTGTGAACCCTACTTGCCAGTAGCGGCCGAGATTATGCCCATTAACAAAGACGATACCCTTGCCCCAAGAAGACATATCTAAGAATGTATCACTAGGCTCATCAAGATTGAAGCTAGCCGTGTACACAGTAGCGACGCCTTTTAGCTTCTCTTGAGCCGTAGCAATAGGGAGTGCATTCTTCTCGACCTTAGGCTGAGTAGCGAATGGAAGTTTATAGTTCTGCCAATCATCCGTAATCTCATTACCATTGATTAGAACAGGCTTAATAATACCCTTCGTATTGTGAATAATCTCTGAACCGTAATTGATACGACCAAAGTTCTCCACAAGGATTTTGCAAGGTACTATTAAATGGAATATCAATATCCATTGTGTACTTATTGAAGACACGATTAAGTTCCCCCTACTCGTTCGCCATCAATATACACTGTCGCATAGTCCCTCAAGCCAGACAAGTCCAATGTACCACTGATGGGCTGATTGAAATGCCTTGTGTAAAGCACATAACCATAGCCCTGACCCAAGTCCTCAAAAGTCATTGGGCGTTCGCTCGTGATAGCCTTTACTCGCTTCGGCATAGTCAAGCAAATTATATGCTTGCTCAAGCTTAATCTCAGGCAATGCCTTTACAGGTATTGGCTTAGGAGCTTCGAGGGATTTTTATACTTGGCGTATTCGCTAATAGCCTTGCGGATAGAGTCGAACTTAGGTGTTACCCAACCCTGCTTTCGCTAATAGGCGCATCGTAGTCATAACTCGTTAGGTCTGGCTGAATATCATGCTTCTTATCATAGTTAGCACCCGAAGTAAAAGCCAAAGTTTGTACCTCCATGGGCCATATAGAAGTTGAATGATACTCCATTCTGAAGGTAAGCACGTGTTTGCTTGGCTACCTGCTCTGCACTTATATCGGGGAAAGGCTCAGCCCAGTGCGACAGCCAGCCGGGATAGAATTCAGCAACCATATAAGGACCTACGCCATCATGATACTGATTAACAACCTTCTTCAATTTTTTTCGATATTACCCTCACCATTAGCCGTAGGCAAAGCTCCCGGAGTAGCACCACCCTCAAAGAGCCAGCTACCATCGGAAGTAAATGTAGGAGCGTCAAAGCCTGCATCGATAAGTTGCTGACGTATGGCTGCATTATATCGTCTATGTTCCTCTAGAGGAATATCCTTACGCTGTGACACATACGAACCAAACTCATTCTCCACTTGAACCATAACAATAGGTCCGCCCTTAGTGATTTGCAAGTTGCCAACCTCTTCGGCAAGTCTCTTGATATACTTGGCGGTACGCTCAAGGAAGAATTTATTATCTCTACGGATTTCTAGGCCCTTGATTGTCTGCAACCACCAAGGATAACCACCAAACTCCCACTCGGCACAAGTATATGGACCAGGGCGCAAGATGACGTGTAAACCCTCTTCGCCAGCAGTCTTGATGAAGGTCGCTAAGTCCTTATCACCACTGAAATCCCATTTATCAGGCTCAACCTCGTGCAGGTTCCAAAAGACATAAGTGGCTACGGTATTCAAGCCCATAGCCTTGAGCATCTTCAGACGATGTCTCCAATACTCGTGAGGAATGCGCGCATAATGCATCTCCCCTGAGTGAATTTGTATGGGCTTACCATTGTAAAGAAGTTGCCTCCCTTAATCTCAAAGCTAGCTTTTCTTCTGAGGTTTAGCCGCAGTAGCCATCGTTACCGAAGCAAGACTCAGAAGAGCTCACTAAGGCACAGAGTACTCTTTTTCATAGGCGTTTTGATAAATTAGTTTGATATTAGTTTTATTCCTTAGTTGAGACCGCCCTAGCGAGTCTCCAACAGGACAAGTGAAACTTGTCCTGTTGTGAGGGCTTTTGCAGAATGCGGTAATCGCAAGGCATTGAGACTGAAGGTGCAGGGAGTTTACTCATGTAAATGACCAAGCCTGAATGTCGATAATAACGTAGCGAGTGCCGTATTATGCAATGGTCTCTAATTAGTTGCACAGTCTAGAAGTCATACGCGACCTCCCAATCCTTGGTCTTATTCTCCATACCACATTCCTCAATCATCTCCATATCTTCCTTCGTTTTCTGCCCAATAGTTGTGAGCAAATCCCTCGTAATGGCGCTATTGATACCACAATAAATTGCTTTACGCTGCATCTCTGGAGAGTTGTGCTCGTCCTCCAGAAAAAAACGCAGATAGGGCATGAGGATTAACCAAGCGGAATATCGATATAGCGGTTAAAAATCTCTTCATCACTCAATGGACTAGACTTGCCTAGAGGAGTACCCTCAATAGGCTGTAGGATATTAACGGAATACTTAGTGAGCCCAAGCTCTTGAGATAGAAGGCTAACTCTACCTCTGCTCTTCGCTCTCGCCCATACCGATGATACCACCGCAACAAATGCGCATACCCTACACGGCGAGCAGCCGCCAGAGTAGCCGCCTTGTCCTCCTGCGTATGCGTCGTACACAGTTCACGGAAGTAACTTGGAGCCGTCTCCATATTACAGTGGTAGGTAGTTACACCATTATCAAATAGAACTTTCAGTTGGTGCTCATGAAGAAGTCCCAAAGCAGTCGCAACACTTAAGGTCTGGTGTTGCTAATTTGATTTGCTTATAAGCCTCAGCCATCAGGCTTATTTCCTTGTCTGTTTGTCTGCGACCGCTAGCCACAAGACTAAATCGCTTAACGCCTTGCTTATGATTGTATCTAGCCTGCGCCACGCACTGGCCGACAGGCATTAGGCTATATTGCTCAACTTTTGTCGCATAATGACCACTCTGAGCGCACCATTTACAGTCCTCGGGACAATTACCGCTCTTGGCATTGATAATCGAGCAAGTATCGAAACGATTACCCATAAAATGGCGTGTAATCTCATGGGCTAAATCATAAAAGTTCTGTTTTTGTTAGGATAATGTAGAAGAGCCAATGCTTTCTGACTCAAGCAATTCGCCACCCGACAAGAGTCTGTCACGAATTTCTGAAAGTGATATATCTGTTTGCATATTTAGTACATCAAGACTTTGTTTAGGTCTATTAGCCTCCATCTTGACAAGCACAAATATATAAATATTTATCCTTTCGCCTATTGCTCCACTTAGCGCAAGCGCAGCGAGTACGACGTAAACACTTTAGTAAGTACACGTACTTATTTCAGTGAGTGCGCGTACTTAAATTTGTAAGTACATAGTACTTTCTGGAGACTTCAGCTGTAGTCTGTACAAACTACACGTGTAGTCTGCACAAACTTCAGCCGTAGTTTGTACAGACTTCTGCCGTGGTTTTGAGTTTAGGAAACGCAGGCTCTATTTTTTTGTCTCATTGTCTTAGAGCTTTCAATACGCTATAAGTCAGAGTGATACATCATAATTTTCAACCAACATCTATACTTAATTATCAAACCTGATATTACAGCTCCTCAGATCTACCCACATACAACATTTGGAAAACAGATATTGATTATCAGAAAGTTACATTTCACACATCACTCCTGACAGACCTCGCGAAAGCAACAGGTATCTACCAAAAGCAAGTAGAAACCTATAAAATAGGGCAGGACAAGCGTACCGCGTATTTGGGTATGCTTGTCCCGGCTATACTACCTGTAGAGGAGCTCAACGAAGGGTTAACCCTTATCATTATTAGGGTTTAATATTCTTATTATAGACCTGATTTTTGCCCTGTAGAGACCTCTTACCATCATATAAATCATGCTTGATTCTTGTCAGTTCGGCAATAATCTTCTCACGATTTCCTTCGTAAGGCTGCAGTCTTTCATGCACCCATTGACTATACTCCAGTGTATGAGAAGTTCGATGTTCGGCACCCTTTAAAGATACTATCTGGTGAACCGTCTGGCAAGAAAAATACCATTAGCCGCATCGTTGATATCAATATTTACATCGGCCAACAGCTGACGGCTTTTTGAGCTGCAGGATCAGTCCCTCAACGACGTGATGAGCATCAACCCCGCCAAAAGCCTCTACGATTCGTTGCATCTTGAGATCCATGTACGCAAACATATTCCGTCTTAAAGTGGCTGCCCTTGCCTTATCTCCTAAGGTTTGTGCATATCGGGGTGGTTGCTGGAGCTGATAAGCCGTAGGGAACTGGTGACTTGGAGTTACCGCTTTCCGTCTCTCGCAGAATAGTGCATAATTAAATTCTTGAGTATAATTATGAGCATTATCCCCCAAGTTATTGATTTCTGGCACTCGCCTATCACCAGCATCAACGACCCTCAAAGCCTTCTCGCCTGTTGGCACTTTTTAGCTTTTTCAGGCTCTTCCTCCACAGGTTCCTCTTCCACAGGTTCCTCTCCCACAGACACCTCACCCTCCACTGAAGATCTTTGAGATGCAAAGACATAGACGATTATCCCTACGCCCACAAGAGCAAGAAGCACCCATAGCCACCAGGCAGAGCGTTCACTGCGCTCAGCAGATACTGTAGCCTCCTGCTTAGGAGAGGTGGCAGACACTGTCTGCGTCGTATCCCACTTGGACATCATTATATGAGATCTTGTAGCGAATTGATGACTGACATTCGCTCATTGGATCTAAAGACATTTGCCAACTCAGAGCTTTCGAATGTAGGATTCAATAGGACTAGATATGCATCCTTATTCTCACCCCTTCCACAGGGACAACAAGGCACTCAAACTATCCATGCTATACTTCTTACTGTTATGCAGGGCATCTGTGATTAGATAAAGACGGCTACCTGAAGTATCCGAATTAAGGGAATCCAATGCAACCTTCCATGCACTATAAATATCCGTACGCCCATCAGCCGTACTAAGGTGCTCCACATAGGACCTTATTATTGAGGAATCCTGTGGCAGTTCCACAGACAGGCTACCACGCACCTTATCAGAGAACAGGGATAAGCACAGCTTTTCGATTGTTTTGCTTTGCCGAAAGCAGAGCTTAGCTCGCGCTTGACATCGTCAAACACATTAGGGGTAGAGACACTACCACGCCCTTGCATGGAGCGTGAGACATCAATAAGAAAGACATCTTTCTTCACTTGTAGGCTATCAGCCTTGCCTACTTGAGGTAGACCTAGAGCAAAAGAAGGAGAGCAACAGCCCTTTCTTCAGCGTAGTTTGTAAGCGTTGTAACATGCAATTTTTATATTAGTTTTTAAAACATTGACTTGTAGGTGATTTCTTCTTGAGACAAAAGATAAGACTATTTTTATATAGCTGTAAGTCTTCTTTTTAGCTCTTAGCACCACGTAGATATAAGGTGATGCTGAGAGCTCCAAGACGGCACAATCTTCCAAAGCAAGTGTCCCAATACTCGTCTATAAGTGCCGCTCCTACGGAGCTCAATTCGCTTTTTGTCTGTGTTTACCCAGGGTTTCATTTCAGGCTTTGCCTCATTCCACCCTGGGCTTTGAAGAAGTGTCGTGCCTATGGCACTCAGAATTAATCTGAATTTTGATCCAGTTGCCCTATTATTTATTTCTTAAGCAAGATAGATTAAGATATTTGTATTACCTTTGTGGAGGCTTAAGCCATAAGCGTGGATAGATTTGAATGCTTGCAACCACTGAGAAAAATGCTAAAAACGTACTTTTTCATACGCATGTTTTCATAATGTTAGGTTTGTATATTATACTCGCTTGAGGCTTATGCCTAGGCGAGTATATTTCTTATTATAAACCATATAAAAATAGTTATCATATGAACTATCTATTTACCTCGGAGAGTGTATCCGAAGGACATCCAGATAAGCTAGCAGACCAAATATCTGATGCTATTCTAGACCAATTTATTGCTCTTGACCCTGAGAGCAAAGTTGCTTGCTGAAACGCTTACGACGACAGGACAAGTCGTTATCGCAGGCGAAGTAAAGAGCAATGTCTATGTCGATGTACAAGACACCGCACGCCGTGTCATTAGCCGTGTAGGTTATACCAAGAGCGAATACTGCTTTGCGGCAGAGAGTTGCGGTATACTATCAGCGCTACACGAGCAGAGTGCCGATATTAACCGTGGTGTAGAGCGTGCTGACCGCGAGAACCAAGGTGCAGGCGACCAAGGTATCATGTTTGGCTATGCTACCGCAGAAACGCCCAATTATATGCCTCTCCCTATTGACCTTAGCCATGCTTTACTTAAGGAACTTGCTCATATTCGCCACAACGAACTTGAGCTCATGCCTTACCCTACGCCCCCGACACTAAGAGCCAAGTAACGGTAGAGTACAATGAGGAACACCAACCCTCAGCGCATTGATACAATCGTCATCAGCACTCAGCACGACGACTTCGTTATGCCTAAGAATGACTCTCCCAGGCTCGTAGCTGAGCTGAGGCTGAAATGCTCAAAAGATTAAGCACGACATCGAAAACAATCCCTAATCCCTCGTGTACGTGCCAAGTACAGCGATGAGGTCGCTAGCCTCTTTGGTCAAGACATTAAACTACATGTAAATCCTACGGGTAAGTTCGTTATCGGTGGACCCTCACGGAGATACAGGGCTCACAGGTCGCAAAATCATCGTAGACACCTACGGCGGTAAGGCTCTGCATGGAGGTGGTGCATTTAGTGGTAAAGACCCTAGCAAGGTAGACCGCAGTGCTGCTTTATGCAGCTCGTCATATCGCTAAGAATATGGTAGCTGCAGGTGTGGCTAGCGAGATGATGGTACAGCTTAGCTATGCTATCGGGGTGGCAGAACCGATTAACATCTATGTAGAAACTAAAGGGTACAGCCAAGGTTAATCTTAGCGACTCTGAGATAGCACAGCGCATCAGCAAGCTATTTGACCTCCGTCCTTACGCCATCGAGCAACGCCTCAAACTGCGCAACCCTATTTATGAGGAAACAGCTTCTTATGGTCACTTTGGACGTCAGCCAGAAGTTATCACAAAACGCTTCAAGAATGCCAATGGGCAGAAAGTAAGCAAAGAGGTTGAACTATTCACTTGGGAGAAACTCGACCACGTAGAACTTATTCGCCAAGAATTTGGGCTATAAAAACCAATCTTCACCTTTATAAAATCGGCTAGTCTACGATGGTAGACTAGCCGATTTTTAGTTTAATAGAAGCAAAAACTATTCTTCAACCCCCAATCATCAAAACACATATACTCCTATCTCATAATATATTATACACCTACTTACAATCTTCAGCACATAATTTGCGAAGAAATTTGAACTCAAGTGTTGTATAATTAGAAAAATAGTTTTTACCTTTGCAGAGCAAACGACAAACAAAGGGCAGTTACCAGAGTGGCCAAATGGGGCTGACTGTAACTCAGCTGGCTTACGCCTTCGGTGGTTCGAATCCATCACTGCCCACAAAATTTGACAAGTAGCGTTGCGGAAGTAGCTCAGTTGATAGAGCATTAGCCTTCCAAGCTAAGGGTCGCGGGTTTGAGCCCCGTCTTCCGCTCAACAGAATAAAAGCCAAGAGCATTTCTTAATGCTTTTTGGCTTTTTCTTCTTATATAGTGAATTACATTACCTTTGAATAACGTAATCCAATTAGACGTCTATGCATAACATATTACGCCGATTATCTTATTTTTGGGCTGTGTAGCCTATCACTTCTATATAGCACCACGCATCTAGCACAGGCACAAACAGACTTATCTTCAATAGATAAGCTGGAGGATAATAACTACTCGGTCAGTCCTATTTGGCAAAGGACACAGTCCTTGCAGGAGATAGCCTACTACAAGACAGCCTACAAGAGCAAGCTAAAAAGCTACAAACTAGGGAAGTCTATACTACGGCGCACGCTGACGACAAGCCTACCGATGGTAGCACTCGCCCTATCCCTATACACTAAGCAATCAAAGTATATCCGTGATGCTCGTAACAATCTATACCCGACTTTCAGACACCACTCGATGACTATCTCGCAGTTTGCACCCTTAGCGGCTCAACTAGGTATGCGCTCTTTCGGATTGAAGGGTTATAGCGAAAATCCGTATCAGATGCTGACAAGTGATGCCCTCTCTATGTCCATTATGCTCGGAACGGTTTACAGCCTTAAGCAAAGTCATCAATGTGCGTCGCCCCGACAACTCGGCTAGCAATTCATTCCCTTCCGGTCATACTGCGATGGCCTTTATGTCCGCCACAGCCCTTTCCCTTGAGTATGGCGACCGCTATCCTTGGATAACTCCAGTTGCTTATCTATCTGCATCAAGTGTAGGCATCGGGCGAATACTGAACAATCGCCATTGGGTAGGAGATGTAACGGTAGGCGCAACCATAGGTATTGTTTCGACCGAACTCGGCTATTGGCTCTCTGACCTCATTTTCAAAAAGACCCGCAAGAAAGTGGCAAGATGAGTTTTATCTTAAGAATATAGACCTACGCTTAACCTTACCTTGGTCTAAGGGTATCAATCGAACACGGGCATCGATGCCGTAGGTATGGGCTTGGGTATGCGCTGGCTCTACAACCCCAAACATAAATTCTTTCTATTAGGTGAGCTCAATTAGAAGGTAAACGCTTTGACAAAGGACACCGACTACGAGACATTCATTCGTAATTACATCGTTCGTCTAGCGTGGGGTAAGAAGATTACGCTCATACCTTCGGTTAGTTCGGTTGACTTTGCTGGCGGTTTAGGCTGGGGAGCCCAAGAGGCATTTCCATTTGTACAAGTTTCACCTCGCCTGAGGCTTAGCCGTCGTTTGAGCTGGCGCATAGATGCGAGTTACGAATACCGCATCAAAGAATATACTGTTTATCGTCCCGATATAGGCGATTTCAAATACAGCGCACCTAATTGGCGATTAGGTTCGGCTTTTGAGATACGCCTCTAGAGACCATTGCATAATACGGCACTCGCTACGTTATTTTTCGACATTCAGGCCCCGTCATTTACATGAGTAAACTCCCTGCGCCTTCAGTCTCAATGCCTTGCGATTACCGCATTCTGCAAAGTCCCAACAAAAGGACAAGTTTTACTTGTCCTTTATGAGACCGTTGCACGGTCTCATAATACGGCACTCGCTGCGTTATTAACGAATTAAGACTCTACAAAAACTAAGGAGCTGCACCCAAGTAAACTTGAGTACAGCTCCTCTCTTTTATAATAGCAAATTATCTATCGTGTGTATCCTTACGTTTCTCTAACTGACGCTTGAGAGCATCAATAACGACATCAATAGCCTCTTCAAAGGTATCTGCTTGCTTCTCGGCAAAGAGTTCGTCACCCTTAACCACGAGCTTAATGCTCGCATCTTTGTTAGTGGCTCACTTCGGGTTTTGGTTTACTTTGAGTGTAACATCAGCCGTTTTGATATCTTCAGAGCAGATTAAGTTTTTCGAGACTTCTTCTGAATGAAAGCTTGTAGTGTTTCAGTAGCATCGAAATGCAATGCTTGGATTCTGATATTCATAACTCTACTTCTTTTTGCCCTTGGATGGGCGTTATACACCTTTTGTAATTGTTTGAACGAGGTGTGTGTGTAAGTTACAGTCGTTGATACATTGCTGTGACCCATAAGCTCCTTGATTGCGATTAAGTCTGCTCCATTATTAGCATATCGGTAGCGAAACTATGTCTTAGAGCGTGAGCTCCTCGGCGAGCCAAACCAGGTACTGCCTTTTAGGTACTTATGAACTATAGCATAGACACCTTCCCCCGTCATTGGTTTACCTCTCAAAAGATAGGAAAAATGTTTCGCTTTTCTCCAAATAGTTCATCTCGGGTTTGTCGCCACTTGCTAAGTTCTTCCGCTAGACCAGCACCAAAGGGCACAATTCGTTCTTTATTACCCTTACCTAAAACCTTAAGTTTGCGTCCCTCAATGTCCATCATCATCTTTCAGACCCGCCAGCTCAGCTACGTCGTAGTCACATTCATACAATACCGCAACAATGAGTTTATTTCGCAGAGCTACCCAATCATAAGGCTCAAGCTCTTCATCTAATATCTCATTGATATAGTTAGTGGGGACATAGACAGGCAATGGCTTTTTCGCCTCTTGGTGGGCGCAGATTAGCAATAGGATTACGAGAGATACGCCCCATCTTAAGCAAATACTTATAAAAGCCTTTTCACCGAAGCAAGGCGACGAGCGACAGACGAGCCCTTATCGCCTTTCGTCATCATACCGTTGAGCCAACGGCGCACAAGGTCAAGGTCTTGCTCACTCGGCTGGAAGCTCTTCACCCTAAAAAGGCTAGAGGACTCCAAATAACTTTTTGAGGTCCTCTGTATAGGCACTAACCGTAAGAGCAGAGAAATTCTGCTCATACTTAAGATAGTTTTCGTAGTCTTCTCTTAAATCCTGACTCATAAATCTAAGGCAAAAAGACGCTTAGCATTCTCCGTCGTCACACGAGCAAACTCATCTAGAGTCATGCCCTCACAGCTCTGCAATATGCCCTGCTGTATGTCTAATGAAAGAAGGCTCATTACGCTACCTCGCTTAGGTACAGGAGCCAAATAGGGAGCATCTGTCTCTACAAGAATGCGATTTTGAGGGATTATGCCGATATATTCTCTTAGGTTAGAGTTCTTAAAAGTAGCGACACCATTGATTGCCACCATCAGATTAGGGAACTGGAGTACGGCTTCTAGCTCTTCTTTTGTGCCCGTAAAGCTATGTATAACGCCTCTTAGAGTACTATACTTCTCGCTTTAAGACTTCAATAATATCAGCAAAGGCATTACGAACATGAAAGATAACAGGTAAATCATGCTCAAGAGCCAAGTTCAACTGAAACTCCAAAGCCTCTATCTGCTGTGCTTTATATTCGGTAGAGTGATAATAATCAAGACCAATCTCACCAATAGCCACCCAAGGATGAGCATCGATATGAGCCTCAACGAGCTGCAGTTGCTCTTGATAATCATCTCCAACGTGAGGCAGGGATGCAGACCGATAGCCGCTGATGTCTGATGAGGATACAGACTTAGCTACGCTCTAGGCGTGGATATTCCTCTTGGCTAATACTCGGCATAATCACATGAGACACGCCAGCCTCTTCGGCTCGTGCCATCATCTCCGAGAGGTCTTCATCGAAGTCCTCTTCATATATATGAGCGTGGGTATCTATCAGCATTAGTTCTTTCTTGTGGTAAGCTTATCAAAGAGTTGATAAAGTGGTTCTAGTCGCTCTTGCTTAAGACCCTAGTCCTCTTAGTTTCGTTAGAAACTTCTGCGTCAATCGCTCAATCTCGTGCTGAGCATAAATAGGCGTACCAGCCTTATCACACAGACGACGCACACCAGAGATACGTTCCTCCTTATGCTCTTGCCCTAGTTGCATCAGTCGGTCTAGCTCCGCTCTATCGTCACGCTCTAGCCTGCCTGAGTATAAAGCAGCATAAGCGTCTTTTTACCATTCATGATATCTCCGCCAATAGGCTTACCGAAAGTCTTCTCATCGCCATAGACGTCTAGATAATCATCTTGAATCTGGAAGGCTAGACCAAGAGCCTGCCCCACTTCATCAAGGATCTGAGCATCGCTATCGTAAGCACCAGCAGCGAAAGCACCTAATCTAAGTGCTGCACCTAGAAGAACGGCTGTCTTAAGGCGTATCATCTCAATATACTCGGCTACGCTTACATGCTCACGCACCTCGAAATCCATATCATACTGCTGTCCTCACAGATTTCAATCGCCATCTTATTAAAGAAAGGCAATACCTTAAAGAGCAACTGAGGATTTTCAATTCCTTCAAGTGAGCGATACGCCTCGATACTCATAGCATCTCCCGACAGGATAGCCGTTATCGTTCCACTTACGATAAACTGTAGGTTGTCCCCTACGAATAGGCGATTTTATCCATAAGGTCATCATGTAGGAGCGTAAAATTATGGAAAACCTCTAACGCACGAGCGATAGGCAAGGCTGTGGCGATATTATCGCTGTATAGGCGGCATGCCAAGAGACAAAGTAAAGGGCGCACACGCTTACCACCAAGCGAAAGCGTATATCCGATAGGCTCAAAGAGCGCACGCGGTTCAAGCTCTGCACAACCCAATTCGGACAGAGACTTTTCAATAATATCAAGTAAAACTTCTGTTGTCATCGCAATATGTTATTTACAAAAAGAAAGACTGTGGCGACCTAATTGTTGAGTCCACAGCCTATATTATATTATTTATAGCGTATATTATTAAGCGAAATACTATCAAGAGAGTATTACTTCCAACTCTTCCTTAGTAAACGCAAAGATAAGGATAAATAGAGACTATTGCATAAAACTGCAAAAGAAAAAGACTGTGAGCCCAATGAGGACTCACAGCCTATGTAATGTTGATAGTACCGTATTATTGTAGACGGAATACTACTGGTAGTGTGTACTTAGTACGAACGGGGTTTACCACGTTGCTTACCGGGTTTCCACTTTGGCATTTCCTTGACCACACGAACAGCTTTCCTTATCGAGTGCAGGGTCTACACCACGAGCAACCTCAATGTGTGCTGTCGAACCGTCCTTTTCTACAACGAACTGTACGATTACACGACCTTGGATACCATTTTCCTGAGCGATTTCAGGGTAACGGATACTCTTGCTGAGGTACTTGTTAAGCGCATCATTACCACCAGGGAATTCTGTTGGTTCTTCTACCACTACAAAGATTTCTTCAGTTTCTTCTGGCGCTGCAGTCGTTGCTGGACCCTACAGGTGCAGGAGGTGGCGCAGAACTCTCATTAGTATCAGATGCTTGGAAGTTCATCTTCGCTACTTCTTGGTTGTTATCCACAACCTTGAATTCATCAGGAAGACTAACTTCATGGCTGAGTCTGCTCTTGCTGTACTTGTTCTGGTTCCTTTTGTTCCTCTTGTTGCTCATCCTCTACAGCGATAACGTCTTCAAGATCTTGAGCGTTCAAAAGCTCTATCAATCTTTTTCGACAGTAGCGTAGCTATGCCACTCAAGGGCTGTAAAAAGGAAAGAAAGAGCTACAACCAAACCGAGAAGTAGGCTCAGACCCTTACCTCTTTCGAGGTCCGCGCTGGGAGCTTTCTTGATTTCCATAAATAGTATAGTTACTTTTATTTCTTTTCTAATAGCGTAATATGTAGTACAAATGTAATAAGTTTTTCCCAATACATACAAAAATATTTAGGAATAAATAAACTTTTTGTTCACTACTCTTTCCTCTTCACCTAAGACAGGCTAAATAATAGAGTCCTCAAAGGTCTTTTTTCTACAAAAACAAATAGTTTTCATCCAGTATCAAGACTCTTGAATAATACTGTATTTCCACATTATTAACGAGGCTTAGGCAACTATACGACTATCGGGACTCTCAAAAGATATACTCACTTCCTATTCTTAAAAACCTCGGCGAAGTCTGTACAGACTACGGCTGAAGTTTATGCAGACTACACGTGTAGTTTGTGCAGACTACAGCTGAAGTCTCCAGAAAGTACTACGTACTTACAAATTTAAGTACGCGCACTTACCGAAGTGTTTGCGTGTACTCACTGATGTAAGTACACGTACTTACTAAAACAAGTACGACGTACTCACGAAGAAAAAGGGCTGCACTGAATTTCGCATTCAGTACAGCCCCAAAAGATTAAAAGAGGGCCTAACCCTAAAAAGTTTAGACTCTTACTTGCGCAGATACTCCCTGCATCTTGCATAAGTATTTACCGATAATATCAAACTCTAGATTAACAATCGTTCCTGCTTCTATACGGCAGAAGTTTGTATTATCGTGTGTATATGGGATAATCGCCACCTCAAAACTATGCAATTCCGAGGTTGCAAAACGGTTGAGACTACAACCATTCACACATACAGAACCCTTTTCCACGGTAACATATCCCTTAGCCGCCATCTCAGGCGTCGTCTCATGCTCAAAGTGATAGTACCAACTGCCAGCCTCTTCACGCACCTGTGTACATACCGCAGTTTGGTCCACATGCCCCTGCACATATGACCATCTAAGCACCAAGAAGCATACTACGCTCAAGGTTTACGAGGTCTCCAACGAAGTTTACCAGGTTACTACGCTCAAGCGTTTCCTTTATAGCCGTTACTGTGTAGGTATTATCTTCAATCTTAACGACCGTCAAGCAAACACCATTATGAGCGATACTTTGGTCGATGCTTAATTCGTTTACAAACGAACAAGTCAGTCGTAATATGCAAGTTATCGCCATCAGGAGTTAAGGCTACTACCTTAGCGCTCCTCTACTATTCCACTGAACATACTTTTCTGTTATTATTTTTATTTTTCTTGTTTCATTGAAAATAAGACCACTACACAGGGCAAGATGAATACTTCGCCATTCCCCTTGCTATTAAAGATGGTCAATAAGGTACTGCATCATCTTGCTATAAATATGCAGGCTCGTGTTACCTCCACGGATACCATGGTCCTTATCCGTATAAATAGCCATATCAAATGGGATATTAGCATCAACAAGCTCACGAGTAAAAGTTCATTGTATTCTGCAAATGCACATTATCATCTGCACTACCATGAATGATAAGCAAACGGCTCTTAAGGTCCTTGGCATGCTCTAACGCACTGCTCTGCTTATAACCCTCAGGGTTTTTCCTTAGGGGTGCGCATGAAACGCTCTGTGAAATCGTATCGTAGAAAGACCAATCCGTTACCGGAGCTACAGCGATACCTAGTTTGAATACATTCTGACTGCGTGTAAGGCTCATCAAGGTATTGTAGCCTCCAAAGCCCAGCCCCAAATACCTATGCGACTAGCATCGACATAAGGGAGTTTGCCCAAAGCCTTCGCAGCGGCTATTTGGTCATCGCTCTCTTGAATACCCAACTTGAGGTAAGTCATCTTGCGCCATTCTTCTCCCCTTGCACCGGTACCACGACCATCACAACAAACAACGATAAATCCCTTCTCGGCAAGCGCATACTCCCAACCGAAACCATACTGATTAAGAACAAGCTGAGAATCAGGACCGCTATACTGTATCATCAGTACAGGATACTTCTTACTAGCATCGAAGTTTACAGGTTTAACCATCCAGCCATTAAGCTCTGTACCATCTGCCAGTCTAAGCTTGGTGAGTTCCTTAGGAGCAAACTGATAAGTCTTCAAACGTTCACGCAAGTCGTGATTATCCTCTAGCGTGCGTGAGGCTTATCGCTACCAGTCTTATAAACAGAGGTTACACTAGGACTATTCAGGCTAGAGTGCATACCTATATAATAGTGGAAACCCTCAGAGAATGTCGCTTGATTAGTACCACCTGATTGACCTAATAGAGTCTTCTTACCTCGGCTATCAATACGATATATATTGCGGTCTGCTGGACTTAGGTCTGCTGCTTGATAGTAGGCATTTTCCTTGATTGCTCTAGACCATAGAACTGCGTCACATCATATTTACCGCTTGTTAATGGGCGTATCAGTTGTCCCCTATCGCTAAAGAGATAAGCATGCGTATAACCACTACGCTCAGAGAGATAAGCGAAGCCTTCACGAGTAAACTGTATACTGTGTATATCTTCTGCTGTTAGGTAACGGCTATTCTTCTCCTCAAAGATGGTCTTAGGGATAAGCGTCTACTATTGACATAAATCATACGGAAATGATTTTTGATGTCCTATTAAGCGTCATAACAGCTAAATCTTGATTACGCCCTATATTCTATACGAGGAATATAATAAGCATCGCCCTCAGGTATCGCTACACAGCTTCCTGACTACGGTCTGTCACATTATAAATATGAAGGCTCACCTTCGAATTATTTTCTCGGGAACAGGGATACTTATATTTATAATCTTCGGGATAAAAGATGCCCCGTGTACATAGGCATCTTATACTCAGGAACAGCTCTCTCGTCTGAACGCACTGAACGATAGATACAAGCCGTCTTCACTCCAAGACATTAGCTTAGTCGTCTCCAGCTCTTCTTCGTAAGCCCAGTCTGTAGTACCGTTAATAATCTCATTACGCTTACCATCGGTAGTTACCTGAACCTCTGTATCGAATTCAAACTTCTTGATGAAGATATTATTGTCTCGAACAAAAAGCAACCATACGACCATCAGGCGAGAATGTAGGAATCATCACCTTACCAGCGGTTTTCACTCAATGGGCTTACCAAGCGACGGCGCACATCAAAATGATACGTTCATCTTCTTCGAACGCCTATAAATTGGTTCTGTATCGGTATATGGGAGAATATGCTTGCCGTCTTCGGTAATCTGATAATCATCAAATCGCTTGAAATTACATTCTCTCGCATTGCTCGTAATAAAGAGTGTATCTACAAGCTTACCCGTAGCAAGCTATAACGCAAAATAGCATTATGCTCTCTATTCATCATGCTGTAATGCTCTCCATCGGAGAAGACTACGCATACCAGCACCAGCGCCGTAGGCATAGAATCGCCCTCCGATAACTTCTCTAAGTTCAACAGGCTTAGTCCCATTCTGAGCCAGAGCAATGCCCGAAACCAAACTAATTGGGCAGGGTTGTTGTTATTCGCTTTATCATATTCTATTTTTAATAATCAAACTAACTGAATTAGTACTCAAACGTCTGATGCGTGCCTGCATACATGCACCTATAAGCCCAGCCTTATCGCCAAGAACGGCCGTTACAATCTCTGTATCCTTATTTACAAGGTTCAGCGAGTAAGCTTACGACAGTTTTAATTGCTTGAAGTAAATAATCTCGGTTTGGCTTAGAGAGACCACCAATGACTACCATCTCAGGATTGATAACATTGATAAGACCTGCAATTTAACTTCCCTAGCTTATGTCCGAGTTTGCCCAGTAGCTCAACACAAGCACATCTTCCGCCAAGGCTGCTTGAACGATTTGAGCCAAGGTCAATGGTTCGCCACGTAAGACGCCAGCACTAAGTTTGGAAGACTCTCCCGCTTGAATGCGTTCAAGAATCATACGATGCAAGGCAATACCACTTACTTCTGTTTCAAAAACAACCTTTCTTACCGCAGTGGCAAATCAGTTGGTTATCGAAAGCTGTTATATGCTAATTTCACCACTAAATCCCGATTTCCTAAAAAGATTTTATGGTCAAGAATAATGCCCAAACCGATACCCCAACTTAGATTTATATATAGGACATTACGAGGGTGAAGACTTTGGCACACACACCCTGCGTATACTCTCCATAAGTCATACCTCGGGTATCATTATCTAGGCTCACGTTAGTGCCTAGTTTATCAGAAACAATTCTGCAAGGTACTGTCTGAAGAGAAACAGAAATAGTTGTGGCTAGTACCTCCATAGGATTGATACGCCCTGGTATATTAAAATTGATATTCAGAATATCTCTAAGACGATAGCCCGAGGCGGTCATATGACTTGAAACAAGCTCCACAATTCGTCAAGAGCCTCAGGGTATCTCTGAGATTAAATGGTACTTCATAAGCGGTATAACACATTTCGCCTATAAAATTGATAATACCAATATTACATACTCATGCTTAACATCAACTCCACAAAGTAAGCGGCATTGGGCCGCAACCCATACAACTGAGGATAACGACCTCCCGAAGTTTCTAACTTACCATAATCTTTGACTGCATCTGCCTTGATGAACTCAGTTACAAGCTTTGTTACAGTGGAATGCTCAAACCTAAGTCCTTGGCAATGTCTGTAAGCGTAGATGTTCCGTTAGAAATGAGAAAAAGCAAATCGATTGCGTTTGAGCATTGCCGATTTACTTTCCTTATTTAATTCATTCAGTAAATCTTGATTCATAATAGTTTAGTTTAAATGATTGGATAGTATCTGAGTTAAGAGATTTAATTCATCTAATGAGGCTGTATCGTTCGTTTTTCTTTTTCTTCCGAAAGAATGGTCTTTTATCCTTTGGTGCGCCCTCTGATTGCGAAGACTGTCCCTTGCAGCTGATTTCGGCGGAGCCTCGTCCTCCTAGCTGCCCGTTTAGGAGCATATTCAGGCCCTGCGCCCAGCTCTTCAGGGATAGGTAGGTATTCAAGTTTATAGCCTAAAGAAATCTTCTATCTCAGAAAAAATTCGTTTTGCTCCTTTTTCCGAAACAAGTGTTACATGCAAGCCCTTCATCATTTCCTCCTCGTGCGGGTACGTCCAATGCGATGTACATAATCTTCGGGGTCATGAGGAATATCAAAGTTCATCACGATGCGAATGTTATCAATATCAATACCTCAGGCTACAATATCTGTGGCAATCAAGAGGTCAATATTACCATTCTTAAAAATCCTTCATCACCTCTTCACGTGCCTCTTGACTTAGGTCACTGTGCATCTGACCCGACTTAATCCCAAGCTTTATGTACTCGTCTTGCAACTTCCTTTACACTTGAGCTTACTTGAGCAAAAGACGATGCTTCGTTCAGGACTATTCATTGAAAAGTAATGTGCCAACAAATCTACTTTCTGCCCTTCATGACAGATATAAGCCTCGCTGAACAATAGTCGTAGGCGGCTTGCTAATAGCTAGCTCCACCTCTCTAGGTTCGTGCAATATGCTTTTTAGCGAACTTCTTAATCTTGGGAGGCATCATCGCGAGAGAACATTACTGTTTGACAAGACTTAGGCAGTTCTGCTTTTGATTTGTGTAGAATATCCTCCATAAAGCCCATATCCAGCATACGGTCTGCTCTCGTCTAGAACGAAGTAAGAGACTTCAGACAAATCTACATTCTTAAGATTAAGCATAGATATAAGACGACCAGGCGTAGCGATAACTATATCCACTCCCTCCGTCAGCCCCCTCTGTTGCTGAGCGAAAGTAATACCGTCTGTTCCTCCATAAATAGCAACCGAACTTACGGGCATAAAGTAACTAAAAGCCGTCCAACTGCTGCTCTATCTGCAGAGCAAGCTCTCGTGCGAGGCACCATAATAACAGCATTTACTTTGTGCTCAGGAGCCCTCACCACGGCATAGTTTATTTAGAATAGGGAGAAGATAAGCGGCAGTCTTACCCGTACCGGTTTGTGCAGGCAATCATATCATAACCTTCTAAAAAGTAAGGGGATTGTCGGCTTCTTGCACGGGTGTCAGCTCATAGAAATTCATAGCTTCCAACCCGTCTAGCACTTCATATTCTAAATCAAAATCTTCAAATTGCATATTTATTATATCCTATATCTACACGCAAAGATACATATTATACTCTAACAGAGCATGTATTTTTAAGCATCACATAAAACCTAACCCTTTCTTTTTAAAATCTCCCGCCTTAAGAGGTCACAGCGAAGAGCGAAGATGCCTAGAAGAAACTTGTACACGTCCGGCATAAGGCAATCAATAAGCTTGTTAAATAGATAGACATTAAGAGACCGTTGAACGGTCTCTTCCAAAGACAAGTTTTACTTGTCCTTTGGTGGGAACTTTGTAGAATGCGGTAGTCGCAAGGCATTGAGACTGAAGGCGACGGGAGTTTACTCATGTAAATGACCAAGCCTGAATGTCGATAATAACGCAGCGAGTGCCGTATTATACTAATGGTCTCGATGAGGTCGATAATTGGATAATCAAATTAACCTTTTGTTGTGTAGGGTGCTGATTTTGACTACCTTTGCAACGATTTTTGTATACAGAGAGTGGAGCATAAAGACCTCTACAAACTGAACCCTCAAGAGCTTATCTGACGGAGAGCACAAATTCTTCTATGAGCTTTCGACCCTTTCTTTGAAGGTGTCGAAGATTCTGTTATCTCAAAAGGAGACCTAGGTGTAGAGGTTACACTAATTAAGCACGGAGAGCTCACCAACTAATATACTAGTCGAAGGTTACGTCGTAGCGACTTGCGACCGCTGTTTAGGCGAGATGGAAGTTGACATTTATTCAGAACGTGACCTAGTCGTAAAAATGGGGCTGCATACAATGAGGAGAGCGATGAAAATCCTCATTATTCCAGAGAAAAGAAGGTGTACTAGACCTTCAATGGCTACTCTACGAAGAAGCCCGTACTCAACCTCCCCGTACAACGCATGCACCCAGAGGGCGAATGCGACCCAGAGATGGAACGACTATTCAAGAGCCTATCCGTAGACTCTGCCGATGAGGAGCAAGATGGCGTAGAAAAAGATGACGAAGGCTTTGACCTACGCTGGGCAGCACTCAAGAAGCTTTAAAGACAATGATAAATAAGAAGATTAATAAATTAAAAATAATAAAGAAAATGGCACACCCAAAAAGAAGACAGTCCAAGACGAGGGACAGCCAAGCGTCGTACGCATGACAAGGCTCTAGTTCCAACCCTAGCTAAGTGCGCTAACTGTGGTGAATGGCATGTATTCCACACTGTATGTGGAGCATGTGGTTACTACCGTGGCAAGCTAGCTATCGAGAAGGACCTAGCACTCTAAGCAATTAGGACAAACAAAGAAGAGCCCCGAAGCCATTACAGCCTCGGGGCTTTTTGTACCTTTGTGCTGTTTACAATGAAATAATACTACAAGTAATATAAATATGAGCAATATCAATGCCGTTATCACCGCTGTGGGCGGTTACCTCCCCGAAGGAAGGCTCACTAACGCCGACTTAGAAAAGTTGGTGAGACACCAATGACGAGTGGATTATGACTCGTGTAGGGATTAAGGAAAGACGCATCCTAAAAGATCCTAACCTCGGTTCTTCTTACATGGGTATCCAAGCGGTCAAAGACTTACTTGAGCGCAACAACATTGACCCTAAGAGCATTGATGGTGTTATCGTATCAACCAATACACCAGACTACCACTTCCCATCGACAGCATCTATCGTAGCACATGAAACAGGGTTGCGAAAACGCTTTAACCTTCGACCTCGCTTCAGCTTGCCCAGGATGGATTTATGCCCTTGAAACTGGAGCAAACTATATCCGTTCAGGACGTTATAAAAGAATAATTGTTGTCGCTACTGAGAAGATGTCTTCTGCAGTAGACTACACAGATAGAGCTACATGCGTACTCTTCGGTGATGGTGCTGCTTGCGTACTCCTTTGGAGCCAACAACAGAAGAATATGGTGTTCTTGACCTCACTCCAAACTAATGGTATCGGTCGTAACAACCTAATCATGAAGGCTGGTGGCTCGGCTCGTCCTGCTAGTGCAGAGACTGTAGCGGCTCACTGAACACTATGTATATCAAGAAGGTGCAATCGTATTCAAGTACGCTGTTACAGGTATGGCACACACTTGTCGCTTTACCGTTATGGAGCGCAATAAACTTTGCTTATGAAGATATCAACTGGATTGTTCCTCACCAAGCTAACCTCCGTATCATCGATGCCGTAGCGAGAGATGCAAGCTCCTAAGGAACGTGTTATGGTCAATATCGAAGACCACGGTAACACAAGTAGTGCAACAATTCCTATCCTCCTTTGGGAACGTGAGAAGGACCTTAAGAAGGGTGATAACCTTATCCTCACAAGCACTGGAGCTGGATTTACATGGGGTTCTGTTTACCTCAGAGTGGGGTTACGACTCTAAGTAAGGCTCATAGATAAGTGCTATGAAGCACGCACTAAGACTTCGAGCAAGAGCACAGCTCAACATATAAATCAAGATTGGCACACAGAGGTATCCGTCTCTGTGTGTAGTCGTTTATATAGCTATCTCCAAGAGTTTGATTATCAAAGTATCGGATTATACATGCCTATGCGTGATGAAGTAGACGTCCGACCACTTATATCCAAATTACAGAAAGAAGGAAAAATCAGTTTATCTTCCTAAGGTTATTAACCGTTCGGATATAGCTTTCTTTCACTACAAAGAGGAGATACACTAGAACGTAATGGCGTCTTCTCTTGAAGAACCAAGTGCCGATAAGAAAGCAATTGAAACAGCTCTTGATATCCTCATCGTGCCAGCAGTACACTTTTACTGCGGTTATGAAGCTGGACGAGGGAAAGGATATTATGACCGCTACCTCAGCAAATATCCACCTAAACATTTGCTTGCCGGCATTACCTTGGGCTTATTAGGAAATGAGCCTTTCCCACAAGATGAGTGGGATATACCGATGAAGGTTATCTTTTCCGCTAAAGATGATGATAGCTCTCTCCCTCTCTTCTTACACAAGACGCTTAAAGAATACGTTTAGGCTCAAACAAACCTAAATTGAGACAGTCACTGAATGACAAACAGAAACAAGCAAACAGCCCCAAGTAATGGGTACTGCAGCTGCAGGTATTAGACTAGGTCTTTATCTAGTTTTTCTTATGTGCTTTGGATGTATATCCCTAGCATTCCCTTTTTATCTTTTTCTCTATATCATTGCCCTACTCTTCACTCCCTTTGTATCATACAGACTCACTAAAAGCATTCCGAGATGCTTACCCCAAAGAGTTGCCATTCCAGCTCTTCTTGCATGGAGCTATGTGCACAGACTTTCTTCTTCTGCAGGTATCGTCTTGATGCTTCCTTGCTACTATTATTTTTACACAAGCTCTACTCTCACAGATGCCACTCCTTGACAGAGCAATGCAGAGGTCATCAAACAAAAACCCTGAGGTAGGGACAATGCTTTCAACAGCTACGGAGGTAATCCTGTCGATAAATTATACCAATGGTTAGGGAGTACTTCTGTATGGTCTTACCTTTGGACATCTTTCTCTATGACCGTTTTTCTTGGGGGTATCGTCAGCCCTAATCAATGCCTTTATTCTTAGGCGTAACGTCAGCAAAATAATTATCATATATGAATATATCAGTTGTTATTCCATTATACAATGAACCGAATCTCTTCCTGAATTAGAGGCTTGGATTCGTAGAAGTCATGGAGGCTCATCAGTTTAGCTATGAGATTATCTTCATTAGTGATGGCTCTACAGATAAGTCTTGGGGAAATCATCAAGAGCTTAAGCAAGCTAATCCCTGCTATACGTGGTGTAAAGTTCCGTCGCAACTATGGTAAAAAGCCCCAGGTTACAATGTGGCTTTGAGGCGTGCTCAAGGGATGTCGTTATCACCATGGACGCAGACTTGCAGGATAGCCCTGATGAGATACCCGAACTATATCGCATGATTAAGGAAGATGGTTATGACCTCGTCAGCGGATGGAGCAAAAACGCTATGACCCCCGTACTTAGCAAGAATCTGCCAAGTAAAGCTCTTCAATGCTACTGCCCGCAAGTTATCTGGCATACACAACCTACACGACTTCAATTGCGGACTTAAAGCCTATCGCTTAGAAGTCGTTAAGAATATAGAGATTTACAATGATGCATCGCTATATTTCCTTATATGGCAAAAGAATGCGAGACTCTCTAAAATCGGAGAAAGGTCGTACACCACCAAGCTACTGCAAGTATGGTACGACGAAGTTCGGTCTTAACCAGCTTCTTCAATGGCTATCTAGACTTAATCACTCTTTTGGTTTACCTCTACCTTTGGGCGCAAAACCTATGCACTTCTTTGGCTTAGGGAGGTAGCTTGATGTTCCTTATTGGCTTTATCGCCCTTGGCGTTATTCTAACCTCTAAGTTCATGCACATCATAACGGACTCCCCTGCTCCCACTCGTGACGGATAGACCATACCTTTACATAGCTCCTAACAGCTATGATTATTGGGAGTCGCAACTCTTCCTTGCTGGTTTTATTGGCGAACTACTATCTGAGCAGGACCCTAACACGCAATACCTACAAGATTGAGGACGAAATATGGGCTCTACTATGTTTAGGGAAACTTCTCAACACTCTTCGACCCGAACACAGGACCGAAGAGCTTGACCTCTCTGCCTTATTGCTGAACAAGAAGCAAGAGGCGCAGAAATGGCGTACACTTTTGGATAGGTCCTCTGAGCAAGTAAGTTCTACTCCCTTTTTATACCTAAACAACCTCAGTTAAAGGAGAGAAAGATTGTTTTGGCAGTATTGGGAAGAAGATATCACAGACTACAATAAGTTGCCCGAACTCATCTTACCTTGCTTTGAGTCTGTTGATAGGCATTTGGGGAAGAATATCAGATTATTCAGCTTGAAGTCCTAATACCATAGAGCAATACCTTGATTTGCCTGAGCGATTTAAGACGATTGCCTTACAAGACGATGGTAAATACGCTCAAGCATTCATTGAGCTTATAAGCATAGCACTGCTAGCTAGCTATGGAGGGATTTGGATAGATGCTTACACGTATATAAGTAAGCCCCATTCCTCAAGAATATCTTGAAAGAGAATTATTCTTATTTGGTCGCAGTGAAGAAATAATCCCTGAGTTTAGAGAACAATGCGCAGCCTACAACCCTACTTATTAGTCGTGGCATGCCGATTTTTAAAGGTACGTGCTTTAACTTCATTCTTAGTAGCTTCTTTGCGATTCTCAATCTCTTCAAAGAATAGCAAAAAGCTTTAAAAGCTCTATTGGGAGGAATATGGAATGCCTAGTCATCCTTACTCACTAGCTATTCTACTCAACGAAATGGACTATTCAGAGTTATCCGAAGGTATTGTAAGCGATACACTACCTGCTCTTCTTTAGACTTTTAGCTTGCGCAGTCCTAGCCATCAGCTAAAAGCCTGGTCAAGCACTCAAAAGAATCTAGTATTCACCACTTTGACCTTCAAAAATGAAGATACTTTAGAAATCATAAAACTATCTATGGAGACAACGAACAAAGTATTAAGACGCATATATGTGTCGGTAGCCCTCTTACTCGTAGGTGCTGCTCTCATATTCGGCATACGTCGCTTTATGCCTCAGCAAGATGCAGAAGACTTATACCGAACTTAAAGGGCGAAATCTTCCACATATTTCCGTATAAGTATGACCTTAATCAAGATTATAGCTCTGCAGTAGACTCTACCTTTAAGGCCTTCAGCCATTCGCTTAATCCTTTTGACTCTACCAGCTTAATCTCGGATATCAACCGCAACCGGTCTATGCAAACAGACTCTATGCTCCGTTATGTATGGCTGCAGCTCGGGAGATTAGCGAGAAGAGTGGCAGCACTTACGATGTTACCTGCTCACCATTTATCAATGCTTGGGGGCTTTGGGCTGATACGCTCAATAAAGGTTACGCCGAAACACTTGATAGTCTGCATACCTTCGTCGGTTATCAGAAGGTTCGCTTTCATAAGGCGACCAATTTATCAAGCAAGATGCACGCACAATATTTGATTTCTCCTCTATATCTAGGGCTATTGCTCTGACCTCGTAGGGACAAACCACTACATACTAAGGGTAGTCAGAATTATCTCGTTGAACTTGTGGAGAGATTGCTTTTTCAAGGACTTAATCCCGAAGGACAACCTTGGCGAGTAGGCATCAATAAGCCTATTGAAGATACTTCAGGTGTGATTAGCGAATTAGAAGCTATTGTAACGCTTGATATGCCCTAAGGGAGGACTTGCCACATCGGGCAATTACCGCAACTTCAAATTGGTTAATGGCAAGAAAGTTGCTCACACTATTAACCCGCTTACAGGTTATCCTGTGCAAACAGATGTTTTATCGGCAACTATTCTAGCTCCAAGCTGTATGCTTGCTGACGGCTTAGCAACAGCTTGTATACTATGACGAGCAAGGATGTCCCTGCGTTCATTGCTAAATTTCCAGGGAGTTGAATATCTACTTATTTTGCCTGCCGATGGAGAGAGGCCCAAGATGCAAATGAGCGATGGTATGCGTCGCCTCATCAGTGAGCCTTAATAAGGAGACAATACTCCCTATTTTTCCAAACTAAAATCTCCCCACTCTAGTACGTCTAGAGTGGGGAGAGTTTCTCTCAACAAACACGCAATCTTTTGGACAATAAAATATGCGTGTAAATACATTTTGGAGTACACGTAAATACTTCAGTGAGTACATGTGACTTAAATCGGTGAGTACACGCAAATACAATATAAGTACGCGTACTTAAGTTCAGCACGTAGCTGTGGTTTTTGCAGACTACACATGTAGTCTGTACAAACTTCAGCCGTAGTCTGTACAGACTACGGCTGAAGTCTCAGAAAGGAGCGTAAGCATACGATTTTAAGTATTCGCTCTCATTAGACTTTCATCGTATGAGTTATTGAGAAGTTAATCTCACACCCTAAAAGAGACCACTCGGCTGTCTCTAAAGAAGCAAAGACAAGGGCTGTCAGCTTCCATTTAGCGACAGCCCTTGTCTCAGTGATTTCACAAACACGCTATTCACTAGAAAGCAAGCGTATGAGTTAGATTACCATTCCTAGAGATAGCCTCCTTAGGAATACACAAGGTATAGCGAGGTCATCTTGAGAGAGCTTATATTCCTTGAACGAGTTTTCTTCGTTGGCGCGCTGAGCGAGTGGTACGACGAGGTCAACCAAATATGCCCCTCATAACAAAGTTCTTTCTTACGTTCTTCCAAAATAAAGCTAACAAGGGCATCTTGACTAAGTCCATTAACTTGAGTCGCCAGCGTAGCGTAAGTAGCCTCATCATAACAACTCTCTAGGAGTTGCAGAATGCGTTGACGTGCCGTAGCAAGATTGCCTAGGGCGAGCGGCAGCCTCTGCACTCGTAAGATAGAACTCAGCCATCACGGAAACTATTGCAAGTTACATTCGTGCCATCATAGCTAATTTCATAGTAATCTTGCTTGTCTACCTTATTACCGAAGAATGAGAGCCTTACGCAGGTCTCCGCTCTGAAAACTATTGTAGAATGCACTTGGCGCACGCATGGCACGACTCAGATTATTATCTACATTGAGTTCATAAGCATTGAAAACCTCTCCTGAGTTATATAGATTAGGCAGAACGGCATTGGTTCTTAGGTCCACAAGATTAGCTTGCGCAGCCAATACCTTCTCCGAAGCAGCAAGCGCATCACTCCAAGCTCCTTGATAGAGATAAACACGTGCTGCTAGTGCATCTACAGAAGCCTTATTAAAGCGATAACTCTGAGTCAAGGGAACTTATCCTCATTGATTAGTTCACGAGCGGCAGCAATATCACTCAATACCGACTTATAGGCATCGCCTACGGTGAAACGCACAAGCGTTCCCTCGATATCAGTATCTAGCTTCAAGGGTACAGCTAGTGTGTTTATAGCACCCTCCTTGGTATAAGGCTGACCATAGAGATTTACCAAGGTAAAGTTGAGCATAGCACGTAGCATATAAGCCTCTCCAATGAGTTGCTTACGCTCATTCTGCGTTCCGCCCGACATCTTGCTCTCCGCTTTGATTGCAGCATTAGCGTAATAAATCGCGGTATAAAATCTTGCCCAAGACCATTCGCGTGTAGACGAACGAGGGAGCAGCATCAACTCAAAGCTCTATATCTTCCATAGAGGTACGGTCATCGGCATTATCTCTCAGAACGGCTATATCTGTACGCAGGTCTGTGTAGCCTTTATCCGAAATCTTCGTATTATAAAGTTGATTGAGAACTTCTCTATAATCTTGCGTCGTCGTAGGAATAACCTTACCCACGGGCGTAACATCTAAGAACTTATCGCAAGAATTCAATCCAAGAGCCAGAGTAATAAGACTCAAAGGCTCCGATATACTTGATTTGTTTCATTGGTCTTAAAGTGTAAAATTAAGGTTAAACGTAAACGAGCGAGGAATAGGCGTCGCATAACGATTACCCATTGTCTCTGGGTCAAGGAAGTAGGAAACTACTAGCAAAGACAAGTAGATTGCGCGCCTCTAGGGCCACCGTCGCACTCTTGAGGCCTATCTTACCAATGAGTTCGCTAGGGGCATATAGGCTAAGCGTACATTCTGTAAGCGGAAATAGTTTTCTTCTGTAACCCAGATATCGAGGTTGTTCCATATCTCAGGATGAGACTCTATATAAGAGTAATCGGCAGGTAACTTATTAGGGTCTAGAATGCCGGGCAACTGAGAAGTGGTATTGCTACTGGTCCAACTATTTAGCGCATCTTGGTTCATATTCTTACCTAGATTAACGCTTGTAATATCGTAGGTAGGCGTTGTGCGTACATAGCCACCTAAGTAGTAGGCAATATTGACATTCAATTCCCAATTCTTGTAATTGAATGTATTGTTAGAATCCACCCGTAATAGGTGCATCACTCGAACCGATATACTTGTAGAACTTACGCTCGGGTCCACATCACTCACACCCGAACCGTAAGAACCAATGCCCCACTCATCGATGAGTTTGAATTTATCAGTCATATTACTTGAAGTACCATCGCCATTATCATAGAGGATACCACCATTCTCAGGGTTTACTCCTGCCGTAGGAATAGCAAAAATAGCACCTACGGGATAGCCCTCACGGCTAGGCATTCTATCATTAGCCGCTTGCATTTCACGTACAACCTTATTATCGTTGTAAGCAAAGTTGAAGTTCGTGTACCAAGAGAAGTCCTTCGTACTGATATTGCGTGTCTGTAGATTAACCTCAATACCGCTGTTATTCATCTCAGCCCAGTTTACCGTCTGAGAAGCAAAACCATTCTCTAGAGGTAACTCACGATAACCAATAAGGTCTGTACCACGGCGATAGTAATAGTCTACGCCTAAGTTAATAGCCTGATTGAGTACAGAGAAGTCTAAACCAAGGTTATAGAGGCTGTCTTCTCCCAGCGCAGTTTATCATTAGAGCCGAAGTGATTGTAATCGTTTGCACCTGTGCATTAGGGAGCAAGGTCGCAGTACCATAAGTACCCACTAGATAAGGTGAAGTATTCTTATCGATATTACCCTGCAAACCATAGAAGCACAGAAGCGCCAAATTATCAATCCACTTAACCGTCTTCAAGAACCCTTCATTAGAAGCACGCCACAGAGCACTTACAGAGTAAATAGGCGGGTAGCGATACTTAGGGTCTACACCGAAGAGGTCAGAGCCATCTAAACGCACACTTCCGCCTAATGTATAGCGGTCATCATAAGTATATGAGCCATTAACGAAGAAAGAAGCGAAGGCATTACGCGTCAAAACCTCTGTGTGCAAAGGATAGCGATTAGCCTGAGATTGGTCACGGAAAATAGGCGTTACCGTCGTTAGCGTCTGAGGATTATAGCCATAAGCAACAGTCGTAACAGCGTCATAACGATTGCGACGCAATTCGCTACCAGCCATAAACTGAAGATTGTGTGGGTCAGCAAAAAGTATTCTTATACTCTAGCAAACCCTTCCAAGTAAACTGACCCAACACACGGTTCTGCACACGATGGCGACCGCCCTCTGCGAGTAAATAAACCTTATTTCCCAGAGACAAAAGCGAGCATCACGCTCACGCAAATCTCTCATCGTATAACTATCTCGCCTGTTAGTTCATCTAGTAAGTTCTGTTCCACTGAATACCTAATTGGCTTGATAGTTTCCACTGATTAGAAGGCGATACTCGCATCGAATATCGTATTGATACCCGTCGTCGTAGTCGTTTGGTCCGTATTGGCACGCTCCTCAAAGATGTTGAAGCCTCTTAGTTTATCAGGCTCACCACTCGTGGCGGCATCGTAATTATAGATGTAGTTGCCTTCAGCATCATAAGGACGCAAGTATGGGCTTACCGTACGTGAGTAATAAACAGGATTAACATTACCCTGCGCATCCATCACATCAGCTACATTGCTACGGCGATTAAGGAAAATAGCCGCACCAACCTTAAACTTCTTCGTAAACTGATAGCCGAGCTTAGCCGTCATATTAAGGCGTTGCAAGCCGACTCCACGTACATTGCCCTGCTCATCGCTATACCCGAGAGAGGTGTAGTAACTTACCTTATCACTTCCACCAGACACACTCACATTGTATTCGCTCGTGAGCGCATTGCGGAAGAGAAGGCTATTCCAGTCCGTGTTAATACCACGCAAAGCATTGATTTCATTCATTGCCTCTGCTGTAATAGCAGACAAACCATTGTTACGTAAAAGCCGACAACAGATTGTGATTGCGTAAGATTTCCGCTACACCACCCTTCTCCGGATACAAACTTACCTTTTGCGCCATCAGGGTCAAAAAGGTGAAGGTCGCTGATTTAGTGGGAAGCAAGCGCAATTCCATATCAACCTTCTCCGAGGGCATTCAAGAGATTAAGGCGGTCAATAGAATACTTAGGGCGCATAACTGATTTTACTTGAGAAGTTAATCACAGGCTTACCAGTACGACCTTTCTTAGTCGTAACCACAATTACACCATTAGCTGCACGAGCGCCATAGATAGCCGTTGCCGCTGCGTCCTTAAGGATAGTGATATTCTCTATATCAGATGGACTAACCCCTGCGATTGAAGACTGACTGATATTAGCAATATCAGAGCCATTGCCATCAGAAGATAGTTTAGGAATATCTGTTCCTTCTAGAGGAATACCATCAAGTACCCACAGAGGGATCTTGTGTACCTTGCAAAGAAGCCGTACCACGTATGCGAATGCGAGCAGGCGCACCAGGCATACCCGAAGTATTGAGTACAGACACCCCAGCTATTTGACCTGCAAGCGCTTGGTCTACACTCTTAACACCACCGAGGATAGCATCGCTGAGTTCAACCTTACTAATCGCAGCAGTCAACCGTCTACGCTCCGTCGTCTGATAACCCGTTACAACGACTTCATTGAGCTTACTATTAGACTCTAGCAGAACATCATAGACCTGCTTGCCCATCTTGCAAGTCAATAGTATATTCATATAGCCAATATAGCGTACCGTTAATTTCTTGACACCATCAGGGGACATTAAGTGAGAATGCCCCATTTATATCAGTCGCTGTTCCTAATGTCGTTTGCTTTACTACCAACGCGCTTAAGCTCGGAAATGGGAACAAATACATTCGCTCCTATCAGTAGCTCCTTATCGTCTGAAGAACGCACCACACCCTTAATAACCTTAGCAGCCCAAGCAGCATTCTGCCCTCCAGCAAAGGTCAAGACTGTGATAAAGTCCTAACTTTGAAAGTCCTTTCATCATTGTTCTATTTATAATCTAATATATCTTGGTCTGTAACCTTAAGACCTAAAGCCGTATTGATACGCAGGATAAGGTCTGTATAGTGATAGGCTACAGCCTTATCTATCGCGCCTCTATGAAGTAAACTCTTCAAGCTAGCACGTATGCGTAGTAGAGCACCACGCTTAACAGAGATTGCATCTGAGATACGCTCTAATTGTGAGCCATAGAGTTCAGTTTTTCTTGGACCAGCCTTTGAGGTCGTGCTGACACCAATCTTCATGCAAGCTCATCGCCAAAGGTAGATTAGGCTCATTTAGTTTCTTATTAACCTTAACACTCTCAGACTTCAGCCGTAGCCGTGAGCAATGCATCTACCATATTCTTTTTGCAGTGAACGCTCACGAGCAGAAGGGTTTGGATACTTGGTGAAAAATCGCTTGCACTAGGTCATCAAGATATTCCACAGCCGTGTATACTCGTCTTGCTCCTAGTTGGTTCTCAGCCTCCATCATACGCATCAAAACGATTGTTGTTGAGCATATCCCAGAGGAGGTAAGCCTGCGTATTCTGCAGTATCTGACTAGGCGCATTCTCCATCACTCCGTTAGGCGTCTTACGCAGGAGATAAGTATATTTGCTTACCTCTGCGCCAAAGAGCCACTCTGGATAGGTGTACAATTCATCGACAAGGAAGCGCAATGCACGCCTTTTGCTCTACTCTAGGCACGAAGGTATAAGTCTGCTGACCATCGCCGACACTCGTATTCTCGATATAGATGCCTCCGATATTGGCAAGGGGCATGATAGAGGTAATTATTCCATTGATAGATAATACCATAATAGAGTTCGCTCGCACGCTCATAACTCTGCTCAGACTTCGCCCGTAGTCATACGCTTGAGAATAGTAGGCACTATGCGCTTAAGGTTGGCGATACCTAATTGGCCTCGTTTCTGCGGGGTCATTACCCAAGTCCTCTGTCTGCGCACGTGGGTCTGCAGCATCACGCGCATCTTGCACCCTCGCTATAACGATATTCCTTACCCTTATATCGTTTAAGTAGAGCAAGAACGGCATCTTTATCAGACTCCTTATCGCCAAACCAGCGATAACCATACTCGATAGCGAACTTATCGTACTCTCCTATGCCCGGCGTTACCCAACGGACATCGTCTGCTGGCTGTGCGATATAATTGAAACAGGCATAATCCATAATAGAAGCCGCTGTCGCTTGCACTCGGTCTGTAAACTGGCGAGCTTCGTAGGCTATCGACAGAAGGCATTTGAGGCAATCATATTATGACGAAGGCCTAATGAGTGCCCTACCTCGTGACAAGCAACAAACTTAATCGCTTGCCCCATAAGATGCTCCGATATATCTGGACCATAAGCCTCTGGCTGAGTAGCACCAAGCTGAACCATAGCCCTCCTTGAGCATGTTCATCACATTATGCCACCAAATGATATCGAGCTTCCAAGATCTCACCGCTACGAGGGTCTACAAGCGAAGGCCCCATGGCGTTTTTCTTCTCACTCGCCACATAGGTTACGACAGAGTAATTCGCATCGTCCTCGTCTATCGTTTTGCCCATCAAGGTCTACCGCGCGTATAGCATTCTTAAAAGCCAGCACGCTCAAACGCTGCTTGCCAAGCCTCAATCCCCTCTTTAATATACTTGCGCCAAGGCTTAGGGTGTAGATTGGTCTATATAAAATAGAATAGGTTTCTTAGGCTCAACCAGTTCTCCTGCTAAATACTTGCTTTTATCTTCGTCCTTAGGTTCTAATCGCCAGCGAGTAATCAGTTCCTTATTTTCTACTTCGTGCTGATAATCGCTGTACTTCAGCTGTGGCACCGTAAAGTAACCCACCCTAGAGCTCACTTCTCTCGCTTGAAGGGGACGCTCGGGGAGTAGCGTATCGACGAACTCAACCTCAACGGTAACATGCACAGAGGTATTACCCTCACGCACTTTTTGTCGTCAGTTCGCTGTAGCCCACTACATTATTACTAAAGCTCTTTATCTTCTGTATTCGTGATAAGTCCTTAATAGCAGATGTCCCAAGATTGATATTATCAAAGACATTATTGAGGCTTGTTTCACTACCATTATATAGGTCATTCACCTTAATAAGCACACGTGTACTATCTGCGCTTACGCCCTCAACCTTAACTGATGCTATAAGAGGAGAGATATAATTATCCTGCACAGCTAGGTTAATGGGCTCGCCACGTGGACTTGCAGGTAGAGGACGGCTTTCACGCACAGGAATAGCTTTCTTGACCTTGTCCCATTCTAGGCGAATCATCTTATTTCTCATAATTGACTCCCCTATTTACGCCAGCCTCATTAAGTTCTTTAGGTACTCGCCTAAGTTTATTAACGACAAGCATATCCTTACCCAGAAGTCGTAGTAGGCACATCAAGATAATAATCATCTTTTGCTTAACGACACGCATCAAACCTTCACTTACTTGCGCATCTTGATACAGCTTTTTTGTATTCGTTCTTCGTGCTTGTAGAGTCCGCCTCTTGCTTGTCTTTTATTCTTCGTCGCGACTGTTGTCGCTTTTATGTAGTCTTGCTCTTCGCTTGTGCTAGTATGTCAGGAGTAACCGACAACATCAAGCCCAAAGACACCGCAAAGAGTTAATACCGATTTTTCTATTGATATACATTCTTTTTCTATCATTTCTGAACAATAAGATTACAAAGTTACGAATTATTACGGCAAATCAGCACATTAGGCAAGAATAACCAATGCAAAATGCTAGAATCTTAACACCTTAGAATACTTAAACTCATGAATAACCGATAACAAAACATCAAGTGCGACTTCCTAAAAGTCAAAACCTCGGCGAAGTCTGTACAGACTACGGCTGAAGTTTGAAGAGACTACCCGTGTAGTTTGTACAGACTACAGCTGAAGTCTCCAGAAAGTACTACGCACTTACAAGTTTAAGTACGCGTACTTTACGAAAATAAGTACGTGTACTCACTGAAGTAAGTGCGCGCACTCACCCAAATCAGTACGACGTACTCACTGAAACCGATAGTCTCATTACGAGATTGATTATCTTTTGTTCCCTATAGAAAAACAGCATACCCAATATGATACAGCATGAAGTACGAGAAGAGCTCATCGAACGCTTTCTCCGATATGTACAAATAGATACTCAGAGTGATTACTCCTCTAAAACTTATCCCTCTACAAGCAAACAACTTAATTTGCTCCGACTCCTTCATGACGAACTCATTGAACTAGGGTGCGTCTGAGGTCTCTATGGATAAGTATGGCTACGTGATGGCTAGCGTACCTGCTAGCGCAGGTTATGAGCATATTCCCATTATCGGGTTGATTGCCCACGTAGATACAAGCCCCCGACCTTAGCGGGACAGACGTTAAGCCTCAAATTATCAATAATTACGATGGAGGCGAAATTGAACTAGGTACTTCGGGCTACAAACTAAGTCCCTAAGGACTTTTCCCGAACTGCTGAATGTACTTGGGCACGACCTTATCACCACAGACGGCACTACCCTACTAGGAGCAGACGACAAAGCTGGTGTGGCTGAGATTATGACCATCGTGAGTTACCTCCTCAAACACCCAGAAGTACAGCACGGCAAAGTGCGTGTAGCCTTTACTGCCGACGAGGAGATTGGCTGTGGCGTAGATTTCTTCGACGTCGAAGCCTTTTGGGGGCTAAGTATGCTTATACTCTTGATGGTAGTAGCGAGGGCGAACTGGAGTACGAATGCTTCAATGCGAGCAGTGCTACTCTCAAAGTACAAGGGCGCAATGTCCACCCCGGTTATGCCAAGGGCAAGATGATTAATGCCCTACAAGTATTGTGCGATGTACACCAAGCCTTACCTGCTCACGAACGCCCAGAGCCACCGAAGGTTACGAAGGCTTCTATCATCTGACCAAGATGGCAGGTTCTGTGGACTCTGCCGAAGCACACTATATCATTCGTGACCACGATAAAGAGAAGATGGACGAGCGCAAAAGCACCATCAAAGCTATCGTCACGAAAAATCAACGACCACTATGGCTACGAACTTATTCAACTAGAGCTTGAAGACCAATACTACAATATGAGGGATAAGATTATGCCACACTACGAACTGATTACCCACGCTGAAGAAGCTGATGAAGTTATCGGGCGTTGTGCCTAATATCCGACCTATACGAGGAGGAACAGATGGAGCTAGGTTATCTTATATGGGCTTACCTTGTCCCAACATATTTGCTGGAGGCATGAACTTCATGGTCGTTACGAATACGCATCTATACAGACGATGACGAGAGTTGTAGAGGTTATGGTGCGCTTACTTGGCTTATTTGAGACCATTGCATAATACGGCACTCGCTGCGTTATTATCGACATTCAGGCTTGGTCATTTACATGAGTAAACTCCCTGCGACTTCAGTCTCAATGCCTTGCGATTACCGCATTCTGCAAAGCCCCCACAAAAGAACAAGTTTCACTTGTTCTTTTGGAGACCGTGCAACGGTCTCTATTTACAAAGGCACGCTAAAATTGACCAAATAACATATAAAAAGGGACTGCGTTAAAATGACGCAGTCCCTTTTATCTTAGCTCTTCTGTTACTGAGTGAGAATAGACGACACGAGCTGTTTCAGTATTTCGCCTGATGGCATATTCGCCCCCTACCCCTTACTGTAAGCATCTGCCATACGTATGTGGCGGATAATATGATAGACTTGACCCGCACTATAATGCTGCATACCCTTAACATAATCCCTAACCATATAAGGAGAAAGTCCTAAGCCCTGAGCAAGGCTACGCTCATCTTTTTGCGCTAAATAGTAGCCCCCCATAAGCGTAGAAATAGTTAAAGAGAATGGCTATCGTCATCTGTATGGGATAATTCTTCTCGTTTTGGCAAAATGATAGGCGATGCGATGAGGCTTTCGTATCCTGCCTATTGATTAGAGCAGAGAGCAATTCGAAGTTATTGTACTCTTACTAATCCCGATATGTAGCTCGACGACATCGGGCGTCACACTACCACCCGAAGGTAAAACAATGAGACAGTTTCTCCACCTCTCCATTGATTTTCTCTAGATTATTACCCGTATGCTCGGACATAAGTGCTGCCGTATGAGCATCAATACTGAGGTTCTTAGCCTGAAGCAAAGACGTAATAAAACGAGGCACATCACGCTCTGCGATTGGATTACTCTCCAAGATAGAGCCATCTAAAAGCCATAAAAAGACTTATATAAAGCCTTACGCTTGTCGGCCTTCTTTTTATAGCATAGAACTAAGCAAGTCGTCTCAGGCAATTCGGGCAAGAGTTTGCCTAAGCTTTCAATATCATTGATTTGCTGAGACTTCTTTCACAAGGACAAGATGATGCTCACCCATCATCGGGAAGCGCATCACATCGCTAGCAATGAGCGATACCTGTGTATTCTTATCATTACCATAGAGGACAGTCAGGTTAAAATCTCGCTCATCTTCAGGAATAACCTTCTGCAAGAATAACTCCGTGAGTTTGTCTATAAAGTATGGTTCGTCCCCACTAAGAAGATACGCAGGACGTAGCTTACCCTCTTTGATTTCCCGCGCAATAGTGTCATAAGTCAGCATATATAATTTGTGTACCTTTGCAAGTACAAAGATAATGAATAAGCTAAACCTACCCCCTTACGCAATAGCCCTAGATAGGCAAGATGAGACACTTAAGGTCTGGGACGACCTTAGGCGCAAGTGGGTACGCCTAACACCCGAAGAATGGGTACGACAGCACTTTATTCATTTCCTTATTGACCACCTAGGCTACCCAGCCCAGTTACTGAGGCAATGAGGTGGGGCTAAGCCTTGAGGCTCTAAGCTACGCGTCGATAGCATACTCTACGACACTCAGCTACGCCCTAAGATGCTCATCGAGTACAAAGCCCCTAGCGTCGCACTTAGTCAGCAGGTACTTGAGCAAGCCCTACGCTATAACTACAAGCTAGAAGTACCCTATCTCATTCTAAGCAATGGTCTTGAGCACGTTGCCTATCATATCAACTACAAAGACCAATCCTACACCATACTAGACCATATTCCCCATTACAAAGACATATAAAGACATGACACAAGCCGTATATTTCGTTTCATTAGGAGCAGGAGACCCCGAACTAATTACACTCAAGGCTCTGCGCTTACTCGAGCGTGCAGATGTTATCTATTCGCCCGTATCCCTTAGCCCCAATGGCAGAAGAGCCTCCAAGAGCAAATCTATTATGCTCTCTCTAGGGCATCAAGGAGGAACAAATCGTAAGCTACGATATGCCTGTAAATAGAGAACGTGAAGGCGCAGAAGACGCCTACAAGCAAGTGGCTGAAGACATTAAGGCTAGACGCCAAGCGAATGGCGATTTAATTGCAGCCGTTGTAGCTATTGGCGATGCAGGGTTCTATGCAAGCAGTGCCTATATAGGCGAGCTCTTAGAAGCCGAAAATATCCCTACTTCCTATCTACCAGGTGTCCCTGCACTGATAGCAAGTAATGCACTCATCGGAGGACAGCTCGTGCAGTTAGACGAACAGCTCCGTGTAATACCCGGTGTAGCCACGCCTAGCGAATGGGAAGAGGCATGGCAGAGCAAGCATACTATTGTCATCATGAAGGGTTCAATGGCTGAAGAAGAAATCAAAAGAGCCATGAAGAGCTATCCTCATCGCCACTGGCACTACCTTGAGTATGTCGGTTATGAGGGGAAGGAGCTTTATCTCAATGATGTTAATCAGATTGCAGAGCGCAAATTCCCTTACTTTAGCCTTATTATCAGCAAAACACGATAAGACCTTTGCATTGTGCGACACTCGTTGCATTATTATCGATATTGGGGCAAGTGCTCTCTATAAAGTATTTGTTATCTTTGCCCAAGAATTAATTTATTAACTAGATATTATAAGAGAATATGCTAAGAACAATTCTATCAGTATCAGGTAAGCCTGGTCTTTTTAGATTGCTAAGCCATGGTAATGGCAACCTTATAGTAGAATCACTTACAGACAAGCGTCGCCAACCCTATACATGCTAAGGATAGAGTCGTTTCTCTCGGTGATATTACTATGTACACTACAGAAGACGACCTACATCTAAGCGAGGTGTTGACTGCCGTCTACAAGCATTTCGAAGGCAAAGCTATTGACATGAGCGCACACACAACGACCGACGCTCTACAAGAGTCTTTCGGCAAGTGCGTTCCAAACTTTGACCGCGAACGTGTATATCCATCGGATATTAAGAAACTTTTCACTTGGTACAATATTCTCATTGCGGCGAGACTTCACTTCATTTACTGAAGAAGAAACCGCAGAGTAATATCAGAGTAATGTGTAAGGGGCTGTAGCAAAAATTCTTTTGTAACAGCCCCTTCAAAAACTCTTAGACTTCTAGGGCTAACGCAACATTGAATCATCAGAATATTACTAATCATAAAACTTAGTTCATTATGTTCAAGGAATGAAGACCTATCTACAAGAAGAACTTCGCTCTATTGAGGAAGCTGGTCTCTACAAGCGTGAACGCATTATTATCACCCCACAGAATGCCGACATCAAGGTTGGACAGGGGCAAGAAGTAGTTAACTTCTGTGCAAACAACTATCTTGGTCTAAGCGACCACCCTCGCCTCATTGAAGCCGCTAAGCGTGCTATGGACACACACGGCTTTGGTATGAGTAGTGTACGCTTCATCTGCGGTACACAAGATATTCACAAAGCTCTTGAGAAGGCTATCGCAGACTACTTCCATACGGAAGACACAATCCTCTACGCTGCTTGTTTCGATGCTAACGGCGGTATATTCGAACCTCTTTTCGGAGAAGAAGATGCCATTATCAGCGATGCACTTAACCACGCAAGTATCATTGACGGCGTGCGCTTAAGTAAGGCTAAACGCTACCGCTATGCCAATGCAGATATGGCAGACCTTGAGCGAAGTCTTTCAGGAAGCTCAGAGTGCTCGCCACCGCATTATCGTAACTGATGGCGTGTTCTCTATGGACGGTAATGTCGCTCCCATGGATAAAAATTTGTGACCTTGCAGAACGCTATGACGCTCTTGTAATGGTTGATGAGTGCCACTCAGCAGGCGTCGTTGGGGCTACTGGACGAGGTGTTTCAGAGCAATTCAATTGCTATGGACGCATAGATATCCACACAGGTACACTAGGTAAGGCTTTCGGTGGTGCCATAGGCGGTTTCACTACTGGTCCTAAGGAAATTATCGACATGCTTCGTCAGCGTAGCCGTCCTTACCTCTTCTCGAACTCTCTTCCTCCTGCAGTCGTAGGTGCTGGACTAGAAGTATTCAAGATGCTCGAGGAGAGCAACGAGCTCCACACTAAGCTCATGGAGAATGTCGAATACTTCCGCACTAAGATGCTGGAAGCAGGCTTTGACATCAAGCCTACGCAGAGTGCTATCTGCGCTGTTATGCTCTACGATGCTAAGCTCAGCCAAGACTATGCAGCCCGCTTGCTCGAAGAAGGCATTTTATGTAACTGGTTTCTATTACCCAGTAGTACCAAAGGGCGAAGCACGCATACGCGTACAGCTCTCAGCTGCACATGACCGCAAGCACCTCGACCACGCTATCGCAGCCTTCATCAGGTTGGACGCGAACTAGGAGTGCTTAAAGCATAAGCCTACGAGCTCAATACAATAAGCAACGGCTGTCGCAACCTAGTTTGTGACAGCCGTTTTCGTAGGGTTCATAAATTATATACCTGCTAATTAAATCTTTATCTCTATCTTTAACATCAAATTCATCTAAACAAACAAATTAACTAGGAAAACGACGTACTTATGGATTTAATCAGCGGTATTGATGCGTGAGCTACTGTGAGGGACTTGCTGCCATTGCACTATTTATTCTTGAGCTATTTACGCCCGGCTTTGTCCTCGCTTGCTTTGGCATAGGTGCGAGACTTCGCTGTCTTTCCAGCTCTTGTAGGCTTAGGCCTCACGTGGCAACTTATCTTCTTTGCCATAGGTAGCCTACTCTCTATCTTCTTCATTCGTCCTCGCTTACTTAGCCGCCCTAAGGTGGAAACTTACCCTATTGGACTAGAAGCTCTCAAGGGTAGAGAAATACGCATCAGCGAAGATATCCCAGAGGGTGAGTATATAGAAGTTCCCATTGATGGCGATGTATGGCGCGTCAAGATGAAAGAAGGAACAGCTAGACGTGGCGATTTAATTCGCATCTGTGGTCGTTCGGGGCTTACACTCTTCGCTATGATTTCGAGAATAATATACGCTCATAAGACACAACAATACAAACAAATATCTAATCTCAAATTTTATGGATGCTATTACAATTATCTTGCTTGCACTAGTTCTTCTAGTCATCTTCACGATTAGTAAGGGCTTACGTATTATCAAGCAGTCCCAAACGATGATTATCGAACGACTAGGACGCTATCATACTACTCTTAGTTCGGGTGTAAACATCGTTATCCCTTTCATTGACCAAGCTCGCCCTATACGCTGGCGTTATACAATCCCTGCAGGCGATGGCAATGTATATGTACGTTTTACGGATACGAATACTATTGATTTTGCGTGAGACCGTGTATGACTTCCCTCGTCAGAGTGTAATTACTCGTGATAATGTAGTTACAGAAATCAATGCGCTCCTTTACTTTCAAATCACAGACCCTATACGTGCCGTTTATGAAATCCAAAACCTTCCTGACGCGATGGAGAAATTAACGCAGACAAGCCTGCGTAATATCATCGGGGAGATGGACCTTGACGAAACGCTTTCAAGCCGTGATACTATTAACTCTAAGCTACGCGGAATACTTGATGACGCTACCAACAAATGGGGTGTCAAGGTTAATCGTGTAGAGCTCCAAGATATTAACCCTCCCTAAGGATATACGCAATGCGATGGAAAAAGCAAATGCGTGCCGAACGTGATAAGCGTGCTCAAATCCTGAATGCAGAAGGGGAAAAGGAGCGCTTATCCGTGGTTCAGAGGGTCGTATGCGGGAAAGCATCAACCACGCAGAGGGTGAGCGTCAAGCACAAGTACTTCACGCCAAGGCGGAAGCAGAAGCTAAGCTCCTCACAGCGGAGGCAGAAGCGGGAGCTATCAAGATGATTGCAGATGCAGTGAAGGACTCAGGTGCTAATCCTACACAATACCTCATCGCAATGCGTTACCTCGAAACGCTCAAGGAAATGACTGCTGGTAAGGACAACAAGACCGTTTACCTCCCTTATGGAGCAAGTGGCATCTTAGGCTCACTTGGTGGCATCAAGGATTTACTTGGTAATAAATAGCATTGCCAAACTCTAGCCTAGAACTGGCAAGGGTTTCTTCAAGGGGCTTGTAGCAAAAACACATAAGGCTACAGCCCCTTTGCTTATCTAGTTATTTTTGTGTAACTTTTGCACCTCGTCATGATGCCCCTTAGCATTATGGCTCTAAAGAGATAACTAATAATATATATATTACTAAAATGAAAAGAACGTTCCAACCCTCAAATCGTAAGAGAAAGAACAAGCACGAGCTTCCCGTAGCCGTATGGCTACTGCTAATGGTCGTCGTGTATTAGCTGCCCGTCGCGCAAAGGGTCGTGCTAAGCTTTCAGTATCAGACGAGTACTAGTCTCTTACAACGACTAATCGCCCCTATTCTCTGCAGAGGATAGGGGCGATTTTTTATTACTTAGAGTTGGAAATTATCGTTTCTTTAGTTTCGGCTTATGCTCCTTACGATAACTACTCATCGTCTGACCCAACTGCCTATGAAAGAAGCGGCTCAGCTTAGACGTACTATCAAAACCCTAAATAGTCAGCCAATTCCTTAGCACTGCAATCGGTGTAGAGCAGACGACGCACAGCCTCACTCATTAGTCTTTGATGGATTAAGTCCAAAGGCGTTCCCCTTCCACTAAGCATCACCTTACGGGTAAGCGTCTTGGGGGGTACAGTGTAGCAAGTCCGCATAATCTTGGACTAACTTATGCGTTCGATAATGCTCGTCAATAAGATTGATATACGAGCGCACTAGTTCGTGGTCCATATCCTTCTCAATATGGCTCTCCCATGTCTTAGACTCGCTCTCGTTGCTTGTATGATATATAGGCGTAGCCAAGAGCGCAAAAAGCCTCTTCATGATAGCGGTCTTCGCCTACAAATTCACGCCTAATCTCTGAAAGAATATGCTCTATTGTCAAGCGTTCAGACTCCTCTAGCTGTACATGAGGCACGAAAAGAAGAGCCATTGAAAAGTTGCCCTCGGCAAGAAACCTCATGGTCATTACCAAAAATACAATAGAAGCGGTCATCAAAGAGCACCAAGGCATAATGCGCCTCTGCACTCTCCTCTTTGGGCTTACTTAAGATTAGGTGCTGTAAGGGACTTAACGCAATCAGTTCCCCAGCTTTTTATTTCTGTGGGGTAACCATCAATAGACGCAGACACAGCCCCCAGACATCATATACAATAGAGTAAATTGTCCATTAAGATGATAGTCATTAAGTACGCTCTGCTCTATATACCTGATGCCTCCACCTATCAGACTAGTGTAGTTGTAGCTAAGCGTCTGTTTCATACCTGTATTCGTTGCTTGAGGAAGGCTTCCGCCCGCTCGAGGTCTTCGGGCGTATCTATACCTATTGTACTGCGTTCAGTATCCATCACTCTTATGCGGTATCCAGCTTCGAGCCAGCGCAGCTGTTCGAGGCTTTCAGTACCCTCAAGAGAAACGAAACGGGGAGCTTCCCCAGCTCTTCGAGAATACTCGCTCTAAAAGCATACAATCCAATATGTTTATAATATCTATGATGCTTACAGAAATCACGCTCGACACCCCTTGGGAATGGTATTAGCGAACGACTGAAATAGAGTGCCGCTCCTTCGGGAGTGCGCACAAGCTTAACGTTATTCGGATTAGAGACTTCACTATCAGGTGTATCTTCACGATAAGCCTCCGCTAAAGTAGCTATCTCTGTTCGTTCATCATCGAAGGCTCTAAGGAGAGCATCTATTTGCTCGGGCAAGATAAAAGGCTCATCACCTTGCAGATTAATAACAATCTCTTCGCCCCGCCCTACCTTATGATGAGGCTTCAATAGCTCTATCTGTGCCTGAGCGATGCTGATTAGAAGTCATGACACACTCACCACCGAAAGCCGTGACACAGTCCATGATGCGTTCGTCATCAGTAGCCACAACCACCCTAGAGGACACACGTTTGGCCTGCTCAACGACATGCTGTATCACAGGTTTACCGCCAAGTAAGGCGAGAGGCTTCCCCGGGAAGCGTGAAGACGCATAGCGTGCTGGTATAATAATTATTGCTTTTGTCCATAAGTTGTGGTATTTATTACTGGCCTCTAAGATAATAATTTATTCTAAGTTCAAAGGGACTTACACGTAATTTAATTGCGTAGAGCTATTAAGCTATTCATAATACGCTCATTACTTAGAATGAGACCGTTGCACGGTCTCCCAAAGGATAAGTAAAAACTTGTCCTTTGGTGGAGCTTTAGCAGAATGCGGTAATCGCAAGGCATTAAGACTGAAGGCGCAGGGAGTTTACTCTTGTAAATGACCAAGCCTGAATGTCGATAATAACGCAGCGAGTGCCGTATTATGCAATGGTCTCTAGAATATAATACACTCTATCATCAATAAACGATATATTTTTCTCCCATTCAGGCAGGGAAGCTGCATCAAAATAAGCAAGTAGTTGATTGGTGGTAAAAACGTCAATGAGCTCCTGCAAGGGCAACACTCCTGCATAGCCCAGGGCGCAAGCCCTGGGTTAATTATTGGAACATATTTATTGAGCCCCCAAAGGGGCGGCACTTCCGAGACGTAAAGGCAAATGCTCGCATTATAGTGCCGCTCCTTCGGAGCTCAATATGCTTTTCTGTTCAGTGTACCCAGGGTTTCATATCGGGCTTTGCCCTCATTCCACCCTGGGCTATGCAGGAGTGTCGTGCCTACGGCACTCAGAATTAACCTCGATTTTTGATGTGCCTGCTCTGAATACTTTCACGGCAAGCGCATCAAAATATCTGAATTACACGAAGAAAAACAAGGTTTGCATTTCCTAAACTCAAAACCTCAGCGAAGTCTGTACAGACTTCAGCTGAAGTTTGTACAGACTACAGCTGAAGTCTCCAGAAAGTACTACGTACTTACAAATTTAAGTACGTGTACTTACTGAAATAAGTACGCGCACTCACTGAAGTGTTTACGTGTACTTACAAAAAGTATTTGTGCGTACTTACGACTTTGAAGAGCCAAGTACATTAGGGGCAAAAAAACACTGAGGCGGTCGCAAAAGTGGTATCTTTGTGCTAATTATGCATCGGCGGATAACGATACTTGTCTGTACAAGCCTTATTAGCTCAACCTTATGTCTATCACAGAATAGTCCTGAGCAGGTAAGCTCTCTTGATAGCCTCAAGAGGGTTCAACAAGTGCGACCATTACCGAGCCTTAAATTGGATAGCCTTCCCTCATTCGCTACCCTTTACCCCACCCAAAAGACTAAGACGCAAGGTAAAGGATTGCAATTACAATTAAGTGGTACCGTCGAATTATCGCCCCTACTCAAGCACACTTACACCGAAAAACCCCTCACTCTCCCTTAGCGATAGGAGGCAACAATCATTTCAGTTAAACCCCGATATTCATTTGAGGGTAGATGCTCAGCTCGGGCGCAAACTAAGCCTACATACGGCTTATAATTCAGATAAGTTAGGTGAAGACTTTAAGCGTAATCTTCGTATTGACTATAAAGGGGACTCGTCCGAACTTATTCAAAATATCACCATTGGTCAGTTTGCTTTTTAGCCCTCAAAATAGCCTCATAGGGTGCTAGCCGTCAGATGACGGGTATATTAGCGGACTTAAAGCACAAAAATTGGAGCTTAAAGCTCTTTGCCAATCAGGATAGTAGGGCTAGTTCGTTGAGTCCAATAGGTCGCACAAGCAGAACTACTCGCCAGCAGTTTAGTCTACGCTCAAGCCAGTACGATGCTAGACGACATTTCTTCCTCTCTAACTTCTTCAAAGAGATACGACACAGCCCTTGCCCAACGTCCTAATATAGCGACGGGGGTACGCATTCTTCGCCTAGAAGTGTGGGTAACACGACGCAATGGCAATAGAGAGCAAGCACGCCATGCGCTCACTTGGAGCGACCTCGGAGAGAAAACAAACATCCACAGCAATCAAATTAGTGCGCTAGCCGATGCGCCCGCCACGCCTGACAACCGGGCCAACAACATTCCGGAGATTACGTCTCCCTACTTAGTCAAAGTATAGTAGAGATTGGCGAAGGGCTTTCCAATCAGCTTCCGCAGAGGCTTAGATTACGATGCCTTCGAGATACATGCAACGCCTTGACCCTAGTGAATATGTGCTGAATAGGGAACTTGGTTATATCTCCCTCGCTCAAAAAGCTCAAAGAAGATGAGAGCCTTGCCGTAAGTTATGAATATAGTTACGGGGGCAAATATATCATGTAGGAGAATTGAGTGCCGATAGTCCAGAGAGTAGGCCCCTTATGCTACGCCTACTCTATGGCAGACAGGACAACCCCAATGCGCCCTATTGGAGCAACATGATGCGCAATGTCTATGCCATAGCACCTCCCTCAAGAGGCATCAGCGACCTACACCTAAATCTAAGTTACCTCGCAGAGGGACAGAGCAAAGCACTACCCTATATTAACGAAGGCAAGCTCAAGGGCAAGCGACTTAGCGAAGTTCTAGATGTAGACAAACTTGATACAGGCGGAGCAGAGCAAGCCGATGGAGCTTTTGACCTCATCGAGGGCATGACTTACGATGCTCAGCATGGTTGGATTTATCTTCCTAGTTCAGCCCCTTTTGATACACCCATTGCACGCAAAAGGCGGAGAGGATAAACTGAGATACCCCGAACTATACACATTAAGCCAGAAGCGGCACAAGCACTCAGCCATAAAGATAAATACTTCATTGAGGGCTCGTACATACTAGCCCAGCAAGACGCTCCTGCGGAAGCGGATTACGCTAGAGAGCAAGAGCACAGACAGACATTATTAGGATTAGAGCTCCTATATCGTCCCCTCCCAAGTATGACCCTTGGGCTATCACTCATGCACCTCTGGGAGCAAAGCCAAAGTAAGCGCACCCTACTCGGCATGGAACCGATGAAGAATACCCTTTGGGGAAACTCCACCTAGACTGGCAGACTCCTCTCACATGGCTTGATAAGGGACTAAAGCACCTATTCCCGCACCTAACACAAACGAGTTCTTTAAGGCTAAAAGGCGAATGGGCTTACCTCATAAGCGACTATCAAAAGGGGGATAACTATAAGGGTTATAGCATTCTTGATGATTTTTGATGATAGTTACCGAGCCTTCGATTTACTCCAAACAGAGGCTTGGAAACTCGCTAGCGTACCTCACCGAACAGCAAGCCGTGAGAGCCAAACCGACTTAATGGCTCATCGTGCGCACCTATCTTGGTTTACGATAGACCCAGCACTCCTGCGCCCCGAAGAGGGACGACAGCCTCATTATATCCGAGGCAATGCCGATATGCTGAGTAGTCATTATGTACGAGAAATTCCGACCCACGAGTTATACCCCGACAAAGAATTAAACCTCAGCCGAACAAACTATATCCCTACGCTTAACCTGCAGCTTCTATCCCGATGAACGAGGGCAGTACAATATCTCTACCCAATACCTCAACAATCAAGGAGCCTTGAATGAACCTACCCAATCTTGGGCAGGTCTGCAACGAGCCATTCCCTGTAACAGACTTTGAGGCTCAAAATGTTGAGTATCTAGAGTTTTGGCTGATGAGTCCCTTCCTTGAGGGGAAAAAAAGCAGGGCAGAGGGCGAACTGATTATTCAGTTGGGGACTTATCCGAAGACCTCCTTCCCGATGGGCGCAAGTCTATGGAGCAGGCTCTACCCTCTAGCGGAATAGCAAACAATCAAGTGGAAACAAGCCCTTGGGGGCGAGTAGCCCAACCGCCCCCAATGGGCTTTTTATTTCTCTGGAAGCATAAGCGACATTATGCGTCAAGACTTAGGCTATGACGGTCTTAGCTCAGATGAGGAACGCCAATATGGTCAGTATCAAGCCTACACGCAAAGTCTTAAGCAAATACTTACTCCGGCACAACTTAGCAAATGGCAGGGCAGACGAGCATAGTCCCCTCAATGACCCTGCAGGGCGATGACTTTAGGGCATTATCTCGATGCCTATTACGACCACGAGCAAACACCTATTCTCGAACGATACAAGTACTACAATGGGGTCGAAGGCAATAGCCGAAATCCACAACTACGAAGTACCACTAAACCCGATAGCGAGGATATTAACGAAGATAATACGCTCTCTACTGATGAGCGTTACTATGAGTATCGTATTCCGCTAGACGATGAGCAAGGGCAGAATTACAAGATTAACACACGCACGACTGAACGAACGCTACCCAATGGGACAACAAGCGCAGTAACGTGGACGCAGTACCGCATACCTATCAGAGCCTATCAGAATGCCGTCGGAGGTATCAGTGGCTTCAAATCTATGCGCTTTATGCGCCTTATCGTCAAGGGTTGCGAGGCTGTTACGAACCTAAGGTTTGCCGATATGAAGTTGATGCAAGGCTCTTGGCGCATGTACGATTTACCTTTAGAGGGTAGCACGAATGGCGGTACGCTTAGTGCAGGCGTGGTGAATATCGAAGAGCATAGCACACGCAAGCCAATCAATTATGTGCTGCCTCCCGAGCATGACCGCCCCCGCGCTCATGCGACGCTTGAGCAGAGGCAAGATAATGAGCAGTCCCTAAGCCTTAAAGTGGAGGGCCTACCAGCAAAAGGAGCAAAAGCTATTTACAAACAAGGGAACTATGACCTAAGAGCCTATGGGCATCTTAGTATGTATGCACATGCCGAAGCCATTGAAGCCAATGACCTTGCGGACGATGATATGACGCTCTTCCTGCGCTTAGGGAGCGACCTCACGCACAACTATTACGAGTATAGCCTCCCTCTTAAACTAAGTTCTGCCGGATATTACAGCAATACGAGCCTAAGCGATAGGCAAATAGTTTGGCCAAAAGCCAATAACATAGACTTAGATCTTACACTCTTGCCCCTTCTCAAGCAAGAACGCCGTCAAGCAGGAGCAGACGCACAAGGCAAACTATATACTAAGGCACACCCATCACAAACGGGACACCGTTACAGCGTTATGGGCAATCCATCACTAGCCCATATACGCAATATGATGATTGGGCTACGCAATAACAGAGGCGAAGAGCGCAGTATCGAGGTTTGGGTAGACGAATTAAGGCTTAGCAAGCGCAAAAAGAAAGGCGACTATGCGCTGAATGGACAGATTGCCCTAAATGTAAGTTCGCTCGGACAAACGCTTATCAATATGAGCCATCGTGGTGCCGGCTCCGGGGCTATTGACGAGCGCATCGACATAGGCACATCTAGCCAAACAGATAGGTTACTTATTCAAGGCAACTTAGATGTGGGGCAACTATTATCCCCCAAAGTCAAGGCCGTTATCCCGATTACTTATCGCCACGAACAAGGCACTACAAGCCCTCGTTACAATCCTTTAGACGATGATATTTTTGGTCACACAAAGCCGTGAAGACGTGCGCAAACAAACAGATACGCACTACAAGCAAACAAGCATAGAACTCACGGGGCTTATATCGGCATTCAGAGTCAGAAGCCTATGCCTTATGACCCTGCCAACCTACGCTTAGACTACAGTTACTATAACGAGCTGCAGTCTAGCCCCACTATACAGCAAAAAGAGCGTACCTCTTGGCAGCTTAATATCAACTACAATTATAGCCCAGCACAAAAGCGTATCCGTCCTTTCCAAGACTACAAAGAGACTCAGTTTTGGGGCAAGTATCTCAAAAACTATGCCCTAGACTTATGGTCCCGCACGATTTCCTTACAGAGCTGGCTCACACGCACAAGTGAGGCTGAACAGCTACGCTCCATCACGGACGAGCAAATACTCCCTAGCCTGAACAATCGTTTTGATGACTTTATGTGGAAGCGCAAGTTCAGTATCACCTATCAGCCCCTACCCGAGTTATCACTTACATTCCACAGCGGAACAGATGCACGCATAGAAGCCCCACAAGAATGGCTAGACAAACAACTCAACCCTGATGCCGAGCGCGTATGGCAGTCCGCTATCCAACGCAACCTATTGCACATGGGTAATCCACATCGTTATGCACAGACAGCAACTGCGACTTATACTCTGCCAACATCTTATTTTTAATACGCTTAGTTGGCTTAGTGGCTCGCTCTCGTATACGGGTTCTTATGAATGGCAAAGGGGGACTTATACACAGCGTGTGCAAAGTCATACTATATCCTCCCAACAGCAAAAACAATTAGCTCTACAATTCAATTTTGCTCGTCTTTATAAACTCTTAGACTGGGATAAGAGCCACAAATGGGCACAAGCCTTGAAGGATATTAACATCAGCCTGCAACGCACAAACAATCTCTATCTACCGGGTTATCTAGGTAATATAGGGAATGCCTTTGGGCAAAGTCAAATAGGAGGACAGCTACGCCCGGGCTTGCCTTTTTGCCTTTGGTCTAAGCAATCAAACTTTCATCGAACATAGTCTTTCCGAAGGGCTTTTCTCCAAAGACCCTGAGAGAGCTTACTCTGGCTTATGGACTACACACGAGAGCCTAGATGTACGCATGAGCCTACAAGCACTCAAAGGCTTATCCCTGACCCTCCTGATGAACCACAGCAATAGCCAAAGAGGAATATCTGTATAGTGCACCTAGTACAGCCCCCACACTGAGAGGAGGAGATATGCAGATGACGACCATGGGACTAAGTGGCTTATGGCAAACCCTATGGTGCTAGTGCTGACGAAGGACAACAAATACTCAGAGCTCTTCCGCAAGCAACAGCAGTATGTATATTCCGAACTTAGGGGGACAACTAGAAAGGAGTGCGCCTCAACTAACAGAACAGCTCAACATCAATAATCCAGCCGTACTCCTACCCGCTTTCCGCCGTAGCTTTATGCTTTCGTCCTACGGGCTGCAGTCTATTCCCCATAGCCTACTAGCGATGCTCCCCAACTGGAATATCACCTATACCCTACGCGAGCAATGGCCATTCATTAAGAAATATATGAATAACCTAACTCTGCGTCATACCTACAGGGGCATTTACCGAACTAATAATTATGATGAACGCATAGGTTGGGCGCGCATAGCAGGGACTAATCTTGCGACGGAGCAAGGTCAGAGCAGGCACGAGTCAGCACACTAGAAGACATTTCCTCTGTATCACTTACGGAAACATTCTTCCCGCTCTTAAGTGCTGATTTCAATTTTTAAGAGTGGACTTACTCTAAGCAGTCAGTGGCGCAGGACGCGCGGTCTAAGCCTTGGATTATCTACAGCCCGACTCATACAAAAGCCTCAACAACGAATGGTCATTAGCCCTAGGCTATCATATCAAGGATATTCGCGAGCTGTGGCAACCGGCAAAGACTAAGGGTACTAGCAATCACGGGCTACGCCTAAAAGCAGACTGGAGCTGGGGTACTACTTATAGCCGTATTTATATGCTTGGGAATGGGCTATCACAGCTTAATCTCGGCAACACGACTAAACGACTTAACTTATCCGCGGATTACGAACTAAACAAATACATCAGTCTGCGTGGCTTCTTCGAGTGGCAATCCGATGAACCGCTCACCACGGGACTAGTTTATCCTACGGTTGTACGCTCGTATGGACTCTCGATTAAGCTCTCGCTGAGATAATCTCACCCGCACCATCAAATAAAGAGACCGCATTCTGCAAAAGCCCCACAAAAGGGTAGGCTTCAATGAAGACAAAAAAATTATCCTAGGTAATCTCCCGACCACCTAGGATACCATCAACTATGAAAAAAAAATTACTTCAGCGAATACAGGTTGCTGATAGACTCGTGATTGATTACACGTTTGATAGCCTCAGCAAATACGCACGCTGTGGAAGTTGCTTAATCTTCTTAGACTCCTTACGAAGAGGAATACTATCAGTGAAGATTATTTCCGTGAGCGCACTCTTATCAATACGTTCGGTAGCAGGGTCACTAAGCACAGCATGCGAAAGCAATAGCTCGTACGCTCTTAGCCCCATTAGCTATCATAAGGTCCGCAGCCTTAGTGATAGTACCTGCAGTATCTACAATATCATCAATAAGGATAACATCCTTACCTTCTACATCTCCGATGATACCCATCTCAGCCACTTCATTAGCCTTAGCACGATGCTTGTGGCAAATAACCATAGGAATGCCGAGATACTTCGCATAGCTGTTGGCACGCTTAACGCCACCAACATCAGGAGTAGCCATCACAGCATTTTTCCATATTAACCGTTTCCTTCAAATAATCAATGAAGACAGTAGAAGCATACAAATGGTCTACAGGCACATTGAAGAAACCTTGTATCTGGTCTGCGTGCAAGTCCATTGTAATCAAGCGGCTAATACCTGCAGTGCAGAGCATGTCTGCGATGAGCTTAGCGCCGATAGATACACGTGGCTTATCCTTGCGGTCTGACGAGCCCAACCGAAGTAAAGGGATTACAGCAGCGATATAGTGTGCCGATGCACGCTTAGCTGCATCAATCATCAGGAGAAGCTCCATCAGATTATCGGATGTTGGGTGAGGTTGATTGCACAAGGAAGACATCCTTACCACGAATGCTATCCTTATAATACACTGAGAATTCACCATCTGCGAAAATGGTCTACTTGCATATCACCTAAGTCACAGCCAAGACCTTTGGCGATTTGCTCGGCTAGGTGGTACGACGCCGATCCTGCGAAGATGGCGAAGTTGTTTTGGGTTTGTGTTCATGAGAAACGATAAGTCTTTCTTGACTACAAAGGTAATGTATAATTGTGATACCACCACACAATTATCTCAATAAACTAGGGCAGAGCGCATCTAAATTTAGCCTTAGATAATCTCCCCATTGATGCACATTGAAACAGTTTCATTAACGAAGAGAAAATAGCCCCTGCCTTTCCTAAAGTTAAAACCTCGGCGAAGTCTGTGCAGACTACACGTGTAGTCTGTATAAACTTCAGCCGTAGTTTGTACAGACTTCAGCTGAAGTTTGCAAAGGGTACGCGCACGCACGCATTTAAGGGCGCGCACGCAGGAATTAAAGAGGATAAATACTTGGAGTTTTTACCAAAGGTGAGTGCATTATGAATTAGGCTAATTGCAAGTGCCGTAGGCACGACACTCCTGCAAAGCCCAGGGTGAAAATGAGGCAAAGCCCGATATGAAACCCTGAGGGATACACGAACCCAAAGTAATATCGAGCTCCGTAGGAGCGGCACTATCACGTGAGCATTTGTCTTACGTCTCGAAGTGCCGCCCTTTGGGGCTCAATAAATGTATCAAACAAAAAAACCCTAGGGCTTGCACCCTGGGGTTGTGAAATGTGTCGCCCTAAAACTAAGGAGACCTCTGGGCGGTCTGAAGGAACTGCACCGTTAGAGTGGCCTTAGCTGGTGCTTTACGCTCAAAGACTGCTGTTAGATTGAGACTTCTCCTAACATATATTGTAGCCCTGAGCGTACCATCGCTCAGCACATCAGAATAAAGCCTACTGGGATCATTGTGAAATACTACGTAGTTATTCGTCAGCTCATCTGTCTTGCGTGTGAACAAAGTCTCCACGCCTTCAATCTTCCAGCCCACAAAAGACGCATTCACCTTAGGCTTGACATAGAGTGTCATACCATTTGGTGAAATAGCACGCTGTGAGGTCTTGACAGCATCAAAGCTAGACTCTCAAGAAGTCGATACTGCGACCTCACCGAGTGAAGCATCACTTGACTTCACAGTAACCTCCTTTGCGCGCCTGAGTCAGTGTTACGATGAACTCCTCATCCGCACCTACCCGATAGTCTAGCCTCTAGAGGCGGAAAGGATCAGACGGATGTACATTGCCTATCTGAGTCTCACCCTATCCGATAGAGTACCCTTCCCTTGTTGGTCACGACACTATGGATAGTATAGAGCTCATCGGGGTCTTCGATAACATCAACCTTGACCTTTGCAAGCCGACCATAGAGGGAACGAGCCTCGTCAAGACTCTTCCCATCGATGAGGACACGCACCTTACTCGGAGCCGTAACTTCAGGTGTTTGAGGGCTTCCCTGCGCCTGCACTATGGCTATCAAAGACAGCGGTCTTGCTCGAGAGAGAAGTGCCAGCTTCCCGCTCATCAATCACTCGGATATAGGTATAATAATTACTTCCCCCAAATTCATTTTGAAAAACAACGAATAGGAGCTCCTGCTATCGATCTGGCCCTCAATACGCACGGTAAAGTCTAGGCTATCAATACCATTTGAGTTTGGGTCGAAATTAGTTGCCTCAGTATGAGGATAGAGGCTGAGCAATCGCTCTCATCTGAGCGATACTTACCCCTTTACTAAAAGTCATAATCTCCTCCTATTATCTCCCAAGCCCCTTCATATTATATGGAGCTCTGGAGTTGGCATTCTATAGTCGATAGTCATATTGGGTTTATCAATACCTGTTTGACCTTGAGCAGGGTCCTGTACAGTGATATAGTCATCGAGCTGACGGTCATCAGTAATCCGATACTCGTAGAAGGCATTGATATGCTCTCTTGCCATCTTGAGCTCTCGGAGAAAAAGTAGGTGGAGAGAGTAGCGTTCTTGGGTCGAGCTCATAGACTGCACCTTGCCCATGGAGCTTAGGCACATTGTAGGGGATTACCACAAGTTGTAGTTCTTGTTCGTTTCCTGACCTGTCTATATAATGGAGATTATTAATCGTAAACCCTCTCGGGTCCAATACTGGATCTATTTTAAGGACAGGATTCGTCTCACCATTTCGCCAGTGATCAAACTGAGAGAGGCGACGCATATCTACATAGATTGAACCTCCATTTTTTTAACATAGACAAACCCTCTACTCACGCGATTATCATGCCATTTATCTAGCCCTTCTTCATTGAGATAATTCAAGTCTTTTGCCGTGATTGTATCCCCAGGATTAACCAGCACTGCCGGCTCGAGATCGTCGCTGATAATAGCTCTCGGCTGCGCACTCAGCCGCACAGAGGCAAGCATGACGAGCATCAGCATCCCGAGGGTTCGAACAAAGCTTTTTCTTTTGCATAATACATATGTATTAAGCATCTAAGTTTATGTAGCGCAAAGGCTCTACGGGTGGTCGTTCGGGGCTTAAAAGCGCCATCCTTAAAGGCGCAAAATCCGTTAATCCATGTTTGCTCTATGCTGTGTGGGAAAATCATACCCTCGAAAGGCGACCAAGCGCAGTGCGTAAGATTATTCTCTGCACTCACGGTGTAGGGCTTATTCGGATTAACAAGCACAATATCCGCATAATAACCTTCCCGAATATAACCGCGTCTATCTATGCCAAAGAGGTCAGCAGGGGCGATGCGCCATACGCTCAACAACCAATTCTTTTGTGAAAACACCCTCATCGCAGAGCTTCAGCATCGCAATCACCGAGTGCTGCACGAGTGGTCCGCCACTAGCAGCCGTCAAGCAGTTACCCTCTTTCTCTTGCCACAAGTGAGGAGCATGGTCAGTAGCCACAACGTCGATTTTACCCGAACGCACAGCCTCACGCACAGCCTCTCTATCCGCAAGCGTCTTGATGGCAGGGTTCCACTGAGTTTATTCCTAGATGCGCGTAATCTCTATCAGAGAAAAAGAGATGATGCACGCAAAACTTCACTCGTAATTTTCTTCTCTCTAAGGGGAATATCATTGCGGAAAAAGTCCGATTTCTCTCTCGGTAGAGATATGTAGAATATGCAGGCGACTGCCCTAGGCGTGTAGCCAAGTCAATAGCCTCCGACGATGAGCGATAGCAAGCCTCAGCCGAGCGAATAAGCGGATGAAAGCGCACATCTAGTTCGGCTTCAGGGGTACAGAGAGATAATGCTCCTTGTTAGCACGTATGACGCTCTCACTCTCGCAGTGCGTAGCGATAAGCATTTCTGTTTCGCCGAAGATGCGTTCGAGTGTTTGCTTATTATCGACAAGCATATTGCCGGTAGAGCTACCCAAGAATAGTTTTTATCCCCGGTGTAAGGCTGCGGTCCACTTGACTAAGCAAGTTCGCATTATCATTAGTTCCACCAAAGAAGAAGCTATAGTTTGCCCAGCTCGTCTCTTCGCCTCTGCGCATCTTATCCTGCCAAGCCTCTATCGTTGTGGTCGTTGGCTTAGTATTAGGCATATCCATAAAAGAGGTTACACCGCCAGCGATAGCGGCCTTACTCTCGCTCTGTATGCTCGCCTTGTGCGTAAGACCGGGTTCGCGGAAATGCACTTGGTCATCAATAGCACCGGGGAAAAAGCCACAAGCCACGGCAATCAACGATATTTGCTCGCTCTAGAACAGACTCAGGGACATGCTCACCCTCATATATAGACGCTATGAAAGCCCCATCAACCAAGACAGAGCCGACAAACGTTCGGCCTTCATTGGTGATAGTCGCTTGACGAAAGAGTGTCTGTGACATAATCTTTTAGTTATTATAATTAACGGAATAGCTTACGTATTAGGAGACCGTCTGGCGGTCTCCTAAAGGTCAAAGTAAAACTTGTCCTTTTGTGGAGCTTTGCAGAATGCGGTAATCGCAAGGCATTGAGACTGAGGGGCGCAGGAGTTTACTCATGTAAATGACGGGGCCTGAATGTCGATAATAACGAAGCGAGTGCCGTACGATGCAATGCTCTCATTAGGAGTTTTATGCGCGTGGCAATAGCTATAAGAGGTATCAGTCTAATGTGTTCGGGCGACACCTTCGCCACCTTCATCGAACGCTTGGTTGTTCGCCAAAAACATAAACCAACGACGTGACCAAATACCCGAAAAAGGATTTACCCTTAAAGTGCTCAAAGCCAAAAATTACCGCCCTCAAAGGTATCGGCAATGATGAGGTCTGAGAGCGACAAAGACTCTTCATCTTGGGGCAACTCAAATGGATAAACAGGAAGCATCAGCACCCAAATAGCGCACACTCATCAGCGCAAATAACTGCATGGGGCGCAATAAATCAAAACGCTGCGCATAATCTAAGAATAGAGCTTTATCCATTTGCTGACCATAAGTACTCATGAAGAGTATCCAGTCGCAGATTTGCCTAAAGCCTATCCCTAGGTAAGAGAAATGGTGTAATATGTGATGAAAGATATAGACCGCATTCAGTTCCAAGGGAAGAGTTCGGCACTGAACGCCCTCAATCGTCACGAAGGCCCAAGCCGAACGAGCCTGCACATCAGCCATAATCTCCGACAGAGCTCATCATAACGAGGAATACCGAAGTAAGTTACATACTTATGGTTCTCTACTACGATAGAGCTATAACGATAAACCTGCTCATAGAGAGAGTCGCCGCTAAGCTTGGCGCCACGCTCTTTAGCCCATTCATTAGCACGCTCATACGCACCTGCTTCCAGGCAGATAAAGGTCAATATCTCCCAAGCATACGTAGCTCAGGACGAGGTAAAGCCTTGCCAAGGTAATGCCCTTAAGAAGCACAGGCTTAAAGCCCACGTCCTCATACTTGCGGTATAGCTTGAGTTGCTTCCCTACATGCTCTCTATTGTGTGTCTGAATTTGGTCAAGCATCAGAGCCATCGAAATCTTTTGGACACGTGGTGGACGAAGGTCTTTGGGTAGCTGCAGTATGCGCTCATAGACCAGCCCCAAGATGCTCTGCTCCTTAGCGAGCGTGCTTATGCTCTCCCAATCCGTAGGAAGAGACGAAAGAAATAACTCCTCTAGCGGCTCTCTGTCAAAGAGAGCTGCTGAGAGGAGTTCGAGAACTTGCCTTTGTACTAGGCTTAGATTAAGCGATGATTCCGATTTCACGGAGATCTTTTAATAGTTTATCAATATCAAGACTTGCTTGTTCTTCACTTATCTCATATCTATCCGTGAGGAGCTTTACCCAGTCTTCGGCAGAAAACTCATTCGTTAGGGTTTCTTGAAGTAGGTAAGCGGCTGTTTCATTAAGCGCGACAGCCTGCGTATAGTCCGCCACACCATCAACAGTAAGAATAGCGATATATTCGTCTGCGATTTTTCTTAAGGTAAAGATTTTCTTTAAGTCTCATCTTTGTATCTATTTAGTTACAAAGATACTAAATAGTACGACACCACACCAAAGCCCCCAAAGAGCATTAGTATCCTAAAAGGCTGGTAAGCAACTAAAATACCAGCGTAGGTAAAAGCAAGAGGTAAAAATAAAACTAGGAATAACCATTATTGGCTATCCCTAGTTATGTTGTATTTTTGATAAAGAAAAAGCTTTTGTGTTTCTTAGAATCTCACTTGAAGATTACTGAAACATTCGCCTAGTTTCTTTAAGAAATGACGGCCTGTAGCTGCTGCTATAAGCTTCTTATTGAAAGGATATAGCATATATTTCTCTTGAGTTGGATAGAACTCAGTGCATAATTCCAATTCTCTAGTTCCCGATTCGCTTGGAATTGAGAGTGTAAAGAAAGCCGCATTTTCGCCCAATTGTTTGCGTCCTGCTTGATCATCTTTAGGGAAGATCTTAGCGTTAGCTAGGCGATCATTGTCAAAAAGGTAGTGATTTTCTACCTCATTATATTTGTCAAGCTCAAAAACGTGTAAGCCGTCTTCAGCTAAAAACAAAGGAGTTGCAACATAAACAGTTCTAAATTTCACAGTACCCAATGTAAGTAAGCTGTATAGATAGTTCTTTGCACCATTCTTCATGTGTTCTTTTTGTGTCAGGAGCGTGAAATAAACAACTTGCAGCAATAGGTTCTTTGCCTTTTTAAATGCTTTATGCAGTCTCCTATTTCTGCAGTATAGAACTCTTTAATCTCTTGTTCGCTTGTGTTCTTAATGCGGTTATATAAGTCTTCTTTAGTACCTTTAGCACTAAAGAACTTGCTGTAGAAAAACTAAAAGAGAATGCTACTACGATAAATACTGCAATAATGATAATTTGAGTTGTTGGCATAATAATAAATGTTTTTATGTTAAGTTTATAATTTTATTGGTTCTTTTTATTTCATCTTTTTGTCTTGATGAAAAGGAATTCCTAAGACAAATGCGAGTACTAAGATAAATACAGCCTTGCCACCCCAGCGTTTATACCAGCCAATTTTTGTCAATTCTTCTTTGTTAAGACCTTTTTCTTTAAGATATTCGTCCAAGAACTGTTCTTGTTCAGTTGTTGTTGGCTCGTAAATCATATCGTTTTTCTGCATCGTAAAAAAACAAGTTTTGGCTCGCTAACAACATAAAGAGGAAGAATGTAAGCGATGTCAAATAGCTTGTAGTAACGTGCGATATCCAATTTTACATCATCTTGATAGATACTGTCTTTTTCAGGAGTTCGATAAACAACGTCTACAATTTCACGAGTACCTATAGGGATTTTAGCTCTTGCTTCACACTTACTTGGCATTAAAAAGGAAAAGAAGTGTTAGCACCAAAAGCATAACCCAAAAAAATTGTGTATTCTTTTTCATTTTGTTCTTTGTGTATTAAAATAACGTGAGTTCGACGAATTATAAGTACCTGTAAATTTAGTGGTTAGTGAAATTTGTTGTATTTTTAAGGTATTGAAAATCAAATAATCACAAACAAAGATAGTTATGCTTACCGAGGATAAAGTTACAGAAATATTTTTGTATGGCAGATGACTTCTGAAAGTTTTTTTGATGCTATGACACTAATGGCCAAAGGGCCTATTCAAAATAAGCCAGCATTTAATTAGAGAACACGCAAAGACAAGCGCATCTATAAGTAATTGATGAGGACGTAGAAGAGCCCTGTAAGGGCGATACTCTACATAGCCCAGGGCGCAAGCCCTGGGTTAATCGATGATACACATTTTTGAGCCCCCAAAGGGGCGGCACTAACAGCGCGCATTTGGTTTGTGTCGTTGCGGTTCGTGGTGTTACGTCGTAATGTATTTATCCGTTGGGGCATTTGCTTGCGTGGGTAAGTGCCGCTCCTACGGAGCTCAATCCGCTTTTGTCTGTGTGTGCCCAGGGTTTCATTTCGGGCTTTGCCCTCATTTACACCCTGGGCTATGCAGGAGTGTCGTGCCTACGGCACTCGCTGTCGCTGAGTACACGCACTTACCGAAGTGTTTACGCTTACTTACGGAAACGAGTACGACGCACTCACTGCAGTGAGTACGTCGTACTTATTGTAACTTAACTTTTATGAAACTCTTCGTAAAGAAGTAGGGCTTTCTTACGCCCTACAATAGCCTGCAATTCCTCGAGAGAAGCCTCACTCAGACGCTTAAGACTATGAAAATGTTGCATCAGTTCGTCCCTTGGTCTTAGGGGCCTATCCCCTTAATATAGTCTAGTCTTGAGGCAATCTGACTCTTCGAGCGCACATCTCGATGAAAGGTAATAGCGAAGCGATGCACCTCACTCTGTATATATTCCAAGAGTCTGAATGTAGCACTTTGGTGCTTAATAGGAACAGTATCACGATTAAGCCCAAAGAGCAACTCGCGCGTTTGGTGCTTGCCGTCCTTAGCGAGCCCCTGCTACGGGGATAGACAGATTAAGTGCCGACAGAGTCTCTTCTAAGGCTGTCATCTGCCCCGCTCCACCATCAGCAATAATCAAATCGGGTAAGACTCGCCCTGACTCATAAGGCGACTATACCGGCGAAAGGCGACTTCCCTCATCGAGGCATAGTCATCAGGCCCCTCGACGCTCTTAATATGGAACTTGCGGTAATCTTTCTTCGAAGGCACAGCACGCTTGAAGACCACACAAGCGGCGACAGGGTCTGAGCCTTGTATATTTGAGTTGTCGAAGCACTCTATGTGCATGGGCAAATGCTCTAGCTGAAGCAAATCCTTAAAGCTCTCCCTAAGGTCTGCATCATACGCTGGTCGGGGGTTCAGACGCTCACTCTGCTTATACTTATCGACCTTGTACTGCTTAACATTACGCTCGCTCAGTTCCAAGAGTTTTTTTCTTATCGCCCCTCTGTGGAACCGTGATACTAACTCCGGGTATATCCCAGTCAAGGTTCATCGGAAGAATAACCTCCCTTGCACGGCTATCAAAACGCCTACGCAGTTCCAAGATGAGCAGAGCCAATAGTTCGTCATCAGACTCCTCGACCTGCGCCTTATACTCTATCGTCTGCGCCTTGTTCACCATACCTTGCGAGATATGTAGGTAGTTCACATAGATGCAATCATCATCACGCTCAAAGCTAAACACATCTACATTATGAATATGATGAGGGGCTACAGTATGCTTAAACTGATACTGCTCAAGCTGAACAAGTCTTTCTTTATAGATTTGCGCTTCCTCAAAACGCAATTCGTTTGCTAGAGCCAACATCTCCTCTTGATAGAGGTCTATGACGGCCTGCATATCGCCATTAAGAAGTTGAATGATTTCCTTGATATTGGCATCATAATCACTCCGTGTTTGCTTAGACACACAGGGGGCTTTGCAACAGCTTCATGTGGTACTCCAAACAGACACTATACTTTCCCTTCGCAATCTGCTCTGGCGATAAATTGAGCTTGCACGTGCGCAGGGGGAATATATCCCTAATCATGGCAAGCGTGGCATGAGCCATCTGCACACTAGGGTAAGGGCCAAAAACGCAAAGACCCATCACGAGGAGCCTGCCTCAAGACAGACACCCTCGGGAAGGGTTCGTTCTTTATTATGATTTCAGGATAGGTCTTGCCGTCCTTGAGGAGGATATTATACTTCGGTTGATGCTCTTTTATCAGCGCATTCTCTAGAAGCAAGGCCTCAAACTCAGTGGCAACAACGAGATACTCTAGACGCTTAATCTGCCTAACTAATAAGCGCGTCTTGCCATCGGTATGCTCTTTCTGAAAATAACTGCTCACCCTACGGCGCAAGTTCTTAGCCTTGCCCACGTAGATGACCGTATCTTCAGCATTATAATACTTGTAGCAACCCGGCGACTCAGGTATAGTAGGGAAGAATTTGCTTGATTTCGTCTAAAGTCATTCGCTACTTGTAGTCTATGCGCCCAAAGGCAGGAAGCACCGGTATGCCATACTGATTGTATAGGTTAGCCTTCGTATAGGCTGGATAAGCATAGCGGTAAGACACTAGCCCATCACCGATAGCACGACTAACAAAGAGCCTTCCCTTCTTGTCTTGCTCCAGGCTAACAGGGAAATAAACGCCATCGGCATGCGCAAACTCAAAGCCTTGAATATCTCCCTTAACAAGGGCTTGATTCTGCTTGATAAATGTGCCGTCACTGATGAGATAATACTTCTTACCATGACGCACCAAACTAATATCGCCTAGTTTCGTCTGACCGTAAGCCTGCTCTCTGTGATAGGTCTTCTGAAGAGCCAAACGAGCCAAGCGATTACCGACAGCGTACTTATAGCGTGGATGCACATCAAGGCTATCCGCACAGTCATAAGTCGGAACAAGGAAGATATTCTTTTGAGCATTCTTACCGCCTTCTTCTACCGAGGTTAGGGTCTTCCTGCAAGAGCCTAAACTCGGACCACTCAGGGCGCGAACTAATACCCGGCAACTGCACCGTATAGATAGGCAAGTTCTTGCCTAGGGTCTGACGGAAATCGTCTACAAGTAATGGGAATAGTTGCTTATACAGACTTGGATTATCGGCATTGCTCTCGCCTTGGTACCAAAGAATACCCTTGAAGCCAAGACCATGCAAAGGCTCGATACCCTCGGCATAGAGGTACCCCGGTTCGTATGGGTGTCTTTGACCTTGTGGGCGCAGTGCGATATTCTCCTTAGCACGCTCACGCACCCAAGGCATACTATAAGGCTTGTCGTACCATTTTAGTTAGCATATCAGGCAGATTATGCTCAAGAGTACGCTGAGAAACAAAAGACTCTATCGGTGCTCCGCCAATAGGATTGCACACAATAGCAATAGGCACATCGGGCAGACTATCACGCAGAGTACGACCGAAGTGATAAGCCACAGCCGACCACTGACCAGTGTTCTCTATGTGCTGCGCCGTTTGCCAAGAAGTCTTTTTGTAATACTGATGATTATTCACTTGAGTGAGCATATCCTCAGGCCATGCCGTCTTATTCGTCTCGGCAATAGGCTGCATCACATAGGCTCTTAGGCGGTCATCATCACGGTAGAGCTTTCGCGTCTTTGGTCCTTAGTCTGATTAAGTTTCCAAGCCATGTTGCTCTGACCAGAAGCAAGCCACACATCGCCAGCCAAGACGTTGTTATACTGCAGGCGTTGCCCCTTGCTCATAATCGTAATAGAGTGACTGCGCTCAGTAGAAAGCGAGTCAATAAGCATACTCCACTTACCGAGGTGGTTGCTCATCGCTAGGGTACTCTCTGTCTTTATCCACATGAACAGTTACACGCGCACCGCCATCAGCCTGCCCAGAAATACGGATTTTCTTACCACGCTGAAGCACCATACCATCGCCATAATAAGGCGACATAGACAAACCGCCCCAATCGCCCGTAAAGAGCTTCCATAGACGTAACGAGCCATACGGATAGCACCCTCACTCGTTGGATGCAAGGCATCGGGCAAAAGATGAGAGTAATTATATAGAGGGTCGCTCAAATTGATTAACTCCAGATTGCGTGCGTCGGCTATACGCTTAATCTCGGCTTGTATTTCGTCAAAATACTGAAGCGTACCTGTTCTAAATCGGCTATGCAAAGCCGTAATCGGCGACATCTGAGCGATAATCACACAGCTTCATGGGGTTCTTATGTGTCAGCGAGTCTATCAAAGCATTATAATCACGCTTAAACTCACTTGCGTAATTAGGCCAGTTGCGTGGGTCTGTATCATTAAGCCCTAGATGAATTACAAAAATATCAGCGTCCCAATCTAAAAGCCTTCTTGAACTCAGGCATCTGCACATAAGGGCGATGCCCCTTAAAAGAAGCGTTGCGCCCGAATGTCCGAAGTTACCCACCTCGTAGTTAGGACCAAGCAAACGCTGAAGAACCGAAGGGTAACTCTCCCACTCGGGGTCTTTCAGCAAGTAACCTGCCGTCACACTATTACCTATACAAGCGACTTTGATAGGCTCTGCTGCATAACTAACGAGCGACGCTAGGCACGCAAGCCCCATCAAGCTAAAATTTCTTTAACATAAGACTATGGAATAAAATGTTTCTATTTATCGTCCCGATAAGACTAGGAGTACACTCACATCGTGAGGCGAAATGCCAGGGTATGCGCAGAGCCTGACCAATAGTTTGAGGTCGTATGCGCTCAAGTTTCTGCCTCGCCTCAGTAGAGAGAGATTTCAGTTCGGCATAATTGAGGGTAGTCCGGTATGCGCACATAGTCAAGGCGACTAATCTTCTCTGCCTGCTCACGCTCACGCTCGATATAACCACTGTACTTAATCTGAATTTCTGCGGGCTCGACAATCTCTTCCTTACGGCTAGGAATATCGGCAATAAGTTTTTCTTAATGCACTGACACGCTGAGCCAATTTAGTGATATTGAGCTGTGGGCGTAAAAATCAAATCAATTAACTTACAACCCCTGCCTTAGAGGGTAATACCCTCCTCCTCTAGCCAAGCATTGATGCTCTGCGGTTTGATTGAATAAGTCTTACAGAAGTCAATTAACTTATCAACATAAAGACGCTTTTCTTCGAGCAATCGTGTGCGCTCTTCCGTCGCCAAACCCAAAGCAATAGCCTTAGGGCGTTAGGCGCATATCGGCATCATCTTGACGAAGAAGAATACGATATTCGGCTCTAGATGTGAACATTCGGTAAGGTTCGTCCACGCCCTTAGTCACTAAGTCATCAATCAAAAAACACCTATATAGGACTCCACTACGGCTCAGTGTAAAAGGTGGCAAGTTATGCACAGCCTGATGTGCATTGATACCAACCATCAGTCCCTGACCTGCCGCTTCCTCATACCCCGTAGTACCATTAACCTGACCAGCTAAGTAAAGACCCGACACGACTTTACTCTCTAGGGTATGATAGAGTTGTGTAGGGTCAAAGAAATCATATTCAATAGCATAACCGGGACGATAGATTTTTCACATTCCTTAGTTCGGGAATAGCCTTAAGGGCAGCTAACTGCACCTCTAGAGGTAGCGAAGAGAGAAACCATTGATATAGTATTCATTAGTCGTCTCTCCCTCTGGCTCTAGAAAGAGTTGATGCTGTTCCTTATCGGCAAAGGTTACAATCTTAGTTTCTATACTTGGGCAATAACGAGGACCAATACTCTGTATCTGACCATTATAAAGCGGTGAACGGTCTAATGCCTCACGCATAATACGGTGGCTCTCAGGAGTAGTAAAGAGCGTATAGCAAGGACGCTGTTTAAGCGCACTGCGAGCAGGAGTATCCATATAACTGAACTTGTGGTAATCCTCTTCGCCCCACTGCTCGCCCATCTCTTTGGGGTCAAAACTACGACCATCAATGCGTGGAGGGTGCCCGTCTTCATACGGTCTGTACGAATACCCAAAGCACTCAACTGCTCCGTAATACCATAACTAGCAGGCTCACTGATGCGCCCGCCTTGCTCCTGATGCTCCCCGAAGTGCATCAATCCGCCAAGGAATGTACCTGTAGTCAGCACCACGGCCGAAGCTGTAAAGCTTACTCCTAGACGAGTCTGAACACCACCAACACGACCAGAGTCAATAAGCAAATTCGTTACCGTATCTTGCCATATATCTAGGTTGGGTTCATTGTCTAGCTCCTCTCGCCAAGCTTCCATAAAACGCATACGATCGCTCTGCGCTCTTGGGCTCCACATCGCAGGACCTTTACTGCGGTTGAGCATACGGAATTGGATTGCTGTTTTATCCGTAATCAAGCCCATACGACCACCCAAAGCATCAATCTCGCGCACAATCTGCCCCTTAGCGATACCACCGACAGCGGGGTTACAGCTCATCTGCGCGATTTTATTCATATCTTGAGTAATCAGAAGAGTCTTTGAGCCTAAGCGTGCCGCCGCTGCTGCCAGCTTCGCAACCAGCGTGACCTGCTCCTATTATAATTATATCGTATTTCTGCATATCTTTCTTTAATTCTTTTACAAAGATACGAAACTTGAATCCATAGAGCCTTGTAAGAGCCTTGACGAGGCACACAAAACTTGAGACCATTGCATAATACGGCACTCGCTGCGTTATTATGGCAATGGTCTCTAATTATGAGTGCCGTAGGCATGGCACTCCTGCATAGCCCAGGGTGTAATGAGGGCAAAGCCCGAAATGAAACCCTGGGTATCCTGAACGAAAAGTAATATCGAGCTCCGTAGAGGGCGGCACCCTACAGCGCGAACATTTATCTCTACCTCAGGGAGTGCCGCCCCTTTGGGGCTCAATAAATGTATCAACTAACATTACCCAGGGCTTGCGCCCTGGGCTATGCAGGAGTATCGCCCTTACAGGGCTCTTCTATGTTTTCTCCACCAATCAATTACTTTGTTGGTTTGATACGGTTGTCCTGCCTTACGAGTGCCGTAGGCACGACACTCCTCAAAAGCCCAGGGTGGAATGAGGGCAAAGCCCGATATGAAACCCTGGGGAAAGCTGTAGAAACAAAAATTATGAGCTCCTTAAGGAGCGGCACTATAACGCGAGCATTTGTCTTACGTCTCGGAAGTGCCGCCCCTACGGGGCTCAATAAATGTATCAACTAACATTACCCAGGGCTTGCGCCCTGGGCTATGCAGAGTATCGCCCTTACAGGACTCTTTTACAACAAGGTCAAAATCCATGTGAGTACTACGTACTGAATAAAGTGAGTACATCGTACTCATTTCAGTAAGTACGTGTACTTATTTTTAGTGATTACGCACACTCATTTTCGTAAGTACGCGTACTTAAATTTGTAAGTACGCAGTACTTTCTGGAGACTTCAGCTGAAGTCTGTGCAGACTACACGTGTAGTCTGTACAAACTACAGCTGAAGTTTGTACAGACTTCGCCGAGGTTTTTAAGTTTAGGTAGCTCAAGCATTATTTTTCTTTGTACGAAATAGAGACCGTTGCACGGTCTCCAAAAGGACAAGTTTTACTTGTCCTTTTGGAGAGCTTTGCAGAATGCGGTAATCGCAAGGCATTGAGATTGAGGGCGCAGGGAGTTTACTCTTGTAAATGACCAAGCCTGAATATCGAAAAATAACGCAGCGAGTGCCGTATTATGCAATGATCTCAGTAGGTAAACTTTATCTTCCACAAATCGCTATCTTTGTTCTTGATAAAGAAGAAATTAAACTATGGGTGCAGATGCTGTAAATATCGGACTAAACCACACGTTACCAGTGGACGATCCTAGAGTCCTGGCCAGAGAAATAGCTCAACGATTACAATGGAATATCGAGTTAGGCTATGATTCTTGGTCAAAAAGTATGACGAAACAAGAAGATTAGTTTTAGAAACCCCTTATACATTCGTCGAATTAGAACGCTTTGTAGTAGATGAGTCTAAGCCTTTCTACCGACTAAGCATTCCCGATTATCAGTATAAACTAATCCGAGAGAAGATTGGGAAAAAGCAATCTTAAATCAATAAACTATTCCTCTCGACATCTAAAAGTGGAGATAACCAGCAATGGCGCGCCCGGAAGTTTGTACGAACTTGAGGTAGAAGAACCTTATGAGGACACTATTTATATCCATAAAGAACACATTGAATTAGGGGTATATCAAACTGCGAGATGGTTTGGATGGTTAAGGAATTTGCCTCAAAAGAGTATTGGCAGTTACTCCTTAATTATCGCCTACAAGTCGCTGAGCGTGCGAAAAGCCTTTGGTTGCTCCCAAGTGATATTCTTTTCAGACCAAGGACCTTCACAAAACCTCTACGACATTGTTGATCTTAGCACTCAGGAGATTATGCAATTTATTCAGAATAGGACTTACATCCATGTTGCTAGCGACATGTCGGAGCGAAAAAAAGACGAATGGATTAAGAGGGTAAAATCATTCAGTACCAAGATTATTTTGAGGATAAAATACACCTTAAAGACGGTGAATTTATTGATGTTATCCTCGATGATTTCAGAGGTCTCGACGAACTAATAAAAACAAAAGTAAGATACTATGGGTGTAGATGTTGTAAATATCGGACTAAACCACACGTTACCAGTGGACGATCCTCGAGTCTTGGCCAGAGAAATAGCTCAACGATTACAATGGAATATCAAGTTGGGCTATGATTCTTGGACTAAGTACGACGAAGCAAGAAGATTAGTTTCAGAAACTCCTTATACCTTCGTCGAATTAGAACGCTTTATAGTCGATGAGTCTAAGCCTTTCTACCGACTATGCATTCCCGATTATCAGTATAAGCTAATCCGAGAGAAGATTGGGAAAAGCAATCTTAAATCAATAAACTACTCCTCCCAACATCTAAAAAGCATGATAACAAGTAATGATGCGCCCGGAAGGTTGTACGAACTTGATGAAGAAAAACCTGGTTCGGACTTTCTTAGTATCTATAGAGAACACATTGAATTAGGGGTATATCAAACTGCGAGATGGTTTGGATGGATAAGGAAATTTGACTCAAAAGAGGATTGGCAATTACTCCTTAATTATCGCCTACAAGTCGCTGAGCGTGCGAAAGCCTTTTGGTTGCTCCCAAGTGATATTCTTTTGCAGACCAAGGGCCTTCGCAGGATATCTACGAAAACCGTTAACCTTAGTAATCAAGAGATTATACAGTTTATACTGAATAGGACTTACATCCATAATGCTAACGACATGTCGGAGCAAGAGAAAGACGAATGGATTAAGACGGGCAAAATCATTCAGTACCAAGATTATTTTTGAGGATAAAAATACACCTTAAAGACGGTGAATTTATTGATGTTATCCTCGATGATTTCAGAGGTCTTGACGAACTAATAAAAACAACCCTTAAAGCCTAAATTCATAAACAACGGCTGTTAATCGCGATTATCTAGAATATATCTTTATACAATATCTAAAATGTCTGCAGGAATTCATACTATTGGGTTTGGTCATACACTACCTATCTACAACCCAATTCTTTTTGGCAGAGCGAATGGCTCAAAGCCTTCAATGTAATATCTACATAACGACTTCCAAAACTTACATAGGTGATTATCAACCCTCCGAGAGTAGTTCCTCAACTAAAATCACATTACCTCATACAATACATTATGGTAATGGTTCGGGAGCTACTTCAATGCTTGTTATCTTAGAAAACGGTTTGAGGCTCCTAAATAAAGAAATAAGCCTCAAAGAATTAGCAAGTAAGATTATATCAGGAAAAACAGACGATATTGGATATTACCTTCCTCTCTATTATTGGCGCAATGAACATGATACGGATTCAATGGAAATTTATCCTAATCACATTGACCTACATCTATGTTCATCATTATTCTTTAGATGGTGGCATATTTTTAGACGCCTTCGAATCAGAACAAGATGAGAGCAAGAAGATGCTTCTGATGGAGCGCGAAGCCATACACAGAATACTTAAACCTCTAGGCTGTAGTCACGTTTTAATCTTTTCTGATGAAGATTATACAGAAGATCTTAGTCATTCTGATTTATATCGAGATACCGAAGACTACTTAAAAATACATACAAGAAAAACAATATCTTCGGGATAAGAACATTTTGCTATAAAGTACCCGGAGAACATCCTACATATCAAGTACACAGACTATTTAGACAAAAAAACTAGAGTTGAGCGATGACGAATTTGTGAGTATCATCATAGACCAATTAGAGGACTAACAAAAAAACGAAGTAAGAAGCCATGAGTGTAGACGGTACAGATATCCCCGAGCATCTTAGAGAAAATAGAGCATTCTGATAAAACACGGGCTGTTCCCTCTCTTGGGGAACAGCCCTTTATATTCTTCTTACGACCTTGAGTAAGATTTATACACTAAGATTTTAACAAGCTGATACTATTTACCTTGTAACCTGTCCAATCTTCTTGAGCACAAGTATTCCCTTGCTCGGCTGATTTGCGATACCAGAGCTAGCCCGCTTATGATTTTTGAGGTACTCCCAGCCCAGCATAATAGCAGTATCCAAGCCTAGCCTGAGCAGAAGTATGACCTTGCTCAGCAGCTTTATAATACCAAGAAACTGCTTGTTCATAATCTTGCACTCCATCTTCATCTCCACGATAATAGTACTCACCAAGAGCGAACTGAGCATCTGCATCGCCTTGCTCGGCTGACTTGCGATACCATTGAACGAGCTTCTTGCTTATCCTGAAGAACTCCTACGCCATCATCATAGCACAGTCCAAGAGCAAACTGAGCTACCTGCATCTCCTTGTTCGGCAGCCTTACGATACCAATAAACGAGCTGCTTGCTTATCCATAGGAACTCCTTCTCCATTATAATAACAGCTGCCGAGATCAAACTGAGCAGATTTTTGCTCCTCTCTCTGCAGCTTTGCGATACCAATAAATAGCTTGCTCATAGTCCTGAGAAACGCCAAGCCCCCAATAGTAATACCTACCTAAATTATATGCTAGGGCATGAGTAATCCACCTCATCGACCTTACTATACCAATAGACTGCCTGCTCATAGTCTTGAGGAACACCGTCTTCGCCATAATAATACATTTCAGCTAGATGATACTTAGCATAATTGTGGCCTTGTTCTGCAGCTTTGCGATACCAAGAAGCGGACAACGCATAATCTTGAGGTACTCCCCACCCAGCATAATAGCAGAATCCAAGACTCAACTGCGCACCAGTATGACCTTGTTCAGCAGCTTTACGATACCAATAAACAGCCTGCTCGTTATCACCTAGAATACTCTCCTCACTCTCGAAAATAACACTCTCCAAGTGTATACTGAGCATCTGCATCGCCTTGCTCGGCTGCTTTTGCGATACCATTGAACGGCCTCTAGCAAATCCAGAGAAACTCCAAATCCGCTATTGTAACATCGGCCTAGATTATGTTGAGCTGACGCATGACCTTGCTCAGCTGCTTTACGATACCAATAAACAGCTTGCTCATAATCTTGCACCCCTTCTTCATTTCCACGATAATAGTACTCACCAAGAGCGAACTGAGCATCTGCATCGCCTTGTTCTGCCTTAAAGATTAAATCTTCCATAATGTTATGCTCGGTCATATTGAATAAGAACCTCTACAATTAAAGTATCTATCTAGTGACAAATATAAGCATTCTGATAAAACACGGGCTGTCCCCCCTTTTTGGGAACAGCCCGCAGTGTCTGAAAAAAGCAGCAAGCCTTAGTCGTGCGTCAAAAGAACATTCTCATAAATAGTCCTTAACTCACGCATAATATGCTTAGGGCGTAAAACGCTTGGCATAATGCTTACCCTCACGGACCATCTCGTCCGCCAAACTATCATTACCAAGTATGCGCTCCATCATATCAGCAAGCTCTTCGGCATCGTGAGGCGATGTGTACAGACTATGCGGACCGCCAGCCTCTTCTAAGCAACTACCCGTAGCACCTATAACAGGCACACCCACATTAAGCAGCTTCTATAATAGGAATACCGAAACCTTCAAAATGAGAAGGATAAACAAAGAGTTCGGCTCCGATATAAAAAGCCCGGCAAATGCTCTGTGGGGATATTATGCATCAAGCGAACACGCTTATCTACCCCAAGACGACGTGCAAGGGCCATCACATGGTCACAATAAGGCGTACGCCTACCGACAGCCACCAAGCAAATATCCTTATCCTTAAGTTGGGCTAATGCTGTTACGGCAAGAGCCAAGTTCTTGCGCTCCTCTATACTGCCCACAAAGAGCATATAACGCTGAGGCAACTGATAGTGACCACGAGCAAAAGCACCCTGCTCTGGTTTAACATGTGAGAAAATAGGCGAACAACCCTGATAAACCACGGACACACGCTCAGGCTCTACATCGAAAAATCTCAATCACATCCTGCTTAGTATATTCGCTAACGGCTATTACATGGTCTGCATGCCTTGCCGATGCACCATACTTGCGTGTGTACATCCAGCGGTCAGCCCATTTATAAAACTCAGGATAGCGAATGAAGGCCAAGTCGTGCATCGTCAGCACTGTCCCTATGCTCTTATCATTATATAAGCCTAGAGGAAGTTCATTGCTTAGACCATGATAAATATCCACTTCCTCGCTCTTGAGCATGGACTTAACGCCCCAGTTGCGCCAATAAGAGCCTAGCAACTGCCCCACTGCTGTTTCTGGAGTATGCAGGCTAACACCTCTATAATGCAATAAATCTTCGTATAGCCTAGGGTTTCCCTGACTAGGCGAACAAAGCATATAATTATTTTCAGGATAATACTCTGCTAGCGTTCGCACAATAAAGCGACTATAATTACCTAGCCCTGTAGCATTGTTGGTAATACGCTTAGCATCAAAAAGCTATATTCATTGAAATATAATAGTAATCCGTTTAATGTAAAGGCAGTAGTTAATACCTAATCCAACTATTGCCTTGACTTGCTCTCTATGAAGTAGTGACTCAAGCGCACACTATCATCTCTCGTAAAGCTAGAGTCTCGCATCAGCTGAGCCCACGAGGATATGTGTCCATGCCGATAGAGGAGTTTCGCCATAGCTTTGCGTTGCGCCCAAGATAAATACAAATGCTCAGGCAGTTCCTCAGGCTTGAGTGAGGCTAGTAAATAACGTCTCGGCGGAGTCTTAATCACAAACCAACCTTTTAAGGCAAGAAACTTATCCTCGTCCATACCATAAACCTCTTGTAGTTGCAAAGGTGTATAATAGCCTCCGAGCTTCTGACGAAGAGCAAGTATGCGATGAGCAAAGGCAGGTCCAATGCCGGGCACCTTAATTAAGGTTAAAGAGTCTGCTTTATTGAGGTCTAATTGGACTAAACGAGTGAACTTGTTGCTGGACTTGTGGCGCAACCGCTCCGGCGGACCGACATAGTCTTTTGAGCGATGCAGACTATCATGACTAACATGAGTCTGCTTGCTCTCCTCCGTAGAGACGCCATGACTACCCCAAGCATAGAGCGCAAGGGCAGTACTCACTAAGCACAGTAGAATCGCTATAACGATGCGTTCAGCACGACCAATATAAAAATGACTCTCAATGCCCATGGACAAGGAACTAATTAGCGTTCGGGATTGGGGTTAATCCAAATGCGCTCGACTAAACCATCTTTAAGTTCAATCATGCGGTCGGCACGCTCAGCTAGAGAGACATCGTGCGTTACAAGCACAAAGGTTTGCCCTAGTTCGCGCCTTAACTTAAAGAATAGCGCATGTAGTTCTTCTTTATTGAGCGAGTCCAAACTTCCCGAGGGTTCATCAGCAAAGACAACTCTAGGCTTATTCATCAGCGCACGTGCCATAGCTACACGCTGACATTCGCCACCCGATAGTTCACTTGGCAAGTGTCCTAGTCTATGCTCTAAGCCAAGTAAGTGTAGGAGTTCGGTTGCTCGCTCTTTCGCCTCCTTGCTCTTGCCACCTAGAATAAGGGCAGGCATACACACATTCTCTAAGGCTGTAAACTCAGGTAGAAGCTGGTGATTTTTGGAAGACAGAGCCTATTGACTTATTGCGGAGAGCTGCGGTATCTCGCTCTCGAAGGGACGAAACATCTGTGCCATCGATATAGAGCTTTCCCGAGTCGGCTACATCTAGAGTCCCTAGTATCTGAAGGAGTGTAGTCTTACCAGCACCACTAGCACCCACGATAGAGACAATCTCTCCTTCTTCGATAGCCACATCTATCCCTTTGAGGATAGACAGACCATCATAACTCTTATGAATGTCTATCGCCTTGATAATCTCACTCATTGCCTAGCCTACTTAGCATCTTTAGATAAGACATTGATATCTCTAGGGTCTATCAACTTATTCATAATCGCATACACGGCTAAAGCTCCAGCACTATGAATTTGGAGTTTCTTACCTATGTTTCGTCTGTGCGTTATAACCGTATGAGTAGATAGGAATAAATGCTCGGCAATACGCTTATTGGTCATACCCTTAACAACGCAAATGACAATCTCACGCTCGCGTGCCGTCAAGTCTTGGCTTTCGCCATGCGCCTTATCATCATGCTCAATAAGTTTATCAAATAGCTCTGCTATGCGTTGCATATTATCGGTTATGCGCAGCACGCCATCATAAGCCTTGAGCAGGTCATCATCAATAGTACCGTAGTTTATCGCAATCAGTTTGGCTTCTGTCGTCTGTGGCAGGAGCGCACGAGGGTGCAGACCACACAGCACGGGGTTAAGCATAAACACATCGGCAGGAGACATCGCAAGCATCTCCTCCCAATCACGCTTGCCGTCTTCCGCCAAACAAGCTATTTGCACCTTATAACGGGGCAACTTCTTCAGCTGATTTTCTAGCCCCAAACGTATTATTGGGCTAGGGTCAGCTATTACTATGCGAATAGGGGTTGTCATATATAATCCATTGGCTCTAAGTTATAGAGCAAGTACTTCTTCTTAACGTTGCTCAAGCAACTGAATATAAGGAACGAAGACATTGTCTTCAATCAAATTGTGAGCAGCAAGCTCGTACTCACTAGAGAATATCTCATTGAGTACATTCGTAAGTTCATAACTACCCGAAGACGAGAAATAACGAATAAGCAAGTTCTTAAGTTCCGTTATTTTAAGCTCCACCTGGTCATGCTTCTTGGCAAATACGTTGATGCTGTAGTTCGGGTCTTTGATGCCCGAAGCCAAGTTCTTGGCATATGGGAATACCGTCTTATCTTCGTAGTTCATGTGCTTACGCACTTCCTCTACATACTCATCGAAGAAGCGACGTATTACCGCAGCCAATTCAGGAGGACAGTTTGAGATGGCACTAAGAAGTCTGTGTCTTAGTTCAGGCAATCTGTAATCCAAGAAATAGGAATGCGAATTAGTTAAATATGTAATTAGACTATCCAACTTGACTAGTTCCAGCTGAGCGTGGCTAGGCGCATCATAGTGTCCAATAGACAGATTAAGAATTAGGAGCAAAGTATGCTCATCTACGTGATAGTCTCTGCAACACTGAGCAATCGTTCTATCCCCAAAGCCTAGGGGAATACCATAACGCGTCGTAATGAGCAAGAGCTGATAGTTCTCACACACAGGTCGCCGAGGCGTGCCGAGGACGTTATGAGGGTGTATATGTAGCTCCGAAAGTATGGAGGTTTACCGACATAATATATTGAATGTTTGAGATTTCCGATAAAGTTACGAATTAGTCTGCAAACGTTATTTCTTGAAGCAGACGAGGACAACGACCATATTCCTCTATTATCATCATGATATAGCGAATATCGCAGATGATGCTACGCTGATAGTCGGGCAGATACTGAATATCACCGCCGACACCTTCCCAGTTGCGGTCGAAGTTAATACCTATAAGTTCGCCCTTAGCATTGAGGACGGGGCTACCAGAGTTTCCGCCAGTCGTGTGGGTCGTCGCTGCCATATTAACAGGCATTACCCAGCCCGTAGGCGTCTGAATAACTAACGCTTATTCTGTCCATAGCTCTGCGTCTTATAGATTTCAGTTAGTCGCTTAGGGCACAGCAAACTCCCAAGAGGTGCTGTCAGCCTTCTGCATAACACCCTCTAGAGTAGTACGGAAGTCATAAGAAACACCATCTCGGGGCTTGTATCCCTGCACTTGTCCGTAAGTAAAGCGTAGCGTTGAGTTGGCATCTGGCCACAGATTTTCTGTACCCTTATACTTGAGCAATCCTCCTACATAAGTACGTCTTGCGAGCTCAATAGGATTATCATACTTACTCAAAGCTTGTCTAAGCGCATAACCCTCCTCCGCAAGCATCTTAACGAAGCGGAGAAGCGTACTATCTGCTTGATTCATAGTGAGCGTACCCTTCGCTAGCTGCGCTGCAGACTCCTGCTTCATCATACGGCTAGTAAAAAGCATATCCACGAGAGCATCTACAGAGCCAAAGTCTGCAAGTAGTTTATTCAATTCTGCTGGGCGTTCGTCTTCTTTTATTTGCTTAACATATTCAGTAAGAACAGCCTTAGAGACCTTTTTATCGACTTCTGCATTATAGTCTTTAAAGAAATCTTTAAGCCCTTCTTGATTTGAAGAATTCATTACAGAGATTAGTGTAATAAACTCTAAGCTAGTAGCTAAGCCCTCATTCAGATACCACTGCCTACGGCGCAGGCTTGCACGCTCATGAATAGCCGAACGTATCTGCTGTAAGGCCTGCTCATAGATAGCCTTATCCTTGGCATTAGCTTCTTGAAGCAAAGACTCCATTTGCTGACGCTTAGCACCAGCCAAGTCACGCACCTCAATACCCCAGTTAGCACCAATAGCACGCTTATAACCATTCTGACTATAAGCATACTTAGCCGCATACTGAATATTTACCTTAGGGTCTGCCTGCATTTCTTTGAGCATCACTTCTTGACGAATACCGCGCATACGTATGCGAATATCATTGTCAATCGTCTTCCACTCCTCAACCTCTTCGGGGATAAAGAAGCGGTTAGTACGTCCGGGGAAGCCCCATAATCATAGCATAATCGCCTTGCTCTACGCCCTTAGTCGAGATATTGAACCAACGTTTAGGCTTGAGGGCTTATTGCTCGCTGAGTATGGCGCAGGATTACCAGCAGCATCAGCATAGATACGGAAAAATAGAAATCACCCGTATGACGAGGATAAACCCAGTTGTCTGTATCTGCACCGAACTTGCCAATGGCACTAGGGAGGCGCACCCACGAAACGAATATCGCTATATACCTTCTTCGTGAACATCAAGTAGCGATTGCCATTATAGAAAGGCTTAATCTCCACCTCCACACCTTGGGGCAGAGGCTTGCCTACTTTTTTTCTGTGCTAGCGTTGCAAGATAACTAGCTGATAAGTAAGCCATTTCATGCTTATTTTTATCACGAGCAAGAGCCTTTTTGCACGTAGTCTGTCACATCTTCTATAGCATCAATAAATGTAACAGTCAGTCCCTTTGCGGGCAATTCTTCTTGCTCACTTTGCGCCCAGTAACCATGCTCAAGGTAATTAGCCTCAACACTACTTAGCGACTGAATAGCATCATAACCACAGTGATGATTGGTCAGAACTAAGCCCTGACTACTAATCACTTCACCCCGTACATCCGCCTCCAAAAATCACCACAGCATCTTTGAGCGATGTACCATTAGGGGTTATAGATATCGTAGTCTTTCATTTTAAGACCTCGTTTCTGCATATTGGCATACTGCTTGGCTAATTGTTGCATCAGCCACATACCCTCATCTGCAGACGCTCTAAAAGCGAGACCTAAGAGCACTAAGGTCGCAAAAACACTTCTTATCTTCATTGTATTATTTTATTTTTATGGTATAAAGATACATAACTATTCCCAACTGAAGGCTCTCCGCCATGCTTAGCCCCCAGCCTACTCCCTAATTTTTTTGAATAATAAAAAGTGCAATCGTGAGTGCGTCGTACTCGTTTCAGTGAGTACACGTAAATGATATGCCCCCCAAAAAGTTGAACATTTAATTTAATGTCCAACTTTTTTTGGGGGCATATCAATGTTAGTATAAGAACAGACCAACCTTAGAATAGAGGACGATGATAATCGTTCCTT
>BNJS01001702.1_pt1 | contig 87598 bp, 75 predicted proteins | sample 8540461 | NCBI WGS metagenome assembly BNJS01 (sample SAMD00202454, study PRJDB9452) | human saliva metagenome | isolation source: human saliva | place: Japan
TACCGCGCCGGATGGTGGCGCTCGGCCGAGCGGGAGGGCGCCGACTTCTTCCTGCGCGAGGTCGAGGGCCCTCGAGCGCCTCAACGTCCGCCCGGTGCGGGCCAACTGGCGCGACGCCGGCAGAAATCGTCGGCATCCTGCGCAAGATGCCCAACTCGACGCTGCGGCGCATGGCCCCGGACGACCAACCCCATGGCGCTGCGCTTCATGGTGCTGTTCGCCTCCAGTCCGGCTACCGCGACGGCCTGTTCGACAAGACCATCTCGATCCCACGTCTCATCCACACCCGCACCAGCGAGTACCGCAGCGCGTACCGGACCAGCTCAGCCGCCTAGCGCGGGCGCGAAGCCACCACCGTTTCACTCACCAGCAAAAACTCAGAAACGACGCGGCCCGGGTCATTTCTGAAAGTTTTTGTCGAAGTTGAGGGAGCTCACCAGCGTCGGCCAATGGCCTGACGCCCGCAGCGGCCAGTCGCCGCAGCATCTGGGCCCCGGCGTCGTCCCCAGGCCTGTGCCCACGTCCAGCGGGCCACCGTCAGGCCCGAGGGCCTCGCAGGGCGTCCTCCCGGAGCTTCTCACGCCCACGACATCCTCCGGGTCCTGTCCGAAGGAGGCCGACCGGTACTTGACCCGACCGTCGAACTCACCGGCCACCTCATGGTCCGGCCAGTAGTAGTCCAGGATGTAGAGCTCCTGCCCGACCCGCACACTCACCTGCAGCTCCGGCTTGGGAAGACGGTGCTCCCACATACGGACACGGGACATGGACTCGCCCGGCGACTCGGATCGACCAGTCGGCCAGGCGCACGGCCTGCCGAGCGCGAGGGGCCACCACGTGCCGTAGCGGGCAGACGTTCCAGGGCTTCCTCCATGGCTTCCACGGAGCACAGCCTGTTGTGCAGGGGCCGTGCGTCCATGGCGACGACTCCCGCCATCGACCCCGCTCCACCGAGCCAGGTCAATGAGTGAGTCCGGCAGCGCGACGGCGAGATGCCTGCCCACCCTGACGACCTCAGTGCCGCGGCGCCGGACGTGACGCCACAGCAAGGAGGTCCGCACCCGCCCGGGACGCCCATCCACGACCTCCACCCCTGCGCAGGACCGTCCCCACCAGCGGCAGCCCGTAGGCGGCGACGGCGGAGGCGCCCGCCAGCACCAGGTCCTCGCCGTACTTCCGGTGCGCCGCCTCGAGCAGCAGCTCGTAGCGCTCCGTCCCTGAGGCCGCCTGCCAGGCCGAGCGGGGAGCGTAGACGCCTGCAGCGACTCGCAGCCAGTCGTGGCTGAGGTCCGGACGCGCACACGCGGCGCCGTCGAGGCCGAGTCTCGTTCCACAGGAGCGGGTGCAGGGCCCCGCCGTCGGACAAGGGCAGGGGAGGAGATCGAGGTGGTCATGCGCCTATGCTGCCCGCGGCGCCCCAGCGCTCACCCGACGCGCTTGGCCCTCCTGTGGACACAGGAGCCGACAGTGCCGATGTGGACACCCGGCATCGCAGATCACTCAACAAAAATCTTCACAGATGACCCGGAGCCGCGTCGTCTGTGAAGATGTGTCGTAGGTGCGGAGGCGGACGCAGCCGCGTCGCATCGCCGCTCCGTCCTCGCGGGTCGGCCGGCCAGCTCGAGCCTGCGGTGGCGGCTGACGGCCGCGCCCGACGTCGACCATGCGCGGGCGCACGAGGAAGCGGGCGCGCTCGCGCTCGTCGGTCAGGGCGTCCAGGCCCTCGTCGTCGAGCAGGGCCTCGAGGTCGTCCAGGCACTCGCGCAGCGGGGAGACCCCGTCGAAGCGCTGCTCCAGCAGGGCGCGCAGGGCGTAGGCGACGGCCTCGGCCTGCCCAGGGTCGGTGACGCCGCCGACGTCGGAGATGTCGATGTCCTCCCGGTCCAGGATGAGGGTGGAGGTGCCCCTGGGCGCGAGTGCGCACGGTCCCCGGCGAGTGCGCGGCGGGGCGGGGCTCGAGGACGCGCTGCCCGAGGCTCGGCGAAGTCCTCCAGCTCGGTGACGGGCCGGGGCTGATCGGCCACGACCCGGCGGGCCTGCTCGGTGACGTCGCGCAGGTGGTAGGCGTCCATGAGCAGGACCCGGTCGGCCACGTCCAGGTAGTCCCCGGAGCCGCCCATGACCATGACCGTGGAGACGCCCCGCCGGCGGAACAGCGCGGTGATGCGGTCCACCAGGGGCGTGATGGGCTCGCGTTCGGCGGCCACCAGCTCGCGCATGCGCGAGTCGCGGATGAGCAGGTTCGTGGCGGAGGTGTCCTCATCGAGCAGCAGTGCGGTGGAGCCGGCCTCGACGGCCTCGATGATGGAGGCGGCCTGGGAGGTGGATCCCGAGGCGTTGCGGGTGGTGAAGGAGGCGGTGTCGCGCCCGGCCGGCAGGTGGGAGATGAAGGGCGTCAGGTCCACGCCGGTCACGGCGCGCCCGTCGGCGGCCCGCACCTTGACGGCGTCGGGAACCGTGGCCACGAGCTCGCGCCCGTCCCCGGGCACGTGCGGGTAGACGCCGCGCTCGATGGCGCTCAGCAGCGTGGACTTGCCGTGGTAGCCGCCTCCGACGATGACGTTGACCCCGCCTCGACGACGGTGCCGCGCACCGTTCCGGCGTGGGGGAGCTCGACCGTGGCGGCCATGGAGTCGGGGGCCTGGAGGGGGACGCCGCCGTCCAGGGGCTCATCGCTCACGCCGGAGCGGCGCGGCAGGACGGCGCCATCTGCGAGGAAGGACACCCAGCCGTTGCGGGCCACCGTCGCCCGTCAGGGGCCCGGTGGTCCTCGAGGATGGCGACGTGGCGCACGAGCCGGTCGCCCCGCTCGCCGGTGAGGTCCATGGCCTCCTCCAGCTCGCGCACGAGGTCGCGCCCCACGATCCGGGAGGCCTCGTGGCCCTGGATGGAGCGGCCCTGGGCGGGCAGGGCCAGACGGGCGCGGATCTCCAGGACCCAACCGGGCCCTCCTTCTGCTCGTCAGGGGCGCAGGATGATGCTGGAGCGCTGAGGATCTCCTGCCCAGGGGAGGCGATCGACAGCGCCGTGCCACGGAATCCGCGCGTGCAGCTCTGCGGGTGAGGAAGTCGCCCACGGCCAGGGCGCCGGTCGACGTCGGCCAGCAGGTCGGCCTCGTCGAGCAGGGCCAGACCGTGCAGGTCAGTGGGCACGTCCACGTGGATGCGCGTGGGCGGGGCGTAGGGGTCGGCCTGGACGCGGTCGATGTGCAGGGAACCAGCCGGCGGGGCGCCCGGTAACGCCCGACGATCGCCTTGTAGGCGGCGAGGAGCGTCCGTCGAGGGCGTGGAGGTGGCCGACGAGGTCGGCCAGGAGGCCGTCGCGGGCTCGTCGTCGTAGACGCGGCGCGAGCGGCCCGCGGTCGCCGTCCACGGTAACCGCCGGTGCAACCGCGGTCGCCACGGCCCCTCCCCGCAGCCTACCCAGCGCCTCGGTAACCGCGGTCGCCGCACCGGACCCCGGTAGCCGCGTCCGCCCCTGTCGTCGCGGTGGGAACCGCCTCGCTCGCTGCGCTCGGTCATGGTGGAAACCCTACCCACCCTGCCGAGCCCGAGCCCCGCAGCCGAGCACGAGACGACGTCGCCGCCGGGGCACCCGCAGGTACCGCCGACGGCGGCGTGAAGGGCTGAGCGGACGGCTCCGGGACCAGCTGGTCGACCCCGTCCGCGCCTCAGCGCAGGGAGGCCAGGGCGTCGGGTGGGCGACGACGTCGCGCACCATGGCCGGGACCTCCGGGTCGTGGAAGGAGCCGGCGAGAGGCGCCCGTCGGCGAAGTCGGTGTTGAGCGACAGGAACACGTTGGAGGCCACGACGGTGGCGCCCATGCCCTGGAGGATCTGCTGGAGGTGGCTGACGGCGCGGATGCCGACGTTGTAGGAGTAGCCGACCACGCCCACGCCCTTGTTGGCCACGGCGCCGGGCTGGAGGAGTCGATGGCGTTCTTCAGCGCGCCAGGGATGGAGGATTGTACTCGGGGGTGACGAAGATCAGCGCGTCGAAGGACTTCAGGGGCTCGCGTCGAAGGCGGCGCCGGCCGGGTCGTGGGGACGGCCATGCGCGGGGGAAGCTCCTCGGCGAACAGGGGCAGGTTGAAGGAGGCGATGTCGACGATCTCGGCCTCGACGCCCTCGATCTCGTTGGCCTGGTCGACCACCCACTGGGCGATGGTGCCGCCCACGCGGTTGGGGCGCACGGAGCCGACGACGACAGCGAGACGGGTCATGGTGTTTCTCCTGATATGGCGAGTCGGGGGTGCGGCCGGCGTCAGGTGAGGCCGTCATGGCCGCCACGGCGCGTCCCGGCCGCGACACATGATCATCAACAACTCTATGGGAATCCCGACAGAAAGCAGCGAGCCCCTTGTTGCATGACACCCTGCCACAGCGGGCCCCGGCCGACCCCGACCCCATCGTCCGAGCGTGCAAGGGTCGCGATTTTGTCACAGCTCAGCGGGCCAGGAAGAAGCGGAAGGCGGGGTCGGTGGTCTCCTCGTTGTAGGGAGTAGCCGAGCCGGTCCATGTGCTCGGTCAGCTCGACGTCATCGGGCCCGGCCGCGAAAGCGCACAGGATGCGGCCGTAGTCGGCGCCGTCGGTGCGGTAGTGGAACAGGGTGATGTTCCAGCGGGTGCCCAGGACCTCCAGGAAGTGGGCCAGCGCCCCGGGCGACTCGGGGAAGAGGAAGGAGAAGAGGCGCTCGGGCACGCCGGGGTGGCGCGCCCACCGATCATGGAGCGCACGTGGACCTTGGCGAGCTCGTCGTCGGTGAGGTCGATGACGTCGTAGCCGGCCTCCTCCAGGTCGGCCACGATCTCGGCGCGCTCCTGGCTGCGGGCGATGCGCACGCCCACGAAGATGCGGGCGGGGTCGGTCGCGGCACGGGCCGCGGAGAGCCGGTAGTTGAACTCGGTGACCGAGCGGGCGCCCAGGACCGAGGCGAAGCGCAGGAAGGAGCCCTGCTCCTCGGGGATGGTCACCCCGAGGATGGCCTCGCGCTGCTCACCGATCTCGCAGCGCTCGGAGATGTAGCGCAGCTGGTGGAAGTTGAGGTTGGCCCCGGAGAGGACGAAGGCGAGGCGCTCGCCGGACAGGTGGTGCTCAGCGGCGTAGCGCTTGAGGCCGGCCAGGGCCAGGGCCCCGGAGGGCTCGGAGATGGCGCGCACGTCGTCGAAGATGTCGCGCACGGCGGCGGAGGTCTCGTCGGAGGAGACGGTGACGACGTCGTCGAGCAGGGCGCGGCACATGCGGAAGGTCTCCTCGCCGATGCGGCGCACGGCCACCCCTTCGGCGAACAGGCCCACGTGGTGCGGGGTGATGGGCTCGCCGCCCAGCAGGGCGGCCTTGAGACAGGCCGACTCCTCGTGCTCGACGCCGATGACCTTGACGGCGGGCATGAGCTGCTTGATGAGGACGGCGACGCCGGCGTGAGGCCCCCGCCGCCCACGGGCACGAAGACGCGGTCGAGGTGGGCGTCCTGCTGGATGAGCTCCAGACCGATGGTGCCCTGACCGGCGATGACGCGGGGATCGTCGAAAGGGGCGATGTAGAGTGGCCCTCGGCCTCGGCCAGGCGGGTGGCCTCGGCCCTGGCGGCGTCGAAGTTGTCGCCGTGGAGGACCTCCCGCCCAGGGCGCTGACGGCGTCGACCTTGATCTGCGGGGTGACGGTGGGCATGACGATGATGGCGCTCATCCCCAGCAGGGCGGCGGAGCGGGCCACGCCCTGGGCGTGGTTGCCGGCCGAGGCGGTCACGACCCGCGCTCGCGCTCGGTCGGGCTCAGGGGAGCGCATCGCGTTGTAGGCGCCGCGGATCTTGAAGGAGTGGACCGACTGGAGGTCCTCGCGCTTGACCTCGACCGTGTTGCCCAGGCGGGCTGACAGGGCGGGCATCTCCTGGAGCGGCGTGTGCTCGGCCGCCTCGTAGACGGGGGAGCCCTGAGGATCTCCCGCAGGTAGCGGGCGCTGTCCCAGGCCGGGGTTCCGTTGCTGCTGACGCTGTCGAGCTCATTCACGGGTAACAGCGTAACGGGCGGGCCGCCGCCCGGCTCAAGCCGGCGGTGGCGCACGCACGTGTTGCGCACGAGGCATATGAGCACCACATCAGTCAGCTCCACGGCCACATCCTCGTGGGAGCAGGTCAGGCAGGAGTCGCTGGCCTCAATGACCGAGGCCGAGCAAGCCGAGTACGACACGGTTGCTATCGAGGCCGAGCGCCGCCTCCAGCTTGCTGAACTGGTTGACAACGCCCCCGGAGCACGACCCGGACCGAGGACTGATCGACCGCTGATCACGATGAAGAGCTCAGAATGTCCAAATCGGTGACAAAGGAGCCTGCGGCTCGATCAGGCCGCTGATGGAACCGCTGAATCATGCGGTTCTTGTCCGACGCCTTGGACCTGTTTCGGGTCTTTGTCACCGATTTTGGACATTCTCAGGCTGATCGCGTCACGATCCGGCTCAGCGAAAGCCGCCAGGCCGCCTGCTCATGCACGCCGGCGCACCCGAGGCGCCAAGTCCCGCCGACGCACAACTGGACGCAGGACCGGAGGAGCTCACGCCAGCACAGGCGGCCAACACCTCCCATGCCTGCCTATCGCTGGGAAATACTCATACCTATGTGAGTCCGCAGAGCGAACAGACCCCCACTTCACCGGAGCCGGCGGGAATAATTCGGGCGGACCGCAAGGTTGGTACGCACACCCTACGGAAAGGAGCCGCCATGTCGCTCCAGCTCTTCGAGCTTGTCCCCGCAACACCGTCCCGCGAGGCCGCCGAGACCCTCATCGCTCAGGTCTCCCAAGCCGTCGAGGCCGTCGGCGCCTCTGTCCTGGAATCGCAGGTCACCGCCAGCCACGAGCGCATCTTCACCATCGTCGAGCTCGACTCCGACGACGTCGCCGGCCTGACCGAGGCCGTCCGGACCGCTGCGTGCCGACGCCGAGGTCACCGGCCCCTGACGAGGTCCGCCTCGTGGGCGCCGAGCTGGAGGACGTACGCGCGCTGGCCCGCAAAGCCGACTACCTCGTGGAGTGGGACATCCCCGAGGAGATCTCCATGGAGACCTACCTGGCGCGGAAGAAGGCCAACTCCCCCAAGTACGCCCAGGTCCCGGAGGTGAGTTTCCTGCGCACCTACGTGCGTGAGGACACGGTCAAGTGCCTGTGCTTCTACGACGCCCCCGATGAGGAGGCCGTGGTGCGCGCCCGCGAGGCCGTCTCGACCCCGATCGACCGCCTCCACGCCCTGGAGGGCTGAGGTCCCGGTCTACTGATGAGGCAGGGCGCCAGCCATCGCGCGGTTGGCGCCCGCCTCGTATCCGTGCCCGACGGCGCAGCCTCCTCGCGCCTCACTGCATCCGGACCGCGGCCGCAAGGCATCAGCGGTCTCAGCGCCGCATGCTGCGGGAGGCGGCGACCGATGTGATCGACAGGATCACGAGGGCGGCGGCGGGCGTGGCCACGGCCCAGGGGCGCGCGTTCGATGTAGGGCAGCGCGTCGGACGGGACCAGCCCCACTCGGGTGCGGGGGCTCTGGGCGCTCAGGCCCGAGGAACCCCAGAGCCGCCAGCGCCAGGGCCTTGCCGGGCAGCCTCAGCGCCGCATGGCGCGCCAGCGGGCCGACGACGGCGGGCAGGACCCGGGTCAGGGTGATCCGCACGCGTCCCTCCCCCAGGACCGGGCGCGAGCAGGACGTCGGGCGCTGCCGGTTCTCGGCGACGAGTCCGGCGGCGTGGGAGGCCAGGGGCGCCCAGCCCGACGCCGGCCACGGCGATGGCGGCGCTCCGTGCGCGCTGGGCCCGGAGACGCCGGCGACGATGAGCCCGGCCAGGATCGGCGGGGCGGCGTTGGCGACCTCGATGAAGCCCGTGGCGGCCCCGCGGCGCCAGCCCCACCAGCAGGGCGATGACACGAAGCAGACCACCGTGACCGATGACGGCGCCGGTCACCGTGGACACGGCTCCGTGAGCGACCCGTGCCAGCACGTCGCGCCCGAGCGAGTCGGCGCCCAGCGGGAGGGCGGCGCTGGGCTGCGCGAGCTTGTCGGCGACGACGGCGTAGGGGTCGCGCCGAATCCCCAGGCCACCAGCAGGGGCCAGCAGGGCGGCACCCGCTGACGGCGATGACGCGGGCAGCCCGCCCCGGGTGCTCCACCGGAGGCGGTGCTGTGAGTCCGCCCGCCCGGCGGCCCGCCCCACGAGGAGGCGTCGGACCGCTCCGGCGATGACGCCGGTGGTCAGCGCCAGGGCGAGCAGCAGCAGGATCTGGGCCTGGAGGGCCGGGACGTCCTGGGCGGTGGCGGCGTCCAGGAGCTCTGCGCCCCGAGCCCGGGATGGCGAAGATCTTCTCCACGGCGACCGCGCCGCCGGTCAGAGGCGACGACGACGAGCGCCACCTGCCCGGTCAGTGGGCGCCAGGGCCCGCCGCAGGACGGCTCCCGGCCAGGGTCGGCCGCGGATGCCGGCGGTGGACCAGGTGGCCACCCACGTTCGGAGAAGGTGGCGGTGACGGCGTCGGAGACGAGTCCACGAGGTAGCCGCCGGTGGGCAGGCCCAGGCTGAGGGCCGGCATGATGACCTTCTCGGGGCTGCCCCACCCGAAGGGCGGCAGGATCCTGAGGTAGACGGCCAGGACGAGCATGAGGATCGGGGCCAGGAGGTACTCGGGCAGGGAGATGAGGACCGCGGAGGCGGCGCCGCCGCGGGGCCGGGGTCGCCCTCGCAGCCCGTCGCGCAGGGCGGGCAGGACCAGTGGCGGCCACGATGGCTCCGACGCCGAGCGCGGCAGCCATGAGGCTCAGGGAGACCCCGAGGCGTCGACGGCGTCGGGGCCGACGTCGGTCCCCGAGACCCAGGAGCGGCCCAGGTCGCCGCGGGCCGCCCCGGCCAGCCAGTGGCCGATGACGTGGAGGGGGCCGCCGTCGATCCCGATGCTCTTGCGGATGGAGTTCAGGATCTCCGGTGTGGGCTCCCGGTCGGAGGAGGTGGCACGCAGGATCGTCAGGGCCGGGTCCTTGCCCGAGAGCCAGGGCAGCATGCCCACCAGGCCCACAAGACAGGCCAGGGCGAGCAGGCGCGAGATGCCGGTGACGACGTCGAGCGTCGCGCAGGCGCCCGGCGAGCCAGGGAGCGCGCCGCTCACTTCTTCACGGTCGTGGCCGAGGTGATGAGGGCGCGCTCGCCCGGGAGTCGCGCTGGGCGCCGAGACCCCGGCGGCCTCGCCCTGGATGACGCGCTCGTGGGCGAGCGGGATGGCGGCGCCGGAGGCGAGGATGGCCTGCTCGGCGGCCATGATGGCCTTGTGGCGCTCGTCGCCGGGCTCCGTGGCGGCGGCCTTGGAGATGGCGGCGTCGACCTTCGCGTCGGACAGGCCGCTCATGGAGTAGGAGCCGGAGGAGGAGAAGTCGGCGGTCATGTAGGCGACGGCGTCGCCGGAGTCCAGGACGGTGGAGCGCGACACGAGGACGGCGTGGAACGTGCCGGCCAGGGCCTCGGACTCGATCTGGTTGTACTCGCGCACGTCCTGGGTGACCTTGAAGCCGGCGGCCTCGAGCTGTTGGGCCAGGAGGGGGACCATCTCTCCGAGCTCGGGGCGGTCGGTGTAGGAGGCCAGGGTGATGGCGGTGCCGGCGGGGACGCTCCCGGCGGCGGTGGCGCCCGGGACCTTGCCGGTGGCGGCCGCGCCCGTGGCGCCAGGGGTAGGTCTCCTTCTTCCAGGCGCGCAGGTCGGCGGCCCAGGGCACGGCCGGCCCCAGGAGTCCCGACGGGGGCGTCGGCGTGGCCTCGAAGACGGTCTTGATGAGGGCGGCCGGGGTCGACGGCGTTGCGGGCGGCGGCGCGCAGGGCGGGTCGGCGAAGGGCGCCGGAGCGGGTGTTGAGGTAGAGGGTGGAGGTGCGCGGGCTGGCGATCCTCGTGCAGAAGGTTCTTGTCGACGTTGCCGGCCCTGGGCGACGGGGACGGCCTCGACGATGTCGGCGGTGTCGGTGCGCAGGGCGTTGCGCAGGGGCGGCGCCGTCGGGCACGTAGGTGACGTCGATGCCGGGGGCGGCGGCCTTCTTGCCCCAGTACTTGTCGTTGCGCTCCAGGGTGGCGCCGGACGAACCGTTGGCCTGCTTGAGGATGAAGGCGCCGGTGCCGTGGCCGACGGGGTCGATGGCACCGTCGGCGGAGCTCAGGGTAGAGCGGCCGGGGACAGGATGACGAGCTGGGGGCTGGAGGCGCTGCGGCATGAGGGGTCGGGGGCCGCGGTGGTCAGGAGGAGGTCCTTGCCGTCGGCCTTCGCGGTGAGCTGATTCCGTCCAGGACGCGCGGCGGCTTGGCGGCACTGGCGGCGAAGGTCAGGGCGGCGGCCGCGTTCTCGGCACTCAGGGCGGTGCCGTCGTGGAAGGTGACGCCCTCGCGCAGGTGTGAAGCGCCAGGTGGTCTCGCCCTCACGCTTCCAGGCGGTGGCGAGCAGCTCCTGGGCATCGCCGTCGGCGTTGAGCGTGGTGAGGCTCTCGGCGCAGGACCAACGAACGAGCTTGGAGCCGTCGTTGGTGAGCGGGTTGAGCTTGCTCTCGGGGCGTGGAACATGGCCAGTCGGATGCGGCCGTCGCCGGTGGAGTTACGCGAGCAGGAGGCGATGGCGGCGGCGCCTGCTCGACGCCGAGGGCGGCGAGGACCCTGGCGGCGGGTGACGGCGGGGCGGGCAGAGACATGGATACTCCTTCGGGCCTGTGTCGGGGTGTCATCGGTCGGGGGCGGTCTGTCAGCCGGTTGTTGCGGTCGGCAGGGTGGGAACGGCGTCGCGCGGGTGCGGGTGGCCGGGTGGCTGGGTCGGGTGAGGATGTGGTGCATGGGGGCGTCCTCGACAATGGCGCCGTCGTCCATGACCAGTGCGCGCCTGGCAGACACGGGCGACGGCGGCCAGGTCGTGCGACACCACCAGTAGGGCCGGGGCGGGCCGGGCGCAGTAGTCAGCCGGGGCGGGCCGGGCGCAGTGGTCAGCCGGGGCGGGCGGGCGCCATAGTCGCCGGGCGGGCCGGGCGCCGGTCTTGGCATTGGACTCCGCGTCGGCGCTCCTGCCGGCTTCGGTGTCGGCCTCGATGGAGGCGAGCAGGTCGAGGGTCTGGCGGCGTAGGGCGGGGTCCAGCCCGGAGACCGGCTCATCGAGCAGCAGGTAGCGCGGCGACAGGGCCAGGGCCCGGGCGATGGAGACCCGCTGGGCCTGGCCCCCGGAGATCTCGTGCGGCCGCGATCCCCAGATGTCGGCCGGTACGTCCAGGCTCTCCAGCACCTGCCGAGCCCGTGCATCGGCGTCATCGCGATGACGCACCACGCCCAGGGTGCGCAGCGGGGTGGTCACCTGTGCCAGTACCGGGCGGCGCGGGTCGAGCGTGGCGGCGGCGTCCTGGGGCACGTACTGCACCGCCCGGCGAAAGGCTCGCAGGCTCCGGGCACTACCCCTGCGCACGGCCTCACCGTCCAGCAGCACCTCGCCCCGGTCCTGCGGGCCCGGGGAGTCGAGCAGCAGCAGAGCCCGCAGCAGCGTCGTCTTCCCGCACCCCGAGCGCCCGATCAGCGCCACGTTCTCCCCCGGCGCCAGGCTGAGGTCCACGCCACGCACCGCCACGTGATGCTCTCCGTCGAGCCCCGGGTGGGAGCGCGTCAGACCACGTACCTCAAGCCCGCTCATGCGGCGGCTCCGGCAGCGGCCAGGGCCCCGTCGATGGTCTCCTCGGCGGCGGCCTCGCACATGGCGGCCGTGACCGGATGCTCGGGGTGGGCCAGGACCTGGGCTGCGGGGCCGCGCTCCATGACGGCGCCGCCGTGGAGGACGACGACGTTCTCGCAGATCGCGGCGGCGGGCAGGTCGTGAGTGATGAGAAGCAGGGCCGGGGCCTCGGGGCAGCTGGTGAGGGAGGTCAGGAGCCTGAGGATCTCGGCTCGGGCGACGACGTCGAGGGCGGTGGTGGGCTCGTCGGCGATCATGAGGGCGGGCTCGGCGGCCAGGGCCAGGGCCAGGCTGATGCGTTGGCGCTGGCCTCCGGAGAGACGACCGGGCACGCGGTCGGCGAAGGACTCGTCGAGTCCGACGGCGTAGAGATAGTCGGTGGCGCGCTGATCGGCCTCGCCCAGGGTGCGTCCGGAGGTCTGGGAGGCCAGGAGATCTGGCGACCGACCGCGATGAGCAGGGTGCAGGGCGGTCGAGTGGTCCTGGGGCACCAGCGCGATGCGGCAGCCGCGGGGACGCCGCGCGGCGGGCAGCCCCAGAAGGTTGGTGCGCTCGGTCCTGCCTCCTTGATCGCAGTCCGCGCGCGAGCCGTTATCAGAACCACCGCCGTCGGGATCAACGGTCAGGGAGCCGGAGACCTCCAGTCCGGCGGGGAGGGTGCCCGCGAGCGCGGCACAGGTCAGGGACTTGCCCGCACCGGAGGCGCCGACCAGGGCGGTCCGGCTCCCGGGTGCAAGACGCAGGTCGACGCCGTCGACCAGCGCAGTGCTGCCGGAGCGCACCACCAACGATCTGAGAACGATTGTCACACGCAAACTTTAGATACGAGTGACAACGATTTTCAAATACGCAATTGGTCAGTCCGGGTCGTCACCCCCGGCCCGCCCGGGCTACTTCATCCCGAGGCGCTTGAGGTCGCGTACAGCGCCCAGGTCGGCGCTGGTGGCGAGCATCGCGTAGGCGCGCAGTGCTGCGGAGACCTTGCGGGGCCGGTCCACGTGCGGGGTCCAGGCGTCCTCTCCGCGGGCCTCCTCCTCGGCCCGGCGGCGCTCGATCTCCTCATCGCTCAGGCGCACGGAGATGGAGCGGCGCGGGATGTCGATGTCGATGACGTCGCCGCTGCGCACCAGGCCGATGAGTCCGCCGGCCGCCGCCTCCGGGGAGACGTGACCGATGCTCAGGCCGGAGGTGCCCCCGGAGAAGCGCCCGTCGGTGAGCAGGGCGCACTCCTTACCCAGGTGCATGGACTTGATGTACGTCGTCGGGTAGAGCATCTCCTGCATACCGGGGCCACCGCGCGGTCCCTCGTGGCTGATGATGACGACGTCACCGGAGGTCACCTGCTTGCCGAGGATCCCGGCGACGGCGTCCTCCTGGGACTCGAAGACGACGGCGGGCCCGGAGAAGGTCAGGATCGACTCGTCCACGCCGGCGGTCTTGACGATGCAGCCCTTCTCGGCGATGTTGCCGAAGAGGACGGCCAGGCCGCCGTCGGCGGAGTAGGCGTGCGCGATGTCGCGGATGCAGCCGGCGGCGCGGTCGGTGTCGAGGACTCCCAGCGGAGGCCTGGGAGAACTATCTCGGTGGTGCGCACGCCGGCGGGGGCGGCGAGGTAGCCGGTGCGGATCTCCTCGCTGACCTGGGAGCCGGGGACGCCGTCGGGGCCGGGGCGAGGCGATGTCGTAGGCGGCGAGCTCGTCACCCAGGGTGGGAGCGCAGGACGTTGGTGGTGGAGGTCTCCAGCAGGCCTCCGCGGTCGAGCTCACCGAGGATGCCGATGATGCCACCGGCGCGGTGGACGTCCTCGATGTGGTAGAGGTTCGTCGACGGCGCGACCTTGGCCAGGTGGGGGACCTTGCGCGAGGCGGTCGATGTCGGCCATGGTGAAGTCGACCTCGGCCTCCTGGGCGGCGGCCAGCAGGTGCAGGACGGTGTTGGTGGAGCCGCCCATGGCGATGTCCAGGCTCATGGCGTTCTCGAAGGCGGCCTTGGTGGCGATGGAGCGCGGCAGGACGGAGTCGTCGTCGTGCTCGTAGTAGGCCCGGGTGATCTCGACGATCTGGTGGCCCACCCGTTTGAAGAGCTCGCCGCGGTCGGCGTGGGTGGCCAGCAGGGTGCCATTCATGGGCAGGGCCAGGCCGAGGGCCTCGGTGAGGCAGTTCATGGAGTTGGCGGTGAACATGCCCGAGCAGGAGCCGCAGGTGGGGCAGGCCAGGCGCTCGATGGCGCTGATGGTCTCGTCGGCGCACCGTGAGGGTCAGCGGCGTCCATCATGGCGTCGATGAGGTCGAGCTTGCGGGTGGTGCCGTCGGCGGCGATCATCTTGCCCGACTCCATGGGGCCGCCGGAGATGAAGATGGCCGGGATGTTGAGCCGCATGGCGGCCATGAGCATGCCCGGGGTGATCTTGTCGCAGTTGGAGATGCACACGAGGGCGTCGGCGCAGTGGGCGCTGACCATGTACTCCACGGAGTCGGCGATGAGATCGCGGCTGGGCAGGGAGTAGAGCATGCCGTCATGGCCCATGGCGATGCCGTCGTCGACGGCGATCGTGTTGAACTCCTTGGCCAGGCCGCCGGCGGCCTCGATCTCGGTGGCCACGAGGGCGCCCGACGTCGCGCAGGCCCACGTGCCCGGGGACGAACTGGGTGAAGGAGTTCGCGATGGCGATGATAGGTTTACCGAAGTCCGAGTCCTTGACGCCTGTGGCCCGCCACAGAGCCCGGGCGCCCGCCATGTTGCGGCCGTGGGTGGAGGTGGCGCTGCGGTACTGCGGCATGAGCGGTTCCTTCTCAGGCAAGCGGACTGGAACGGCGTCGCAAGGAGCCGGCCGCAGGGGAATGGCCAGCGCTTCACGACGCCGTGTTGCCATAGCGTAGCCCTCGTTGGCCCCTGGTGCCGCACCGCTTCCTCTCCCTGAGACGTGACACCCGCGATAACGCTGATCCGGCGCGGTCTCGGAGGAGGCTACTCGGGCACTCGAGGACGACGCCCGCCAGGCAGCCCTCGCAGCCACGATTTCCGGAACACCTCTCTTGCGTCAACGGCCGCGATGACGGCGCTTGGCCCGCTCCCGACGGCGAACCCAGGCCTCGTCCGCCTCCTGACGGCGGCGCCGGCTCCGGTTGCGGGCCCCGCGAGCGGATGACTCCTCGCGAGCAGCGGCCAGGGCGGCCTGCGCAGCGGTGGACGGGCGCGCCCGGGCGGCCTCCTTGGCGGCCTGCCGGGCGGCGCGCTTGGGATTGGGGCGGGGAGTCGACGACGAGTCCACTGATCTGGGCGCCGGTACCGGAGGAGAAGCAGCGGCCCGGTCGATGAGGATCCCGCCATGAGTCAGGAGGAAGTCGTAGAGCTCGACGTCGCTGGGCTCGGCGCCGAAGACGTGTCGTGCCGCCCGCACCGTGATGGCACGACTGTTCGCGTCGCCGCCATGGCGGAGTTCATGGTGCTCGAGGACGCCGACCCAGAAGCGGCCGTCGAAGAACACGGTGAGCTGGGCTGAGATGCTGGCGGGGACACCGGTCCGCCTGTCGGGGGTGGGCGTGCTTGACATGGGACTCCTTTTCGGGTGCGAGTGATCGCACCCGGCGCAGCAGGAGTCCCCGTGACGTCCGATGAACGGCATCCCCGAGGTGACGAACGCCTGGTTGTCGCTTGCCCACGACGAGTTCGGGGCGGATGCAGGGCCTGTGGCCCGACGGCGTCATCCGGACTTCCTCCGGACCGTGCAGTTCGTGCTACCGGGTGTGGCGCGAGCGCGCCGTCTCTAGAGTATCCCAGGTGCCGCAGCCCCGAGCTGTTCAGGCGTAGCTGGCAGTGATCCGGTGCGAGGCGCCGTCAAGAGTCATGGTTCCGCCGTGCGGCACGATCCACTGGGGGCGGGTGTGTCCGAAGGGGACCCCTACGCAGATGACCGCCTCAGGGTTGTAGCGCCCGACGGTCTCGACGACGGCATCACGCTGCTCCGCTCGGAAGCGGGCCCTGGCCGGGGCGTCCCGGCGGTCCTCCAGCGAGGAGGCGGGTGGGCGAGCCACGAGGACCGCGTCGACGGCGGCCAGCAGTCCGCGCTCGCCCATGGCGCGCAGGATCCACGCCACCTCAGAAGCTGACGGGAGCATCTCCGAGGTCTCGATGAGCATGACGGCGCCGTCCAGGACGTGGGGGTCGGCCGGGAACCGGCCGGCGGTCAGCACCCACTGGAGCACCTCGAGGCAGCCACCCCAGGTGGGACCGGTCACCGAGCGGGACGGCCCCGCCCAGGTCCAGGGCTCGGTGGCCTCGCGCTCACCGAACTCGGTGAGGGCTCGGGGTCGAGCCAGTCGTGCCCCAGGTCTCGGACTCCCCGGTTCGGTGATCTCCAGCTCTGCCCCGGTCAGCAGCGCCGCCCGCAGCGAGTCGAGGTGGATCGGGTCGACGTGCGGGCCCGGGCCGACGTGGACCTGGGTGGAACCGCCGTAGAAGCTGGCGATGCCCAGCGACCACAGCCACTGGTGGAGGTTCGTGTTGTCGCTGAACCCGAGGAAGGGTTTGGGGTCCGACAGCGCCGCGGCGCCGTCGAGGTGCGGTATGACCGCGATCTGGTCCTCGCCGCCCACGGTCGCCAAGATCGCGCGGATGCTTGGATCGGCGAATGCGGCATTGAGATCGCGGGCACGTTCCTCGGGCGAGGCGCCGAGCTGCCTCGTGGTCGGGTACTCCACGGGGACCAGGCCGGTGAGAGCGGCGAGCCTGGTCATGGCCTGCTCGTGAACCGCCGGGGCGAAACCGGGGGCCGCCAAGGAAGGGGACAGGATCGCGACGCGATCACCGGGACGAGCCTTGGGCGGAAGCAACTTCATCGCACCATTACAGCAGCCGCGTGAAAGAGCCGGCAAGCATCCGGCGGGCGAGCGCACCACTCACAGGTCATCGCAGCTATCGCCGAGCCGAGCCGCCGCGAGCAAGCGCGCGTTCGTACCGTAGGGCTCCGGGACGCACCCCTGAGGTACGTCTGCGGCGCCTACCGTACGAACGCGCGGACCAGTGGACGGGAGAGCCCGGCTCAGATGACGCCGAGGATCTCCGTGACGAAGACGAGGGTGTCGCCGCCCCGGATACCGGCCTGCGGGACGCCGCGGTCGCCGTAGCCGAGCTCGGAGGGATGGACAGCAGGAGGCGCGAGCCCACGCGCTGCCCCACGAGGGCGTCGTCCCAGCCACGGATGACCATGCCGACACCGACCTGGAAGTTCAGCGGCTGACCGCGGTCGTAGGAGTTGTCGAAGACGTCGCCGCCCCAGATCTGCCCGGTAGTTGGCCACGATCGTGTCACCGGCCTCGACCACCTGGCCGTCGCCGGCGTCGAGCACCTGGACCTGCAGGCCCTCGGGGGCCTCGGGCCCGGGAAGGTGAGCGCGGGCTCGGGTGCCCTTGGCGCCCTCGACGGAGGGCATGTTGATGTTGATCATGCGGCGAGCCTACGTGAGGCCCCTGGTCCGAGGTCGCTACGGGCCTCGGCCCATCGCGAACTCCCCACGCGGGTCTAACGGGGCCGAGGCGCCCCAGAGCGCGCCGAGGAAACCACGGCGGGCACGCAGCGGACAATCGCCCGGATACGCGGCGGGGCCGGGACGCTGCAACACGTCCCGGCCCCGTCGAGGCGAGGTGGCGCAAGCCCGGACCGGACGAATCGGCCTCGAGCCCGCGAATCGAGTCAGTCTCGTAAATAGCTCAGCAGGCGGAGGAACTCCACGTAGAGCCACACGATGGTGAGGACCAGGCCGAAGGCCCCCGCCCAGGCATAGCGCTGAGGCAGCCCGTTGCGAACCCCGTTCTCAATGGACTCGAAGTCGATCGCCAGGAAGAGGGAGGCCAGGACGACCGCAAGAATCCCGAGCGGAATGCCCAGCGGGATCCCCATGATGGTCATGGAGCGCAGTCCCCAGGCCCCGGTGGTCGCACCGGTCGCCATGAGACCGAGGTTGATGAGGCAGAAGATCCCGTAACCGAACGTGGCCACGACCACCACCCGGCGGAACCGCCCCTGGACCCGGAAGCCACCGTAGGAGTAGGCGGCGAGCATGGCACCGAAGGTGGCCAGCGTCGCCAGCACGGCCTGGACGACGATGCCCTCGTAGCGGGCCTCCATGAAGCCGGAGAAACCGCCGAGCAGGAGGCCCTCGAAGGCCGCGTAGGCCAGGATGAGGGCCGGGGAGGGCACCCGCTTGAAGGAGTTGACGAGTCCCAGGACAAGGCTGCCGACGAAGCCGACGAACATCGCCATGAGGCCCAACCCGATGGTCGACTCATCCGTACTGGTCACCAGGTTCCAGGACAGGGCGCCCAGGGCCAGGATGAGGGCGAACATTCCGGCGGTGCGGATGATGACGTCGTCGTAGGTCATACGGCGCATGTCCGCGTTGGTGGCCGACGGCGCCTGGTACTGGGCCTCCAGGCCGGCCATCTGCTCGGGGCTCACCTGGCCGTATCCGGCAGTCTGACCGTACTGGTTGGCGGCCCTGACCGTACTGGCTGGCGTACTGCTGCCCGTAGCCGGCGGCCTGCTGGCCGTGCTGACCGGCCTGGTAGCCGGGCATCGTGGGGTATCCGTTGGGCGTCTGGGTCGGGGCCGACCCTTCCACCCGGCCGCCCTCCTGGAAGGCGGCGCTACGGCTGAAGAAGGGGTTGGACATGATCCTCTCAATCCCTCTGAGGGGTCTGGAGCGGTCCGGAGGGCCCGGTCGCTCGCAGCCAGCCGGCCGTGGAGGGCCGTTACCGGAGACTGGACCCACATTATGCGCACTCCCGGTGCACTGAGGGAACCCTTTTCCCCGACGACGTAGCGCTCAGGGGAGAGGTACCCATCCATTCGCCACACGCCGGCGCCTTCCTCCAGCGGTTTTCTCCGGTCCGCCCGGACACCCCGACCAATCGGTTCTCATCCTCCAGGACGATCCGCCTCCCCCTGGCGGCTTGGCCCCGCGATAGTCCCGAGGTTCGTCACCCCGACCGATTCGCCGACGACGGCGCCTTTCTAGGCTGGAGCCATCCGGTTGGCCCCTTGAAAACCAGGCAAGCCAGCCTCCACCTCATCCGAGGCCTACGTCGAAGAAGGAACATCATGATCGAGGCAGTCAATCTCACCAAGCGCTACGGTCACAAGACCGCGGTCGACAACATCTCCTTCACCGTCAAGCCCGGCACCGTGACCGGCTTCCTGGGCCCCAACGGGGCCGGCAAATCCACCACGATGCGCATGATCATGGGCCTGGACAAGCCCACCAGTGGCACGGTCACCGTCAACGGGCACCCCTACCGGGAGCTGTCCGCTCCCCTGTGCGAGGTGGGCGCCCTGCTGGACGCCAAGGGCCTGCACGGATCGCGCAGCGCCCGCAGCCACCTGCGTCAGCTGGCCGCCTCAACGGCATCCCGCCAGCGGGTCGACGAGGTCCTGGAGATCACCGGCCTGACCTCGGTGGCCAAGAAGCGCGTCAAGGGCTTCTCCCTGGGCATGGGCCAGCGCCTGGGCATCGCCGCCGCTCTCCTGGGCGACCCCGGCGTGCTTCTGTTCGACGAGCCCGTCAACGGCCTGGATCCCGAGGGCGTCAAGTGGGTGCGAGAGACCTGCCGCCGCCTGGCCGGCGAGGGCCGCACCGTCTTCATCTCCTCCCACCTCATGAGCGAGATGGCCCAGACCGCCGACCAGCTCCTGGTCATCGGTCGCGGTCGCATCCTGTCGACCGGCCGGGTCGACGACGTCATCGCCTCGGCCACCACCGACCGCGTGCGCGTGGCCTCGCCGCAGGCCACCCGGCTCGCCGAGCTCATGGCCGCCCGCAACCTGGCCGCTCGTCCCGTGGCCCCCAGCGTCCTGGAGACCACCGACGCCACCGCCGCCGCCATCGGCGAGCTCGCCGCCCAGGGCGGCATCGTCCTGCACGAGCTCACCACCATCCACGCCAGCCTCGAAGAGGCCTACCTGAACCTGACCAGCGACTCCGTCGAGTACCGCACCGATCCCGCCCACCAGGACGTGCCCCAGCCCCAGGCCGGGCGGAACCGAGCAGCCTGCATCGCATCTCACGCTCACCGACACGCCACATCAGCTGCACCAGTCCTCTTGCACAGAAAGTCCTGCCATGACTGCCAACGCCCCCACCACCCCCGTCTTCCAAGCACCCGCGAAGACCACCGCCAACGCTGCGCAAGCGTCTTCCCCGCCGCACCGGCGCGCATCCAGGGCCGCCAGACCATCCTGCGCTCCGTACGCGCGCGGAGTGGATCAAGCTCTGGACCCTGCGCTCAACCTGGATCACGTCCTTCATCGCCATCGCACTGACCGTCCTGTTCGGCGCCGGCCTCGCCGCCGCTTTCGGACAGTCCGAGCAGTACCAGGACACGGCCAAGGAATCCATCACCGCAGGTCTGAACTTCGGGCAGATCGTCGTCGCGGTCCTGGGAGCCCTCATCATCACCGGCGAGTACTCCTCCGGACAGATCCGCTCCTCCCTGGCCGCCGTCCCCAAACGCGGACGACTCCTACTGTCCAAGGCCGTGGTCCTGGCCGTCGTCTCCTTCATCCTGGGATCCGTGTCCGTCTTCCTGTCCTGGGCGATCTCCAAGCCCTTCCTCGGCGAGCACGCTGGATCCCTCACCGACGCCCACTACGCCGGCTACATCTGGGGCTCGGGACTGGCCTACGCCGTCATCGCCCTCATGACCCTGGGCATCGGCTTCCTGCTGCGCTCAACCGCCGGCGCCATCACCGTCATCGTCTCCCTCCTGTTCGTCGTCGCCGTCCCCCTCCAGCTCGCAGCCAGCAAGTGGGAGTGGATCAACAAGGTCATCGGCTGCCTGCCCAGCACCGTCTCCTCGGCCGTCTCAGACCCGTTCCAGAACGCGACCCAGTGGGGAGGGGATGGCGTCCAGTTCCTCAGCCACGGCCAGGCCATCGCGGTCTTCGTCGCCTGGGCGCTCGTCCCGCTCATCGCCGCCTGGGTCGTCTTCTCCCGGCGCGACGCCTGAGTCGGCGAACCGTCCTGTCATCCGGAGGTCTTGACCCATGTCAGTCCCCACGCCTCCTCCCTCAGCCCCTTCACCCATCTCGCCTCGGGAGAACTCCGGTTCTCCCGAGGCGAGGGAGTCGCTCCGCTCGGTCCTGAGCAACCCGGCCCTCCTGCGGGCCATGGTCCGTTCCTGCCGACGGCGACCACTCCCAGCGCCAGCCCCCTCCCCGACGACGCATCACAGGCCCCGCTCCCAGCGGCTCGGGTCACCGCAGCCACTCAAGTCGTCGTCGATCACAACCCCGTGGAATGACACACTGAGACCTATGCCCAGCCAGCTGCCCAACCTTCAGCCAGGCCATCCCGCCACTGACTTGTCCGCTGACATCGACCCAGGTCTCCACCCAGCGCCCAGGCCCCGAAGCATGTGGCGCACCATCGAGCAGTGGTACCACCGTTCTCCCGCAATCGCCGATGCGCTCATCGCTGTCGGGATCGTTCTGCTGAACCTGTTGATGATCCTCTTGGCCACCGTAGGGCCGGACGCCGACCACGACGTCACTCTGCATCTGCCGATAACACTGTCCACACTGGCGATTGGTGGAGTCGCACTCGCGCTGCGACGACGTTATCCCATATGGGTGTGGGCCATTCTGCTGGTAATCCCTGAGATCTACCTCTTCATGCAGGTGCACGTCTATCACCTCACTGACCAGCAGCGTGGCTCCATGTCATTCGGTATCGCCTTGATCCCCTCCTGGCCATGCCGATCTGCCTGGGCACTCTCGCCTCTCACCGTCGAGCCTCCACCACCTGGGCGGCATGGGCGATCAACGTGGTCGTCTCCACCACTGACACCTACTTCATCACCTCCTACCCCCTCTTCGTGCTCGTCAAGAACATCCTCATTGCGAGCCTCATCACCGCTATCGGTGTCCTGGTGGGTTTCAACGCCCGCAATACTCGTCTGCGTCTCGAGGCCCTCAAGGCCCGCTCAGCCAGGATGGCTCTGGCCAGTGAGCAGACCGCGCTGCTGGCGGCGGCCGAGGAGCGCAGCCGCATCGCCCGGGAGATGCACGACGTCGTCGCCCACTCCCTGGCCGTCATGATCACCATGGCCGACGGCGCCGCCGCCACCGTGGAGCGGAACCCGGCCGTCGCCAAGCAGGCCATGGAGACCCTGGCCGAGGCCGGACGCAGCGCACTGGCCGATACCCGCCGCCTGGTGGGGGTCCTGCGGGAGGACCCGTCGGTCGCCGACGGCCCCACCACCGACCTGATCGGCTCAACAGACCCGGAACCCGCAACATCCTCACAGTCCCCGGAACCGCCAGCACCCTCAACGGCCTCGGCGTCCTCGGCGCACAGCCACGAGGTCCGCGACGTGCCGGTACCCGAGTTTCGCTCCCTTGGGAACGGTCACACCGGTCGAGCCCAGTGCCCCCATCGCCAGCCTGCGTCAGCAGGCCACCGACGGCGGAGACGACCGGTCCCAGGGAGACCTGCCCCTGGCTCCGGCCCCTGAACAGGCCGATATCACCGAGCTGGTCAGGCGTTTCGAGGCGGCGGGCGTGCCCGTCAGCTACCGGTGGGTGGGCACCGCTCTCCCCGAGGACAAGTCCCTCCAGCTCACGGTGTTCCGCATCGCCCAGGAGGCGCTGACCAACGTGCTGCGCTACGCCCCGACGACGCCGGCCGTCAAGGTCGACGTCGAGCGGCACATCGGCACCGTGATCCTGACCGTGGACAACGAGGCCGCCCCCGGCACACGTCCGATGCACGGATCTGGCAAAGGTCTCATCGGCATGCGGGAGCGCGCATCGGTCTATGGTGGGACCGTACAGGCCGGCCCGACACCCACGGGCTGGCGAGTCCGAGCGGTCCTGCGCTGGGACGAGCATGACGAAGGGACTTCCTCATGGCAGATGCCCCTGTGAGTAACGGCGAGCCCCTCCAGCCCGGTGGGGCCGAACGGCCCGGTGAGGTCAGCGGACCATCAGCGTCGTGCTCGCCGACGACCAGGCCCTCATGCGCATGGGCTTTCGCATGGTGCTGGAGGCCGAGGAGGACATCGCCGTCGTCGGTGAGGCCTCCGATGGAACCTCCGCCCTGGCCCAGGCCAAGGCCCTGCACCCCGATGTCATCCTCATGGACGTGCGCATGCCAGGTATGAACGGCATCGAGGCCACCGAGCGCATCGCCCGCGAGTGCCCGGGCACGCGCGTGCTCATTCTGACCACCTTCGACCTGGACGAGTACGCCTTCGCCGGGCTGCGCGCCGGGGCCTCCGGCTTCCTGCTCAAGGACACCCGGCCCGCCGAGCTCGCCGAGGCGATCCGCACGGTGGCCTCCGGGGAGGCGGTCGTCTCACCGCGCATCACCCAGCGGATGCTGGAGATGTTCGCCTCCTCGCTACCCAACTCGGGGACGCCGGCCCAGGCCTCGGATCCGCGCATCGACTCGCTGACTCCGCGTGAGAAGGAGATCCTGGTGCTCATGAGCCAGGGCATGTCGAATGCGGAGATCGCCGAGCACCTCGTTGTCTCGGCCACCACCGTCAAGACGCATGTGGGCAATGTGCTGGCCAAGCTGGACGTGCGCGATCGGGTCCAGGCCGTCGTCGTAAACCGCCTCACGAGACCCGGCCTCGTGGGCCTGAGCCGGCGCAGCTCCCTCGAGACCCGTCCATGACGACGCAGTCCCGCGCCCCGTGAGCGGCTCCCGCATCGCGGGGCGTGGAGTCGCTGCTGGGCGGCGTCGAAGCCGAGCGTGACGACCTGCTCGACGGCGTCGGCGGCCCGCTCCAGGGTGACGCCGAGGTCTGCGCGATCACGGCCGGGGAAGTCGGACAGGACGAAGTCGGAGGGGTCCCTGGCGGCCCGGTGGGCGGCCGATGCCCACGCGCAGCCGCGCATAGTCCTTGGTGGAGACGGACTTGCTGATGGATCGCAAGCCGTTGTGGCCCCCCTCGCCGCCTCCGCGCTTGAGGCGCAGCTCGTGGGCGGGCAGGTCGAGCTCGTCGTGGATGACGAGCAGACGTGCGGGGGGTCGATGCCGTAGTAGGAGACGAGCCCGGACACGGGGCCGCCGGAGAGGTTCATGAGCACCGAGGGCTCGGCCAGGATGACGCGGGGGCCGGGGGCGCCGCCGGGCATCATGCCCAGCCGCCCCTCGGCCACGCGGGCACGAGCCTTCTTGTGGTTGGAGAACCGGGACCCGGTGCGCTCGGCCAGGACGTCGAGCACCATGTAGCCGACGTTGTGGCGGTTGCGGGCGTACCGGGTCCCGGGGTTCCCCAGCCCGACGACGAGCCAGGCCTCACTCATGCGGCCTGTCCCCGAACGGACCGGACACAGACGGCGCAGGATGCACTGAAGATGCCGGCCGGCACGTCGTCAGGGCTGAGCATATGAGTCACGCGTGATTCACTCGGCCGCGGCCTCGGCGTCGTCGCCCTCAGCGGGAACGACCTCAGGAACCTCGGAGGCGACGGCGTGCTCGTTGGCCACGTTGACCACGGCGGTCTCGGCGTCGGAGACGGCCTCGACGCCCTCGGGCAGGGTGATGTCGGCGATGGTGAGGACGGTGCCGGCAGCCACACCGGTGATGTCGACCTCGATGGCCTCGGGCACGGAGACGGCCGGGGCGGAGACCATGACAGTGACGGCCTCGATCATGTGCATGGTGCCGGGGGCGGCGGTGCCGATGACAGTGACCGGAACCTCGACGTCGACGCGCTCGTTGCGGTTCACCAGGAGGAAGTCGACGTGCTGCACGCCGGGACGGATGGGGTGGCGCTGCACGTCCTTGGCCAGGGCCAGGAGGGTCTCGCCGCCGTCGATGTCCAGCTCGACCAGGGCGTTGTCGTTGTTGCGCAGGGCCAGGCGGGTGGCGTGCTCCTCGAGCAGGAGGTGGCGGGGCTCGGTGCCGTGACCGTAGACGACGACGGGGACCTGGCCGGCGCGGCGGGCCTGGCGGGCCGAGCCCTTGCCGAACTCGGTGCGGTCCTGGGCCTTGAGGGTGATGGCGTTGTTGGCCATGAGGCTCTCCTTGCGGATGAGGCGGGGCCCGGTGCCCCGCGGCTGATGGTGGTCCGGCTGGGCGCGACGACGCGCAGTACCGCCAGGTACCACCACGTCGATCACGGATGCGCACCTTACTCAAGGCACGTCCCTCGCCGGGGCAACGTGGGCAAGACTACGGCATGGGCGCACCCTGCGAACAGCCGGGCGCCGGTGGGGCGCCTCACCTGCCGCTACGAGTCGCGGTGGCCTCGATGACGTTGACACGACCTCTTGCGATCACGACCGCACGGACGGCGGCTGCTACCCAGGACTACCCAGGACGGAGGGCGGTGATGAGCTTGCGCATCGCGGAGGCCGCGGACTCGCTGGTGCTCGGTCCGAGGGCGACGAGGCTCGCTATGAGGGCAGTGATCTCTGGAAGGTCCAGCTCGACGTGCCCTGGCGGGGTGGCGCACTCGATGCTGACGCCACCGCCTCGGCCGGGGACGACCGTGATCGGCACACCGGAGTGGCGCAGTCGTTCAACGTCGCGGGCAACGGTCCGCTCCGTCACACCCAGCTCAGTGGCGAGACGACCGAGGGTGAGCCGGTTCGAGCTGGTATGCGGTCGCTCGATGAGGTGCTGTTGGCGCTCCACCCGCCGCAGGGTCAGGTATGGGTCACGTGAGGCGGCGGACGCCTGTCCTGCAGGCGAATTCATGGACTCATCGTAACCATGACACTGGCGTGTCCGGGTTTGTGCGTAGCGTGGACACCATGACCAACAGCACTATCGCGCAGCAGTTCTTCGACTCCTACACCCGCGCCCTGCTCGACCGAGACGCCAAGGCCATCGCCGAGCACTACGCCGCGCCCGCGCTGATCGAGTTCCCCGATCACCCCATCGCTGTCTCCGACGTCTCACAGACCGAGCAGTTCTTCTCCGGGGCGTTCGGCCAGTACGAGGCCGTCTCCACCACTCACGCAACCATCAAAATCGTTGTCGAGACCGGGCACAGCATCTGGGTCGACGTCACCTGGACCCACGACGCCGGCGCGCCGAGTGAGCGCTTCCTCTACCAGCTCGTCCGCAGCGGCAGCGACTGGAGGATCGCCGTCCTGACCCCGTTGGACATCTGACGCCCCTACTGCGACACACCAGCCGGGTCTGGCATCGCCCGACTGCGCCCGCGCCGTCGACCGTCTCTCGCGGTCGTACCCCAGGTAGCTAGGTCATACCCTTTACCTCGAAACCCAAGACCCACCCTACGAACGCGTGAAGCCGCCAATCCACACCTGCCGCCGAATCACATGTGGTACTCCGTCGCGATGAGGATCATGAGGCGGGAGCTGGGGCAGATGACGGCCTGATCGATCCCGAAGTGGTCGGATTCTGAGGCGGTCGGGTCTCTTGAATCTTGTGCTCGACGTCGAGGATCTCGTCGGCCTTCTCCTTCGGGACGGTGGTGAAGACATCGCCCTAGGGGACGTACTGGTGACCGGCCTCCTGTCCCGAACACGTCGAATTGTCCCCTCGGCCGAGGCCCGACGGCGCGATCGCGCCCCTCCCCACGAGCAGGAGGCCCACCGCGAACGCCGGACCTACAGCCCAGCGGCCGCGAGCGCGCGGCGGACGATGAGTCGGGCGGCGGGATCGTCGGCCTCCTCGCGCTGGAAGAGGGTGAGGAAGTAGGTCTGCGCGGCGATCATCTCGCCGATGGAGGCGATGACGGACTGGTTGACGTCGGCAGCCACTTCCCCACGCGCAGCGGCGCGGGTGAAGACCGGCTCGAAGCGTCGAAGGCGGGTGGCCCAGAACTGCGGCCAGTCGCCGATGCGTTCCAGGACCTCCACGGGCGCGTCGATGAGAGCGCGGGCCATGGCGATCCCGAGGTCCGTGCGCAGGAAGGCAGCCACCGACACCGCCGTGGCGCACAGGTCGTCCTCGAGGGAGCCGGTGTCGGCCACTTCGATGGCGTCCAGGCTCAGGTCCTGGGCGGCGTCGAGGATGAGGGCGTCGACGCCGTGCCAGCGGCGGTAGATCGAGGAGGCGTTGACCCCGGAGCGTTTGGCGACCTCGGCGATGGTGACCGCCCGGGCACCGCCCTCCTCCAGCAGCTCAACAACGGCGTCCAGCACCGCTCGGCGCACGCGCATGGAACGGCCGCCGGGGCGCGAGCGCACGGTGCCCACGGAGCTCACGGCACCCTCCGGGCCACCCTTCCCCTGCTCTTCACTGCTGCTCGGCTCCATGACATCAGCCTAGGACAGCGGCTTGCGTCGACGACGGATCGCACACTACAGTCCTAAACGCAACTTTCTTGCTTTTATAGATCAAGGGGCCCTCATGGACGTCACGTACGCACTCGACCTGGATGCACCCTGCTATCGGCTTCCGCTCGGCCTGAGCAGCAACCGCTTCCTCAACCTGCAGGCCAACCGGTGGCTCGTCACTGAGCGGGCGGTCGCCGACTTCCTGCCGGTGGTCGCGCACACCACCCGGATCGCCGACTGGGTACGGACCTACCTGGACCTCGCCGATCGGGTCCGGGATCAGGAGCACGACCTGGAGGCGGCCTTCTTCGCCCGCGGGGCGGAGTTCTTCATGCAACCCGGTAACCCGCTCAAGGCACCGACTCGTCGGAGGTTCGTCTCCTCTCTGCGACGCTGCTTCGCGCTGGAGCCCGAGCTCATCCCCTTCGAGGGCGGGTTCCTGCCCGCCTATGAGCTGACGGACCCCGACGCCGCACAGCCTCCACGAAGTACGTGGGTCGTCCTCGGCGGCTTCGACTCCTATATCGAGGAGACCTTCCCTGTCCTGGCCGCTGTGGCGAAGCGCGGACGGAGGGTCATCAGCCTTCGAGGGCCCTGGGCAGGCGGCGCCTGGAGGCCGACCTGGAGGCAGGTACGTCGCCCGGACTCAGGACGGGCCAGAGGCTCACCATGCGCACCGACTGGGCAGCGCCGGTCTCGGCGGTCCTGGACCACTTCGACATTGAGGAGACCACACTCGTCGGCATGTCCCTGGGAGGCGGGCTCGTCATGCACGCCGCCGCGAGCTGCGAGTCAGGCGCGTCGTCGCCTTCGACGTGCTCGACGACTTCCTGGAGGTCCTCGTCTCCCCAGTCGCTTCCGCCGACTCCAGCGCGTATTGCCGGCCGCACCCTCGCACGCATCGAACCACTTATCGCCCACGTTCCCGGAGGGATGCTCAATCGGGTGCTGGCCGCACGGTCCCGTCGCAGCCTGATGGCCTGGTGGCATGTGGCAGGGCATGCACGTGACGGGGACGCATTCGCCTGCCGCGTTCCTGCGCGCCGCGGCCGCCTTCTCCACGGCCGACGTCTCCCTAGGGTCACCGGGGACGTTCTGCCATGCGAGGGCGCTGAGGACGAGTTCGTGCCGCTCCACCAGATGGTTCGTCAGGCCGAGCGCGTCTCACTGCCGCCCGCTCGGTCACCACCCGCACCTTCACCAGGGAGCCGAGAGCGCGGCGAGCCACCGCCAGACCGGCAACCCTGGTCCGTGGCCCGCACGATCCTGGCCTGGGAGGAGGGCCTGTGAAACGCCAAGCCTACACGTTCGTACCGTAGGTGCCGCGGTCGTACCCCTGCACCCTCGAACGCGCGACCTACCCATGACCGCACGCGGCCGACCGACCGGCCCCGGCATGAGCTCACCAGGAGGACGAGGTTAGACCCCGCAGCAGCTCCAGGCAGCGGCGCACGTCCTGGATCGGCAGCTGACCGGGGGCGGAGGCCTAGCCTCTCCCTGCTCGTCAGGGGACGACGGCGAAGGTCAGCGCCGACCCGAAGGCCGGCGCCACGCGGCTGACCGCGCCCGAGCGCCCCCATGGACATGGCGGCCACGGGCACACCCGGGCCCGGTGCCCTCTCCCCGGGGCCGCCGTGGCCCGCGCGCACACGCCCAGGAGGCGGGCGACGTCGTCGGCGCTGGTGGGCCACACGGCGATCTTGGCCAGGTCGGCCCTCGGAGGCCATGCGGGCCAGGACCTCCTCAAGCACGTCGTCGGCGGGGTGGCCTCGAAGTCGTGGAAGGAGGCGACGACGTCGATCCCTCAGACTCGTGGGCCTGCTCGGCAGACCCGTCGTCAGGCAGCCGCGCTGGACCTCGACGTCGATGGCGGCTCGGGCGGCGCTCGGGCACCCAGTCGGCGAGCTCGTCGAGGACGGAGCGAAGGAGGGCGCCGTAGGCGCGCGTCGTCCAGGTGGGCCCGGCCGCCCTCGGCGGCGGTGCGGCAGGGTGAGCAGCAGGGGGCGCCGTCGAGCGACGTCAGCATCACCCAGACGCCCGCAGGCACTCCAGGGTCTGGGCGGCGGCAGTGGCCGCGTCCAGCGGATCGGAGGCGGGCGGCTGCGCACCGGTGGCCTCGGCGAAGGCGACCAGGGCGTCGACCTCCTCGAGCAGGTCGACGCGCAGCTCGAGGACGTCGGCGCCGGCGTCGATGGCGCTGCGGGCCTGGGCCCGCGCGTGGGCGACGGTCGGCCCGGTCAGGAGACGGCCACCGCGGGCAGACCACCGGGGCCGGGATGCGGGCGCCCGCCCCAGGTCAGCGACGTCACGCTCACGCCCGGCCTCTTCGGTCGGCGCCTGCTCGGGCACGAGCGACAGGGCGATGCCGTCGAGGATGTCGTAGAGGCTGGTGGTGACCCGTTCCAGCGGGCGCCCGACGGCGGTGGTCCGCTCCACCACGCGGGAGACGACCTCGCTCCATACGACGGCGCCCGGCGGCGATGACGTCGCGGCGACCGGGGGCCAGGTATCCCAGGAGGCGCGCTGCTCGGCCGTTGAGTGGATGATCGCCCTCGCAGGAGGCCAGGACCGTCTCAGGGGCTCAGATCGGCGCCGTTCAGGGCCTGCGGGTCGAAGGCCTGAAGGTCCCAGGGCGTGGGCGGTGACGGTGGTGATGGTGCCGGCCAGGCCCGACCAGCCGCCCGGGGGCGGACGGGTCGACGACCCGCTCGGCCTCGTCGAGCAGGCCGCGCACCTCCGCCCGGGCGGCGGCCTCGGACTCCGGGGTGACGCCGCCTGCCAGGAAGCGTTCGGTGATGCGTACGCTGCCGGTGTCCAGGCTGATGGCGGCGCTGGGCTCGTCCACGCCCAGGACCAGGCTCGGTGGAGCCGCCCCCGAGATCGACGACGAGTCGTGGCGCCGGCGCGCCTCGCCCTGTCCCTGGCCCGGTGCCTCACCGGCGTCCTCTCGCGGGCGCCCAGCAGGGAGCCGGAGAAGGACAGGCGGGCCTCCTCCTGGCCGCTGACGACCTCGGGCTCGATGCCCAGCAGGCGGCTCACCCCGGCCACGAAGTCCTCTCGGTTGCGGGCGTCACGGGTGGCGGAGGTGGCCACGAAGCGCCGCACGCTCTCCCGGGGGCGACGCCCAGGCTCGGTGCAGTCGGCAGCATAGGAGGCCACGGCGGCCAGGGTGCGCTCGAGGGCCTCGGGGTCGAGCAGGCCGGTGCGGTCCACGCCCTGGCCCCAGGCGCACGATCTCGTTGCGGCGGCGCAGCACCTCCAGGCGGGGGCGGCCGGAGTGGTCGCGGTCGGCCTCGGCGATGAGGAGGCGGATGGTGTTGGTGCCGCAGTCGATTGCGGCGACGCGGGTCATGGCGGCGGCCTCCTGGGCTGGGTCGGCAAGGTGAGAGCAGGACGGGTGAAAGTGCGGTCGTGCCTGAGGGCTCCTGGACGTACCCTTATGGGGCCGCCCCAGGGCCGTCAGGCACGGCCACGAGGGGCCGCAGCCGCCCCCGGCACGCGATCGCGCCCCCGGCGATCGAGGCTCTTGCGACCAGGACGTCCCCGCTGTTCAGCAGAAGCAGCGCTCAGGATCCCACAGTCCGCGCTCGCGCAGAGCCTCCAGCGTGCGGTCGCCGATGGGGTTGACGCCGGCCCCGGCGGCCAAGGTGTGCCCGAGCAGGGCGTGGAGACACTTGACGCGCGTGGGCATGCCACCGGCGGAGACTCCCTCGATCTCGGCGACCTGCCCGGGAGCTCGGCGCGACGGGCCAGGTAGTCGGCGTGGGCGGCGGCGTAGGCGGCGGCCAGATCGGCGTCGGCGGCCAGGTCGGCGTTGAAGGTCTCCATGAGGTGCTCTGCCTCCAGGGTGGAGCAGCCCTTCACGGCGGCCGGGTGGGTGAGGTAGTAGCTGGTCGGGAAGGGGGTGCCGTCGTCGAGGCGCGGGCGGTGCGCACCACGGTGGGGCGCCCGCACACGCAGCGGGCCGCGATGGCGACGACTCCGCGCGGCATCCGCCCCAGGCTGGTCGGCCAGGGCCTCGAGGTCGGCCGACGACACCGACTCCTTCGCCTGCGTCTCAGGGGTGGGGCTCACGGGGTCTCCTTCGTCTGCGGGGTGGCGGCCGGTTTCGGCGTGGTCTTGGGCGGATCCGACGGCGCCTGGTTGGGCTCTCCGGTCGGCAGATCCTTCTGGGTGGGGTTGAGGGTCTTGCCGTCCCGCGCTGCCGTTCGATCCTGCCGGTGCGGCGTTGCCTGGCCTGGCCGGCGGCCCGCGAGGAGTCTCGAGGCTTCTGGTACCAGGGGCGTCCTGGGAGGATGCGGTGGCCCCGCCGCCGGCCTCAGTCTGTTTCATGGAGTCCGCGCCGACGACGACGTAGCTGGTGTCGCCGGGCATGACGTAGCCGAGGCGCTCACGCACCTGGGACCGCACGTAGGGTGTCGTCCTTCCACTGGGCCAGCCTCGTTCTCCAGGGGTGGTGGAGGTGTCGGAGGCCGCCTTGATCCTGTCGACGACGGCGTCGTACTGGGCCTGCTGGGACAGGGTAGGCGCGCAGCGAGGTGAAGATGACGACGAAGGCCAGCAGGCGCACGACCGCCAGGATGACGACCCTGGGCGGCAGGGCGCGCTCGGGCGCCGTCGTCGGCAGGCCCCGGGACCGGGAGTCGGACGAGCCGGAACCCTGATCCGGTCGCGGATGCCGCCCGCTCGGCCGGGACCTGACGGGGCGGGCGCCGCCGGCAGACGCGACGCGTCCCGGACTGGCTGGAGGAGGGGCGGCGTGGAGTCATACCGGCATCCTGCCTCACCGGGGCGCACGTGATAGCGCACCCCACCGGGCGCGTTGCTCACGGTTCGGTCGCGAATCGCCCCTGGTGGGCGCATACCGGGCCTCGAGGACTGCACCCGGGAAGCAGCCCGCGAGCACTGGACTGCTTCCGCGTGGCCGCGAATGCGGCGACACGGGCGCAGACGACACTTCGGGGCGGGCGGGAGAACCCGTCGCCCTCGAAGCGGTGTGTGCGTCGTCGAGTCGTGGCTGAGCCGTTGCGTCAGTCAGCGGCTCGACGTCGGCAGGTCGCCGTCAGGCTCAGGCCTGGAAGCGGGGGAAGGCGCCGGCGCCGGCGTGAGACCGCGGCGTCGCCGAGGGCCTCCCTCGATGCGCAGGAGCTGGTTGTACTTGTTGACGCGCGCTCGCCGCGGGCGGGGGCGCCGGTCTTGATCTGGCCGGAGTTGGTGGCCACGGCCAGGTCGGCGATGGTGACGTCCTCGGTCTCACCGGAGCGGTGGGAGGTCATGGACTTGTAGCCGGCGCGGTGGGCCATCTCGACGGCCTCGAGGGTCTCGGTCAGGGAGCCGATCTGGTTGACCTTGACCAGCAGGGCGTTGGCGGCGCCGAGCGTGATGCCCTTGGCGAGGCGCTCGGGGTTGGTGACGAAGAAGTCGTCGCCGACGAGCTGGACCTTGTCGCCGATCTTGTCGGTCAGGGGCCTTCCAGTCGTCCCACTCGTCCTCGGAGAGCGGGTCCTCGATGGAGACGATCAGGGAAGTCCTTCACGAGCTTCTCGTAGTAGTCGACCATGAAGGCGTTGTCGCGGGCCTCGCCCTCGAACTGGTAGGTCTTGGTCTTCTCGTCGAAGAACTCGAGGAGGCGACGTCCATGGCCAGGGGCCACGTCCTTGCCGGGCTTGTAGCCGGCCTTCTCGATGGCCTCGACGATGAGCTCGAGGGCCTCGCGGTTGGAGTCGAGGTTGGGGGCGAAGCCGCCCTCGTCGCCCAGGCCGGTGGACAGGCCGCGCTCCTTCACGACCGCCTTGAGGGGCGTGGTAGACCCTCGGCCCCCATGCGCAGGGCCTCACGGAAGGTGGGGGGCGCCGATGGGGGCGATCATGAACTCCTGGATGTCCACGTTGGAGTCGGCGTGGGAGCCGCCGTTGAGGATGTTCATCATGGGCACGGGCAGGACGTGGGCGTTGGGGCCGCCGACGTACTGGAACAGGTCCAGGCCGGCGGACTCGGCGGAGGCCTGGGCGGCGGCCAGGGAGACGCCGAGGATGGCGTTGGCGCCGAGCTTGCCCCTTGTTGGGGGTGCCGTCGAGGCTCGATCATGAGGCTGGTCGAGGCCGCGCTGGTCAGCGGCGTCGAAACCGATGATCTCGGGGGCGATGACGTCGTTGACGTTGTCGACGGCCTTCTCCACGCCCTTGGCGCCGTAGCGGTCCTTGTCACCGTCGCGCAGCTCAACGGCCTCGAAGGCACCGGTGGAGGCGCCCGAGGGGACGGCGGCGCGAGCAGAGGCACCGTCCTCCAGGAGGATCTCGACCTCAAGGGTCGGGTTGCCACGGGAGTCGAGGATCTCGCGGGCGTGAACGTTCTCGATGAGGGCCACTTGGTGCTCCTTGCTGAGGGGATCGTGATGAGGTCGTCGGCGTCGGGCACGCTCGCGCGCGACTGCCGAATGCAGGATCAGCCTAGCGGGCCGACATCCCCACCACGAGGGCCATGGTCCTGAGGGAATGCACAGTGTTCACGCCCGGCGAGAACACTGGACGACGGCGACCCCTCGGTTCCGCCGTCGTCCTGGTCCCTGACGGACCTCTTACTGGCCGTTGGTCTCGGCCTGGTCGGCGCCCTGGCCGTCCTCGCCCGCTGCGCCGTTGGCCTGACCGGTGTCGCCCTGTCCGTCGGTCTGGCCGGAGTCGGCGGGCTGCTGGCCCGCCCCTGCTGGGGGGCCTGCTGCTGCTGCTGCCACCCTGCTGGGGGCCTGCTGCTGGGAGCGCCTGCTGGGGGCCTGCTGCTGCCGCCTGCTGAGGGAGCCTGCTGCGCCGCCTCGAGGGGGCTAGGCGCTCGGCGGGATCGGTCTGGGTCCACCAGACCGGGGCGCTCAGTGGGGTAGCGCGGGGAGAGGTCGCCGTCGAGCGTGCCGTAGACCTTCCTCAGGTCGGCGAAGACGGGCTGAGCCCTGCTGCGACTGCTGGTGGAGCTTCTCGAACTGGCTGCCCATGACCTTCGCCCGCAGGTAGGTGATCGTTGTCGCCTTGCGGGGCTCGAAGCCCAGCTGCTCCCTGGCCAGGCTGCACGATCTGCGCATCAGTGATGGTCAGGCCGTGGGCCTGAGCGACCTCAGACAGGATGGGCGCCGCGATGAGGGAACTGGCGATCTCGGAGCGCTTCGAGCCCAGACGCTCCTGGCCCGTCTGGGCGGGAGCGGAGGCCATCTCCTTGGCCACGACGTCGATGTCCTTCTCACTGACGACGACGGAGTGCCTGGCCCCGTCCAGGCCGGTGTAGTGCATGTCGGCCGCCTGACCGGGGTGGTCGGAGCAGCCGGCGAGCGCCCCGACGGCGAGGAGGAGTGCAGCGCTGGCGGCGAGGACGCGCGTGCGTGCGGCAAGGCTTCGGGTCACGGTCTGCTCCTGGAGGGGGACGACGCCGGAGGGCGACATGGTGTCACGACGTTTCTGGCCCCTGACCTTACCGTTCCGCCCCCGACGACGCACGCAGCCCGTACAGCCGCCACTCGTACCCATGCCCGTAACGCCATCTCTTGATAGGAGTGAGACGCCGAACCCCGGATATCTTGCGCCGGTTGCATGGCGCCTGCTCGCATCCGGCCACTTGGGTCGATGCGTGTTGAACTCTCCTCAACACACCCCTCACGGATTCCAGTGCAGGTGAGAACGTCCACCCCAGATGAATCCGCGCCACCTGACCTTGAACAGTTCTAGCAACCGTCACACAGCCACAGCACCTACATCAAGGCAGCCCAGAGAGTGAAGCGGACACAGGGCTCCGTCCGGCACTCAGCCCTTCTTGTAACTCTCCTTGAGGGAGTCGAGCATGATGATGGCGGAGTAGTAGTCGAGGCGGAAGGTGGAGGCCGGGGTGTAGGCCACCCGCCCGTGGGTCACCTGGGTCGCTGTGGAGAAAGTCGGGTCGTCGACGACCTTCTGGCGACTGGCACTGTCTGCGGCGACGATCACCCAGTTGTCACCAGGCAGCCCCGCCTGGACATTCTCGTTGGACAACTTGACGATGTCCTGCCGCTGCCCCTTGGAGGTATCGCCCTTCACCTCCTCGGGGATGTCGGCCATGGTGAACCCGAGAGAGGTCAGGATCTGAACCTGGGGAGACTCCGCGGTCAGGGCCGCGGCGCCGCCGCCACCACCGCCGTAGACGATGAAGGCCGATGTCGTCCCCTCGGGAACAGTGATGGCCTCCTTGGTCGCAGAGACGTGCGCGTCGTAGTCGGCGATCACCGTGTCCGCCTGCTGCTCGTTCCCTGTGGCCTGACCGATGGTGCGGGTGACGTCCTGCCAGGAGCGCCCGGTGTAGTCGACGACCAGGACCGGCGCGATGTCACGCAGCTGCTCGACATGATCGACCGCCGAGTCGCCACCGCTCTTGGCCACGACGATGAGGTCCGGCTCGTAGCCGGCCACCTTGGTGACGTCGACCGACTTGATCTCGTAGAGCTTCTCCACCTTCTGCTTCTTAGCCGCATCAGACCACTGGACGAAGAAGCCTGAATCGTCACTCAGGCCGTCGGTGTTAGGAGCCGTCACGGCCGAGGCCACCACTGGAGCTCCCACCGCCAGCAGCGAGCCGGTCAGGGCTATGGAGGTGGACACGATGCGCTGGGGCTTCGAGGAAAGGGCGAGGTCGCCGTCGTCGGTCTTGACGGTGCGGGGCCATCCCTGGGATCCCGACGACGCCGAGCCGCTGGAGCCGGCTGAGCCTCTGCCGCCGGAGCGTCCGCACGCGGCCAGGCTCAGAGACACGACCCCGGTCAGGGTCGCAGCCAGGAGCCGCCGCCGTCCGATGACGAGACGTGGGAACGTATTCATCGCGGTCCTTCCCGTGGATGGCCTCACGATCAGAGGAGATCTGCGACCTCCTTCACAATCGCACCTTAAGTATGGCTAACCTAAATCCGACCTCATGGTGGGTCAACGCCCTGTCCAGTAGATGGGAACCGAATAGGACCCCGCCGTCAGCGGCGCTTGCGGTAGGTGGTGGCCTCGGTCTCGTAGGCGGTATCGCCCTCGACGACGGCGTGCAGGAGCACCTCGGCCCACCGCACGACCTCCTCGCCGGACAGCGCCGCCCCGCCCATGCGGTTGGTGCCCGGCGCGGGCACCACGATGGTGCGCGTGGCGGGCTTCAGCACGGTTCCCGGGTAGAGGCGGGTGACCTTCATGCGCGCCGACTCGGGCAGGTCCACTGGGGCGAAGCGCACCGACTTTCCCTGGGCGACGATCTCGCGCACCCCCAGCTGGGCGGCCAGGGCCCGCAGCCGCGCCAGCGCCGCCAGGCGGGCGGTCGCCTCGGGCACGGGCCCGTAGCGGTCGGCCAGCTCCTCCAGAACGTCGTCGACCTGTTCCCCTGAGCGCGCCGCCGCGAACTTCGTGTACGCCTCCAGGCGCAGACGCTCGTGGGGGATGTAGTCCTCCGGGACGGTGGCGTCCACGGGCAGCTCGATGCGCAGCTCGACGTCCTCGTCGTCGCCCTCCTCGAAGCCGACGGCGTCGGCCCCGGCCTTCCCGGAGCGGGCCAGGGCCTTCTTGTAGGCGGCCACGGCCTCGGAGACCATCCGCACGTACAGGTCGAAGCCGACCCCGGCGATGTGCCCGGACTGCTCGCCGCCGAGCAGGTTGCCCGAGCCGCGGATCTCCAGGTCCTTCATGGCCACCTGCATCCCGGCCCCCAGGTCGGTGTTGGTGGCGATGGTGCGCAGGCGCTCCAGGGCCGTCTCGGTCAGCGGCTTGTCCGAGGGGTAGAGGAAGTAGGCGTAGGCCCGCTCCCGGCCGCGCCCCACGCGCCCGCGCAGCTGGTGGAGCTGGGACAGGCCCATGCGGTCGGCGCGGTCGACGATGAGGGTGTTGGCGTTGGACACGTCCAGCCCGGTCTCCACGATCGTGGTGCACACGAGCACGTCGGTCTCCTTGCGCCAGAAGGAGTCGATGACGGCCTCCAGCTGGTGCTCGTTCATCTGCCCGTGGGCGGTGGCCACGCGCGCCTCGGGCACCAGCTCGGCCAGGCGCGCGGCGGTGGCGTCGATGTCCTCGACCCGGTTGTGGACGAAGAACACCTGCCCCTCGCGCAGCAGCTCGCGGCGGATCGCGGCGGAGACCCTGCTTGGTCTCGTAGGCGCCCACGTAGGTGAGGATCGGGTGGCGGTCCTCGGCGGCGTCGCCAGAGTGGACATCTCGCGCAGGCCGGTGACCGCCATCTCCAGGGTCCGCGGGATCGGGGTGGCGGACATGGACAGGACGTCCACGTTGGTGCGCAGCGCCTTGAGGGTCTCCTTGTGCTCCACCCCGAAGCGCTGCTCCTCGTCGATGATGACCAGGCCCAGGTCCTTGAACCTCACCTGGCCGGTGATGAGGCGGTGGGTGCCGACGACGACATCCACCGTCCCCTTCTCCAGGCCCTCGAGCACCTTGGCGGACTCGGCGGCGTCCTGGAAGCGGGACAGGGCCCCCACGGTCACCGGGAAAGCCGGCGTAGCGCTCGGTGAAGGTCTCGGCGTGCTGGCTCACCAGCAGCGTGGTGAGCACCAGGACCGCGACCTGCTTGCCGTCCTGGACGGCCTTGAAGGCAGCGCGCACGGCGATCTCGGTCTTGCCGTAGCCGACGTCGCCGCACACGAGCCGGTCCATCGGCTGGGCCTCTCCATGTCGGCCTTGACCTCGTCGATGGTGGAGAGCTGGTCGGGGGTCTCGGTGTGGGGAAGGCCTCCTCCAGCTCGGTCTGCCAGGGGGTGTCGGGGCTGAAGGCGTGGCCGGTGGTGGCGGCGCGGGCGGCGTAGAGGCGCACGAGTTCTCCGGCGATCTCGCGCACGGCCTTGCGGGCCTTGGACTTGGTCTTGGCCCAGTCGGCGCCGCCCATCTTGCTCAGGGCGGGGCTGTCGCCGCCGACGTACTGGTGACCTGGTCCAGGGCGTCGGTGGGCACCAGGAGGCGGTCGCCGGGCTGGCCGCGCTTGGAGGGCGCGTACTCGATGACGAGGTACTCGCGGGTGGCCGACGAGCGGGCCCCGCCCACGGTGCGCCGGCTCAGCTCGATGAAGCGCCCCACCCCGTGCTGGGCATGGACCACGAGGTCCCCGGCGTGCAGGGACAGAGGGTCCACGGAGCGGCGGGCGCGGCGGGCCGGCAGGCTGCGGCGCTCGCGGACCTGCCGAGGCCCGCCCGGTGAGGTCGGACTCGGCGATGAGGGCCAGGCGCAGCCCTCGGCGAGGAAAGCCGTGGCCGGCGCTGGCCTGGGTGACGCGCACGACGCCGTCGCCGGGGCCCGTCGTCGAGGGCGCCGGCCGAGCCGTCGGTCTCGTCGACCGTGTCCTCGGCAGGGGGCGGCCGGGTCAGGGGGTCCAGTCGCCGTCGCGGCCGAGCTCGGTGACCTCGGAGAGCTGGTCGACGATGCGGGCGGGAACGTCGCCGTCGCCCAGGAGCTGGGCCATGCGCCGGCCGGGTCCGGGCCCGTCGGTGGCCACGACGACGGTCCAGCCCTGGCGGGCCAGCCGGCCCAGGTCGGTCACCGCCCGCTCGAGCTCGCCGCGGTAGGTGCGCGGGTCGCTGAGGTCCAGGCGGGTGGTCTCGGGGCCGGCGGCCAGGGCGGTGAAGGACCACCAGCCGCGGTTGGAGGACAGGGCCAGGGCCCGGGCCTCGGCCAGGTGGGCGAAGGCGGCGGCGGACAGGTCGACGGGGACCGTGCCGCCGGAGGCCGCCGAGGTCCAGGCGGCGGCGAGGAACTCGGTGGTGGTGGCCGTGAGGTCCTCGGCGCGCTTGCGCACCCGTTCGGGCTCCAGCAGCACCGTGAGCCGGTCCCCGACGAGGTCGAGCAGCGGGACCATCGCGTCGACCAGCACCGGGGCGAGGGACTCCATGCCCTCGACGGCGATGCCCTGACTGATCTTCTCCAGCATGTCGGCGGCGCCGGGGACGGCGTCGACCAGGGCGGCGGCGCCGACATGCTCGCGCACCGCATCGGTGAGGACCAGGCTCGCGGCAGGGCGGTGGCGGTGACGGCGCCCAACTGCCTCGATGGTGCGCTGGTCGGCGACGGCGAAGGAGGAGACCTCGTCGATCTCGTCGCCGAAGAAGTCCACGCGCACCGGCCGCGGCTCGGAGGGCGGGAAGACGTCGAGGATGCCGCCGCGCACGGCGTACTCGCCGCGGGACTCGACCATGTCGACGCGCGTGTAGGCGGCGGCCTCCAGACGGCGGGCGGTCTCCTCCAGGCCCACGGCCAGACCGGGGAGCCAGCCTGGACGGGCTCGAGCTCGCCGAGCCCGGCGATGACGGGGGCCAGCAGGGCGCGCACGGGGACGATGAGGACGCGGATCGCCCCGCCCTCCTCGGGGTGGGCCAGGCGGCGCAGGACGGACAGGCGCTGGGCGACGGTGTCGGCGCGCGGCGAGAGGCGCTCGTGGGGCAGGGTCTCCCAGGCGGGCATGACGGCGACGTCCTCCGCCGGCAGGTAGCTGCGCAGGGCCAGGGCGGTCTCCTCGGCCTCGCGGCCGGTGGCGGTGACGACCAGCAGGGGCGTACCGGAGGCGTCTGCCGAGCCGGACGCCTGTGCGTCGCCGCCGGCGACCCGTTGGACGCCCTCCTCGCCCAGGGTCATGGCGGCCAGGACGGCGGGCCGGGCGCCTGGTGCGACGACGAGGCTGCGGTCGGAGCGCGAGCGGGAGGAGGCGGCGCGAACGGTGCGGGCGATGTCGGCGTCGGCGAGCAGCGGAGGCAGGAGCGCAGTCAGGAGCACGGCCGCGAGTCTGGTGACTCCCCGTCCCAGCACCACTGGCGGGCGGACGGACCGGCCGGCCGGTGAAGGCCCCTGCAGGACCAGTCCCGGCTGCGGATCCGGTTCCAGGGGTTGTCGTGCCCGGCGACGACGCCCACGCCCCGCCCTGCGGTGTTGTTGCGGCTCTCCAGCGGGACGGAGACCTGCGCCGAGGGCCGCCATGCCCGGCGATGAGCCACACGACGGTGCCGATCTGGGTGATGAAGGCGACCGTGCCGTAGGCCGGGATGAGGCTGAGCAGGGCGATCTGCGCGGGGTTCGAGCGCTGGACGAAGGCCCTGGCGCCGTAGACCAGCAGCCCGGCCATGACGAGCACCACCGGGATCCAGCCGAAGCGCAGCGCGGTCAACAGCAGGTGGTTGTCGATGGAGTGTAGCCGCCCCAGGCCACCGAGGCTCCCCGACTTCTGGTAGGCCGAGGACAGCCCCAGCGGCTTGAGCTGACGCACCAGGACGAGGATGTCGCCGCGGTAGCCGGCCGAGTCCTCCTGCTCGCGGCCGGCCGAGTCGAAGACGCCCAGGACGTAGGGCAGCAGGACGCTGCCCACACCGACCAGCACCATGAGGAAGCCCCATCCGCCACAGGGCGGGGATGTTGGTGTGCACCTGCATGAGGGCTGAGGGATGACGGCGATGACGGCGCAGGCGATCGCCGAGCGGGAGAAGGTCGGGATGGTCGCCCCCAGGACGAGGGCGCCGGCCGCGATCCGGTAGCCGGGCCTCCACCGCGTGGCCAGGATGAGCGGGATCCCGGCCGCCAGGCACACTCCCAGGGCGATGGGGTGACCGAAGGCGCCCTCGACTCGGGTGAGGCTGCCCCGGGCCAGGGCGGGGCCCACTCCTCATAGAGGTTGTTGTCGATGGCGATGTGGGCTGAAAGGGATTGATGGTGGTGACGGCCTCGAACAGGGCCAGCACGGACACCGCGATCCACACGACCGCCAGGACCTCGGCCATGCGCCGCAGTCCGAGCCTCTCCACGAGCAGCCGTCCGGCGAGGGTAGGCGGGCAGGGCGCTAAAGACGACGTCGGACAGGACGTAGTTGAGCGGCGAGCCCGCGGCGACGGACAGGCCCACCAGGCACCAGGCGGTGGCAACCATGAAGTCACCGCTGGTCAGCCGCCACGAGAACCCGGGCAGGGAGGGCGACGATCACCAGGAAGCAGGCCAGGGTGGCCGGAGGCACGTTGGGCTCGAAGGGGATCATCACCCACACCGGCACGAAGCCGATGGCGCCCATCACCAGGCCCGGCCCCGACGATGGGGCGGCGGTGGATGCGGTCGGCCACGAAGATGAGGACCGCCAGGGCGGCGGCCACCATGGGGAGGACGATGAACAGGGTCCTGGCGAAGGACATCGTTCCTCCCTTGTCATATGCATGGCTGCAGCAGTGTCACGGCGTTTGATCGGTGGTGTGTCGGCGGCCGGTGAGCCGCCAGGGCAGGCCGCTGTGAGAACTACCGGGAATATGCTGAGAGAGCCTCCGAGGTCCCTGACCAGGTCAGGCAGGAACCGGAAGAAGTCCGACGACCTCGCCCCTCGGTCCGGTTGAGCCCGACGTCTTCTTCCCTGCTGGGGCGGGAGTCCTCAGGACCCTCGCCCGTCACACGGCTCCGGTGAAAGACTCACCACATCTGCCCGCTCCCTCCGTCTGAGGGATTCCCAGGCGTCGCCGGGGCGCGCAGCGAAGGCTACTACAGTCACCGAGACCTGAGCGTGATCTTACAGTTAGGGTTGGGATCGCAGCCTTTCAGCATCCGCCGGGTCCTGGGCCCACGGTTCCCCGACGGGCAGCCCGAACCGACCAGATCCAGAATCGCCCCAGAACAGATGAGGAGCAGCGTGCAGCCGTCGCAGATCCTTCACGCCATCCGCAGGAACCTTTGTCGCCTGCCTCGTCATCCTGCTCGTATGCATCCTGGCCGGGCTGGGGTGGCCCTGGCGACGAAGCCGGTCGCGGTGGCGACCACGACCCTGGGCATCCAGCCCAAGTCCAAGGAGACCCTTCCTTCTCGACCCAGGCCAAGGACCTCATGCCCGACCCTGGTGGAGCTCTCCACGAGCCCGAAGGTCCTCGATCCGGCAGCGGCCATCCTGAACATGGAGACCACTGATCTGTCGGAGGCCCCTGACGGTCACCAACCCGCCCTGAGACCCTGGTCCTGTCCATCACCGCCAAGGCCGAGAGCAAGCAGAAGGCCGTCGACATGGCTCAGGCGACGGCGAGCCTCGCTCAACAAGGAGCTCTCCTCCGGCGAGTCTGCTGGGCAAGCGAGGCCCCTGGGAATGACGACGAGCACCACCTCGCCGGCCACCCGGCCAACACCACCATGGAGCGCCCCGGCGCCCGAGCCGCGGCGATCTCCGGGCGCTGCTGGGGCTGCTGGCCTCCGTCTCTACGCGCATGTTCCCGCCACCGCCGCGACAGCGGTCACAGCAGTAGCGCAGCGTGCCGAGCCCGGCGCCGGGCGGCGGCCGCCTCAGCGCCCTGAGGCAGAAGACCTGCCCGTTGCGGTCCATCCTCGCCCTCCCGCCCCAGGCGCACGCAGCAGATCCCTCCCAGGATCAGGCAGCAGCGCTCCGCCCCAGTCGCCGGTCAGCTCACCGAGGCTTCCTTCGCCCAGGGTCTCCTGAGCCTGCCGCGCAGGCGGCGGTATCCGACGCCGTCTGAGTCCCAGCCGCATCCGCCGATGGCTGATCCGACGGCTCTCGATGGCCTGTCCCCGCACCGTCGCGCCTCGTGCTCGGCTCGTCACACCTGCCCCGGCACCGCCGCGGGACTCTCGCTCGGCCGACGGTCCCCATCTCAGGCCGACGGCGTCATCCCGCCCCGGCCTTCTCCGCGCAGCAGGCGCCGCAGCAGACGACCGCGATGCCCGCGGTCTCCGATCCTGACTCCCGGCCCCGGCGCAGCCCTCGCTCAGGAGCCCGCCCACGCCCTCTGCCGACGCCGTCCTCGACGGCCCTCGGTGCTCGCCACTATCGTCCGCCATGTCGTCGACGCGGGTCGGCGGCCCGTCCACGGCCCTGGCCGCTCGACCCCTCGGCGGCTCCGCTGTCCTCAGCATCGGCGGCCCCGGCCCCGCGCACAGCTCTTCACCTCCGGCATCACTCGGCCATGCACCGTCAGCAGGCCGACGAGCACGCCGGCCATCGACCGGGACCGCCTCGCCGGAGTCGTCGCCCGAGCCGCACCGTCCCACACGCACGCACCCTCTACCGCCGCCACTTCTCCACCCTCGCGGACCTGACGGTGCCGGCCTCCCGTCGATCGCGGTGCAGCTCCCACACGTCCGCCCCGGCTCCGGGAGCCATCGCTCTCGGGCGCACCGGACGCCCCCACCCTGCGCAGCGACCGCTTCGCCCACCGGGCAGACGGTCCGGCGTCCCTCGCCTCTCGGCTCTCCTCCGCCCCCGGCGGGACCTCCTACCAGTACCCGTCCGCGCACGACGGCGTCCGCGTCCCGTCCTCATCCTCTCCAGCCCCAGCAGCCCCTGCCGGACGCGCTTCGGCCCGACGTCGACTCCCGCACCGAGTGTGCCCCACCCGGCGTCGGATCACGTCGCCGTCGGCGGACCGACCGGCATCGCCGACCGGCTGGCAGGACGCGCCCTCCTCCCTCCGACGACGAGTCGCCGGCGCGAGTCCCAGTTCGGCGTCCCGGCGCCCGCTCCGCTGCGGCACTAGCCGCACGCTCACGCGCTCCGCAGCCCGGAGTCGTGACTCGAGCCCGGAGGAGCCCTCCGTGGCTCGCCCTTCGACGTCGGTGCGTCAGCAGGCGCCCTCGCGCCGGCAGACCTCGCCCGGCGTCGGCGGATGTCCAAGCCGCGCCTGACCCTTGTGGACGCCGCTGGCCGAGGAGTCCTCCACCGATCAGACCCGCCACTCACGCCGGTGCGGCCTCGGTCGGCGGCCGCCACCGCAGCCCCTGACCTGCCGGACGCCCGCCGCCGCCTTCCGCCGTCGATCCAGCCCAACCAGCAGATGGCCTCGGCGTCTCAGTCGGCCTTCGCCGACACGTCGGCCCTCCGCGCCGACGGTCGTCGCGGCGCCCGCCGCCTCGTCCGCGCAGCACGCAGTCGCCGCGACGCTCCCGGTAGGCCTCGTCGGCAGCGATTCATCGTGGGCGGGTCCGATGTATGCATCGGACCCGCCCATTCGTTCCGCACTCGCCGGCCAGGTAGTTACCGCCGGCCTGCAGCGGCGCCGAGTACCACGCTCCTCGCTCGTCGGCCTGTCAGTCGTCGGCCTGCATTGCGCGCCTCCTTATTGGCGGCGCTCCGCATTCTGGCAGGGGCACCGTGACGCTCGGAGTCTGGGCGGTGATCGTATTGCCGACTGGGGATCGGAGACCACGAGTCGATAGGTGTGCTCACCGGCCGGGCATGCCTGTCCTCCATGCTGTGGGACCCCAGCGCCCAGCGGGTGTCACCGATCTTCTCGGTGACCACCGGCGTGGTCTCGTTGTCCCGGTAGAGGCTGTAGGTCAGCGTCGGGTCGTCCCGGTCCCAGGTGGCGGTGAAGGAGACCTTGACAGTGCCCGACGTCGTCACCTCGGCCTTGGCGGCCAGGGTCTCCGCCTTGCCCTCGGGCGGCAGCGTGCGCTGGCCCGCGCGCCGTGGGTAGCGCACGATCCCCTGCTGGGTCTTGCCGTTGGCCTCAATGAACTCGCCCACCATGACGATGTACTGATCGGTGACGTCAACCTTGTAGGCGGCCTGCGACGCGCCCGTGACCTTCCCCGCCTCCAGGTCCGGGTACCAGCCCACGATCGTGGGGCTCTTGAGCCCCGAGGTCGACCAGTCCTGATAGCCATCGACCACCCCCTGGTGGCGGATGGTGATGTCAGGGGCTGTTGGTGAAGGCCATGGCCCGCACGTACAGGGGTGGGTGGCCGTCCCCAGCACCTCGGTCACGTTAGAAGCCGTAGATGGTCTCGCATGAGTGGGCGTGCCGACCGTGTAGACCATCTCCTTGGTGGGAGCGATCCCATAGGTGTCTCCATGGCAGGGCTCGAGCCAGATGAGGTTGCCCTCCCAGTCGGCCTTGAAAGATCCTTCGAGATTGGCCTCATCGAGGCGCCCGACGGCGGAGTAGGCGGTGCCGTAGAAACCGGCGTCGTCGACGGCGATGTCGAAGATGGCGGCATGCTGTCCGGCCGTGCGCACGGTGTCGTTGACGGGCATGGGCAGCATCTCGCCGGTCGAGGCGCTCAGGAGCGCCATCCCGTAGCCGGGCTGGCTCGAGCCGTTGACCGAGGAGAAGGACCCGCCGATGACGACCTTGGAGTGGTCCGGGGAGACCTCGATCGCATAGACCTGCGCGTTAGGGCCCTCCGCGGAGGCGGTCCAGTTCAGGAGCTCGCCGGTGGACGCCTTGAGCGCGGCCAACCTGACGCGCTTCTGATCGTTCACCTTGGTGAAGAAGCCCCCGACGTACACAGTGTCGCCGGCGACCGCGATGTCCTTGACGACCGTATTGAACTTGGGCCGGAAGGAGGAGATGAGGGTGCCCGTGCCCCTGGGAGATGTCGAAGGCGGCCATGCGGCTATGCGCCTCGCCGTTGACCTGGTCGAACTCTCCGGCGACGTAGAGGGTCTTGCCGTCCTGAGAGACCGCCAGGCTTCTTCCCGCGCCGTTGAGACTGGGGGCGAAGTCCTCGATGAGCTCTCCCGGTGTTGAGTGTCGTAGGCCAGGATGTTGGAGCGCGGGACCTCCTGCTGCCCCTCAGGGGCCCCGGCCGGGCGGGCGTTGTTGAAACTCGCCGACGACGTAGACCACGTCGCCGACGACGAGCTGGCCCCTAGGCGACGCCGTCGATCTGGACCGTGGGCAGGGCGAGGCCGTGACGGGGCTCCCGGACGACTGACCGGTCGGGTCGAGGACCGCCCGGCGGCGCCTGCGCCGTCCCCGCCCTCTACCTGATCGTTCGCGTTCCAGAGCCGTCGATCGGAGTCGACCTCGCCCGGTCCTAGCCGCCGCCACCGGGAGCGGCGGGGGTGAGGACAACCATCGAAGGCGAGGAGGAGCGGGAAGAAGGGAGAGGATGATGAGGACACGAGGGATGCTGGAACGATCTTGCACAGGGAACCTCCGGGAAGATAGGGCTACGACGTGCACGCAGGATGGCGACAGAGCGGCGACACTCCGGGGATTTGCACGTGAGCACGCACCGCCATTGGAACGCCTACAGACGGACATAATTTAACCGGTAGATGCGCGTTATTCCAGGTAGTACGCTCCCGTACGAAACAGGACACGATTTGGTGACGACTCCACGCTACGCAACCGCTATGGTTGAATCGCAACCGACCGTTAGCCTGAATGCGACCGGTCATATCACCGTATCCGCCAGGGTCTTGCCGACATCGGGGCCAGCGCTGCCCACCGGGCTCATCGAAAGCTCTCGCCGGCCCAGCGGTGGGGCCCGGCGAGCAGCACAGTGGTCGCAGCGCGTCGAGAACCGGCGAGCGTGGAATCAGCCCCGTGCAGGCCCTGTGCAGATCGGCGCCGGCCTCCCGCCTCAGGCGCGACGCCGACGGTGTCGAAGAGCGAGGCGACCGAGCCGTCGTCGAAGACGGCCTTGATGGCCCGGGCCAGCAGCGGCGCGATCGGCAGACCGTCAGCTGCATCGAAGCGCTTGCCGGCGGGGATCGGCAGGGTGTCGGTGACGATGACCTCCCGGGCCCCGCAGGTGGAGAGCCGATCCACGGCCGGCCCGGAGAGCACCTCCGTGGGTCGCGGCGACGATGACGTCCTTCGCGCCGGAGTCCAGGAGCACCTGACGGCCTTTGGCGATCGTGCCGCTGGTGTCGATCATGCTCGTCGACCAGGACGCAGGAGCGCCCCTCGACGTCACCGACGACGCGGTTGGCCACGGACTCGTTGGGGCGGGTGACGTCGCGGGTCTTGTGAACGAAGGCCAGCGGCGTGCCGCCGAGCTGGTTGGCCCAGCGCTCGGCCACCCGGATACGGCCGGCGTCGGGGGAGACGACGGCGGCGTTGGGCCGGGTCGACGCGGGCGCACGTAGTCGACGAGCACCGGCTGGGCCCACAGGTGGTCCCAGGGGCCGTCGAAGAAGCCCCTGCTCCCTGGGAGGTGTGCAGGTCCACGCTCGCGAGGCGGTCGGCGCCGGCGGTCTGTAGCAGGTCCGCCACGAGGCGGGCGCTGATGGGCTCGCGCCCCAGGTGCTTCTTGTCCTGGCGGGCGTAGGGGAAGAAGGGGCCACCACGGTGATGCGCTTGGCGGAGGCGCGTTTGAGGGCGTCGACCGCGATGAGCTGCTCCATGAGCCAGCGTCGTTGACGCGGTCGCCGTGGACTGGACGACGAACACGTCGCAGCCGCGCACCGACTCGCTGAAGCGGACGTAGGTCTCCCCGTTGGCGAAGTCGTAGGCCGTGGAGGACAGCACCTGGTGCCGAGCTCGCTGGCCACGTCCTGGGCGAGCTCGGGATGGGCCCGCCCCGGAGACGACGACCAGCCGCTTTCTCGCCCTTGGTGATGATGCCCGTCATGACGTGGTTCCTCTCACGGCCGGTGCGGCCCTCGGTGCTGACTGTTGGAGACGGAGGTGGAGGCTGTGGTCGGCCCGACTCGACCGCGGTCGACCGGCGGTCCGGTGCGCTCACGCGTCAGCCCTGGACGCCGTCGGCGTCGAACTGGCTGAAGGGGCGACGACGCAGCCGGCCGGGATGACGGCGTCGGTGAGGATCGCGTAGGCGCCCACCGGGCGCCCTGGCTGATCCGGGTGGTGCCGCGCACGAGGACGCCCCTGCTCGAGGGTGACGTCCCGGCGAGCTCGGCGGTGACGTCCACCCAGGTGGAGGACGGGTCGACGACGCTGACGCCCCTGAGCCATCCAGTCGCGCAGGACGCGCCGATTGAGCTCGGCGCCGAGCTCGGCGAGCTGGGCGCGGTCGTTGCAGCCCTCGACGAGCCAGTGGTCGGTGACGACGAGCGCACTGGTGGGACCGGCCCGAGCGGTGGGCGTGGGCGACGACATCGGTGAGGTGAGACCTCGCCCTGGTCATTGTCCGTGCCCAGGGTCGCCAGGGCGGTGCGCAGGTGGGCGGCGTCGAAGACGTAGACGCCGGCGTTGATCTCCCGGATGGCGCGCTGGGCCTCGGTGGCGTCGCGCTGCTCGACGATGGCCGAGACGGTGCCGTCGGCCTCGCGCACGATGCGCCCGTAGCCGCTGGGGTCGTCGAGCTCGGTGGTCAGCAGGGTGACGGCGTCGCCGCGCTCGGCGTGCTGGGCCAGCAGGGCCTGGAGGGTGGCGGTGTCCAGGAGGGGGACGTCCCCGCTGGTAACGACGACGGGCCCGGTCAGGTCCTCGGGCAGATGGGCCAGCCCGCAGGCCACGGCCCGCCCGGTGCCGGGGACCTCGTCCTGGTCGGCCGGGACGGCGTCGGGGGCGACCTCGGCGAGGTGGGCGACGACGGCGTCCCGCTCGTGGCGCACGACCACGACGAGGTGACGGGGCGCGAGCCCCCTGGCGGCGGTGACGGCGTGGTCCACAAGGCTGCGACCACCAATCCGGTGCAGGACCTTGGGGGTGACCGATCGCATACGGGTTCCCTTGCCTGCGGCCATGACGATGACGGCGGCTGGTGCAGTGGGGGTCACGTGTCCTCTTCTCACAGGTTCGCGCCCTGGCTCCCGACATCTCCGGACGGAGACGGGACGGACTCCAACAGTTTCTGATCAGGTACGGATGGACGGACGGCTGGCGCACGGCCCGCAGGCAGCCGGAAGGCCGACGGCGGACGTGAGAGCGAGGGAACCCCAACACCCTCATGCTACGCCGCTCCGCCCCCAGGATTCGAACCCGGGCCTCAAGGCTCAAAGGGCCCGCGTGCTGCCGCTACACCAGGGCGGAAAGGTGCGTCCAGCCCCTCGCCGAGTGTCGAGGGGCGCGACGCCGGGACAGTCTCTCACGTCCCGGTCGCCTCGGCACCTTCGACGCAGCTCAGCGTGCTGCGCACCCGCTCTACGCGCGTTCCGAGCGCAGGCGGACCGATGCCACACTCACAGGACTTCTCAGTCGACCGGGCAGGCAGGGCAGGATGGTCCCCATGTCCAGTTCCCTCCAGTCCACCGCCTCCCTCTCTCATCTCGCAAGCCGGCGGCGGTGCGGCTCGTCGAGCTCGACGGGCCTGCGCGGGCTTGCCGCCGCTCGTCGTGCTCATCCACCACAGCCTGGAGACCGTACCGGCGCTGGCCGAGGTCGGCGCCCGCCCCGGAGTCGTGCCCACCGGCGCGTTCCACCGGCTCCTGACCCAGAGCCCCCTCCACCTGCTGTGGGCCGGCCACGAGGCCGTCCTCATCTTCTTCATCCTGTCCGGCGTTGCCCTCACCTATCCGGTGGCCCGCCGCCATGCCCAGGGGCGGCGCTTCGATTGGGTCGACTACGCCCCGAGGCGGTTTGTGCGTCTGTGGCTGCCGGCGGCGGCCTCCACCACCTTCGCGGTCATCGCGATGCTGCTCGTGCCGCGCTCGGAGAACCCGGCGCTGGGGCACTGGATGACGGCGATCCACCCCACGGGCCTCGATGCGCGCCAGATGCTCATGGAGTACCTGCTCATCCCCAAGCACGCCTATCGCAACACGGTCCTGTGGTCGCTGCACGCCGAGGCGATTTTTTCCTTCGTGCTTCCCCTGATGATCCTCGGGGTGGCCCTGTGCGCCCGGTGGCGTCTCCTGGCTGCCGGTGGCGGCCGCCCTGGCCGTCCGGTCATCACCGCCAGCCCCGGCTCGGGCAGCTACTCTGCCGGTCTTCACCGTCGGCGCGGTCATGGGCTGGGCCTGGGGGCATGATCCCGTCGTCGTCCCGGAGCGCCCCCGTCCCTGGGCGACGGCGCAGGCCCTGATCTGCCTGCTGCTCATCACCCTGGCCTGGTGGCCGGGGATGGAGAGCCACGCGGCTCAGCGCATCACCAATGCGGTCACCCTGGCGGCGGCCGCCTACCTGGTCCACCTCGTGGTGCGCGCCGGGGCCCCTGCGCGGGTCTGCTGCGCTCGCGCACGGTGCAGTACCTGGGGCTCATGTCCTTCTCCCTCTACCTCGTACACGAGCCGGTCGTGGTCTCCCTGCGGCTGCTGACGCAGTCGACCTCGCCGTGGTGGCTGCTCATCCTGGCCCCGGCGGCCTCGGCGCCACTGACCTGGCTGTTCCAGCGCTACATCGAGGCGCCCAGCCACCGACTGGCACGCCGCACCGGCGCCCTGGCCTCGGCGCGCTTCGCCCAGTGGTCCGAGCGTCGTCGAGCCGTGCCGTCACGGCCAGCCGGGTTGGCGGGCGTGTGACGCCATGGCGGCCAAGCGCACCCGTATGAGCGCCAGTGAACGGCGCGAGCAGCTCATCGCCGTGGCCCGCGGGCTGTTTGCCGAGCGTGGCTTCGACGCCACCAGCGTCGAGGAGGTGGCCGCCCGCGCCCAGGTCTCCAAGCCGGTGGTCTACGAGCACTTCGGAGGCAAGGAGGGCCTGTACGCCGTCGTCGTCGACCGGGAGATCACCACGATCTCCGCTGCGATCTCCTCGGCGATCACCGACCCGTCCGCCGGCCCCGCAGCGGACCCGGACGCCACCACCGACGGATCGGGCGCACCTGACGCCTCCGGCTCAGCCTCACGGATCGCCGAGCGGGCGGCACTGGCCCTGCTGACCTATATCGAGGACTCCCCCGACGGGTTCCGCATCCTCTCTGCGGGCTCGGACCGCGCCGCCGGCACCTACTCCACGCTGCTAGCCGACGTTGCCATCGAGGTCTCCGGAATTCTCGCCTCGCAGTTCGCCGCCCACGACCTCGACCCGCGCACGGCGCCGCTGTACGCCCAGATGCTCGTGGGGATCGTGGCCATGCCGGCCCAGTGGTGGTTGGAGAACCGCTCAATGAGCAAGGAGGAGGTGGCCGCCCACATGGTCAACCTCGCCTGGAATGGCCTGCGCGGCATGAAGGCCAGGCCCACACTCCACTCCGGCTCCCCCGGCCGAACCAGCGGCCTCACCTGACGGAGCGTACCCGCCACCGAAGCGCACCTCCGACCAGACCTGACCGGGGCCGCTCAGAACCACTCGGGGCCGCGGCCCTCGCTCCGGCTCGACCCGGCTCCCGTCAGGTTCATCACGTCCCCGCCTCGTCGGCCGCCCGCAATGCCCGGCCAATCGGGCACGAGCGGGTGCTGAAGTGCCCAGGAACGAGGGTGATTCATCTCCTGCGTCCCGGCCCACGCCCTAAGCGGCACGCTATTCTGTTGTTCTCGCAATCACCCGAAACGGGAAACCCATGGACCCGGAAACCCTCATCGTCGCGCGCTGCGCAAGAACGCAGTCCTCGTGGTCATGCACGTCGTGCTGGGCACCATCATCGGCCTCGTCTTCGGCCTGCTGACGCCGGCGCAGTACACCTCGACCACGAGCGCGAAGCTCGCTGTCGAGAACCGGCCCGATGATCCCAACGCCCCCTCTCCGATCAGCAGCTTCGACAAGATCATCCCTGACGCTCTGTTGCGCTCGGACTCGGAGAGCACTCTGTCGGAGGTTTCCAAGTCCACGGGGATCAGTCAGGCCGAGCTGAGCAAGTCGATTTCGGTGAGCGCTAAGACCGGAACCTTCATCATCGAGATCAAGGCCACCAGCACCGACCCCGAACGGGCCCATGCGATCGCCCTGGCGGAGATCGGGACACTGGACTCGGTGGCCGGGAGCAGTCCCTACCCTGGTGCCAGGCGGTGGCTGACCCTGACCTCGCGGTGGACAATCCGCCGACGACCACATCGCGTCCAGCCTGTCGGCCCGTGTCCACCACCTCATCGGAGCTGCCATCGGTCTTGCCGCTCGGTGCTATCATGGCGATCCTGCTGTACTTCCTGAGCAAGAAGAACCCGCAGGACAAGGTCGAGGATCCCGTTGCTCATCATCGGGCGCCGTCGATCCCGGAAAGATCCTGACCGGCCGTGGCCCAATCTCGGTCGCAGGCTCTTCCACGGCGGATCGCGAGACGTCGTCGGAGGCTGATTCCCAGGCGAGCCCTGAACCGAGGCCCCGGCGCGAGGCTGGAGATGACGATCGCCGTCGTCCTCCTGATCTGCGTGGGCGTGCGCCGCGAACTGGCGGCTGCCTTAAGCGTCGGGACTGCGTCGCGCTCGCCGCGATTCCTCATCACCTGGACGGCCGTGCGCAACGCGCGCCGGTTCTCCTGATGCTCATGCTGTCCATCCTGGCGGCCGGTACCGCTCATCATGTCCCTGCTGGCGGAGAGCAGCTTCGTCGTCGAGGCCTCGGGCCCGCCGCGTCACCACCCTGAGCCCGCTAGCGGTGCCCGTGCGCCGTGGCCGTCTTCGTGTGGGGGCGCGCCGGTTGGGCGAGCGAGCGCGCGGCGATGTGCGGTCGGCTTCGGCATGTTCCTGGACGCTGCTGTCGCTGTTTCAGACCAATCCCAACCCGTGGAAGTTCGGAGTCGGCGCGGCGGTGTCGATCATGGTGCTCAGCTTCGTGGCGAACCGGCGCCGACTGGTGCAGATCGTGGCCCTCCTGGGGCTGAGCGGCGTCTTCCTCGTCTCCGACTCGCGCTCCGCCCTGGCCTTCCTCGCCATCATCCTGGGCACGGTCGTCTGGCAGGCCCTGGCGTCCTGGGCGCGCTGGCGCGTGCCCACCCCGCGCCGCCTGGCGGTCTCGCAGATCGCCGTCCTGGGGGTCGTGGGGGCCGTGGCGATGGCCGGGGTCGTTGCGGCCTCGGAGTCCGGGACCCCTGGGCGAGGACGCCCAGAACTGACCATCGCCCAATCTCGAGCTCCGCGGGCCTGCTCTTGTCCGCCCGGCCCGAGCTGGGCGCCTCCTGGGCCCTGTTCCGCAACCGCCCGTGGGGTACTGGCGCCGGCGTGCAAGCCCCGCCTGATGACCTGTGGGTGGCCAAGCAGGGGATGGCGGCCCTCGGGCTACGACCCGGACAACGGATACGTCGAGAACTTCATGTTCGGGGGCCGTATCGAGCTGCACTCGGGGCTCATGGACATGTGGGCGGCGGCGTCGATCCCCGGAGCGCTTCTGCTGCTGCTCATCGCCGGGATGGCGCTGGCCGCGATGATGCGAGACCTCGGGGCGGCTCAAGGCCACGCCCGTGGCTGTTCTTCGCGGCCCTGACTGTGGTGCAGAACGTGTTCGTGGGACCGTGGACGGTGCTGCCGGCCTATCTACCGATTGTTCTGGGGGCCGCGATACTGCAACCCGCTCTGCGCGACGCCGTCCCATTGGGCACCGACGACGAGCCGGGCGTTGAACCCACCGACGACGCTGCGACTCCTCATCAGTCTCCGGCGTTCAGAGCGAGACCACCTCCGGAGCCCGGCACCCGGCCCTGCCCGAGCCCCGTACCGAGGCAGAGCCCGCCCGGCCTGAACGTCGGGCTCGTCTCAGTGGTCGTACTCGCGGTGGACGCCGCCACCGGTACTGGCCGCCAGGATGCCGCGACCGCGCGCCAGCAGCCGGGCGCCCTCGGCGGCGTGCCTCGGATCGCCGATCAGCGTGCCGCCGGCCCGTCCTCAGAGCGCCCCGACGACGATGCGCACCAGACCGCCGACCGCGGCCCGGGCCCGGATGGCCGGCTGGACCCGCCTCCCGCCAGGGCCAGTTCGACGCGCACCGAGGTGGCGGCGTGGGAGCGCCTGCCCGCGCAGGGATCCGGGGGCGGGCGAGTCGGGAGGCCGGGACGTGGTCTCGCACGCGCGCCTCGTCGCATCAGCGGATGACGCCCCGGCGGCACTGCAACCGGCGAGTGAAGAGCGTGTCCTCTCCCCGGTGGCGCCGAAGGCCTCGTCGAAGCGCAGCCCCTTCCGGCGCACAAAACCCAGGTCCAGCAGCAGGCAGTTGGAGGCCGCCACCGGACGGATCGTGCCAGTGGGCCAGGTCTTGCGCACGAAGAACTCCCCCTGGCGCACCCACCTCCGGCTCGACCTCGTAGACCGGGATGACGGGCCCGCCACCGCCTGGCAGCCGGTCGAGGCTCGCATCCCCACGAGGGCAGCGAGCCAGCCGGGTTCGGGTTCCTCATCATCGTCGATGAAGATCAGCAGGTCGCGCTCGGGGGTCTCATCGAGGGCGCGGTTGCGCACCGCCGCCACACCGGGGCGCTCCCTCGACGACGTAGCGCACCTCACGCTCCCCCGGCTCCATCGGCTCGTCCGACGAGGTGACGCACCGCCACTGCGGCATCCGGCAGCCGCGGCGAGGGCAGCCTCGCGCGCCGGAGCCTGCGCGTCGTTGTCGATGACGAGGACCTCGACGTCGGAGACGAGTCTCGCCACTCGGCGCAGCCTGCACGGCCTGTCCCCAGGACCCCGCTGATGGCCCGCTTCAGGTCCTCGGGGCGTCGGAAGGTGGGGATGGCGATCGTCAACCGGCTCATGCGGCCTTCCTTCCGGTCTGCCGCCCAGCCCGCCGGTTGCGCGGGCGGCCGTACTCGCGCACGTGCATCCCCAGCGCGCCCACGACCATGCCCAGCCCCCGCGCGAGGAGACCTCATAGCGGGCCTGCGCGGACACATCGCCGCGCAGGCGGGCCACGCCGGCGCGCAGCCCATCGACACGGCCTGGCCAGTCCCTTGACGCCGTAGCCCAGACGCAGCCCCAGACGCGCCAGCACTCCGGCGGCGCTGCCGTCGGCGGGTTTCGACTCGCGTCGATACGCACCCTGCGCCCAGGAGGAGCCCGAGCGCAGCGAGCGCTCAGCACGCCAGGCGCGCGTGGCTCGGGCCGCGGGCACGCGCTTGGTGACGACCGCTCCGGCCGCGAAGCGGATGACGCCTCCGGCCCGGGTGAGCTGGCGGGTGAAGAGGGAGTCCTCGCCTCCGGTGAGCCCGTAGCGCGGGTCGAAGCGCAGCCCCAAACGCTCGATGAGCCGCAGGTCCAGGAGCAGGTTGCCGGTGTCGGCGCTGGGCACCTGGGCGCCGTCGGCCGCCTCCCAGGAGTCGAAGGCGCCTGAGGCGCTGACCCACGGCGAGGGGTCGGCCTCGAAGGCCGGCGGCGTGGGGCCGGTGACAGCGGCGCTGCCCTGGGAGCGCCAGGTATTCACCAAGGCGGTCAGCCAGCCCGGAGCGGGGATCTCGTCGTCGTCGATGAAGACGAGGGCGTTGGTGCCATGGGCCCTGTCTAGGGCGCGGTTGCGTCCGGCAACGATCCCGGGCTCCGGCTCGTGGACGTAGGCCAGCCTCGACACCTCGGGCAGTTCAGCGACCCCGGTCGACTTCGCCCGCTCGGCCATCTGCGCCGCTTCGACCTCCTGAGCGGATTCGACGACGGCGCGCGCACCGCCCTGCGGGTCATTGTCGATGATGAGAATGCCCGCTGACTTGTCCGGCGGAGAACTCCGCAACCTGTTCCAGCAGATGCGGAATGACCTGCGCCAGGTACTCATTGCGCCGGTAGGTGAGCATCGCAATGGTCACGTGCACGTTCAGCCCGTCCTTCCTCCCGCCCGCCGGCGGCTCACGACTTGATATCAGGGCCTAACGGTACTATCACAGGCCGGGAACACCCCCGACGGTCCGAGCACCCGCCCGCACCCGGAAGGCTCCTGCCCTCCCATGACCGCCACCCCTGAGCCAGCCCAGCGCGCCGACGCCGCAACCGCCGAACCAGCCGGCCCCGATCCTGCCGGGGCCGTCGGGACCGCAGGAGACGAGGAGACCGTCGACAGCGCGACCGACGGCGCCCGCGACCGGTCCGGCCACGAGCTGCTGCTCTCCGCACGGCGGTCGTCGTTGTCAGCTACGACTCGGCGGCACTGCTGGAGCGCACACTGGCGCGCGTGGCCGAGGACTCGCCCGAGGCCCGCATCATCGTCGTCGACAACTAGTCCACGCCCACCGCCCGCGAGGAGCTGGTGGCGCTGGCCTCTTCGCATGGTTGGGAGGCGGTCCTGCCGGAGACGAACACGGGCTTCGGGGGCGGCATGAACCTGGGGGCGGCCCGAGCCCGCGAGCTCGGCGCCGACCTGCTGGTCCTGCTCAATCCCGACGCCGTCATCGGTCGGGCCGACCTCATCCGGCTCGCAGCCCGGGCTCACGGGGACCGGCTGGCCCTGGTGGCGCCGGTGCTCAAGGACTCCAGCAGCCGCATCGTCTCCGACGGGATCGTCGTGTGCCTGGCCGACGGCTCGATGCGCTCGCGCCGTTCGCCGCGTCCGATCCCCCCGGGCGGCACCCAGCCGTGGCTCTCAGGCGCCTGCCTGGCCCTATCGACGGATCTCGTCGAGGCGACCGGGGGCTTCGACGCCCGCTACTTCCTGTACTGGGAGGACGTGGATTTCTCGGCCCGGGTACTGGCGGTCGGCGGCAGCCTGGACCTGGCGCGCGACGCCGTCGCCGTCCACGACGAGGGCGGCACCACTCCGGGTCCGGGTCCCGCAGTCCGCAGGACGGCCCGGGCAGGAGGGACCGCGCCAAAGTCGGACATCTACTACTACTACAACGTGCGCAATCGGCTGCTGTACGCGGGCCTGCACCTGGACCGGTCCGCGCAGCGCCGGTGGGTGGCTACCGCCGGCCGGGCCGCCCGGGAAATCGTCCTGCGCGGCGGCGGGCGCCAGCTCCTGCGCACTCGGCGCCCGCTCATCACGGCGGCGCAGGCGACCCGCGACGGTCTCAGGCTCCTCCCAGGGCCGCCCGTCGTGGGGAGCTGCCCGACATCGACCAGCCCCTCATCCGCGGCTGATGCGCTGTTCTTCCGCCGTCCCGCCGCCGGCTCGGCGTCGGCGGCGGGACGCCTCTCGCTATCCGCGCCTCACAGGTAGTGGGCTCGCAGATCCTCGGAAGTCGTGGCGGACAGGGTCGGCGAGCGTCACGTCGAAGACGGTGCGCGCACCGGACTCGCCTCGAGCGGCCAGCCTCGCCACCGCGCGCGCCATGGCGACCAGGACCGAGCCGGTGAACTCCGGGTTGGAGCCGAGCTGCAGCTCGAAGCTCACGGTCTCGGCGACACCGTCGGAGGTGTGCCCACGACGGATGACGGAACCGCCGTGCGGGATACCGGCGTGCTCGGAGGCCAGCTCCTCGGCGGTGATGAAGGTGACGGTGGTGTCGTAGTCGGCGAAGTAGTTGGGCATCTCCACGATCTCCCGCTCGATGCGGGCCGGGTCGGCACCCTCCTCAGCCACCACGTAGCAGTCACGCGTGTGCATGGAACGGGTGGTCAGCTCGACGTCATCGCCGGCCTTGACCGCGGCAACGGTCGCCTCCACCGGGCGGGTGTACTGCTTGGCGTCCACGACGCCATCGATGCGGCGCAGGGCGTCGGAGTGCCCCTGAGAGACGCCGGGCCCCCAGAACGTGGTGGTGGCGCTGTCGGGCGGAACAGCCTCACCCAGGACCCGCAGCATGGAGAACAAGCCCGGGTCCCAGCCGGTGGAGATCAGGGCGACGCCCGGAGGCCTTGCGGCGGCGTCGACGGCGGCGAAGTGCGCGGGGAATACGGGCGGTGTCGAAGGAGTCGACCGTGTTGAACAGGGCTGCGGCGGCCGGGGTCTGCTCGATCAGGTCGGTAGCGGAGCCTCCGCAGTTCAGGCATACGTCGACCTTGTCGGCCCAGGCGGCCATGTCGTCCACGTGGGTAACGGGGGCGCCCTGAGTGGTGACCGAGGCCGGGTCGCGCCGAGTGAAGACGACGACGAGCTCCATGTCCTTGTTCTTGGTGATGGCCTGCTCGGCGCCGCGGCCAAGGTTGCCGTATCCGTTAATCGCTACCCTGATCATGGTTCCTCCTGGTGGGTTTTTGCTACGGGACGATCCTAGGGACGGTCCATGTTGCCGCCGTGTGACGTATCGGGAAGTGACCGAGCCGTGAGCGGTAGGGCTGCAGGCGCCCGGCAGGGTCCATGCGCTAGCGGAGGATACGGATCACATCGACGCCGCAGCGCCCCGGTCCGCGGACGCTATTCACTCAGTGCGCACTGATACGGGCGGGCCGGAGAAGCAGGTTCTTCCTGGCCCGGCCCGTATCGGCGCTGCGCCTGACGGCGTCAGTGCTGCTTGACGGTGACCTTGTCGACCGACAGGGTGACGGTCTCGGGACCAGCCGAGCTGGACATGTAGGTGGTCAGACCCACAGTGCCGGCCCCGTTGAGGGTCTTGTCGTTGTCGACGGTCTCGATGCCCCACTCGGCGGGCTCGGTGTCTCCAGCCCAGAACTTGGTCTGGATGCTGGTGGACTCGGCACCGTCAACCACCATGCGCAAGTGAAGGGGCTGACCGGCCCGTGTGGGCCTGCGGCAGGACGTAGCTGCCCAGGGCCGTCTCCCGTCCCTTGACCAGCGCGCGCAGACCGTCACGACCGGGTTGCCGGCGCTGCGATACGAACCGTGGCCTGGTACTGACCGGCCTTAGTCGTGCGGGCTGCGTAGGAGATGAAGGCACCGTTCCCGGAGGGAACCGAGTCAGGGAGAAGTCCACGACGGCGTCGGTGAGACGTCGACTTGATCTCCTCGGAGATGATCGCGGCCGAGGAACGCCGGACCGGCCGCTGGCGATCGGCGACTGGATGCGTCGTACGAGAAGGCCGCGCGTTCCAGGAGGTCTTCCAGGAGCCGCCGGTGTTGGCGCAGCCGCCGTTCACGCTGCGCTCGAAGGAGCTCGTCCAGCAGGGCACTGCCCTCGGGCTGCTTGTCCTTGTCCTTATCCTTGCCGCCGTTACCCTTGCCGTTGCCATCGCCCTTGTCCGGCTCGACCTGCTTACCGGTGGCGGCGGTGTAGTGCTCGGCGATCTGGCGGGCGGACAGCGGCGTGCTGTAGACGGCGGCCTCGTCGATGTCGGCCTGGATGTTGGTGTTGGAGGGCTGGCCGTTGACACCGTTGAGCGTGTCCCCGCCGATGCGCCAGTACCCGGGTAAGCTCTGACCGGCGGTCGTGGTGGCATCGAAGGCGGCGGGATTGCCGTCCACGTAGAAGCATGGCGCCGGAGGTCGGACTCATGGAAGCCACGATGTGGTGCCACTGTCCGTCGTTGTAGCTCTTGGGCGTGGTGATGGTGGTCAGCCTGCCCGGGTAGAGCATGAAGCTGAGCGCGCCGTCGTTGCGCATGTACACCAGACGGTCACGGCTCCATGACTGGTTGGTCGCCGAGGAGCCGTAGCCCATGATCTGCCCGCCAGAGGTCGAGGTGGTGCAATTGTGCCTCCATGGAGAAGGCTGCTGGGGGCCTGGGAGGCGACCCGCGTCGCGGCGTGCGACTTGTTCTTGGAGTCGAGGTCATGGCCAGCGAGGCGCCGGAGCCCAGGACGGACTCACCGCGCTTGTATGCCTTTGCCGGATCGTCATGTTGCGCTGGGGAGCGGAGTCCTCGGCCTGTCGCCCTCGGTCTCATCGGAGGACCAGTGGTGGGCGGCGCCGCCGTCCAGGACGCGGGGAGCCGTACGCTCGGCCCTGGCCTCACCGGCCTTGACCGTCACCGCAGTCCGGACCGTGGGCGCCCTACTGGTCGGTCACCTGCACCCGGTAGCGGTGAGTGCTTCCGGGGTCGACGACGTCAGTGGCGCTGAGCTCGGAGCGCTCCGAGCCGGCGGTCACCGATTGGCTGGAACCGGCTGGCCGTTCGTGGAATCGCGGTAGACGTTGTACGTCAGCGTCTTGTCATGCGGTCCCAGTTGGCCTTGAAGGACAGGGACACGACACTGCGCGCGGAGAGGGCCGGTGACTTCGACGCCACCACCCTTGTCGCGGGGGCCCGGCGGCGCGATGTCAGCGACAGCGAGCACCAGCCCCTGCTGGGCCGGTGCCGTTGAGCCAGAACTCGCCGCCGTAGAACGACGTACTTGTCATGCCCCTCGACAGTCCAGGTGGCCTGGTTGGCACCGGAGATCTTCCCCGGTGTGAAGTCGGGGTAGAAGTTGAGGTTGGTGGTGGCGTTCTGGCCCTCGTAGTCCTGATAGCTGCCGTTGTGGGTCGCCTGGACCGTCCCGGTGGAGGCGTTCGTGTAGGCCACCGCATTGTGATAGTGGTTGGCGACGTCGGAGAAGCCACCGATGTTGAGCAGTCGTGGGAGTGGCTAGCGGCGTAGACGACGTCGCCGGCAGGCAGCACATCGTAGGAGTCGCCATGGCAATCGGCCATGTAGTCGATGTCCCCGGTCTTCCAGTTCAGGCGCATGACGCCCTCGAAAGAACCGGTCTGGGAGTAGCTCGCGGCGTACAGGCCCTGCTCGTCGGCCTTGACGCTCATGACCGAGGCCCAGGCGCCGGCTCCGCGGACCACAGAGGTGGCATTGTTCTTGCGCAGGCTGCCGTCGCTCTCGAGGATGGCGAGGCCGTAACCGGGCTTATCGCTGCCCGCGACGGACTCGAAAGCGCCTCTGATGTGCAGCCGGCCGTCGGAGGCCTCCACGATGCTGGGGACGTAGTAGTTGTCGACCTTCGGCGCGAAGCTCGTCAGCTGCTGGGTGCTGAGGCTGAGCGCGGCGGCGCGCTGGCGGGCCGAGGAGTTGATCTGGGTGAAGGCGCCACCCATGTAGAGGGTTGAGCCGTTGGCGGAGACGCTCAGGGTCTTAACACTGCCGTTGGCGGGAGGCGTTCAGCGGGACACGCGCGGCTGTCGGCGGCCCGACTGCACCGATGCGCCCACGCGTCTGGTTTGGCGGCTCCGTGAACTCGCGCCGAGGTAGAGAGGTCTGGCCGTCGGCGGGCGGCGATCGTGTTGATCGTGGCGTTGGTGGTGGGAGCCCAGTCGAGATCTCACCGGTGTTGATGTTGCTAGTGCATCGCGTTGCGGCGCGGCGACTCGTCTGCTCTGCCGGCGAGCCCGCCGGACGGACCGAGAGAAGTAGCAACGGCGTAGACGATGTCGCCCACCACAACTGGTCCCAGACAATGCCGTTGATCTGGGCGGTGGGCGGAGCGTCAGCGGAGACGGTGTTAGGGGGCGCCGGCAGCACGCGGGGCCGGGTCCGCGGCGGCTGGCGCCGCCCGGGGCAGTGTCACGGCACCGGGGAACAGAGCGCAGCCAAAGGCCCGCTCAAGGTCGGCGGGGAGCTTCACGGGTATTCCCGATTCAGAACATACGCAGATCACGGACACACAGCGCCCACTGAGATGGCTGGTACTCCCGCGCCCGACCAGGGGTCGCCGAGGCTGGCTCATAGTACACCGAGCACAACACGATTGCCGAGCATTAGCATACCACAATGCGGGACACCCTCGAACTAGATCGACCTTTCGGTCAGATCACGCGGATTTCTAGTCGTCCCAAATGACCTACGACGTCGTCACTGGCCGCCATGTCACGGAATCGCTCAACACACCTAGTACGTCAGCTCAGGTCGACCTCAGAGCATTCTCGGGCGATGTCACATGAGGCAACTGCATCCGCCCGACCGCGTCGGTCCGCTCACTCGTCGAGGCGCCCACGCTCACCTTGACGGGCTGTGGGTGGCGCCTCGACGCTGGATGCGGGTGCACCGCGCGGGGCCGCACCGATCGGGGCCGATCCGGTGGTCAGCCCGCCGACCCCCGGAAGGTGGCGGCACCGTGGTCGGCTCCCAGATCAACGAGACCTTGACGTTCCCGCGTCCGTCGGCCGGGACTGACAGAAGGCGCAGTTGACGGTCACCGTCGACCGGCGGCGAGCGCCGCGGGCGCCCATCGAGGCCGATCACGATCTCACTGGCGGGCGTTCCGCTCCCCTCGCCGTAGTTCACGCGTCGTGGACAGCACGCCGTAATAAGCGGCAGGTCCCTTGCGGGAATTGTTCGTCACCGTCACCGGCAAGACGCGGAGCCTCAATCTCACGCGGGCCGCTGGCGAAGTCCTGCGCCTAGCTGCCCCAAGGAGATGACCACGCCCCCGTCGATGCTGACGGACTTGTCCAGCGGTACACTCAGGGGTACTCGTCCTTGGACAGGTCGCCATTCTCGACGACGCCTTTGGGATCGATCGCGTGGAGGGGTCCGGGGTGGTGACGGAGCCATCCGACAGTGCACGCGGGCGCCTGCGTGGGCTGTGCGGTCTGGACTGTTGGAGTGGCGGCGGCCGACGACGGCGGCGCGCTGAGGCCGAGCCGCTGGCAGGACGCGGACGGGGCGGAGGAGCTGGCGGCGCTGTGGGACTTCCCGCCTCCGCAGGCGGCCAGCCCCACCCCCAGCACCAGAACGGCGGGCAGGATCAGCATTCGAGTTCGTGACACGTGCCGAAGCGTACGACCTCCATCACGGCAGGCGCCGCCCCGGCGACCACTGAGTCCGGAAGCACACCACAGCCACCTATAGAACCGGAAGATCCGGCGGAAAACTTGCGGCCATCAGTCACTCCGGAGGACCTCATGGTCACCACCACCACCAGCCGTCGTTCTGGTTGTTGTCCCAGTCATCCTGGTCCCAGTCGCCCTCCTGGTTGTCCCAGTCGTCCTGGTTCTTCTTGTTCTTCTTCTTGTTCTTCTTATCCTTCTTGTTTTTCTTCTTCTTGTCCTTGTCCTTACCGTTGTCACCGTTGTCGCCGTTGTCTCCCTGGTCGTTGGCATCGCTGCTCGCGGGAAAGCGGACGAGCCTGCTGGGGAGTGCCGTTGACGGCCAGGAACTCACCGCCGTAGACGATGTACTGGCCATTGCCCTCAACAGTCCAGACGGCCTGCGTCAGTCCGGTGTAGCTACCGGTCGCGAAACCGGGCAGGAAACCGTTGTACTGGGTGGGCGCGGGCTGCCCCTCGAAGTTGGTGTATCCCCAGACACTGTTGCGCTTCACGGTTCCGGTAGCCGTGCTGGAGAAGCCGACGGCGTGGTGGTAGAGTGCCGCTCTGCTCCCCGTCGGAGAAGCCGCCGATATTGCTGCAGTCGTGGGAATGACTGGCAATGTAGATGACGTCACTGGTGGGCAGCACGTCGTAGGTGTCTCCGTGGCAGTCGGCCATGAGATCGATGTCCCCGCCGGTCCAACTGGCGGAACATCCTCGAAGGCTCCCTCCTGGGAGTAGGCGACAGCGTAGACGCCCGGGAGTCGGACTTTCAGACCATGAATCCGAGTCCTTCCCCAGCGTTGCGAGCAACGCTGGCGATATTGCATGCCGCAGGACCCCGTCCTTCTCCAGGATGGCGACGCTGTAACTGTCGGAGGAGCCCCCACCGAGGTGAAGGGACCGCCGATCGCACTGCGGAGTTGTCGGCGGCCACCGATGGAGCGCACCATGAAGTCATCGACCTGGGGGGCGAAGCTGGTCACCTTGTTCGTCTTCAAATCCACAGCACCGGCACGCTGGCGCGACGAGGAGTTGATCTGGGTGAAGGAGCCGGACATGTAGAGGGTTGATCCGTCGGGCGAGAGTCCATGTCCATGATCCGCCCCGTTGGCCGATGCCCCAGCGGCGCGCTGTCGGCAGCATCCACCGCGGCGACGCGGTAGACGGTCTCGTCGTTGACGGAGGTGAGGCCGCCGAGATAGATGGTGGATCCGTCGGCCGAGGCCTCAGACCGAGCTGATCTTGCCGTTGACCTTCGGAGCCCAGTCGAGCAGCGCACCCGTGGTGATGTCATAGGCCATGGCGTTATAACGGGGGACTCGTTCTCACCGGCAGCGGCACCGGCAGGGCGAGGCGTTATGGAACTCCCCCGACGACGTAGACCGCGTCCACAACCGCCTGATCCCAAGACGACGCCGTCGATCTGAGCGGTGGGAAGGGGCCTGTGCGAGGGGAGGCGAGCCGTTCTGCCGCAGCAGGCCGGCAGCTTTGGCAGCAGGAGCGGCAGATGCGCCAAGAGCGAGAGGGAGGCAGCGAGAACCGCCCCACACTGAGCAGAGACACAGCACGGAAAGGATGCACGAGTGCTCCGTTCTTAAAGACGTGGGGAACTTGGGTGGCGGCGCCGTGCGACTGCGGCCCGCGCTTCGACCTCAGCGGCCGAATGGCGAGACCGGCGCCAGTCAATACGAGGGTTATTACAGCGGTAACGCTTTGCAATCGTTCGAGAGAAGTTCACCCCGACCACTTGTTGTGGAATCAATCAACACCAATCGAACGGTCCGCCCTCTGGTCTGCTCCACAGACTGACGCTCATCAACTCACGCCATCTTCCAGCTGATTCTCGCCTGGAATGTCCAGCACTCCAGGTGGGGTAGACCACTCGCTCGGAACCGGACGGAGCACTCCGTCCGCGTTACCAACGCGCGCCAGCGCATGGTTCCGCATCCGAGCGATTCCGTTCACCATCGCTTATGTCGCGCGAGCGCAGCCCACCAGCTCTACACTGCCGACCAGGTGTACCGGGCAGGCGGTGCGATCAGGTTCCCAGCGGGTGCCGTGAGCCCCGCGGGAAGGCGGCTGGTGGTTGTCATCACCGCTCCCGGTCTCGTCGGCGATCGTCAAGCCGGTGTTCCGTACTCAGACGATCGCATCTCGACCGACTGCTCGGTTCTCATCCCTTGCGCGGCTCCGCCGCCCTTCGAAAGGACCTGCGCGACTGCTGAACCCGGACGGGCTCCGCATCGCGCGCGATCCGGACGCAGGAGGCGTCATATGCCCGGTACGTTTGAAACACTGCCATCGAAGTGTGGCCGAGCGCCTGGCGACTGCGGCCACTCCAGGTCCTCGTCTACGCCACCGCAGCCCGAGGCGGACACGCCCTGCCCGACATCTGCTGGGATGCGGCTGGTCGAGCTGCCTCGGTCAAGAACCGCAGTCTGGAGACCCTGTCGCAACACTGCCCTGTCCGGCGGCCCACCTGCTGCGCCGTACTCCATCCGGACGCGGCCTTCGTCGTACGCCAACTCCTCGCTGCAGCTGCGGGCCGCCCGCGATCCCGGTGGCCACCCATGTCGACGGTCTGGAGTGGCGCCGAGGCAGGTGGGGCCCCACCGGCAAGCGTTATCACCGCGCGGCCGAGGCCCACTGGCCGTGCTGCTACCTGACGCCACTCATCGCCGACGCCCAGGGCATCGCCGACTACGCACGCCGACGAGGTTCGACGCCCCCACCGACCTCGCATCTCCTACGGCGCACCCCGCATCAAGGCGGACACCTCGCGCCTGGCCGAGCTGGACCTGTCAGACGGCTTCCACCTGGTCGTGGGCCCGCTTCGAAGTCGAGAGAACCACGTCGACGTCATCGTTGAGCTACGTGCGCTCCGACGCCGCGCTGTGCCGCCGTGGTCGTGGATCGGCCCCTCACGCCGACAGCACACCGCCCGCCGCATCGAGGTCCCCGCGCCCGCGACCGGAGTTCGTCTCCTCGGCGGTCTGGCGGGACCAAGAGTTGCTGGATCGCCCTCTACGCCGGCGCCCTGTGTACTACCACGGCCACCCGTTGGCGGTACCAACTCCTCCCTCCTGCGCGCCATCGTGCGCGGGCCTGGGTGGACGCCTTCGACGTCTCCTTCAACCGCGAAGTCCTGGGCGAGGCCGGCCGCTACTGGACCTCGCCCGACGTGGCGCCTTGGTGGCCTCCGCCGGAGTCCGGACGCCGGGGCCCAGGCCGCGCGCGGCGAGAGGTCTCGTGAAAACGCGCGCGCTGCGCTCTGGCCGACTGGGACGAGGGTGGCCTCGGTCACCGGGCCCTGACCCAACGCCTGGCGCTCGAGGGGCCCGACTCGCCACCGTCCTCCGGACGCCGCACGGGAAGGTGTGAGTCTGCGAGCCGGGCGAGGCGGGAGGCAGACCGCCAATGCGCCCGGATCCTCGTGGCCCATCCTTCCCACCGGCCTTTACGGGCCCGGACTGGCAGCTGGTCAGGAAACCATCCATGGGCTCATCGATGCCGGTCACGAGGTCGTGGCCCTGCCCCTGGACGGGTCGTGACTGCCGCGCGAGGCCGGCGCCCGCGTGGCCGTCATGCCGTTCACGGTCCTGCGTAAGGCGCCTGCTGAGGCAAGGGCCTGATGCCGAGACTGTCGGCGCAGGCGGTCGGAGGTTGCGCGCCTGCGCGCGGTCATCCGCGCCAGCCGGGCCGAGGCGGTCCTTACCAGCGCGTGACGATCCGCGGTGGCCGGTGGCCGCGAGCGCCGCCGGCATCCCGGTCCTGGCGCACGTCCACGAGGCCGAGGACGCCCAGCGCAGGATCCTCCGGGCGGGCTCAACGCGCCTCCTGGCCGCGTCCCGGATCGTGGTGACTCGGGGCCGCCCGCGACGCCCTCCTGGGCGCTCTGGCGTCACTGGCCTCGCGCACAGAGGTGGTCCACAACGTCGCTGGTCCGGACCAGCCCCTGAAGCTGCATCGTCAGCCGGCCCGGCGATCCGTTCCGGATCGCCACGTGAGCGCCTTTCCCCGCGCAAAGGGCGTGGACGTGGCCTGGACGCCACCGGGCTGCTGCGCTGGATTCAGGGGTGGAGACTGCTCGCTTGAGCGTGTGCGGATCGGTCTTCCCCGGCTGGTGAGTGGCAGGAGGAGGAGCTGCGCAGGCGGTGCCGCCCGACCGGACCTGGACGGGGCGTCGAGCTGCTGGGTTACGTGCGCACCTGGCCCGTCCTGGAGGCCGCCGCCGACGCCGTCGTGCCCTCACGGGCCGAGCTCTTCGGCAGGGCGGCGGTCGAGGCGATGCACGCCGCCCGATCGCCTCGTGGCCTCCCGGGTCCAGGGCCTGGCCGAAGTCGTCACCGACGCGGTCACGGTCTGCTCCATGCCGGGCCGACGACGCCGGGGCCTCTGGCCGAGGGCACACTGGGAGGACCCTGGCGTGAGGACCCGACCCTGGCGGCGGCTGGCCGAGCAGGGCGCGCGTGAGGGCAGCCGAGCAGCGGTTCTCCGTGGCCGGCTTCACCGCGCCGCCATGACCCGGATCGTGGACGGGCTCCTCGAGCGCTGAGACCCCAGCCGGTTCCAGCACTGGAGACCGACCAGATTTCGCGTAGCCCCACAGAAAAACCGTGCGGCTGCGCAAAGTGCGCGTCTGGCGGGTACCATCGCCGGGCGGGGCGCGTCCTCGGCCAGCCCTCCCAGGGACAGGCTGAAGTCGCCCTCGAGGGGCCGATCGCGCGGAGCTCTCCGAGGGCACAACGCCGTCGCTCGCAGAGGCAAACGGCCATCTCCACAGAAGCTGGAGAGAGGGAGGCCCCGACAGAGATGCTGGGAGCTGGCCAGCAGGTGAGAGGTCAGCAGTCCCGAGCGCACGCCGGTGGTGGTGGTGATTGTAGCCGCCCTCTGTCGGTCGGAAGACTGCAGCCGTCGAGACCGCTGAGCCAGCGTTGCTCCCTGGGCCTCGGGGGTGTCTCGCAGTGACAGGAAGAAGGGGACGTCGTGGTCGGCGCGGATCCTGGCGCATCCGGTTCGCAAACCACTCCACCGGCGGGGACTCGATGGTGCTTGGCGCGGGAGACCGGCGTGCACGCGCTGGACGCCCACGCAGGGGCGGCGCGCAGGTGGGTGTCGTAGATGGAGCGCACCTGTCGGCAGTCTCGTCGACGGGGTGAGCTCGCGCAGCGTTTCGGTCCAGGGACGCGGCCGAAAGCGTGCACCTGGGTCCTGCGTCCATGCGGGTCGCACGGGTGATGGGCGAGGCCATGAGTGGATCCGCCACGGGTAAGGCACGGCGCAGCGCGGGCGTCACCTGGACGCCCCGCCGGGCGGTATCGGCTAAGGGAATGAGCGCTCTGGAGACCAGGCGCGAAACCGAGGTGCTTGGAAGTGCCACAGCTCATCGCTGCGGGGCCGAGAGTACTTCATCGGTGCTGCTCACACGTAGTAGAGGTCTCGATTTTCGACCCGGGCGAGCTCCTGGGCGGACAGCAGCAGCGCGCACACTGTGCTCAGACCGTCCCTGCGCCCGGTATAGACCAGTAGCGCCTTGCGGCCAGTAATCAGAGCCATAAGATTCCTTAGCTGAAGCGTTGTTGGAGGGGAGTTACCGAAACGGCCGTCATTGAAAGGCCCGCCAGCCGGCCGCAGAGGATTCCCGAGGCTCGACAGCGGCGGGCGTCGGCGAGCTACCGGGCGTCGCGCCGCAGGTCGCGGTACCACTTGGGCAGTGCCAAGACCGTGCAGTGCCCGCGTGTCTCTACCTGTACATGACGCCGTAGATCTACAGGATAGTCGTCGCGAAGCGGGTCATGAGCACAGAAGCTTGCATGAGGCCGTGAATCCGTGGGGGCGGACAGGGACCGACTTGATGATGCCCGGTCGAGCCTCATCCTTGGCCGTGGGAATACCGCCGCAGATAACGCGGTTGATAGAATTCAGGATGTAACCGAAGAAATGGATATTTTGGACCGCCCCGAGCAGGCAGGAATGGGCAGGATCGAGGGAGGCAGATCCGTAAACCGGAAAAGAGAGATCCTGCCAATGGCTCCGTGAATTGTCGATAACGAGTGACATCGGCAACATGGTCAAGCCATTCCGCCGAAGCTTTCTTGAACCCCCGCTGCGCAATCTCGCCAACCGTGGCCATCCGGCGGCGTCGAGAACGCTTATCCGAGCGCATGAGCAGATAGGGCGGTCGCCACAGGTGGACACGACTGCGGGACGCGGCAGGGGCGATGAGGGCGATGCCGGTGTGGGTGCACAGCGCCGAGAGCACCGTGACCTGGTCCGTCGCGCGCCCAGCCGGTGGGCAGATCGCGGCCAGGCCACTCCCTGCGGGGCTTGTTGATGACCTGCCAGGAATAGAGGGCGCCGGCCTTGGACTTCTGGGCGCGGGACAGGCCCTGATGTTCTCGGCCGGTGGTGGGACCGACAGGGGAGCCCAGTGGGGCATCTCTCGGATGAACCCGGGAACCAGGCCGATGGTGAACAGTGAACGGCGGGAGGGAGAGCCAAGGAGGTCGAGCGGTCGAGGAGACTCGGGATGGCACCGGCGCGCGGACCCGCGAGGGCAGCTCTTGGGCCGCCGGTCGGCGGGCACGTCACCGCCCTGCCCCTGCCTGCGCGCCCGCTGCTCGGCCGGCTCGCGCGACGCCGTCGGGCCACGTCGGCGAAACCTACCAGGCGTACGGGAGGATCTGGCACAGGATCACCGAGATCGCCGACCCCAGAATAGGGCCCGCCGCATCGAGGCGCCAAATGAGAGCCCAGGAGATGGCGTTTTCACGGCACCGACCGAGTACGATCACCTGGAACTGCAGCCCCGCGGGGGTCACGGTCGTGTACATGCCCAGCGGCGTGTGGCAGCCTCGACGGCGACATAGACGGCGAAGGCCCACACGAGGACCGTGGGCGGGACGGTCTCGCCATGACGCGAGTCCGGGCGGCCCAGGGGTGACGGGCCACCAGGGCGAGAGCCAGAAGGAAAGCTCCTCCGCGCCAAAGAGCATCGCCGCCTGAAGGGGCTCTCGATGCGCTTGTCGGCCCGGGCTCGGGCGGTAGTGGCGACGCCATGGCCCTCCTGCTGCCGCATGACGGTCTGGGTCCAGCATGTTGAACAGGTTGTTGGCCAGGTTGTACTCGGCGCCTGCGACTGACCCAGGTGGGACAGGAGGAGCCGGTCGGTCTGGAAGGCGATCGGAAATGGCCGGGGACTGGAGGAGCTGGGGCCGCGGCGTTGACGATGCGCACGCTCGCGCTGCGCAGCTGCGGTACGTCCCGGACGGCGCCGGAGAACAAGCGGGTGGCGCTGCCAGGCGACGACGATGCAGATGGACCGTGACCAGCGCGCGCGGTGATGGGAAGCGAGATGGACACGGCGTTGCCGCGTCCCAGGCCGGTGACGATGGCCAGCGGCAGGGGCAGGACATGGCCGAGACGACTCCCTGGCTGATGATCTGTGTGGCAGAGCGCCCCAGGCCGATGATGACGCGCTGCTCCACGGACGGCGGCAGGGCCGCGGCGTAGATAGATGCAGACGATGGCGGTGGTGCCCTCCAGCAGGCTGCGCGGCAACCATGGCCAGGCAGCAGCATGAGGACTGATGCCGACCGTGCTGAGATTGACGGCGGAGCCGAGCGGCACCCGGATGGCGGTGGTGATCGTGCGCCGCACCGGTCGAGCCATGGGCCGGGCCGGCCGGGCCGGCCACCGTGTTGAGAATGACGGCTCCGATCCCCAGATCGGTGAAGGCGTGAGGGTGGGGAGGTGGCCAGCAAGCCGTCTGCTGGGCGAAGGCGTCGGCCCCGAAGTGCCTGATGGTGAGGACTGGTGGTGACCGGGCCGAAGACGCCGGGGATCCCATGACCGCTGACCTTGGCGATGGCTGTGGTTCCCACGGACGACCAGCTGGCTGACGACGATCGCCGCAGAGTCCCGACGAGTCGCCGCGGCGGCGAGCGCCGAGAGGCCGGCGCGAGATCGCCGGCGCCGCGCCCCTCAGCCGCCGGAACGTGACTTGCGGTGCCAGCCATATCCGCGGCAGCCCGACTGGCGGCAGCATCACTGCGGGGGCGGCGCACTGCCGGAGAGAGAGGACGGCGCGGGCGCCGATGAACTCGACTCAAGCCCACTCGCACTCCTGATGCTGTAGGAAGGTCACAAACCGGTATCGGGAAGGTCGACAGACAGGCATGCGAGTAGACGCGCAATCATCCAGCAACCTGCTATCTTTTGTTTATCAACTTGTGACATTGACTGACCCCTCACCCCCCTTGGTACAACCTCAGCAAACCGGCCTTGACCAGGAAACGGCGGTTTCTGGGAGAACCCTGAAAGGTCCCTCATAAGTGTATTGGCACCTCTGTTTCGTTGCTCACCTGTAACATGAGTCATTCCAAACGCACTGACCCTATTCCTTACCCTGCGATCTTGGGCCGCTTCACAAAAACGCCGTCCAGAGTTAGTAGCATTCTAAAACTGCTGCTGTTCGCGACGTCCCGTCAGCACCACTCGACCAGTTATTGCCCACCGATCCCTCGGTGGAGTCCACCTTGTCTAGTTCGACCCTGACACTGCCCCAGCGCGAGCGGCACCGGCGTCCTCGACGGCAGCCGACGCCACCACCACAGCTCCGCGCAGTCTCTGGGCAACGCACGCGCCGCGACCTCGTCATCTGGCTCGTGCTGTCCGGACCTCTTCGTCACCGCCCCCGTCTGGCTGCCCTGCTGGCGGCCACCTGTCACTGGTCTGGTCCGCGGTCACGGTGGGCACCACGATGGTGCTCATCGCCTGTTCCTGGGAGCCCTCGGCATCGACGCCGTGGAGCAGGCCGGACCCGGCACGGTCGTTTCGTCGCGCCGCTGCCGCCGTGAGCGTCCCGGTGGCCCTGCTGCTGGCCGACTCTGTCCGGTGTCGCCCGACCACCCTTGGCGGCCCTGGCGGTCAGCCCTCCTGGCCATCACCGGACGCTCCATCGGTCCGGCTGGCTGCGCCGCCGCCGCCTCGAGGGCCACGCGCTGCGCCGCACCCTCATCGTCATGGGCTCTGGCGCCCAGCCGCCCCTGCTCACCCAGCTGCGCCGCCACCCCATGGACGTCATCGTGGGCTACCTGTCCTCCGGCGGGACCGCGCCTTCCACTCGGCCGAGCCGTGCGCTGCCCCCAGCACATCACCCAGACCCTGCACGCCGAGCGCATCGACGCCGTCATGACGGTCGGCTCGGTCACCCGGAGGACCTGGTGACCCTCATGCGTGGCTGGAGAACACCCAGGTGCGCCTCGTCGTCGTCGCCCCGGCCTGCAGGACGTCGTGCCCGCGCATGCGGGTCCTGACCGTCACGCACGGCTGACCGGTCTCATCGCCGTCAAGACCCGCCGTACCCGCGCTCTGGGAAAGTCCCTGTTCGACCGGTCTGCCGGCGCCGTCGGGCTGGCGCTCATCTCGCCGCTGCTGGCGGCCACCGCGGTCGCGATCCGCATCGATTCCCCGCCGGTCTTCACACCCAGACCCGCGTGTGGCCAGAACGGCAAGCCCTTCACCATGTGGGAAGTTCCGCTCGAGGTTACGTCGACTCCGACGCCCGCCGGGCCTCCGTGGTCAAGGCCGGTGGCGACGCCGTGGCGAGGTCATGTTCAGGACCGCCAGGACCCGCGATCACCCGGTGGGCCGCTGGATCCGCCGTCTGTCGTTCGACAGCGCCCCAGCTCATCAATGTCGTACGCGGCGAGCGAGCCTGTGGGGCCCGCACTTCCCGTCGAGGTCGCCAGTACGACGCCGAGAAAGCTTCCGCGCTCGCTCCTGGTCAAGCCGGGCCGACCGGCCTGTGGGTAGATCTCCGGACGTCGGACCTGTCACTGGGCCTCCACCGTGGCTCCTGGACCGCCACTGCTGTGGAGGAACCGGGGCGAGACCTGGTCGCGCAAAGATCTTCGCCGGAACGCTGTCAGCGCGGTCATCGGCGGAAAGGGAGCCTACTGATGCTCACCGGCGCTACGTCCCCGGGCGGCTTTCGACATGCTGCACGTGGGACACCTCAACATCCTCTCTTCCGAGGCGGCCAAGCGCTGCGACCGCCTCACCGCGGGAAGTCGCCACCGACGAGTCCCCTGGAGAGGATGAAGCGGGCGCGGGTCCCATCGTGCCCCTGGCGGAGCGCACATGTGCCATGGCGCACGCGCTGCGCATGGTGGGGCTCCGTGAGCACTGACTGCAACCAGGACAAGCGCCTGGCCTGGAAACGCTCTCCCTTCGACGTGCTGTTCAAGGGCACCGACTGGGAGGGGCACGGACAAGAGCCGCCGCCTCCGAGCTCGAGATGGCCGAGGTCGCGCCTGCGCGATCGCCTGCGCACACCCACCACCTCCTCGACGATGCTGCGGCGCACCCTCGTCCAGGAGGTCGCCTCCCGCAGTCCCAAGGCCCAGTGACCACTTCAATGTAACGACTTCGAGAGCGCCCGACAGCCGTCGCGCTGGCGTCGACTGCCCGCCTCCGCCGCCCCCGGTGCCGGCGACGGCTACGGAGCGCAACCGATCCGGCTCCAGCTCGATCAGCACCGCCCAGTCCCGACTCAGTCCGCCACGGACCGCGGTCTCCCTCGCCCGCGCCGCGACGTCCCTGCGGCGCCCGGCGGCAATGAGTTCACAGCGCGGTTCGCCAGCTCTCGCATCGGCCGGTGACGCCCAGGTTACAGTCGGCCTCAGGACTCGCCTCCGGCACCCACCATCTCCCAGCCTGGCGTGGCGACCTTCCGCATCGGTCGCGGGCGCAGCTGTCGCGGCTGCGCAGCGACTTGTCCTCGCTGGCGGCGGTCCTGTGCGTGGGCCGCCCTGGGGAACGCGGCCGCTCATTCACTACGAGGCGCGGCCCAGGCCAGACTCTAGGCCCTCAACGACGGCGGCGTGTGGGTCACCTCCACTCCAACCACCCTGTGGCCCGCCTCGACCACCCCTCCCGCGCGAGTCGACGGCACGGATCCGCGCCTCGTCCTCCTCATCGACGTCACTCGAACGCCGGGGACGTCCTGGTCCCCCGACCTCCGGCGACGCCTCGGTCTCCTCGGTCGGCCCTCCCAGGTCTCCCTTCTCCCGGACGCACCCAGCTCACTCAAGGGCGTGACGTTCGCGCCCAGGGCGGCGACCGGGCTCATCGCCGTCGATCACAGGTCCAGGCACCATCCGTGCCTCCAAGCGCCGAGACGGCCGGTTCCCCTGGCCTCCCGCCGCGCCCGGTGGTCACGCATGCCCGACGTCGTGGCCGTCGTCGGGACGGCGCGATCCATGCGGCCTCGGCGCACCAGCAAGTCCCTGGTCTCCTTGGAGGCCGCGACGCGGCTGGGAGGAGGCCACCAGCACCTCTGATCACTGACCTCCGGCACCGACCTGTAGCCATCACCGCCGTCCGGCGACAGCCTGTGGTGCTCGAGCGCAGCACCGGGATCCTCCACCTGCCCCGAGGGCAGCACCGTCAGCGCGCGCGGGCCTGGTGCTCCAGCAGCCCGGCTCTGAGGCCGACTTCGGTCGCTGGTCGCCTCGCGGCTACGCGCTCATGTCCGTCGCTCGCTGGACGGGGCAAAGGTCACCAAAGACGCCGTCGTCCAAGGAGGAGTTCCGGCCCCGAGCGCGCGGCCCAGCCGGTGCGCCTGGGCAAAGATGCGTCTACGCGGCCTGGTCCGGTTCGAGGCGTTCTCGTGCGCAGCTGCTCGAGCCTGTTCAAGGCGGGACCCGACACCCTCCACGACGACAAAGCTTCCGCCTCCCCTCCGCGAGTCTTCGTCAACCGCGCGACGCCATCGTGCTCAACGATCTGGAGTCGGAGGGGCCCGGTCGCTGCCCAACAACGACCTCGTCCTCATCGAACGGCTGGACGGACAAGACCGCCCAGACCGATGACAACGCCGACCAGAAGGACGACTCCGCCAACACCTCGGAGTCGCCCAGACGCCGCCGGAGCGCACCGGGAGCGCGCCCAAGTGCTGGTCGACGACAGCTTCGGCGTGCGCCGGGCCAGCTCGGCGCTCCTGCCGTGCTGGCCTAGCGACCTCCGACCCCGACAGGGACGTCCTCACGGCGACCCCGCAGGACAACAACGGCGGTGGTCGCTGGCCGCCACTGCAAGGCCCGTGGCAGGCTGGCCGCGCATGCGACGCGTCCTGGACAACGCCGCCGGCAGCTGCTTCCGTGCCCTGCGACGAGCCGACGACGGTCGCGGCATGCGACTCCGCCGTCGCACCGTGGACGTCCGCGGCTGGGAGGTCAACGGCGCCCGAACCAGATCACCACGCCGGCCTCGGACCGTCGCCGAGGGGCCTCCGGCTCCCTGGACGTGCTGGGCCACTGGCATCGGCCCGACGGACGACCTCTCACCTGGTCTCCGCCCAGGGCAGATGTGACATCGGCGTCTCCAGCGAGGGTCACCGTCTCCCGGTGCGCGAGCGCCACGCCATACACCGGTTCCAGGACCCGACCGTCACGATATCTCCGACGGCGCACCTCCGGCGTGGTCAGGTCGACGTGCAGCCGGCCCAGTCGGCCAAGCCGATCGCCAACGCCGACCACGTGCGCGTCGTCTCGCGGCACTGGGCAGCCGTCAGTCTCGCCTCTGGACAACGACCTCTCCGACCCTGCGCTCGGCCGCGGTCCAGGACGCCCCGGCGGGACACTCGATCGACGTCGACCAGCGGGCGGGCGCCCTTTCACCTTCTCCACCGACGCGAGCGCCCAGGCCCAGACCTACTCACCTCACGCGCAGTCATGGACCGGGGCCAACGCAGCTCAGGGGATCGTGCGCGTGGACGTCACCCCCAAGGCCGACGCCACGGTGCCGCCCGAGGCCGAGAACGACACCGCCCGCAGCAGCGCGGTGCGCTCGCGACGACCATCGCGCTCAACACGACCTGACCTCCGGGAGGATCCTGGTCCTGCGGTCGCGAGCGCTCCGCCGGACTCGTCGTCACCGTCACGGTCGTGGACCACCCTGCTACAGATCACCGTGCAGCACGGTCCCGGCCAACCTGACGGTGGTGGACTACACCGTCACCAACGGCACCCAGCGCCACCGGAAGGTCGCGATCGTCCGCACCCAGTCCCAGTCCCAGCCGCCGGTGGTCACCACGACACGGCCGTCGTGCGCGCCGGCGACGTCGTCACCCATGGAGATTCCTGGATAACGACACCTCCCCTCGGGGGCTCAGCCTGTCGGTGGACTCTCGGGTCCAGCCTCGGTCGGCGACGGGCGGCACCGCCTGAGTCAGCAGGGAGCACCGTTCGCTTGCGCGCCAGCGACCAGGCCGGACGCACCTCCTGCGCCTGCACGGCCAGAAAGGACGGCGATCAGCGACCGCTGGGTGTCTCTCACCGTGGAGGTGCCGCTGCCGACTTGCCGAAGGCACAACTCCGCGCGCTCGCCTGCCAAACCTCGAGGCCCGTGCTCGCCGGCTCGTACCACGGGCGCATCACGTGCCCTGGATGGCATCGTTCTGACGGCGACTCGGTGGGCGCTCGTGAGCCTCAGCCCAGGCACCTCACTGCCGCTCGGTGGCGGAATCAAACTCCCTCGTGGCTCACCTACAAGCCCGCCGAGAGAACTCACCACGGCTCGGCACGGCACCTTCACCTACGTCAAGTGCAGAACCTTCGGGGCCCGAGTCCACCGGCACGGTCCGCGTGGGCGTCGCCCAGGCCTCCCCGGTCAACGCGCCCCGGTGGCCGCAGACGACCTGGTCGTGGCCAAGCGGGAGCCGCTCGTGGCCGTGGGCGTCCTGTCAGCGGCTTGGACGCGACGGCGACTACCCTGTCCCTGGAGGCGACCCGGTCTCCAGCGACCCGTCGTTGGGCGTATCCGCGTGCGGTCGCTGGTGGCTCAACCTGCCGTTACAAGGCAACCACTCGGTCGCTTACACCCGTCTCCGACGGGCGCGGCAACACCGAGCACGGGCACCGTCGCGTCAGGTCTCCAGTAACGCCCCTGGCCAACCCGGTGGGCGTGGACGCTCCCGTCTGCGTCGACCAGGTCGACGCCAACGGCAAGTGACGTCGGTTCTGGACAACGACAGAGGACGCAAAGCGGCTCGCCGTGGGACCTCCAGCTCACCCTCCTCCGGCGACGTCGGGGTGGGCAAGGACTCCATCAGCCTCACGGTGGGCGAGACCCAGCGGCTCCGTGCTCTACACGATCCTGCCGATGCCGACGGACTGACCGGTCACGCCAAACGTCGGCGTGGTTCCGCCGGTCCGCCCTGCGGCCCGGCCATGTCAACCCCTCGGCGTGCCGCCGCCCACGTTCTGGCGGACTGAGACCACGGATATCAGCCTGTCCTCCACCATCCTCACCCGTATTGAGAGACCGAGCCCGTCATCGGACGCTCGATCATCCGGTCCACGCAGCCAAGGGCACCAAGGTTGCATCAAGATCACCTCGAGGCAGGACGGGGCTGTCCTTCCTCACGCCGAGGTCGGGCTTCACGGTCAGACCTCGGTGACCCTTCACCGTGGCCGACGTAAAGCACCGGCTCCGGACGCACGCTTCGAGCGCACCCGCTCACGCTGCCACGATCGTGATGATCCTCCTCGACAGACAAAGCCGCCAGCCATTCCCACCCCCACCGAGGTGACGGTGGCAGCGCCGGAGAGGAGCCGTCACGGCCAATCGCAGCCCATGACCCTCGACGGACCCGAGCGAACAAGCTCTCCCTTCCAGGCCGGCCCCGCGCCCACGAGCTTCGATATCTTCCCTGAGCGGCTCGACTGGCTGTCCGTCAAGGCCGTAAACTGACAAAGGAGCCACCGAGGGCACCACCGGCTCGGTTCCGATCACTGCCGTCTCCGACGGCGTCAACCCGCCGGTCAGCGCCTCCCACGCCCGTGCGGGTCAGCGCCTCCGCCAAGCCGCTCGCGAGCCACGGCTCCGATCAGCCTGGGTCCCGCAACGGCGAGGCGGTGAGTACCGACGCGTGTCCGCGGCGGTGAGCAATCGCTTCCGGACAAAGCCGATCACCCTGTCCGGTGCGACGATCACCTCCGGTGAGGGCACGTGAGCGCTTCCAGCACCACTGTGCCCATCACCCCGAACGCCCGCTTCCACGGCACTATCGCCGCCGGTCAAGGTGCTGGACTCCACCGGCTCCGAGTCACGGGCCGTCACCGCACGATCACGGTGCGGGTCGGCGGCGTGCGATCGCCCAGCGCTCCGGGCTGACCGTAGCGCCGGCGAGGGCGCACCTCGGCGCCGCGTGTCCTGCTGGACCGATAGCGCTCCGTACAATGGCTCCCCCATCACCCGGTTACAAGGTGAGTGTCGACGGCGTCGAGCAGACCCTACGCGACGTCGAACTGCCTCCATCAACAGCCTGGTGCCCGGTCAGACCTACAGCTAACATCCAGGTGGTGGCCACCATGCTGGTGCGGCGACTCGGTGCCGCATCGATATCCCTACCAGCGGCAATGCACGGCCAGACGCCGGCCGCGCCCATGCTTGTCGCCGGCGCGGGGAGCCTCATCGTGCGCTGGTCCGAGGTAGGACGGCCCTTCAGCGCGTTGAAACTATGACGTGCGCCTGTCGGACGGGACGGTGCTCACGGGCCTGGCCGAGTTCGACGTCCGTCGTCGTCCGCCCCAGGGCGGGCCTGCACCGCCCGAGTGCGCGCCAAGTCGAGACCAGGGACCGTTTCGGACTGGTCCTCCCCGTCCAACTCGGTGACGCCCTATGGCGAGCGGAACGCCAGAACGCCATCGTCATCACCCCCAACGGGGACCGTCGCCAAAGTCAGCTGGCAGGCGGCCAACGGCAACAGCGAGATTTCCGTCAGCTACACGCTCCTCTACTCGACGGCAACGCACGAGCGACTCCAAGAGCGTCGGGGCGCCACCTGCCACCAGCGTCTCGCTGTCTCCGCACCTGGACCTTCTGGAGTAAACGCGGCGGACAGCGGCCTGAGGTCTGAGGCTCGGCGGAGGCACAGCTGCACCTACCAAGTCGACGCCCGCTGGCCTCGACGATCGTCAAGGCCACCGGCAACGGCAGGCAAGCTGTCCGTCGAACGCCTCGCCCGAGCCGGCAACGGCTGGAGCGTGGGCGATCTCTGTCGATGCTGGAGTACTCGGTCGACCAGGTCGACTGGACCAGCTCCTCGACCATCCGGGCCTGACAGACGGGCAGGCCTGCGGTCTACGCCCGGGCCAGCTTGGCGGCGGACGAGTACTCCGACGTCGTCGCGCCTCCTCGCCGGTGGCGCACCACCGGCCCGCCGTCCGGCGCCCTCAGTCAGCTGCGGAAGCTCACCGGCAAGAAGCAGAAGAGGTCGAGTGCTCCTGGGACGCCGGGCTAACAACGCGGGCACCGGCTATAGACGGACTGAACGGCGGCCGAAACCGTCGGTAGCATCAGGTCGGCGAGAGCCTACCGGAAAGCAAGCTCAAGTCGCGGCGGAGTCACCGCACCTGGTGCGTACGCGCCAGAACAACGCCGGTACCTCGGGTGGGGCTGCGACGCCGTGAGCCCAGGCCGCCCAAACGGGACGGCGGCGACGATGATTGTTAATGAAGCGGTGACGGCAGGGGCAACGTCGGTCGGCACGCAAAGCGAACCTTCACCATCGACCACACCCAGGCCTGCTGCTCACCACGGGGTGTGGCCCTGGGGCCGCTGCTGCGATGGTTGTCGACCTGTACGGCGGCAAAGCAGCCCTGTCTCCTGTGGATACTGGTGCTGGTCGCTGGGACCAGGCTGCCGCCTGGAACGAGGAGGAGATCCGCTCTCGATAAGAACGGGTACGCGCGCGGCGCAAGTTCCCCACCGGACAGCAACTGGAACGAGTCCGTGAGCCTGCACGCAGCGGTGACCGGATCAGTGACCGGATCGATACTCGCTTCCGCAGCAACTCACCGCACTCACCCTCTCCACCCGAAGGATCATTGATTCCATGCCGGTGACGGGGAACGCGACATGGTTTCGCTGGCGCCTTCTCCAGCACAGTCTGTCAGCTTAACGTCGGTCAGGCGCTGCTCGACAAGGACGACTGATCAGCTCCTGACCACCATGCTGCTCTCCGAGGGGCACCTCCTGCTCGAGACGCCCCCGGCACCGGTAAGACAGCCCTGGCGGGCCCTGGCCGCCTCGGTGCGGGACGCACTCGCATCAGTTCACCCCGATCTGCTGCCCAGCTGACATCACGGGTGTGACGATCTACGACCAGAGACCGGCTCACTGACTTCCACGTCGTCTGATCTTCTCCTCGATCGTCCTGGCCGACGAGATCAACAGGCCAGCCCCAAGACCCAGTCGGGCCCCTCCTGGAGGTTGGAGGAGTCCCAGGTGACGGTCGACGGCGCGCGCCACACGACCGAGCGTCCCCTTCATGGTCATCGCCACGCAGAACCCCATCGAGGCAGGCTGTACCTACCGCCTGCCCGAGGCCACACTGAGACCGATTTCCTCCCATGAAGGCCTCCAGTGGGCTACCCCGGGCCGGGAGGCGCTGCACGTGATCCTGTCAGCTCGGCCCACCCGGATCGCTCACGAACCTGTCCGCGGTGGTGGCCTCCTCGTCCGCGTGGCATCCATGGCCGACCTGGCCGCCGCCAACCATCGAACTCGGTGCTGGACTACATCGGCGCCCTGGTCGAGGCCGCCGGGACGCCGAGGAGACCCGCATGGGGGTGTCCACGCGCGGCGCCATCGGCATGGCTCGGGCCGCCCGTGTCTGGGCCCGCCGCTCAGGGGCTGCAACTTCGTCCCTGCCCGACGACGTCAGGACCTCGCCGAGGTCGTGGGCCCCACCGTCTGGTCAGTCGGACCCCGATGCCGAGTTCAGCGGGCCACCGCCTCCGGCGTCATCACCGCCGCCCCTGGGCCCAGGTCCCCGCGCCCCACGACCCGCGATTGAGCCGCATGCCGACTCAGACGACGTCGCAGACCTCTGCCCGCCAGGCCCGCCCGAGGTCGCGGGCAGGACCGCGCGCGCATCGCCGCCTCCGCACGCAGCCTCACGGAGTCCCAGGAGCGTCAGTCCGCCGGCATCGGCTGCGTCGATCGGCATCGGCGAGCGCCGCCCCTGGCCCGCCAGGCCGGCGCGGTCCCGGCTGATCGACGCCGTCGCGGTACTGCTGCGGCGCTGCGCTGGCTGCTGCGCACCATCACCCCCGATCGGATGGGGCGGTGCGGCTGCTGCTGACGGCCTGTGGACTGACCGGTGCCGTCATGGGCTGGCAGGAGGCCTGGAGCGCCGCCATCGTCGTCGGCATCGTCGTGAGCGCCTGGCTGTGGCTCATTCCGCGGCGGGTACTCGGTCAACCACAACCTGCTCGGGTCCCGTGTCACTGTGGGCGACCACGCCCTCATCCGCTGACCGTCACCAACCCCGCACCCGGCCGCTGCTGCCCCTCGCGCATGGAGATGCCTGTAGGGGCGCCGGACGCGCCGTCTTCGTCGTCCCACCCTGACTCGGGCCATCCACGACGCGGATTGTTCTGCCCACGCAGCGCCGCGGCATGCGTCACCGTGGGGCCGGTCCTGGCGGTTCAGCGCGACCCAGTGGGACTGCTTCAGCGCGAGCGTTCCCTGACCACACCGCAGCACATCCACATCCACCCGCGCACTCTGCGCCTGGGCACCGTCCTGCACGGCGTCCTACGCGACATCGAGGGCGCCGTCACCCAGGACCTGTCCGCTCCGACGTCGCTTCCCGCCCCTGCGACTACGTTCGAGATGATCGGCGTACGTCCACTGGCGCACCACGGCGCGCACCGGCAGCTCATGGTCCGTCGGTTCAGGAGACGCGTCTCCAGCCTGCTCGTCCTGCTGTCCACCGCCAGGACGACTACGCCGGCGAGGAGGACTTCGAGACCGCGGTGTCCATCGCCTGCTCTCTGACCATGGACGCGATCCAGGACGGGCGCGAGGTCCGCTTCATCACTCAGATCGGCGCCCTGCCCGTCTCCTCGGCCCTGCGGATGCTGGACACGTCCTGTCTGCTGAGCACCGGTGAGGACGACATCAGCTAGCGACCTCCTGGTGCGACACGCCTGCACGGCGCACCCCGAGGCCTCTATCGTCGTCCTGTCACCGGTCAGCAGGTCGACCGCGCCGTGCTGGCCCGGGCCCGCGGCTTCGCCCCTGCCGATGGTGGCCGTCGCTCTGCGCGCGAGCCAGCACGGCCTGTCGCGTCCACCACGCCGGAACGATGCCGGTCGTGGACATGGACCGTCTTGAGCAGCTTTCCCACCGCCCTGGGGCGAGCACTCATGACCCCCGACGACGACCCCGCACCACACTCTCACGCCCGCGCACCGCGCCTGCGCTGCCTCGCTCCTCTCCCGCCGGGGCCCTCGCCGGCCGGGTGACCGGGCGGAGCTCCCTCCAGCAGCACGCTCGCGAGTCGTCCTCCTCCTGGTCGACGGCGACGTCGTCGCGCACTCGCAGCCTCTCCAGCACCGAGACGACCTCGACCGGCCTGCTCGATCACCGGCGCTGGCCCGCTCCTGGCGCGTCCGTCCCGGCCGGCGCTCTCGGCCCGCCGCTTCCGCTGCTCCTCAGGCGCGGCGCCAAGCCGCGCACCGGCGGCCGCCGCCCTCGAGCTGCTGATGGCGGGATCCGCCATCGGCACGGTCCCCTTCCTGCCGGTCTTCGCCATCCCGTCGCCGGCTGCCGCCGTCGGCTACGGCGCGCTCATCGGCGCCCTGACCTGCGATTGGTCTGCTCGCGCTCTGCGCCTGTCGGTGCGCCGAGGCATGGCCGCCTGGCCTGGTGCACGTCCTGGTGGCCCCTGGCTGCTGACCGACGTCGGCTCCGGGCTGCACGGCGATCAAGACCGTTCTGGCCTCCACGGTCACCGTGTGGCGCGACGCCCTGACCGTGCCGATGCCGCTGAGCTCCTTTCAGCGGCGCTGACGGTGCTGCCGTGGCTGAGCGGGCTGGTGGTCTCGGCGCTGGCGACCCGCTCTCATCCTGGCCGGCCGCGAGGTCCTGGCGGCCTGAGCCTGCGTCCTGCTGCCCGCCGTCGGCATCGGCTGGGGCGGACAGGAGGCCGTGCGTCCCCACTGCGCTGGGCATCGCTGTTCGTCGTCGCATCCTGGCCCTGTGGACCTGCGGGTCTCTGCGGCAGCGCGCGCAGCCACGTCGTCGAGGCTCTGGACCTGAGCTCCTTCTCCCGACGACCTCGGGCGCGACGAGCGCCCGCTCCACCGGGGACCTCGCCCGGGCGGCCCTGCGCGGAACGGTCATCGCCGGCCGTGCTGCTCCTGGCCACCTCCGGCCGCCATGGTCCTGACGCCCCACCGCCCCCGCCTCCCGGACGGTGGTGCGCGACCTGTTCCAGCCGCCCGCCCGAGCCTGACCGAGTACGCCAGTCCGCTGTCCCTGGTCGCACTCTGGAGACGGACAAGGCCCACACGGCTCATGAAGCCCTCCAACCTGCTCACGCAGGCGCATCCGCATCGCCGCCCTGGACTCCTACTGACGCCTGTCGGCCCACATCAGTCAGAACGCGAACGGCCAGTCGCGCTTCGAGCGCATCGGTGACAAGACCCAGCCTGACGGCCAACCGCCTCGACGGACGCAAGCAGACCTCGTCCCTGACGATCGAGGACTACAGCTTCCCCTGGGTCCCCACCGATGCCGAGACGATCCGCATCGAGTCCTCCGGCCAGCGCCAGTCCGTCTCTGCGCGAGGGCATGTACCACGACAAGTTCTCCTCCACCGGTGTCGCCACCAGCGCCTGGCCGACGAGCGATGTCCTCACACTGAGCGGGTGGCACCCTCACACGGCGCCCTCCGAGGCGGCGCTCTCAACAAGGCGTCCCTGGCACAGACCTCACTGGGCCCGATCGAGCAGGTGCCGCCGTCGGTGGCCTCTCCTGGCCAAGGAGATCGTCGGGCGGGTCCAACCCCATCGCCCGAATCCGGGCGCTCCAGCAGCGCCTGCGCACGAGCCCATACTCCGACGGCACCAGAGCCCTCCCAGCCGGGGCACGGGCCGCCCGCATCGCCTCGATGGTGAGGCGGACCCCTCGTCGGCGACGACGAGCAGTACTCGGTGCCTCATGATGCTCATGTGCCGCGTTCGCTCAACATCCCGGCCCGCGTCGTCATGGGCTTCGACCCGGCCACCGACGGCGACGCCAAGACCGTCACCGCGAGGACGTCAAGGCCTGGGTGGAATACCCTTCGAGGGGCCTGGGCTGGTGTCCTTCGACGTCACGCCGGACCGCGACCAGGTTCCCCAGCAGCAGACCACCCAGAAGGTCTCCAGCCCAGCCCAATGTCCTGCAGCCCCCGCTGCCCAGCGAGGACCCGGCCCGCTGCCCCTCAACTACGAGGACCCGCAGCGCGATCCCAGGACGACGCGACAGGGAGGTCTGCCGACCGCGGTCATCGTCGCCGGCAGTTCCATCCTCGCCGTCGCGGCGATCGTGGGCTCCATCCTGGGATGGAAGCGCGGAGCGCAGCCGACGGCGCGGACGCACCGGCGTCGCAGGCCTGGGGGCCTGGAGAGGATCCTCGACCGCGCCCGTGATCTGCGGGGCGCGTCCCCGGATGGGGGCCACCGGCGACGAGACGGCCGCGCGCCTGGCGCACTGTCGGGTCGATCTGCCGCTTCGCCGGAGCAGTTGACACCCAGGTCTTCAGCTCTGGGGGCCGCAACGTACGCTCTAGGGTGAGTTGTAGAATCCTCGAACGCGATCGTCCGCTCCATGGGTGCGCAGCGCTCGCGCCTGGGGCGGTCAGTGCCCGCCACTGTCCGCGCTCTCTTGTCCATCCCGCCGGGAGCAGCCGCGTCGACAGGAGGTTGCGGTCGCGACGATCACGGCTGACGCCCGTAGCAGCGCCCCGACCGCTGCCGGGACCCACCGGCGTCCTCCCACTCATCGATGACGCCTCGCAGGGCCGCGATCGCTGAGCCCGCACGGCGCTGATGCCGGTCACCCCGCCGGTCCGACGAGCGTCCCGACCGGCACCACGGACCGATCCCGAACACGGGGCGCGGAGCCTTCGGCGATCCCTCTGCGGACAAGCCGCCCGCCCATCGTCGGCTCCCCCGGCGATCAGGGCTCGTGTCGTTGCCGGGGGTCATCGACCTCGCCGTCGGGTCTGCTCCTGGTGGGGGCCTGACCACGGCTCATCTGGCAGGTGAGGCCGCGGTCCCGACCACAGTGGGCTGATCGCCTTCGGGTGGTCGTCGGGGCTGCGCTGGCTCGCCATCGCCGCCACCGGCTGGTCGGGAGGGCGACTGCTCAAGGATCCGGCATGCTGGGGGCCCGCGACTGTAGCTCTCACCGCTGGGCTCCTTCCTCCACGCGGATCGCATCACTGGCCGTCAGCGTCACCACGCTCGGCCTGGAGCACCATCGCGCTCATGCCAAAGAGGCACGGCGGCCGCAGACCCCGAGGCGCGGCTGGCACGACGTTCTCTCCGGGATGTGCTGCTCACTGCTTGCACCGCGCAACCGGCCCGATCGGCGCCGCCTCGCGGCCGAGTCCGCGCGCCGCGTGCCCAGACCGAGCCCGGCGGTCCACCGCCCCGGGCCCGCGACCACGTCCAAGCGGGCACCGCAGCGAGGTCCGGCCTCCCGACGACATCGGTGCGCGTGGACGCCGCCAGGCGCTGCGTCCTTCTCCTCATCGCCCAGCGAGCAGCGCACCGCGGACAGGGAGCCCGCCGGGGCGGGCGCCCTCAACGTCCTCCCGAGACCGTGCTGCTGAGGCGACCTCCCGGCCCGTCGCCGACGCTGCGAGAGGGCCGAGCGGGAGGTCGGAGAAGAGGGCGGGTAGGGCCTGGCGAAGCTCACGCAGGCTCCCGAGACGCGGCTCTCGTCGCGAGCGTCGACGCGCGTATCGCACCGGTCAGCGTGGCGCAGGAGCCGAGCAAGCCACGTGGGCGCCCAGAGCGCCACCGAGGCCGGCATCGTCGGCATCCTCGCGGTGGCGACCGCGCACCGACGACGTCGGACCCGGTCTCCTCCTCGATCCGTCGGCCCCGGCGCGGCCCCGCCGTCGGTGCCGGCCCGCGCGGCACGCCGCGCGGGCATCGAGCGGTCCGGCTCAGCTGACGCACCGTCTCGGCGGCCTCGGCACGGCGAGCGCGGCCGCAGCTCGACCAGCTGTCAAGGCGTCATTCAAGCGCTATGGCGACGTGCCGCGTCATCTCGAGACCGAAGTCGGCGGCCTCCGCCGCGGCGACTGCGTAGACGCGACGCCGAGGCGGCCGCGGCGCTCTCACGCCAGCATGCCGTCCCGACGTCACGACGCGCGGCGACCGTACGCTTTGCTCAGGTCACGTCACTGACCGGTGGTGGAGCTCCTCGAGGCCTCCGCAGCGCCGCGCGAGGCGCGTCAGTACCGGCCTGCCCCGCGTCTTCGGAGTACGCCAGCGCTCGGCGCAGCGACGCGGAGGCGGCAACCGACCGCCCCGTGCGACGGCGCCACCGGCGCCGCGCGGCCGCAGCGTCCACGCCACGCGCGCTGCGGAGCGTCGGCAACGACCAGGACGAGCCGCAGGGACGCAGACCCGCCCGCAGGCCAGCGGCGCCTCGGGTCGCCCGCCCGTCCTCAAGCGGTCTGCCAGACGACGCGCGCTGCGACGGCGTCGCGCGCGATGGACGCGCGGAGCACTCCGCTGCCGCTCGGCACGCGGAGCCGCCGCCGACCCGCGCTCCCTCACGCATCGCGGCGTCAGCGGTCCAGCGTCGCGAGGCCGACGACAGCCCTCAGCGGAACTCCTCCAAAACTGCGGCCGATTCCGAGGCACCTGCGGGCTGACCTCCAGCGCGCAGATGCGACACCATCGACCACAAGGTCTCGCGCGCTCGCAGCCACAAAAGGCCCGTAACATCACAGACGAACGAACCGACACGCCCACGCCCAGCGCTGGAGGATTCAGTCCGGTGGCTCCGAGTCAGAAGTCCTCCGCCCGTCTGCTGCCCCTGCCGAGGATCAGCGAGAGCCGGCGTCACAGCCCGGCGTTCCTCGTCGCGAGAGCCTCTTCACCACCTCCGAACGGCAGCGCTTTCGCCTCCGCAGAGCCTCAGCCCCGGAGGTGGCGCCCCACCTTCGACACCTCCAGCATCCTGCCCTCAGACCGCAACACGCAGGCGCTCATCGACCTGTCGGTGCCCTGGTCCTTCGGTTCCCACCTCGGTGGACGCCGCCACGGTGGACTTCTGCCGGAAGGAGTCATCGCTCGGACGACGGCCTGCTCAGCTGCCCGAGGCGGCCTCTCGACGCCTGCAGCGCACGTCGATGGACCTGACCGGCGCCACGGTGCCCGGCGGCGTGCGGCATCCGCGGCGGGCACGCACCCGCACCGTGCGCAGTCACCGCAGCCACGCCCGGACCTCCAGCGCCGACGGCGCGCACGAGCGCAGCCCGCGGAGGCGAAATTTCGCCGTCGCCGGTCGCACGCGCGCGCCACACCGCCTGCAGGGACCGGGGATCCCTCAGGCCCGCGTGAGACGGACGCGCCGCACCCGACGATCGCAGCGACGCCCAGTGCCGCGCATGAGGCCCGCGCCTCGCGCCGCGAGCGCACGGCCACCCGGGCACGCTTGGCCAGGTCCGTGCCGCGAGCGCATCGGGACGCGGCGCGGCGCGTGCGAGCGCGCCGCCGGTGCTGCCGCAGTCGACCTCCGCCCTGCAGGTGTCTCCTCGCCTCTCCGGACCTCCGTCCGGCCGGTTGCCCGGCGGCGAGCGCCCAGGCGGCCACGCCTGTCGCTGCCGTCGCTCCTCGGCCGCCCCGGCCCTGTCGGTGCGGCGTCTCGTCCCGCTGCTGGGCGGCAGCCCGATTTCCTCATCCACGAGTCACGGTCGCGGGCCGCGACCCCGACAAACTATCTCGGCCTGCGGCGCGTGAACGCGTCGTCCTCGACGACACGCGCTGGCAGTGTCCAAAGAGCGGCGGTGGGTGGTTTCGTGACTGGTGGGGGTGTGTAGAGGTGTGGTTGCGGATCATGGCGCAGGGTCAGGATGCGGCGGGGCCAGGCGAGGACGGCCTGGTTATGGCGTTTGCCTTGGTTGCGTTTGCGCTGGTAGTAGGCCTGGGAGACGGGGTCGGAGCGCAGGGAGGCGAAGGCGGAGGGGAACATGGCGCGCTTGAGCCTCTTGTTGCCGCCGTGGGAGACGCTCACCACGGATCGATGAGCCGGAGCGGCGTGTGACGGGAGCGAGCCCGGCGTGGAGGCTAGCTGGGCGCCGGTATCGAAGGTCTTGCCCAGGGTCTCGGCCAGGAAGACACTGTGGTCCTGGCCCCGATCCCGGCATGGAGGTCAGGACCTGGTAAGAGGGTGGCCAACGTCAGGTTCGACCCGGGTGGCGACATCGGCCCGCTGAGCGCGTGGGGAGATGGGCTGCCTGGCCAGGTGGGGCAGTACCACTGCAGCGGCGTCGGTGCCGGCGACCACCACGGTCTGGTGCTCCAGGGCCGAGACGATCTGGCCGGCCCAGGTGGCGTGCCGCCTGCACCCGTGCTTCTTGAGCCTGGCGTCAATCCTTGCCTTTCCCGCTCGCTTCAGATCGGCTGGGGTGGCCAGGCGGCGACGGCCCCAGGATGGCGTCGCGCCCGGCCAGGGCCCCACCACGGTCTCGAGGGCTGGGCGGGGTCTGGGTGAACGACTGGTCCCGGTCGGTTCGTGGTCTGGTGACCTGGCGGGCCAGGTCCAGGTCGAAAT